>ERZ869909.1335-NODE-1335-length-20241-cov-4.373934_pt1 | contig 20241 bp, 20 predicted proteins | sample MGYA00520892_ERZ869909 | MGnify/ENA primary metagenome ERZ869909 (study PRJEB32215, sample SAMEA104723947) | bioreactor metagenome | biome: bioreactor; feature: anaerobic bioreactor; material: water | place: China | collected 2015-03-12 ... | reverse complement strand
GAGGGAGATGTAGCCCCAGATGTCGCGGTCGAAATCGATCAGGATCGTGTTGAAACGCGCCACTGCATCGAACAGTTCGGCGATGTAGTCGTGCGGCTCGATCTGGGTGGTGTAGGGATTGAACGCCAGGCCCAGGTCGTTCTCGATGAATTCGCGGGCGTTGGCTTCCCAGTCGACGTCCGGGTAGGCGGACAGGTGGGCGTTGTAGTTGCCCACGGCGCCGTTCATCTTGCCCAGCAGGGCCACGGCGGCAAACTGATCGCGCTGGCGTTTCAGGCGTGCCACCACATTGGCCATTTCCTTGCCCACGGTGCTGGGCGACGCGGTCTGGCCATGGGTGCGTGACAGCAGCGGCTGGGCGGCCAGCTGATGGGCCAGGCGGCGCAGCGACTCGATCACCTTGTCCATCACCGGCAGCATCACGCCGCGGGCTTCGGACAACATCAGGCTGTAGGACAGGTTGTTGATGTCCTCCGAGGTGCAGGCAAAGTGCACGAACTCGCTGATCGCGGCCAACTCATCGAACTCGGCCATGCGTTCCTTGATGTAGTACTCCACCGCCTTGACGTCGTGGTTGGTGGTCGCCTCGATGGCCTTGATGCGCTGGGCCGCTTTCTGGTCGAAACGGTCGGTAATCTGCCGCAACTGGTAGGCGGTGTCTGCGCTCATCAGCGGCACTTCCGGGATGTCGCGGGTCTTGCACAGGGTTTCCAGCCAGCGGATTTCCACTCGCACCCGGTTGCGGATCAGGCCGTATTCACTGGTGATCTGGCGCAAGGCATCGCATTTGCCGGCGTAGCGGCCGTCCACGGGGGAAATGGCGGTCAGAGTGTCCTGCTGTGACATGGGCATGCTCCTGGGCGGGCGGCAGTCGTCAAGGGGGTTCGGGAATCGCGCGCATGATACCGCAAGGGCGGCGGACGGGCGAGGCTGTCAATCAGTGCTCGGTTTGGCCTGTCAGTGCAGGGATTGGCGCAGAATGGCGTCCGTGGCATCCAGCAGGCGCTTGCGCTGCATCAGCAGATGCCAGCGGCGCCCCCCGGCCTGTTGCCACAGCACGCCGCCACGCACCCCGGCCAGAAACAGCGCCCGGATACGCGCTGCGTTGTCCTCATTGCGCAGGTGCTGGGGTTCGCCCTGCACCTTGATACGGAATTTCAGCGTGCCCAGGGTATCCACATAGATACCGGCCAGACGGTGGCAGAATTCCGGCGCGGCCAGGCGTTCGAAATGAGCGCGCTGGGCGTCCAGTGCCTCCAGCCGGTTGCGCAGCACGCTCATCAGCGCGTCATCCTTGCGCAGCCTGCCGGTGAGATGCATCAGCGCCAGGGCATAACCCACCGCACGCACATTGTCCTGGCTCTGGCGTCCCGCCAGGGCATCACGCAGCAGCGTGAAGCCGGGCCGCAGGTCGGCCAGCGACGGGTAGACATGCTCATAGTCGCTGGGCGCCAGATTCATGGTGCCCGCCAGCAGCGCTTCCACGGGCTGATCGGCGCAATGACCGGTGGCTGCAATGCGGTCGGCAAGCTGCCCAGCCTGAAACATGGCGGCCAGACCGATGGCCTGATGGGTATGTTCGGGTCTGCTCATGCAGTCTTACTCACAAGATTCGATGACGGCGCCACCCAGGCACACAGGCCCATCGTACAGCACCAGGGACTGCCCCGGGGTAACGGCGCGTTGCGGGTCCTCGAAGTACACCCGCACGCCGCCGCGCGCGTCGGCCTCCACCGTGCAAGCCTGGTCCGGCTGACGATAGCGCGTTTTGGCGGTAAGCCGTGCCGGCAGGGGCGGAGGCGAGCCAGCGATCCAGTGCATCGGCCCCGTGTTTATCACCTGGCTCAGCAGCAGCGGGTGATCATGCCCCTGCACGGCCACCAGCACATTGCGATCCAGATCCTTGGCGGCCACATACCAGGGCGATTCATCGGCCTCGGCACGACCGCCGATGCCCAGCCCCTGACGCTGGCCCAGGGTGTAATACATCAGACCACTGTGCTCGCCGAGCAGATTGCCGTGGTCATCTTCAATCCGGCCGGGCTGCGCGGGCAGGTAGCGTTGCAGGAAATCCTTGAAGCGACGCTCACCAATAAAGCAGATGCCGGTGGAGTCCTTCTTCTTGTGGTTGGCGAACCCCCGGGCTTGCGCAATACGCCGCACCTCGGGCTTCTCCAGGTCGCCCAGCGGAAACAGGGTACGGGCAAACTTGTCGCCACCTACCGCATGCAGGAAATAGGTCTGATCCTTGTTCCCGTCCACCGCCCGGAGCAGTTCACCCGTGTGCTCGCCATGACGCACCTGCGCGTAGTGGCCCGTAGCAATGCCGTCCGCACCGAGCGTCAGCGCATGGTCCAGAAAGGCACGGAACTTCACCTCCTTGTTGCACAGGATATCCGGGTTGGGAGTGCGACCGGCCCGGTACTCCGCCAGGAAGTGCTCGAATACCCGATCCCAGTATTCCGCCGCAAAATTCACCGTGTGCAGTTCGATATCCAGCACCCCGGCCACCTGCATGGCATCCAGCAGGTCTTCGCGGGCGGTACAGTATTCGGTGCCGTCATCCTCGTCCCAGTTCTTCATGAACAGGCCTTCGACCTGGTAACCGGCCTCTTTCAGGCGCCAGGCGGCCACAGCGGAGTCCACACCGCCGGACATGCCGACAATGATGCGGGTGGATTCAGGTGCGCGTTGCGAGAGTGTCATCAGCCTTCCTGCAAGGCCCAGCTGTGTTCGTAAATAACATCCAGCGGCAGGCGCCGACCGCTCAGGTAGTCGTCCACGCAGCGCATCACCAGCGGGCTGCGGTGCTCCGGGCGCCGGGCACGCAGCGCCTCAGGGTCCAGCCACACGGCCTCAATAATACCCCGATCCAGACGCTGCCCTGCATCGTGGCGCACCGGCTCGGCAATGAAGCAGTAGCGATGATAGACGCCGCCGCGTGGCACCGGCTGGAAGATATAGCAGCCCAGGAATCCGGTGACCTTGACGGTCCAGGCCGTCTCTTCGAGCGTCTCACGGAACGCCGCCTGCACCAGCTGCTCGCCAGCTTCGACATGCCCGGCGGGCTGGTTGATCACTTCGCGATCATTGGCGCGCTCACGCACGCACAGAAAACGACCGTCCTGCTCGACGAGGGTGGCCACGGTAATATGGGGCGTAAAACTGTTCATGGTTGACTCGATCCGGCGGAGCGGGGATGGTACATCAGCGTCCCGATACAGGGCCAGTTTGGCGGTTTTTCTGCCGTCCCAAGCCGAGAGCAGTGAAGGTGGCGTTACCTCGGAGGGCGCCTGGGCGGGCAGACCCTCCCGGGACTGTGTGAGGCATGGATGCCGAACGCAAGCCTCCAGGGACGGATTCACGGCGGGTCCCGGGAGGGTCTGCCCGCCCAGGCGTCCGGACTCTGCCGACAACACAACGCGTGACGACACAGCACTTCAAGGGTCAATCAATGAGCGATAACAAGCTGACGCATCTGGATGCAGAGGGTCGGGCATCGATGGTGGACGTGACCGACAAGCCGGATACCGATCGGCGGGCCAGGGCGCAGGCGCGGGTTTATATGACACCGTCGACGCTGGCCATGATTGTTGATGGACAGCACCCCAAAGGGGACGTGCTGGCCGTGGCACGGGTGGCCGGGATTCAGGCGGCAAAAAAGACCTGGGATCTGATTCCGCTGTGTCATCCGCTGTTGCTGTCGAAGATTCGTGTGGAACTGGTACCCGAGGAGCCCGGCGACGGCGCCACGGAAGCCGTGCTGCGGATTGAGGCAGAGTGCCGGGTCAAGGGACCGACGGGCGTGGAGATGGAGGCGCTGACGGCGGTATCGGTGGCAGCATTGACGGTGTATGACATGTGCAAGGCGGTGGATCGCGGCATGCATGTGGAGGGTATCTGCCTGCTGGAGAAAACCGGCGGACGCAGTGGTGAATGGAGACGGTAAATGATTGAGGTGTTGTTCTTTGCCGGACTGCGGGAGCAGCTGGGCACCGAGCGGGCGCTGCTGGAGTGGACGCCGGATCTGCGCGATGTGAGCGCAGTACGGGCGCGCCTGGCGCAGGGTGATCGGGCCTGGGAAGAAGCACTGGGCGCCGGGGAGCAGGTGCTGGCTGCCGTAAATGAGGAGCTCGCCCAGGCGGTTACGCCGGTGCAGGACGGCGACGTGGTGGCCTTCTTCCCGCCGGTAACCGGAGGCTGAGGATGGCCGGGGCGACGCTTCAGGACTGCCGGGTGCTGGATGCGCCGCTGGATTGCGCGGCGGCCCAGGCGTGGCTGGCTGACGCAGGCGGTGCAGCGGGGGCGACGGTCCTGTTCACCGGGCAGGTGCGCGATGAGGCCGGGACGGTGTCTTCACTTTTCCTGGAGCATTATCCGGCGATGACAGAAAAAGTGCTCGACCAGATCGCCGCGCAGGTGGCAGACCGTTGGCCGCTGGCACGGGTGCTGGCCTGGCATCGGGTCGGAGCGATGAGCACGGGCGACACTATTGTGGTGGTCGGCGTGGCGGCGGCGCATCGCGCCGAGGCCTTTGAGGCATGCAGCTGCCTGATGGACCGGGTCAAGACCGAGGTGCCGCTGTGGAAAAAGGTCAGCGGCGCCGGGGGCGATGCCGAGTGGGTCGAGGCCCGGACTTCCGATCTGCGGGCGGCGCGCCGCTGGCACGAGGAGCCCGGGGAAGATGAACACTGATCTCGCGGTATTCTCCCGGTGCAAGGCCCTCCAGAGTCCAGTCGCCGATGCGCCAGCGAATCAGGCGCAGGGTAGGGCAGCCGATGGCGGCGGTCATACGCCGCACCTGCCGGTTGCGCCCTTCGGTAATCGTCAGTTGCAGCCAGCTGTCAGGCACGCTCTTGCGCTCGCGCACCGGCGGATGGCGGGGCCAGAGCCATTCCGGCGCGTCGCAGGGCTGGACCTGCGCCGGGCGGGTTAGACCATCGTTCAATTGAACGCCAGCACGAAGTTGCTGAAGCTGTGCAGCGTCCGGGGTACCTTCCACCTGGACCAGATAGGTCTTGGGCAGGTGAAAGCGCGGCTGACTGATACGCGCCTGCAGGGCGCCGTCATCCGTCAGTAACAGCAAGCCTTCAGAGTCCCAGTCCAGACGCCCGGCCGGATAGATGCCGGGGATGCGCAGGTAATTCGCGAGCGTGGCCCGCCCGCCGTCATCGGTAAATTGCGACAGGACCCGGAAGGGCTTGTTGAACAGTATCAGGCGCGCCATGACGTCTCTCTTGTTGATAACCCGCGGGCCGCTCATGGCCGAAATCGATGGCGGTGACTCGCAAAAGGTCAGGCAAGCCGCGCCCGCCGATGCTATAATCGCGCCTCCTGAGAGGCCTAGAGGCTCCGCTTACCGAATTGTACGGTTATTTTCCAGAGGGAGTAGTTAGATGGGATACCAAAAGATCATGGTTCCGGCAGATGGTGACAAAATCACCGTTAATGCGGACCTATCCCTGAATGTACCCAACCACCCGATCATTCCCTATATCGAGGGTGACGGCATCGGCGTTGATATCTCGCCGGTAATGATTGATGTGGTGAATGCCGCCGTTGAGAAAGCTTACGGTACCAAACGCGCCATCACCTGGATGGAAATCTACGCTGGCGAGAAAGCCACCAAGGTCTACGGCCCGGACGTCTGGTTGCCGGAAGAGACCCTGGAAGCGATGCGCGAATTCACTGTCGGGATCAAGGGACCGCTGACCACGCCGGTAGGCGGCGGGATTCGCTCCCTGAACGTGGCCCTGCGCCAGGAACTCGACCTCTACACCTGCATGCGCCCCGTGCGCTGGTTCCCCGGCGTACCCAGCCCGGTGACCCATCCCGAACTGACCGACATGATCATCTTCCGGGAGAACTCCGAAGATATCTACGCGGGCATCGAGTGGAAAGCAGACAGCCCGGAAGCCACCAAACTGATCCGCTTCCTGCGTGAAGAGATGGGCGTGACCCAGATCCGTTTCCCGGAAGGCTGTGGTATCGGCATCAAGCCGGTTTCCCGCGAGGGCACGCAGCGTCTGGTGCGCAAGGCGATCCAGTACGCCATCGACAACGACAAGGACTCGGTGACCCTGGTGCACAAGGGCAACATCATGAAATACACCGAGGGTGCCTTCAAGGACTGGGGTTACGAGCTGGCGCGTGAGCGTTTCGGCGCGGAACTGCTGGACGGTGGCCCCTGGTTGACCATGAAGAACCCGCGTACCGGCAAGGAAATCGTCATCAAGGACGTGATCGCCGACGCTTTCCTGCAGCAGATCCTGATGCGCCCGGCAGATTACAGCGTGATTGCCACGCTGAACCTGAACGGCGACTACATCTCTGATGCGCTGGCCGCAGAAGTGGGTGGGATCGGTATCGCTCCGGGCGCCAACATCGGCGGCTCTGTGGCGCTGTTCGAGGCGACCCACGGCACCGCGCCCAAGTATGCAGGGCAAGACAAGGTGAACCCCGGTTCGCTGATTCTGTCCGCAGAGATGATGTTGCGCCACATGGACTGGAACGAAGCAGCGGACCTGATCATCCGCGGCATGGAAGGGGCTATTTCAGCGAAGACCGTGACCTACGACTTCGAGCGCCTGATGCCGGATGCCACCCTGCTGAAGTGCTCCCAGTTCGGTCAGGCGGTCATCCGCCACATGGAGCAGTAACGCGCCTTATTCCGTAACCGGTGCAGCAGCCACAGGGGCTGCACCGGCGGCGGAACCGGCGGTGTCCTGGCTACCGGCCGGGCGCAGGTTGACGGCGTGATAGCCCTTGTTGGCCTCCTGCAAGTCATACTCCACAGGCTGACCCGCCTTCAGGCTGCGGTAGCCATCCATCTGGATGTAGGAATAGTGAACGAACAGGTCCTCACCGCCAGCGTCCGGGCGGATGAAGCCATACCCCTTTGCGTTGTTAAACCACTTGACCTTTCCCGTAGCCATGGTCCTTCGCCTCTCCGATGGCCGCTGATTTGTTGTTATCCCCGCGCTCACGCCGATTCGGGTAAACTGGCGGAGACATTCTCGTAGCTTGATCCGGTCGTACCCTGATTCGCTCAACTTTTAACCAATGCCCCGGGAGTGTCAAGCCCCCGCGATGGTGAGCGCGGGGCCGCTATTGAAAAATGCGCCGCAATTCACCATATCCTGATTGCGGGAAACGCATCACAGGTATACAACCTTTAGAGAGCAACATGATTTCTAGCACCTACAGGTATCCCGTCGGCGGGCCGCAGGAACCGCCGGAAGAGCCAGGACAGCCGGATCGGCATGGCGATCTGGCCGTGGAGGAAGCGCGGCCGAAACTGCGCCGCCCGCCGCTGTACAAGGTTCTGATGCTGAACGATGACTACACACCGATGGATTTTGTGGTAGAGGTATTGGAACGATTCTTTGCCATGGACCGTGAACAGGCGACCCGCACCATGCTGACGGTGCACACGGAAGGTCGGGCGGTATGCGGTGTGTATCCCCGCGATATCGCAGAGACCAGAGCGGCGCAGGTCGTTGACTATGCCCGCGAGAACCAGCATCCCCTGATGTGTCAGGTGGAAGTGGCCTGAGGCCTGAATTTCTTCCTCGTGAACCGAGAGGTGAGCCATGCTCAGCAGAGAACTGGAACTGACCCTGAACGAAGCGTTCCGCCATGCCCGTACCCATCGGCACGAGTTCATGACGGTGGAGCACCTGTTGCTGGCATTGCTCGACAACCAGGCGGCGGTGGAAGTGCTGGAGTCCTGTGGCGCGGACCTGGTGGACCTGCGCCAGGCCCTGGACCGGTTTATCGATGACACGACGCCGCTGATCCCGGACGATGACAGTGAGCGCGACACCCAGCCCACGCTGGGCTTTCAGCGTGTGTTGCAGCGGGCCGTGTTTCACGTCCAGTCGTCCGGCAAGCGCGAAGTCACCGGCGCCAACGTGCTGGTAGCCATCTTCAGCGAGCAGGAAAGCCAGGCGGTCTACCTGCTGCGCGCCCAGAACATAAACCGTGTCGACGTGGTGAACTTCATCAGCCACGGCATCTCTCGGATTCACGAGGGCGAAGAGACGGAGCGTCCCGAGGCGGCAGCCGAGGAAGGCGAGGGCGCTGCCAACGGCGCGCTGGAAAACTACACCACCAATCTGAACGAGATGGCGCGCCAGGATCGTATCGATCCGCTGATCGGCCGTGCTTTCGAGATCGAGCGCGCGGCACAGATCCTGTGCCGGCGTCGCAAGAACAACCCGCTGCTGGTGGGTGAGCCGGGCGTCGGCAAGACCGCTATTGCGGAAGGGCTGGCCTGGATGATCGTGGAAGGCAAGGTGCCGGAGCCGTTGCGCGAATCCGTAGTGTACTCGCTGGACATGGGCGCGTTGCTGGCCGGCACCAAGTACCGGGGTGATTTCGAGAAACGCTTCAAGGCACTGGTGAACGAGTTGCAGAAGCAACCCCATGCCATTCTGTTTATCGACGAGATTCATACCATTATCGGGGCCGGGGCGGCTTCGGGTGGGGTCATGGATGCCTCCAACCTGCTCAAGCCGGCGCTGGCCAATGGCACCATCAAGTGCATGGGCTCCACCACCTTCCAGGAGTACCGCGGGATTTTCGAGAAAGACCGCGCCCTGTCGCGTCGCTTCCAGAAAATCGACGTGGTTGAGCCGACCGTGGACGAGACCTTCGGCATCCTGCGCGGCCTGAAAAAGCGCTTCGAGGAGCACCATGAGGTGACCTACACCGATGATGCCCTGAAGGCGGCGGCCGAGCTGTCGGCGCGCTATATCAACGACCGTCATCTGCCGGACAAGGCCATTGATGTGATTGATGAAGTCGGTGCCTGGCAGCGGCTGCGGCCCGAGGGCGAGCGGCGCAACACCATCGAGGTGGACGACGTCGAGGCGATGGTGGCGAAGATCGCCCGGATACCGCCGAAATCCGTGTCCCAGTCCGACAAGGAACTGCTGCGTAACCTGGAGCGTGACCTGAAGATGACGGTGTTCGGTCAGGATCAGGCCACCGAAGCGCTGTCGGCGGCTATCAAGCTGTCCCGGGCCGGCCTCAAGGCGGCTGACAAACCGGTGGGTTGCTTCATGTTTGCCGGGCCGACCGGGGTGGGCAAGACCGAGGTCAGCCGCCAGCTGGCACGTGCGCTGGGCGTGGAACTGGTGCGCTTCGACATGTCCGAGTACATGGAGCGGCATACCGTGAGTCGCCTGATCGGCGCACCGCCGGGCTATGTCGGTTTTGACCAGGGCGGATTACTCACCGAGGCCGTGACCAAGACGCCCCATTGCGTGCTGTTGCTGGACGAAATCGAGAAGGCGCACCCGGAAGTCTTCAACCTGCTGCTGCAGGTCATGGACCATGCCACGCTGACCGATAACAACGGCCGCAAGGCGGATTTCCGCAACGTCATTCTGATCATGACCACCAATGCCGGAGCGGAAGTGATGAGCCGTGCGTCCATCGGCTTTACCCAGCAGGATCACTCCACCGATGGCAGTGAGGCACTGAAGAAGATGTTCACGCCGGAATTCCGCAACCGTCTGGATGCCGTGATCCAGTTCGGTGCCCTGACGCCGGAAACCATCCTCGGGGTGGTGGACAAGTTCCTGACCGAACTGCAGGCGCAACTGGACGAGCGTGGTGTCACCTTGCAGGTCGATGATGAGGCCCGCGCCTGGCTGGCCGAGCAGGGCTATGATCGCGCCATGGGCGCACGGCCGATGGCGCGTCTGATCCAGGAGCAGCTGAAGAAGCCGCTGGCGGAAATGTTGCTGTTCGGAGAGCTGGCCGAGCAGGGTGGACGCGTGAGCGTCACCGCCAACGAGAAAGGCCTGCAGTTGCGGGTCACGGAAGCGGAGACCGAAGCCGCGACCTGATCGCGGCGCACGACAAAAACCCGCAGTGCCTCAGGGCCCTGCGGGTTTTTTATGTCCGGTTGCGAATTACTTCATGCGGAAGGTAATGCGACCCTTGCTCAGGTCATAGGGGGACATTTCCACCTTGACCCGGTCGCCTGTCAGGATGCGGATGTAGTGTTTGCGCATCTTGCCGGAAATGTGCGCAATGATCTCGTGACCGTTGTCCAGCTTCACGCGGAACATGGTGTTCGGGAGGGTATCTACCACCACGCCTTCAAGTTCGATCTGCTCTTCTTTCGCCATGCAATCTGTCGGCCCTTCGGGGCGGGTCAATTAAGAGAGGCGCAATTGTGCCGGAAATGGTCTGGCCCTGCAAAGGCTTTACCCGGCACTGTGCCGGGCGGGGTGCTGACCCTGTTCCGCCCAGACATCGTTGCAGAGCAGTTCCAGGGGCTGGAACTGCTGCTTGTAACGCATCTTGCGGCAACGTCTGATCCAGTAGCCCAGGTACAGATAGGCCAGCCCCTTGTCCCGGCAGTGCTGGATCTGCCACAGGATAGCCTGGCTGCCCAGGCTCCGGCCGGGGTACTCCGGATCGTAGAAGGTGTAGACCGCTGACAGGCCATCATCGAGCTGGTCGACCACCGCCACTGCCAGCAGGGTGTCATGTTCGTCACGAAAACAGCAGAAGCGGGTGTCGCTCCAGCTGGACATCAGGAAGCTGGCGAACTGCTCCTGGCTGGGTGGAAACATGTCCCCATCACCATGGCGGCGTTCGATATAGCGGCTGTAGAGCTGATACAGCTCGTTGGTAAAGCGCGGCGCAATGACCTCGACCCGCAACCCCTGGTTACGGCGCTGGATCCGGCGCTGGCTCCGGTTGGGCTCGAAGTCGGCCACCCGGACTCGGGCCGGGATACAGGCCTGACAGGTGCCGCAATGGGGCCGGTACAGATAATCGCCGCTGCGACGAAAGCCGAGTTGCGTCAGGTCGGCGTACAGCCTGGGGGTGATACGGGCGTGCGGATCAACAAAAAGAGTGGTGGCCTGATGCTCCTCCAGATAACTGCAGGCGTGGGCCGGGGTGCTGAAGAATCGGAGGGTTGCCAGGTCGCTCATAAGGCCAGTTTATAACGCGCTGCATATTCCGAAAAGCGGGCAGGCGGATGTGGCCACGGCCAGCGGTTTTCCGTGCACACCCGTGTCTCCAGCAGTGCCTCGAAGTCCGTCCTTCTGATGGCTCTGGCCCCCAGTGACACCAGATGCGGCGTTTCCATCTGGCAATCAATCAGCGTTATGCCGTGAGCCGCATGCAACTGGCAGAACAGGGCCAGGGCCGCCTTGGACGCATCGGTGCGCTGGCTGAACATGGACTCGCCAAAGAACATGCTGCCCAGATTGACGCCATAGAAGCCACCCACCAGTTCCTGATCCTGCCAGACTTCGACGCTGTGGGCATGACCGGCGTCGTGAAGGGCTGCATAAGCAGCCCGCATCTCATCGGTGATCCAGGTGCCATCCTGACCGTCACGGGGAGCGGCGCAAGCCTGCATGACGCGGGTGAAGGCCTGATCGATGCTGAACTGGAACTGATCCCGGCGCAGTTGCTTGCGAAGGCTGCGGCTCAGGTGAAAGCGGTCAGGGGCCAGCACCAGCCGAGGGTCCGGTGTCCACCAGAGCGGCGGCTGACCGTCGCTGAACCAGGGAAAAATGCCTCGCCGGTAGGCGCGCAACAGGGTCGCGACGCTGAGATCGTTGCCCATGGCCAGCAGGCCATCGGGTTCGCGCAGCGCGTGCGAGGTAGGGGGGAAAGCGGCGCCGGGAGGCAGCCAGGGAACACCGATACGCGTGGGCATGGCGGCGTTCCCGGGCGGGCAGATCAGAGATTGTCGAGGTAACGTTCGGCGTCGAGTGCGGCCATGCAGCCCGCGCCGGCGGAGGTGATGGCCTGCCGATAGATGTGATCGGCCACGTCTCCCGCTGCAAAGACCCCCTCAACGCTGGTGGCGGTGGCATTGCCTTCGGTGCCGGACTTCACCTTGATGTAGCCATCCTGCATGGTCAGCTGGCCCTCGAAGATCTGCGTGTTCGGCTGATGGCCGATGGCAATGAAGACGCCCTGAACGTCGAGGTCCTGGGTGTTGCCGTCTTCGCGGGTGCTGCGCAGGCGTGCGCCGGTCACGCCGCTGTCGTCGCCCAGCACTTCATCCAGCGTGTGGAACCAGATCGGCGTGATGTTCTCGCGCGCGGCCAGCTTGTCCTGGAGGATCTTCTCGGCGCGCAGTGTGTCACGGCGATGCACCAGATAGACCTGGCTGGCGATATTCGACAGGTACAGCGCTTCCTCGACGGCCGTGTTGCCGCCGCCGATGACCGCCACCTTCTGGTTGCGGTAGAAGAAGCCGTCGCAGGTGGCGCAGGCGGATACGCCCTTGCCCTTGAAGGCTTCCTCGGAGTCCAGACCCAGGTACTTGGCCGATGCCCCGGTGGCAATGATCAGCGCATCGCAGGTGTACTCGGCACTGTCGCCCTTGAGCCGGAACGGCCTGGCGGACAGGTCGGCCTCATTGATGTGGTCGTACACCATTTGCGTGTTGAAGCGTTCCGCATGCTGCTGCATCCGCACCATCAGGTCGGGGCCTTGCAGGCCCTCGACATCACCGGGCCAGTTATCGACATCGGTGGTGGTGGTCAGCTGACCGCCCGGCTGGATACCGGTGATGATCACAGGCTCCAGATTGGCGCGGGCGGCGTAGACCGCTGCAGAATAGCCGGCCGGGCCGGAACCGAGAATGATCAGGCGGTGATGCTGTGCAGTGCTCATGGAACGGTGTCCTCCGGGATGCGCCACGGTATTCAAGCTGCGGGGAAACTACACTAAAACGCCCGGCGGTTGAAGCAGGCAGGGGGAACGTTTCTTTCGATGGCGGTCATAGGCTGAGGCCAGAGGGCCTGGCTTGAGCCCGCCGGGGCCAAGGGATGGCGGCGGTTGCCCCGCGTCGGGTCATGACCGACAATGGTGGATTGCATGCCGCCCGGCACGCCGACCGGCGCCGGGGCTGGCGCCCGGGGCGGCACAGGGATAATATCTCTATTAAATTCATTATCTTATATGGCCAATCTAGAGTAATTTCTTGATTGATGCCGGAATAAGATGTCGGAGTGACAGGGATTTGAGCAACACCAAGGCTTCATCCAGAGCATCCGCTGCGCGCTCGCGCAGTCAGGACAACGCCGCTGAAACGCCCGGCTGGGCGCAGCATTTGCGGCGCGGTCTGCTTGAGGGGCTGGTGATCAGCCTGATCGCGCTGTCGCTGTACCTGCTGCTCGCGCTGGTGACTTACAGCCCCCGCGATCCGGGCTGGTCCTACACCGGCGACGTTAGCCAGATCCGCAATGCGGGCGGGCGTTTTGGTGCCTTCGCGGCAGACCTGCTGTTTATCCTGTTCGGTTATCTGGCCTACCTCTTCCCCTTGCTGGTCGGTTTCTGGGGCCTGCGTGTCCTGCGCGAGCGCCACGCCGGCCTGGCGGGGAACTGGCCGATGTTCAGCCTGCGCCTGGTCGGCTTTATCCTCACCATGCTGGCGGGGACGGCCCTGGCCTGGATGCACTTCTCCGGCAACGGCAGCATCCTGCCGGAAGATGCAGGCGGCATCCTGGGTCAGGTGGTGGGTCGGGCCTCGCTGGATGCCTTCAACCCCCTCGGCGGCACCCTGGTACTGGTGGCGCTGTTCCTGATCGGTATGACCATCTTCACCGACCTGTCCTGGATCAGACTGTCTGAAAAGCTGGGCGCGCTGGTGCTGGCGCTGGTGCAACGGGTGCCGGTGGCGCTGCGCCAATGGCGCGAAAAGCGCGATGAGAAACGCCAGGCCGCCGTGGAACTGGCGCGCCGCCGTGAGGTGCGGGAAGTGGCCATGAAGAAGGCCGAGCACCGCAAACCCCCGGAAATCCGGCAGCCGCCGAAAAAGGTCGAGAAAAGCGTACGCGCCGAGAAAGAGCGCCAGCAACCGCTGTTCACCTCGCAGGTGACCGGTACGCTGCCGCCGCTGGGTTTGCTGGATGCGGTGGATGAAGGCGCCCGGGGCGGCTTCTCCAATGAAGCGCTGGACGGCATGTCACGGCTGCTGGAGATCAAGCTGCGTGACTTCAATATCGAAGCCGAGGTCGTGGCCGTGCAGCCGGGCCCGGTGATTACCCGGTTCGAGATCCAGCCAGCGGCCGGGATCAAGGTCAGCCGCATCACCAATCTGGCCAAGGATCTGGCGCGCTCCCTGGCCGTGATTTCGGTGCGCGTGGTGGAGGTGATTCCCGGCAAGACCACAGTGGGCATCGAGATTCCCAACGAGCAGCGCGAGATCATCCGTTTTACCGAAGCCGTGGGCAGCAAGGCGTTCGATGATTCACCCTCGCCGCTGGCCCTGGCGCTGGGCAAGGACATCAGCGGCAGCCCGGTGGTCGCGGACCTGGCCAAGATGCCGCATCTGCTGGTGGCAGGGACCACCGGCTCAGGTAAATCCGTGGGCCTGAATGCCATGCTGCTGTCGATCCTGTTCAAGTCCACGCCCGATGACGTGCGACTGATCATGATTGACCCGAAGATGCTGGAACTGGCCGTGTATGACGGCATTCCGCATCTGCTGACCCCGGTGGTCACCGACATGAAAGAAGCCGCCAGCGCCCTGCGCTGGGGGGTCGCCGAGATGGAGCGCCGTTATCGTCTGATGGCGGCACTGGGCGTGCGTAATATCGCGGGCTACAACCGCAAGGTGGCCGATGCCGAGAAGCAGGGCCAGCCCCTCAAGGATCCCTTGTGGAAGCCCAACGACCCGATGAATCTGGAAGAGCCCGCACCGTTGCTGGAGCGGCTGCCGTATATCGTTATCGTGGTGGACGAGTTTGCCGACATGATGATGATTGTCGGCAAGAAGGTGGAAGAGCTGATTGCCCGGATCGCCCAGAAGGCGCGGGCGGCCGGCATCCATCTGATTCTGGCAACCCAGCGGCCATCCGTGGACGTGATTACCGGGTTGATCAAGGCCAATGTGCCGTCACGGATGGCGTTCCAGGTATCGTCGAAGATCGATTCGCGCACGGTGCTGGATCAGGGCGGGGCAGAGCAGTTGCTTGGCCACGGTGACATGCTTTATTTGCCGGTGGGGGTCAGTGTCCCGGAACGTGTTCACGGCGCTTTTGTCTCAGACGATGAGGTGCATCGGGTCTGCGATGACTGGCGCAAGCGCGGCGAACCGAATTACCTGCCGGAAATTCTCGACGGTGGTGATATCAATGCGCCGCTGCCGGGCATGGAAGGCAGCGGCGGGGATGACGATGCCGAACAGGACCCGCTGTATGACGAAGCGGTGGCCCATGTGATCGAATCCCGACGCGCCTCGATCTCCGCCGTGCAGCGGAAACTCAAGATCGGCTACAACCGGGCGGCCCGCCTGGTGGAAGCCATGGAAATGGCCGGGGTGGTCACGCCGGCAGGCCATAATGGCCAGCGCGAAGTGATCGTACCCGGAGGCGACTGAGGCGCCTGCCAGATGAAGAACCTGATACGTAATGGCCTGCTCGGTGCAGGCATGTTGACCCTGCTGGCACCGGCCGCGCTGGCCGATGCCACCGAAGACCTGGTGAAAAAACTCTCCGGTGTACGCAGCATGAGCAGCAGCTTTGAGCAGTTGGTGCTGGACCGCGGTGGCTCGCGCTTGCAGGAAAGCAGCGGCATCATGCTGGTGGCGCGCCCGCGCCAGTTCCACTGGCACGCCGAATCTCCCTATGAACAGATCGTGGTGTCCAACGGCGAACTGGTGTGGATCTACGACGTGGATCTGGAACAGGTCATCGAGCGAGCCCTGGGTGATGAGGTGGGGAATACCCCGGCACTGCTGTTCAGCGGCAATCCCGATGAAGTGGCGGCGGAATTCAGGATTACCGAGGCTGACCGCCACCGCGGTGAAGTGACTTACCGGCTGATTCCGCGCAGCGAGGAGTTGCTGTTCAGCCTGCTGGAAGTGACGTTCGCCGGGGATACGCCGCGCAGCATGCGCCTGGAAGACGCGCTGGGTCAGCAAACCACCATCGACTTCCGCAATGTGCGTCTGAATCAGGATATCGATCCGGCTCGTTTCCGCTTCGAGATTCCCGAAGGCGCCGACGTTATCAGCGAGCTATGAGCGACCTGTTCGGCAACCGGGACACCGAGGGCGCCCTGGCCCCGGTGCCGGACAGTGACACCCGGCATCAGCCTCTGGCGGCGCGCCTGCGCGCGGCCACGCTGGACGACTACGTTGGCCAGACCCATCTGGTCGGCCCGGGCAAACCCCTGCGCCGCGCCCTGGAACAGGGCCAGTTGCATTCAATGATCCTCTGGGGACCGCCCGGCACCGGCAAGACCACGCTGGCCCTGTTGCTGGCCGGGCACGTCAGCGCGGCCTTTGTCACGCTTTCCGCCGTGCTCGCCGGGGTCAAGGATATTCGCGCCGAGGTCGAAAAGGCCCGGGCCCGCCTCAGTAATGGCCAGCGCACCGTGCTGTTTGTCGACGAGGTACATCGCTTCAACAAGTCCCAGCAGGATGCCTTCCTGCCCCATGTGGAAGACGGCACCGTGATCTTTATCGGCGCCACGACCGAGAACCCCTCGTTCGAACTCAATAACGCGCTCCTGTCCCGCGCCCGGGTCTATCGTCTGCAATCCCTGCAACGGGACGATCTGGATCAACTGCTGACCCGCGCTCTGGCCCACGACAGCCTGGCCGATATCGACCTGGGGGACGAAAGCCGCAGCCTGCTGCTGGACCAGGTGGATGGCGATGCCCGTCGCTTGCTCAATTTGCTGGAAGTCGCCGCCGATCTGGCACGTGGCGACGCGGAAGGCGCCAGCAAGGCCGCGATTACCCCGGCGCTGCTGCGCGAACTGTTCCGCGACAGCCTGCGCCGCTTCGACAAGGGCGGCGATATCTTCTATGACCAGATCAGCGCGTTGCACAAGTCGGTACGTGGCTCTGACCCGGACGCCACGCTCTACTGGTTTGCCCGCATGCTGGATGGCGGGGCGGACCCGCTCTATATCGCCCGCCGGGTGGTGCGCATGGCCAGCGAAGACATCGGCAATGCTGATCCGCGAGCCCTGCGCCTGGCACTGGATGCCTGGGAGGTGCAGGAACGTCTTGGCTCGCCCGAAGGTGAACTGGCCATCGCCCAGGCGCTGGTCTATCTGGCCGTGGCCGCCAAGAGCAACGCGGTTTATACCGCCTGGAATCAGGCTCGCCGCTTCGTCACCGAACATCCCACCGACGAGGTGCCCCTGCACCTGCGCAATGCGCCAACCAAACTGATGAAGGAAGAGGGCTACGGGGCGGACTACCGCTATGCCCATGATTTTCCCGACGCCTATGTGCCCGGGGAGAACTACTTTCCCACCAGCATTCCCACCACGCGTTTCTACAGCCCGGTGCCCCGGGGCCTGGAAATCCGTATTGCCGAGAAACTGGCCGCCCTGCGCCAGAAAGACGACGACAGCGACTGGCAGCGCTGACTGGCATCCATGGGGGATGTCCCCGATAATGTGCCCCCTGAATTCACTCGCTCTGGAATGACAAGGCAATGCTGGACATCCGTGACCTGCGCAAGGCAGGAGAAGAGATCAGAACCGCACTGGCCAAACGGGGCTATACCCTGGATATGGACCGTTTCGAGGCGCTGGACGCTGAGCGCAAGGAGGCCGACATGCGCTCCCAGGCGTTGCAGGCCGATCGCAAGCGCGCGGCAAAGGAAGTGGGCAGTCTGATCCAGTCCGGCATGAATGTGGATGACGCGAAGGCCAAGGTGGCAGACACGCTGAAAGCCATCGACGCTGAACTCGACAGCGAAGTGGCCCGCGCCCAGCGCATTGGTGAGCAACTGCGTGACTGGCTGATGACGATCCCGAATGTGCCACATGTCGATGTGCCGCCGGGCAAGGATGAAGCCGACAATATCGAGGTGCGCCGCTGGGGAACGCCTCGCGAATTTGATTTTGTGCCGCAGGACCATGTGGACGTGGCCGAAAAACTGAGCCGTGGACGCCTGGATTTCGAGCGCGCCGCCAAGCTGTCCGGCGCCCGTTTTGCCGTGATGACCGGCAGCCTGGCGCGTCTGCATCGCGCCCTGATCGACTTCATGCTCGATACGCACACCCGTGAGCACGGTTATACCGAAGCGTATGTGCCGTATCTGGTCGGTCCGGAGGCGCTGCGCGGTACCGGACAGTTGCCGAAATTCGAGGAAGACCTGTTCCGCATTGCCGGTGAGCGCACCCTGTATCTGATTCCGACGGCGGAAGTGCCGGTCACCAATCTGTTTGCGGACGAGATTCTGGAGGCGGAAATGCTGCCCCAGCGGCTGGTCTGCCACACGCCCTGTTTTCGCAGCGAGGCGGGCAGCCACGGGCGTGATACCCGCGGCATGATTCGTCAGCATCAGTTCGAAAAGGTGGAGCTGGTACAACTGGTACGCCCGGATGAATCCGACGCCACTCTGGAAGCGCTGACCGGGCATGCGGAGGCCATTCTGCAAGCACTGGGGCTGCCGTATCGGGTGGTGACCCTGTGTGGTGGCGATCTTGGTTTTTCGGCCAGCAAGACCTATGACATCGAGGTGTGGTTGCCGAGCCAGGACACGTATCGGGAAATTTCTTCCTGTTCGAACTTCCGTGATTTCCAGGCGCGGCGCATGCAGGCGCGCTGGCGCAACCCGGAAACCGGCAAGCCGGAACTGCTGCATACCCTGAATGGCTCTGGCCTGGCGGTGGGGCGCACACTGGTGGCGATCATCGAGAATTATCAGAACGCTGACGGCAGCGTAACGGTGCCGGAAGCCCTGCGGCCTTACATGGGCGGTGCGGAGACACTCTGATGGAATATCTGCCGGTTTCCTGGCGCATCAAAGGGCAGACCGTGCTGCTGGTGGGGGGCGGTGAAATCGCCCTGCGCAAGGCACGCCTGCTGGATCGCGCGGGCGCCCGGTTGCGTCTGGTGGCGCCGGAGGTGGAGCCGGATCTGGCGGCGCTGGTGGAGCAGGGCGGTGGCGAAATCCAGCGCCAGGTGTTTGCTGCCGATCAGCTGGATGGCGTGTTGCTGGCGCTGGCCGCGACCGATGACGAGGCCGTTAACCGTGCGGTCTCCGAGGCGGCGCAGGCGCGTGGTGTGCCGGTGAATGTGGTGGACAACCCGCCGCTGTGTACCTTCATTTTTCCGGCCATTGTTGATCGTGATCCGCTGATTATCAGCATCAGTTCCGGCGGTGCCTCGCCGGTGGCGGCGCGTTGGGTGCGCAGCCGCATCGAGACGCTTATTCCGGCACGCTGGGGCCGTCTGGCGGCGCTGATGGGCAGCCGCCGCAAACGTCTGGCAGAAAAACTGCCGTCGGTGTCGGCACGTCGTCTGTTCTGGGAAAAAGTGATTGATGGTGCGGTGGCCGAGCAGACGCTGGCGGGCCAGGACGAGGCGGCGGCTACAGAGCTGGATGCCGCCATCGAGGCGGCGGATGCCGACAAGCTGATGCGCGGGGAGGTCTACCTGGTCGGGGCGGGGCCGGGTGATGCGGACCTGCTGACATTCCGGGCGCTGCGTCTGTTACAGAAGGCGGATGTGGTGGTTTATGACCGGCTTGTGTCGCCGGGTGTGCTGGAACTGGCGCGTCGCGACGCCGAACTGGTCTATGTGGGCAAGAAGCGTGCGGAGCATGTGCTGCCTCAGGACGATATCAACCGGCTGCTGGTGGACTATGCGCGCCAGGGCAAGAAGGTTTGTCGTCTGAAGGGCGGTGACCCGTTTATTTTCGGGCGTGGCGGTGAAGAGCTGGAGCAGGTGGTCGAGGCGGGCATCGATTTCCAGGTGGTGCCGGGGGTGACGGCGGCGGCGGGGTGTGCGGCGTATGCGGGCATTCCGTTGACGCATCGGGATCATGCGCAGTCGGTGCGGTTCATCACGGGGCATCGCAAGGAAAACGGTGAGCTGAATCTGCCGTGGTCGGATTTTCTGACGCCGTCGGAGACGCTGGTGTTCTATATGGGGCTGGTGAGTCTGCCGGCGATCAGTGCGGGGCTGATCATGGCGGGGCGGAGTCCTGATACGCCGGCGGCGTTGATTTCCCGGGGGACGCTGAGTGGTCAGCGGGTGATCAAAGGCACCTTGGGCACTCTGCCTGACACGGTGGCGGAAGCTTCGCCTGAGGCGCCCAGTTTGCTCATTATTGGTGATGTGGTGGGGCTTTATCCGCGTTATCGCTGGTTTGAGGATGGTGAAGGTTAGTTTTCGGGTTGTGGTGGTGTTGGCCCTCGGGGGGGGCGGGTAAGGGTTTTCTGGACACGCCGTGAACCCGTCCCTGGGGGCTCTCGTTCGGCATCCATGCCTCTCGA
>ERZ869909.1334-NODE-1334-length-20263-cov-324.128010_pt1 | contig 20263 bp, 18 predicted proteins | sample MGYA00520892_ERZ869909 | MGnify/ENA primary metagenome ERZ869909 (study PRJEB32215, sample SAMEA104723947) | bioreactor metagenome | biome: bioreactor; feature: anaerobic bioreactor; material: water | place: China | collected 2015-03-12 ... | reverse complement strand
AGCAGTCCGTGCGCATGCAGCGCCTGATCGAGGACTTGCTGGCGCTGTCCGCGCTGGAAACCGGCGCGCCGCCGCCGCGGGAAGAGCGCGTCAGCGTTCTCGACCTCGTGCGCAAGGTCCATCAGGAGGCAGAGTTGTTGTCTGCCGGTCGGCATGAGGTCAAGCTGCTGATCGACGAGCGTGATGAAGGCGACCAGTTGCTGGGCAGCCAGAAGGAACTGCACTCGGCATTCGCCAACCTCGCGAGCAACGCGGTGCGTTACACGCAACCGGGCGGAACGATCAGCATTGGCTGGCAGCATACCCGCAAGGGTGCCGAGTTCACGGTCGAAGACAACGGTATCGGAATCGCACCTGAACACATCAGTCGTCTGACCGAGCGCTTCTTCCGGGTGGACCGGAGCCGCTCACGCGAGACCGGAGGCACCGGTCTCGGCCTGGCGATCGTCAAGCACATCCTCTCAAGGCATCACGGTGAGCTTCAAATCGAGAGCGAAGCGGGCAAGGGGAGCCGGTTCAGCGTTGTCTTCCCGGCGAATCGGCTCCGTCATTGAGGCGAGCACTCAAGTGCTCGATGTGACTGCTTCGTAGGCGACCTGGTCGTAGTTGGCGCCACGCTGCAACAGCGTGGTCAGTCGCACTTGTTTGACTTCGCCATCGTGGATCTCGATTACACGGTGCGGCTGGAACCAGCCGGCCGGAAGAACGAGCGACCGCGGCCGCTTGAGGGCTGGCGTCTCCGGAAGGCTGAAAGCCTGCTGATACGCACCGCGCACGGTGGCCTGCATGCCCACCTGGCGAACGGCGACAACACGCGGGATACCATTCAGCATGTTGATCCCGGCCTCGAGCATGCCGTCATCGTGAAACATCAGCCAGCTGATCTGGCCAAGCAGGAAGTGGCCGCCGTCAGCAGGGCGCAAGCCGACGAGTTGATGATGCTCGAGGCGCTCTGGGGACTGCAGCTGGGAAAGGCGGAAGCCCCCTACCGACTGATCTCTTATTTCCCAACGGCCGCAGACGAAGCCGAGCTTGTCGGCCTCGCGACGTCGCTGCAGTTCGACGTCGTCCAGGTTGCGGCCATCAGCCCGTTCGCCAAAAGTCAGCAAAGTGATGTCACTGCGCAGACTGCGCGTGACCGGTGCCCCGCCCGGCTGTTCGAACAGCTTTCCCTGCACGTGAAAACCGATCGCAAGCCAGTCTCCGGTCAGCTCAACATGGCCGCGTCCGCCGCGGCGGGGAAAGCGGCGTCCGACCGACGCCAGACCCCAGGGGCGGTAAAGCGACAGCAACAGCTTTGCGCTTGCTTCGGCAGCACAATCCGACCCCAGGCCGAGAGACGCTGGAGTCACCCCTTGCTTGAGCTGCCCGAGCACCGCCTGAATCTGGCCCGCGAGCCTGCTGCCATCGAAGCGTCGCAAGGTCTTGCTTGTCGCGTTCAGCACACCGATGGGGCGCAGGCCGTGGTCGGCTGCAAGGTCTATCCCGTAGCTGGTCGGCTTGACGGCCGGATCGGCATCCTTGGCGCCGAGCAAAGTGCAGTAAGGCGCAAAGCGCTGCGACCAGCGACAAATCCAGTTGAACTCCCGCTCTCCCCGCCCGAAAGGGTTGGAGAGGTCGACCAGCAGAAAAGTGATGAAAGCTTCGGTCGCGCTCTGCGCCCGCCAGATCTGGTTGAGCGTGTCTGCGACCCGGATGTCGGCGACACCCTGTGCCTCGGCCATCGAGAAGCTCTCTTGCAGTTCGGCCCACATGCCGATTGGTACCGCACGGTGTGCGCGGAAGTATTCGAGCAGGGCAAGCCCTTTGTAATGGACCCGACGCTGGGCAAGCAGTGCGCGCTGGTCGTCGAGCGTGCCCGAGGTGGCGTCCCGGCGAGTGATTTCCGCATAGGATTCGGCGAGGTTGCGCCACAGCGCCACCACGCGCTTCAGAGTGGCGTTCTCGATGCTGTCGGGTGGCAGTGAACGGGAGGCATACCGCTTGGCCAGTTCAGCCTGGACCAGGGTTATCGTTTCCCGTGCGGCTTCGAGTACCTCCAGGTGCTGGTTCGATGGTGCGGTGCCGTCGAGCAGTCCGCTGACCATGTCGGACAGCGACTTCTGGGTTTCATCGACGTTGACCGGATTCAGCCGTTTCAGCAGGTCAAGGCATTCGGCCGGATTGCGATAGTCCATGAGTTCTCCACGTGCAGCATCATTCTTGTTGTTGATTGTGTTTGTCAGGTTTCACGTAACGATGATTCGATGGCCTGAGCCAGCAGCTCGCCAGGTGGTGCCGTCCGTCCGGTGCCGTCACGGCGGACAGGAGCCCAGATCGGGTCCGGAAAATTAGCGTCGTCGCGGAACCTTGGGATCACGTGCCAGTGCAAGTGGGGCACCAGGTTGCCAAGACTGGCGAGATTGATCTTGTCGGGTTGCATCAGGCTGCGCAGTGCCTTTTCGGTTGCGAGCACCACGTCAAGAAGGTGTTGCCGTTCGGCAGGCAGCAGATCCGACATCTCGGCAACGTGGGCCGACCACACCACCCGGCAAAAACCGGGAAACGCCTGGTCATCCACGGCGATGACACGGCACGCCTCATCCTGCCACAACACGGTTTCGGCCACGGGAACGCAAAGCGGGCAGGTCATGTCGCGAAGGCCCCCATAACCTTTGGTTACTCGAATTTACAGTTTATCCCCACTGAATGGCGCTGCGAAGCAAAAACGTGATCAATTCGTGACAGATTGCGACGTGAAGGCGAGCGTTTCTGTTGCCCCGAGATCTTCCGGTTCACCGTGGCTGAAGCTCAGCAGGTTGCCGGGTTCGATCAATGTCCAGGTCTCGTTGTCGGTCAGCGGCGTGGTGGCGATGACTGCAACCCTGTCCTGGGGCGTGGTGAGCCGTTCGAAATCCACCGCGACATCCTGGTCGGACAAATGCGCGACAGCAAACGGTGCCTTGCGCACGATGTACGCAAGGTGTGAAGAGCAGTGCGCGAACAGGCGTTCGCCATTGGACAGCATGAAGTTGAATTCGCCATGGCCGCCGATCTCCGTCGCGAGATCGCGCAGCGTGCGATGAAGTACATCCGGAGCAGGCATGCCTTCGGGGTGTCTCGATGCCAGTGACTGCATGATGTGGCAGAAGGCGAGCTCCGAGTCGGTGCTGCCAACCGGCCGGAAACGGCCATCGAGCTGAGGTGAAAAGTCGATCAGATTGCCGTTGTGGGCGAAGATCCAGTAGCGACCCCACAGCTCACGCTGGAAAGGATGCGTATTGTCGAGACGCATTTCACCCTGCGTCGCCTTGCGGATGTGGGCGATGACATTGAGCGAACGTATCGGATAGTTTCGCACCAGTTCCGCGACCGGGGATTCGATGCTTGCGCACGGGTCCAGGAATACACGTACGCCTTTTCCCTCGAAAAACGCGATGCCCCAGCCGTCGCGATGATGGTCGGTCAGCCCGCCTCGCGCTTGAAAGCCGGTAAAGGAAAAGCAGATATCGGTCGGCACATTGCAGTTCATGCCGAGCAGCTGACACATTTCGGACGACCCCCGGTGCTTAACCCATCGTGAGGTCATTATATCGTCGCCGCTACAGGAACTCCGGAATTCGCGGGTGTCACCGGTTCGCGCTTCTCCTCGGGCCGCTGTCGGCGCATATCGGCGCCTCGCGAATCGATCCAGTAGCGGGGGCAGGTGCCGCAGGGTTCAGCGTCGCTGCATTTGCTCGAGTTGCTTCATGATCGCTTCGAGGTCGATCTCGCCCATCCCGGGCAGGCCTGGCATACCGTCGATGATGACGTCCCCGGCTTGCTGGCCCGGAGCGCAGGCGCCGACCCATTGCGCTTCCAGTGTCATGTCGGTGCGTGCGATACCTTCCAGAGGCGGCGTGAAAGTGGTCGTGATGTTGCCCTGGTAGCTCCGCCGGACATCTCCTGTGAACACGCCTTCGACCTTGGCCTCCGAGCCGTCTGCATCGCAGGTCGCGTTGTAGATCAGGCGGTTGCCGTCTCGCCGGTAGCTCAGGTCGCGGCACTCGACGTCTTCCTCGGGTTGCATCAGCAGGTCGTCGACATCGTCGCCGATGCACACGCGATAGCTCATGCCCATGCCGCCCATCTGCACGATGGAGGTTTGCATCTGCCACAGGCCGGGATCGGGCCGGGGCATGTCTGCCGGAATCTGGGCGAATGCGCTGCCGACGAGCAGCGTACTCATGCATACGGTCAAGAATGGGGTCTTCATGGTGGTTATCCTCGTGTTGCGAATCAGCCGCCGAGCTTACGGCGCAGGATTTCGTTGACCTGTGCCGGGTTGGCCTTGCCGCGGCTGGCCTTCATGACTTGACCAACCAGCGCATTGAAGGCCTTTTCCTTGCCGGCCCGGAATTCGTCCACCGATTTCTGGTTGGCGGCGAGCACTTCGTCGATCATCGCCTCGATCGCGCCGCTGTCGGTAACCTGTTTCAGACCCTGCGCCTCGATGATGTCGTCAGCGCTGTCACCCTCGCCGTTCCACAGCGCGTCGAATACCTTCTTGCCGATGGCGTTGGAGATGGTGTTGTCGGCGATGCGGGTGACCAGGCCGGCGAGCTGTGTGGGTGATACCGGCGAGGCGGTGACATCGAGTTCGGCCTTGTTCAGTCTTGCGGCCAGATCGCCCATGACCCAGTTGGCGCATGTCTTGGCCTGCGCCTGGCCAGCGGCATCCACGGCAGCCTGGTAATAGGTGGCGACTTCGCGGCTGGCAGTCAGCGTGGTCGCGTCGTAGGCGGACAGGCCGTAGTCGTCGATGAAGCGGGCTTTCATCGCGGCCGGCAATTCGGGGAGCTGCTCGCGGACCCGGTCGATCCATTCCGGGACGATCACCAGAGGCATCAGATCGGGGTCCGGGAAGTAGCGGTAGTCGTGCGCGTCTTCCTTGGTCCGCATCACCCGGGTTTCACCGGTGTCCGGGTCGAACAGCACGGTGGCCTGCTGGATTGTGCCGCCGTCCTCGAGTCGCTCGATCTGCCACTGGACCTCGAAGTCGATGGCCTGTTGCAGGAAGCGGAAGGAATTGAGGTTCTTGATCTCGCGCCGGGTGCCGAGCGGCCCGCCGGGGCGGCGCACGGACACGTTGGCGTCGCAGCGGAACGAGCCTTCCTGCATGTTGCCGTCGCAGATCTCGATCCAGCGCACCAGTGCGTGCAGCGCGCGGGCGTAGGCCACCGCTTCGGCCGACGAACGCATGTCCGGCTCGGAGACGATCTCGAGCAGCGGCGTGCCGGCGCGGTTGAGATCGATGCCGCTCATGCCATGGAAGTCTTCGTGCAGACTCTTGCCAGCGTCTTCTTCGAGGTGGGCGCGGGTGAGATTGACGGTCTTTTCGTAGGCCTTGTCACCTTCGCCGACGCGGATCGTGATCGTGCCGCCGGAAACCACTGGCAGCTCGAACTGGCTGATCTGGTAACCCTTGGGAAGGTCCGGGTAGAAGTAGTTCTTTCGCGCGAAAACGCTCTTCGGAGCGACCTGTGCGTCGATCGCCAGGCCGAAGCGGATCGCGCGTTCGACCGCGCCGCGGTTGAGCACCGGCAACACCCCGGGCAGTGCGATGTCCACCGCGCTGGCCTGGCGGTTGGGTTCGCTGCCGAAGGCGGTCGAGGCGCCGGAGAAGATCTTGGAGGCGGTGTTGAGCTGGGCATGGACTTCCAGTCCGATGACCACTTCCCAGTCGTTTCTGCTCATGTCGGGTGACTCTCTTTCAGGCGGCGATCGCCGGGCGGCGCAGGTGCCAGTCGGTGGCCTGCTGGTAGCGGTGGGCGGTGCCGAGCAGGCGGGATTCGTCGAAGTAGTTGCCAATCAATTGCAGGCCGACCGGCAGCCCACCGTCGCCGAAACCTGCCGGGTGCGACAGGCCGGGCAGGCCGGCGAGGTTGACCGCGATGGTGTAGATGTCCGACAGGTACATCTGCACCGGGTCGTCGGTCTTGGCGCCGATCGCCCATGCGGTGGTCGGGCTGGTCGGCCCGGCGATGACGTCGCACTGCGTGAAGGCGGCGCGGAAATCCTCGGCGATCAGCCGGCGCAGCTTTTGCGCCTGCAGGTAGTAGGCGTCGTAATAGCCGTGCGACAGCACGTAGGTGCCGACCAGGATGCGGCGCTTGACCTCGGCACCGAAACCTTCGGCGCGGCTCTTGCGGTACATGTCGTCCAGGTCGCCGTACTCGGCGGCGCGGTGGCCGTAGCGCACACCGTCAAAGCGCGACAGGTTGCTCGACGCCTCGGCCGGCGCGAGTACGTAATACGCCGGAATCGCGAGCTTCGCATTGGGCAGCTTCACCGCCACGGTGGTGGCGCCCAGCCGGCGGTATTCTTCAATCGCGGCTTCGACCGCGGCGCGCACATCGGCCGCCAGACCGTCGCCGAAGAACTCCTCGGGCAGACCGATGCGCAACCCGGCGAGCGGGCGTGCCGGCTCGGCCGCGCTCTGCTGCAAGGCGAGGCTGTAGTCTTCGGCGGGGCGCTCGAGGCTGGTCGAGTCCCGCGGGTCGAAGCCCGCGATCGCCGACAGCATGAGCGCGCAATCCTCCGCTGAGGCGGCGAACACCCCGGCCTGATCGAAGGAGGAGGCATAGGCGATCATGCCGTAGCGGCTGACCACGCCGTAGGTTGGCTTGATGCCGGTCACCCCGGTCAGTGCGGCCGGCTGGCGCACCGAGCCGCCGGTGTCGGTGCCGGTTGCCGCCGGCACCAGGCGTGCGGCTACCGCCGCCGCCGACCCGCCGCTGGAGCCGCCCGGAATGCGGTCGGTGTTCCACGGGTTGCGCACTGCGCCGAAATGGGAGTTCTCGTTGGACGACCCCATCGCGAACTCGTCCATGTTGGTCTTGCCCAGCATCACCGCACCGGCGCGCCCCAGCAGCTCGACGACGTGCGCGTCATACGGGCTCACGAAGTTCGAGAGCATTCTGGAGCCGCAAGTGGTCAGCACCCCTTGGGTACAGAACACGTCCTTGTGCGCGATCGGGATGCCGGTCAACGGGCCGGCGCTGCCGGTGGCGATACGGGCGTCTGCAGCTCGGGCAGCGTCGAGTGCGCGGGCACGGTCGACGGTGATGAAGCTGTTCAGCGTGCCGTCGAGGCGGTCAATCCGGTCGAGGAACAGGTTTGCGAGTTCCACGCTTGAGGTCTGGCCTGCGTCGAGTGCGGCACGCAGTTCGGTAAGGCTGGCGTTGATCATGGGAGGGGTCGTGCAGTGTCGGTGGCGAGCAGCATGCCGACCGCGCCCCGCCGCAGCGCGGGCGGACGCGGTCGGCAGGGATTCATTCGATGACCTTGGGAACCAGGTAGAGGCCGGCTTCTGTCTGGGGTGCGACGCGTTGGAAGTCGTCGCGACGGTCGGTTTCGGTGACTGCGTCGTCGCGCAGGCGTTGGGCGACGTCTTGCGGATGGCTCATCGGCTCGACCCCGGAGGTGTCGATTGCCTGCATCTGTTCGACGAGTTCGAGGATGCCGTTGAGCTTGCTGCGGGTGGCTTCGGCGTCGCTCTCCGAGAGGTCGAGGCGGGCCAGTGAGGAGATCTTGCGGACGTCTTCGAGAGAGAGCGACATGTGATTACAAAACCCGCTTAATGCTTGAGAAATTGTAGGTTATCATAATCCCTTTCGCCCTTTCAGGTGCGATCTTCGGCCCCTCGCGGCACTGTCCTCACCGGTTTCGGGATTACCCATGTTTGGTTTCTTGCGTTCTTATTTTTCCAGTGATCTGGCGATCGACCTCGGCACCGCCAATACCCTCATTTACGTCAGGGGCAAGGGAATCGTTCTGGACGAGCCATCTGTCGTCGCGATCCGCACCGAGGGCGGTCCGACCGCCAAACGCACGATTCAGGCAGTGGGTGCCGCAGCAAAGCAGATGCTTGGCAAAACCCCGGGCAACATCAATGCCATTCGTCCGATGAAGGACGGCGTGATCGCAGACTTCGTCGTCACCGAGCAGATGATCAAGCAGTTCATCAAGAAGGTGCACGACTCCCGCATGTTCTCGCCGAGTCCGCGCATCATCATTTGCGTGCCTTGCGGCTCCACCCAAGTCGAGCGTCGTGCGATCCGTGACGCGGCCCTTGCCGCCGGTGCGAGCCAGGTGTTCCTGATCGAGGAGCCGATGGCCGCGGCCATCGGCGCCGGCCTGCCTGTGTCCGACGCGACCGGCTCGATGGTTGTCGACGTTGGCGGCGGCACTACCGAGGTCGGTGTGATCTCGTTGGGCGGTCTGGTCTACAGCGGTTCCGTGCGAGTGGGTGGCGACAAGTTCGACGAGGCCATCATCAACTATATCCGCCGCAACTACGGCATGCTCATCGGCGATACCACTGCCGAGAACATCAAGAAGAGCATCGGCTCGGCCTTCCCGGGCTCCGAGGTCCGCGAGCTAGAGGTCAAGGGTCGCAACCTCGCAGAGGGTATCCCCCGCAGTTTCACCATTTCGAGCAACGAAGTGCTCGAGGCGGTTGCTGAACCGCTCAACCAGATCGTTTCCGCAGTCAAGATCGCACTGGAGCAGACGCCGCCCGAACTGGGCGCCGACATCGCCGAGCGTGGCATCGTGCTCACCGGCGGCGGGGCACTGCTGCACGATCTGGATCGCCTGCTGATGGAAGAGACCGGCCTGCCGGTCTTCGTTGCCGACGAGCCGCTCACCTGCGTCGCCCGCGGTTGCGGCATGGCGCTGGACAAGATGGACGCCCTCGGATCCATCTTCGCTTCCGAGTAAATAGCACCCCTCGGCCGCCACACGCGCCGGGAGTGCATTGAAGATGTCGCTGGCCGGTCACCAGTCACCGCCCTTCTTTCAGCGCGGCCTCAGCCCATTCGCGAGGCTGCTGGTGTTCGTCGCGCTCAGTCTGTTCATTCTCGTCGCCGACCTGCGCTTCCGCTACCTCGAGGTGGTGCGCCAGGGCTTGTCGGTGGTCACCCATCCGCTGCAGCTCGCGGCGGCCGCGCCGGTGGATTTCGTGCGCAATGCCGCGGTGTATTTCGCGACTCTGGTCGAAGTACAGGTCGAAAACGCCGACCTGCGGCGCAGTCAGCTCGAGGCTGCCCAGCGATTGCTGCGCTTCGAACAGATCGAGCGCGAGAATCAGGAGCTGCGGCGCCTGCTGATGATGTCGCGCTCGGTCGCGGTGCATAGTCTCGCCGCCGAAATCCTTTACGATGCACCGGATCCCTTTGCGCGCAAGGTCATCATCGACAAGGGTGGACACCATGGTGTTGCGACCGGACTGGCGGTCGTCGACGCGAATGGCATGATCGGCCAGGTTACGCGCGTTTATCCGATCCAGTCCGAAGTGACGCTGATCACCGACAAGGAGCAGTCGGTGCCGGTGCAGGTTGAGCGCACCGGTCAGCGCGGGGTGCTGGTCGGCGGCGGCAAGGGCCCGATGGAGTTGCGCCACATGCCGGCCGAGTCGGACATCGTCGCGGGCGACCGTCTGGTCACCTCCGGCCTCGATGGCTTCTTTCTCGCCGGATTGCCGGTTGCCGAGGTCACTCTGGTGGTACGCGACGGCGAGGTGTTCCTGACGGTATTCGGGGAACCTCTGGCCCGTGTCGAGCGCGCGATTCAGGTACTGGTGCTCGGCCGTGCCGAGCCTGCGCCGTCCAGACCCCGAGCCTCGGAGGCGATTCCAATCAGCGCTGACGATCTGGTCGACGAGGCTCAGGCGTCGGTCGAACCCGAGCCGGATGCGGAGGGGGCACAATGAGCGCCGCAGTTGCCACGTATTCGGAGAGCCGGGAACGTATCACTTTGCCTTCGGGTCGGACTTCGCGACGATTCGCCACGGATCTGACACCTGATTCGCGGCTCATGCCGCGCCTGCCCCAGTGCAAACCTTGGGGCGACCGCAATGTGCACCTGAAAATGCGGGCAAATGATTGCCCTTCGGCATGGAGCAATCCGAGCTAATGCAACCGACACATCGCTCGAATCGCATCCTGCAGCCTGCGCGCAACTGGTTCATCTATCTGAGCCTGTTGATCGCGCTCGGTCTGACCTACATTCCGACTGGACGTCTGCCAGGCGTGCCGGATTGGGTTGCGCTGGTGCTCGCCTTCTGGTGTGTGCGCGAGCCCTTGCGCGTCGGCATGGGCATGGGCTTCGTGCTTGGCTTGCTGGTGGATATCGGCCAGGGCGCCGCGATGGGGCAGCATGCCCTGGCCTACGTGGTGCTTTGCTTCTTCGCCAGTGCGCTGTCGCGGCGCATGCTCTGGTTCTCTGCCTGGCAGCAGGCCATGCATATACTCCCTTTGCTGCTGTTGGCGCAAAGCATCATGGTGCTGGTGCGGCTGATTGGCGGTGCCGAGTTCCCCGGTTGGTGGTATTTCCTGTCGAGCTTCTCGTCCGCCTTGTTGTGGGCGCCGCTCGGTTTTCTGTTGTTGTTGCCCCAGTACCAGCCGGTCGATCGTGATGACAACCGGCCGATCTGATTACCCTGCATGACCGAGTTTCGCAGCCCTGAAGCTGAGCTGGCGGCGTTCCGGCGGCGCCTGCTGGTTGCCGCCCTGTTCGTCACGGTCTGCTTCGGCCTGCTTGCAGCGCGTTTCTACTACCTGCAAGTGGTGCGCTTCGATTACTTTCATGCCCGCGCCGAGGGCAACCGCATCGCGGTGTTGCCGGTGGTGCCCAACCGGGGCGTCATCGTCGATCGCAACGGCACGCTGCTGGCGCGCAACTACTCGGTCCTCACGCTGGAGATCAATCCGGCGCGGGTGCGAAATCTGGATGCCACGATCGACGCGCTGGGCGAGATCGTCACCATCGAGGAACGCGACAGGCGACGCTTCCGCCGTTTGCTCCTCGAAACCAAGTATTTCGAGAGCGTACCGATCCGCACTCACCTGACCGACGAGGAAGTCGCGCGCATCGCCGTGCGCCTTTACCGCTTCCCGGGAGTCGAGGTGCAGGCGCGACTGTTCCGTGACTATCCCGAGGGCGCCTCAACCGCGCACGTGGTCGGCTATATCGGGCGGATCAACGAGCGTGATCAGCAACGCATCGAAGAGCGTGGCGAGACAGCCAACTATCGGGGCTCGGAGTACATCGGCAAGAGTGGACTCGAACTCAGCTACCAGCGCGAGCTGCACGGCACTACCGGGATCGAGCAGGTGGAGATCAACGCGGGCGGGCGGGCGGTGCGGTTGATGTCGCGCACCCCCGCGATACCAGGCAACGACCTGCAACTGACGCTCGACATCGGTCTGCAGCAGGCGGCCGAGGCCGCGCTCGGCAACCGAAGGGGTGCGGTGGTGGCCATCGAACCGGCGACCGGCGGTGTGCTGGCTTTGGCTTCCACCCCGTCTTTCGATCCCAACCTGTTCATCGATGGCATCTCGGTCGCGGAATGGCGGGCGCTATCGGATTCACCGGAGCACCCCCTGCTCAACCGCGCGCTCTACAGCGCCTATCCGCCTGGCTCGACGTATAAGCCCTTTATCGCGCTGCTCGGGCTGGAAAGCGGCAAGCGCCAGATCGAACAGCGTTTCAACAATCAGGGGCTGTTCACCTTCGTCGGCCAGCGTTATGTCGACCGCAAGTCGCGCTGCCAGCACAATGTCGATCTGCACGGGACCATCGTGCATTCCTGCAACACGTACTACTACCAGCTCGCGCACGATCTCGGCATTCAGGCGATCGCCGACTTCATGGGTCAGTTCGGCTTCGGACAGCGCACCGGCATCGACGTCCCTGGCGAGGCTACCGGTGTGCTGCCTTCGCCAGCCTGGAAGCGCAGCCGCTTTTCCAGCCGTGAGCAGCAGCAATGGTATGGCGGCGAAACCATCTCGGTGGGTATCGGCCAGGGATACAACGCTTTCACCCCAATCCAGCTCGCGAACGGGCTGGCGACCCTGCTCAATGGCGGAAATCTCTTCCGGCCGCATGTCGTCAGCCATATCGTCGATTCAGTGACCGGCGAGCGACGTCTGGTCGAGCCGGAGCCGATTGCGCGCATCCCGCTCAACCCCAGGCATGTCGACGCCATCCGTCAGGCGATGGCTGACGTCACCGTTACCGGCACCGCGGTGCAGGCCTTCAGGGATGCGCCCTACACCTCGGGGGGCAAGACCGGCACTGCACAGGTCTTCTCCCTGCGCGGCCAGCGCTACGATGCGGACAAGATCCCAGAACACTTGCGTGACCACGCCTGGTACATCGGTTTCGCCCCGGCCGAGAATCCGACCATCGCGCTGGCGGTGCTCGTCGAGAACGGCGGTTTCGGCGGTCAGTCGGCGGCGCCGGTGGCAAGACAGGTGTTCGACTACTATCTGCTCGGCGCGCCGGTTGAGGCGCCCGCTCAAGAAGGCGACCCCTTGCTGGCCGAGGAGCTCGAGCGATGAGCGGCTGGCGTTTCCATCCCCTCGCACTGCTGCAGGCGCTTTTCCGGCCGCTCGATCCATTGCTGCTGCTGGTGCTCGCGGGTTTGCTCGGCTACAGCTACGCGTTGATGATGAGCGCCTCGCCGGAGCGCTTGCCCGTGCTGCAGATTCACATGATGGCGGCGATTGGTGCGATGTGGGTGGTGGCGTTGCTGCCGCCCAAGCGCTTGCTGTCGCTTGCGCTACCGCTCTATCTCCTGGGGCTGTTCCTCCTTGTCGGGGTGTTCTTCCTGGGTGAGACGAGCAAGGGCGCAAAGCGATGGCTCGACATCGGCGTGGCGCGCATCCAGCCCTCGGAGATCATGAAGATCGCGGTGCCGCTGATGCTCGCCTGGTACTTCCAGCAGCGCGAGGGTCTGATCCGCTTCGGCGACTTCATCGTCGCGACGCTGCTGCTTGGCTTGCCGCTGGGCCTGATCGTGGTGCAGCCGGATCTCGGCACCAGTTTGCTGGTCGGTGCGGCGGGACTCTATGTGATCTTCTTCGCCGGTCTGTCATGGAAGCTCATCGTGCCTGTCGCCGTGGTCGCTGTGGTCGGTATCGGCGCAGTCGTCGGCTTCGGAGACACGCTTTGTCAGCCGGGGGTGGACTGGCAGGTGTTGCGCGATTACCAGAAACAACGGGTATGCACCCTGCTCGACCCCACCCAGGACCCGCTGGGTCGAGGTTTTCACACCATCCAGTCCACCATCGCAATCGGTTCCGGGGGCACGTTCGGTAAAGGCTGGCTCGAAGGCACCCAGACGCATCTGGCCTTCATCCCCGAGCGCCACACCGATTTCATCTTCTCGGTGCTGGCCGAGGAGTTCGGTCTGGTCGGTACATTGGGTCTGCTGGCGATCTATATGGTGCTGCTGCTGCGCGGGTTCTTCATCGCCGCGTTTGCACCGACGCTTGCATGCCGGCTGCTGGCAGGGGCGATCACCCTGGTGGTGTTCACCTATGCGTTTGTAAATATGGGCATGGTGAGCGGCATTTTGCCCGTGGTGGGTGTACCATTGCCGTTCATCAGCTACGGTGGTACCGCGCTGGTGACGCTCTGTCTCGGGATCGGCATCCTGATGAGCATCGAGCGTAACCGGCACGCGGTCAAAGAATAGGACATCATGACCATTCCGACCCTTTCCAGCCGGCAACACGCCATGCCGCCCAGCGCCCCGTTTTCAGTGCTCGCCTGCCGACTGGCAGTGGCGGGTGTTCTCGTTTTCGGTCTGGCGGCCTGCGGCGGCAAGCCGACCAGGGTTTCGGACGCTTCCGGCGCGACGACGGGCACTGCGCCGGCGAGTGCGGTCACTACCACACGTGGTGGCGGCTACTACCTCGACGATGGCCCCGACGCGGTGATCCCTGTCGGCCTGGACGAGATTCCCGATGCGGTACCGCGTATCGAGCCCTTTCACCGCCCGGCGTTTCGCCCATATACCGTGTTCGGCCAGGAGTACGTGCCACGTACCGAGCTCACGCCATTCCGCGAGCGGGGCCATGGCAGCTGGTACGGACGCCGCTTCCACGGCAACCCGACGTCTACCGGCGAGCCCTACGACATGTACGCAATGACCGCGGCGCACCCCACACTGCCGCTGCCCAGCTACGCACGGGTGACGAACATCGCCAACGGTCGCAGCGTCATCGTGCGCATCAACGACCGCGGCCCGTTCCTGCGCGGACGCATCATCGATCTCTCCTACGCCGCCGCTCATCGTCTCGGATACATCAACGCCGGCAGTGCGATGGTCGAGGTCGAATCCATCACCCATGAGGACATCCGCGTTGCCGATGCGCGCGGGGTGCCGGCATTGCCCGGCACGGCGTCCTCCGGGACTCAGATCGCATCGGCACCCACGCCTGCGGTCGCACCTGCTCCGACACAACAGCCGCCGCGCCAGATCGCAGCCATCGAGCAACAGAGCCTGCCACCATTGTTGCCACGCTCGCCCATCGCGAGCGATGCCGATGGCGCCGCGTTGCAAGCGGCCGCACCGTTACGGAACATGTCCGGGCCGGTGCAATCCGGGGCCTATCTGCAACTTGCTGCATTCTCCACCCCGGCCAACGCCGAGACGCTGGCGGCACGAGTGCGCACCGAACTCGCGGCCTTTGCCGACCGCCTGCATCTGCTCGACGAGGGCGGCCGCTACCGTTTGCAACTCGGTCCCTTCGCCTCCGCTGACGATGCCAGGCTCGAGGCGCAGCGCATCGGTATGATGTTCGACCTGCAACCTTTCGTCGTCATGCGTTGAACCAAGCCGCCGTCCGGCCGGTCAAGCTGTCTTCCGGTTGCCCGCGCCTGGCGCGGGCGCTTTCCAGAACCTGATTCACTCCACGGACCCACATGCGTTTTCTCCTCACCGCACTGCTTTTCGCCGTCTCGCTCACTGTCTCCGCGCAAACCGCGCCCCAACTGTCGCTTGCCGCCAACGCCTGGTTGCTGATCGATCATCAGACCGGTCAGGTGCTTACCGCGCACAACCCTGACGAGCGTATCGAGCCGGCCTCGCTGACCAAGCTGATGACTGCCTACGTGACTTTCTCGGCCCTGCGTGCCGGCACGATCACCCTCGACCAGGAGGTGGCAGTCTCGGAGACGGCTTGGCGTATGACCGGTTCACGGATGTTCATCGAGCCGGGCCGCCCCGTGACGGTGGAGCAGCTGATCAACGGCATGATCGTGCAGTCCGGCAACGATGCCTGCGTCGCACTGGCCGAACTGATCGCCGGCTCCGAGGAGGCGTTCACCCATCTCATGAATCGCGAGGCCCAGCGACTGGGCATGCGCAACACGAACTTCGCCAACTCCTCGGGTCTCCCGGACGAACAGCTCTACACCACGGCGACCGATCTTGCGCTGCTTGCCTCCGCGCTGGTGCGTGACTTTCCCGAGTACTACCCGCTTTATTCGCAGAAGGAATACACCTACAACGACATTACCCAGCCCAACCGCAATCGCCTGCTGTGGCTGGACAGCACGGTCGACGGCATGAAGACCGGCTACACCCGCGCCGCAGGGTACTGCCTGGTTTCGACCGCCTTGCGCGGTCCGCGCCGGCTGATCTCGGTGGTGCTCGGCGCCGAATCCGAGACTGTCCGCGCCCAGGAATCGCTGAAGCTGCTCAACTACGGCTTCCAGTTCTTCGACACCGTTCGCTTGTATGGGGCGGAGCAGGAAATGTCGCGCGTCCAGGTGTGGAAAGGCATCGTCAACGATGTGCCGGTCGGCTTCCTCGATGATTTCGTGATGTCGCTGCCCAAGGATGGCGCCCAGCGCGTCGAGGCCGCACTGGCAAGCCATCAGCCGGTCATGGCGCCGATCCAGCGTGGCCAGGAGCTGGGTACATTGACGCTCAGCGTTGATGGTCGCCTGCTTGGCGAATACCCGGTCGTTGCGCTGCAGGACGTTGAAGTGGCCGGCTTCTTCGGGCGCCTGTGGGATGCGCTGCGCCTCTGGATCAAGAGCCTGTAATCGACATGAGCGAAACTCCCCGGGAAACCCTCATCGAGTTCCCCTGCGACTTTCCGATCAAGATCATGGGGGCTCGGGTCGACGGCTTCGCCCAGGCGGTGGTGGAAGTCGTGCAGCGTTTCGACGCCGGTTTCGATCCCGCGACGATCGAGATGCGCGCCTCGAGCAAGGGCAACTACCTCGCCCTGACCTGTACCGTGCGTGCGGTGTCGCAGGCCCAGCTCGACGACATCTATCGCGCCTTGTCTTCCCACTCCATGGTCAAGGTCGTTCTCTGAGCGCAGCGGTCCTCTGATGGCTTTGGTCGCACCTACTTCCCAGCAGGCAAAAGAACCCGAAGCACGCTGGCTGAGGGTGCGCCGACTCGGGCTCGTGCCCTATGAGCCGACCTGGCAGGCGATGCGTGAATTCACCGACGCGCGCCAGGCCGACACGCCCGACGAAATCTGGGTGCTCGAGCATCCGCCGGTGTACACCCTCGGCCAGTCTGGCCGGCCTGAGCACTTGCTGCGGGACGAGGGCATCCCGCTGGTCCGCATCGATCGCGGCGGACAGATTACCTACCATGGCCCTGGTCAGGTGGTTGTCTATCTGCTCGTCGATCTGGCGCGACGCGGCATCAAGGTGCGCGAACTGGTCAATCTCATGGAGCAGGCCGTCATCGACTGCCTCGCCGGTTTCGGGCTGAGCGCCGAGCGGCAGGCCGGTGCCCCCGGCGTATACGTTGGCGGCGCCAAGATCGCCGCGCTCGGGCTTCGCGTTCGCAACGGCTGCAGTTATCATGGGCTGTCGCTCAATGTGGACATGGATCTAACCCCCTTTGGCTGGATAAACCCTTGTGGATACGAGGGTTTGCAAACGGTGCAGCTTACCGGCTACGGCATTCGCACCAGCGTCGAAGCCGCCGGCGAAGCCCTGCTTGACCACCTCGAGAGATTGCTGCCGCCAGTCAGGCCAAAAGCCCCGGCTGGCAACTGATACCGATAACAGATCGAGACCCCCGACATGGAAACCACAGCCCGCAAGCAGCGAGGCGCAGACAAGACCGCCCGCATCCCGATCAAGATCGTCCCGGCCGAGCGCCTGAAAAAGCCCGAGTGGATCCGCATCAAGCTCGGCGCCGGCCAGGAGGCCGAGCGCTTCAACGAGATCAAGGCCACGCTGCGCGAGCACAAGCTGCACACCGTGTGCGAGGAAGCCTCCTGCCCCAATATCCATGAATGCTTCGGCAAGGGCACCGCGACCTTCATGATCATGGGTGACATCTGTACCCGTCGTTGTCCGTTCTGCGACGTCGGTCACGGACGGCCCGAGCCGCTCAACCCCAACGAGCCGCTGGATCTGGCAAAGACCATCGCCGCGATGCGCCTCAACTACGTGGTCATCACCTCGGTCGACCGCGACGACCTGCGCGACGGCGGGGCACAGCATTTCGTCGATTGCATTCGCGAGACCCGCGTGCACTCGCCCAAGACCACCATCGAGGTACTGGTTCCGGACTTCCGCGGTCGCATGGACATTGCGCTCGACATCTTCGACCAGGCGCCGCCGGACGTGATGAACCATAACCTCGAGACCGTACCCCGCCTCTACAAGCAGGCGCGACCGGGTTCGGATTACGCCTGGTCGCTCAAGCTGCTGCAGGAGTTCAAGCGTCGCCACCCCGAGGTGCCGACCAAGTCCGGCCTGATGGTTGGCCTAGGCGAAACCGACGAGGAAATCCTCGAAGTCATGCGCGATCTGCGTGCCCACGATGTCGAAATGCTCACCATCGGGCAGTATCTGCAGCCCTCCGGCGGCCATCTGCCGGTGTTGCGTTATGTGCACCCGGATGTTTTCAAGATGTTCGAGACCGAGGCCTTGAAAATGGGCTTCAAGAATGCTGCCTGCGGACCGATGGTGCGCTCGTCCTACTGGGCGGATCAGCAGGCCCACGGCGCTGGGGTGGTGTGACTCTCCGGCAGTCCGTTCCGGCTCCGATTTAGACTACGAAGCCGCCCTCGGGCGGCTTCGTGCTTCTGGCGGGTACTGAATCTCAGCGGAACATGCGCTCTTCGCGTTCGTGCCGCTCCTGTTCCTCGATGCACAGTGTAGCGGTCGGACGGGCGATGAGCCGGCGCAAGCCGATCGGTTCGCCCGAGGCCTCGCAGTAGCCGTAGGTGCCGTTGGCGATGCGGTCCAGCGCCTGGTCTATCTTGTGAATCAGCTTGCGCTCGCGGTCGCGGATGCGCTGTTCGAGCACGTGCTCTTCCTCCTGGGTGGCGCGGTCGGCCTCGTCCGGCGTGGCCTCGGTCTCCTGCAGGTGGTGAATCGTCGCCTGTCCGTTCTCGAGAAGATCGTCACGCATGTGCTGCAGCATGGCGCGGAAGAAATCCAGCTGCTTCGCGTTCATGTAGTCGCCTTCGGGCATGGCGAGCACTTCGTCCATGCTGATCTCCGGCGATTCGGGCGCGTTTTGTTTCGTCATTGTCACCACTCCTTGGCAGTCCCTGCCGGTTGTCGTCGGTCCACCGCCGGTGGGGACGACTGTCTCATTTCGTATTTGAGCCTTAACCTGCCCTGCTTGTCCAGCCAAACCGCCACGTTTCCGTGACAAACAACGTATTCGTCATGCCTTATATGCCCGTCGGGTGTCGTCTGGGCGGATGACCGTCGGCGGTGCAGGGAGTAGAATTCCCGGCATTCACATGCGCCGCCTCGGGGTGGCGCATCGTTTTTGAGGTCTCGCCCCACGCATGTCAGCCCACCTCAATGCCCCGCAGCGCGAAGCGATCCGTTATCTCGACGGACCGAGCCTGGTGCTGGCCGGCGCCGGCAGCGGCAAGACTCGGGTCATCACCCACAAGATCGCCTGGCTGGTGGATCAGTGCGGCATCAGTGCCAACAACATCGCTGCAATCACCTTCACCAACAAGGCCGCCAAGGAGATGCAGGAGCGGGTTGCCGGGCTGATGGGCGGGCGCATGCCCAAGGGGCTCACGGTGTGCACCTTTCACGCCTTGGGCGTGAAGATCGTCCGTCAGGAGGCGGTACATTGCGGGCTCAAGCCGCAGTTCTCGATTCTCGATGCTTCGGACACCGTACAGATCGTTGCCGACATCGCCCGCGACGCCGACAAGGGGATTGCCAAGCAAATGCAGTGGCAGATCTCGTCGTGGAAGAACGCGATGATCACACCGGGCGAAGCCGCCCAGCTTGCCGACAACGAGCTTGCCAGCGCGGCTGCGCAACTCTATGCGGAGTACGAGCGCACCCTGCGTGCCTACCAGGCGGTGGATTTCGACGACCTCATCTCGTTGCCCGTGCAACTCTTCGAGAACCATCCCGAGGTACGTGAGCGCTGGCAGAATCGCCTGCGCTATCTCCTTATCGATGAATACCAGGACACCAACCGCGCGCAATACCGCCTGCTGCGCGCGCTGGCGGGCGTGCGCGGCGCCTTCACCGCGGTGGGCGACGACGACCAGGCGATCTACGCCTGGCGGGGCGCGGACGTCGAGAACCTCAAGCTGCTCAAGGAAGACTACCCGGAGCTGCGGGTGATCAAGCTCGAGCAGAACTACCGCTCCTCACGGCGCATTCTGCATGCCGCCAACACCCTGATCGCCAACAACGAAAAGCTGTTCGAGAAGCGACTGTGGTCCGAGCATGGCGATGGCGACCAGATCGTGGTCACCTCCTGCCGCGACCCTGAACACGAGGCCGAGTCGATCGCGATGAAGATCACCGCCCATCGTTTCCAGAACCGCAGCCGTTTCTCGGACTACGCGATTCTCTACCGCGGCAACCACCAGGCGCGGGTGCTCGAGCAGCATCTGCGTAACCAGAAGATCCCCTACGTGATCTCCGGTGGGCAGTCCTTTTTCGACAAGGCCGAGATCCGCGACCTCATCGCCTACCTGCGTCTGCTGGTGAATGAGGATGACGACCTCGCCTTCATCCGCGCAATCACCACCCCGCGACGCGGCATCGGCGCCGCCACCCTCGAAGCGCTCGGCGCCTACGCCGGCCAGCGCCACGTGAGCCTGTTCGCAGCCTGCTTCGAAGAGGGCGTCACCCAACACCTCAACCCGCGCCAGCTCGAACTGGTGCGCGAGTTCGCCGCCTTCATCAACCGGCTGCAATACCGTGCGCCACGTGAGCCGGCGGCCCAGTTGCTCGAGGATCTGCTCGTTGCGATCCGGTTGGAAGCCTGGTTCTTCGAGCATCTCGACACCCGCGAAGCCGAATCCAAGTGGAACAACGTGCGCGACTTCGTCGGCTGGCTCGGACGCAAGGGCGAGGAAGACGACAAGAACCTCCTCGAGCTCACCCAGACCATCGCGCTGATCTCCATGCTCGACAAGGAAGACCCGGATTTTGACGGCGTTCAGCTCGCCACCCTGCACGCCTCCAAGGG
>ERZ869909.1333-NODE-1333-length-20270-cov-5.465310_pt1 | contig 20270 bp, 12 predicted proteins | sample MGYA00520892_ERZ869909 | MGnify/ENA primary metagenome ERZ869909 (study PRJEB32215, sample SAMEA104723947) | bioreactor metagenome | biome: bioreactor; feature: anaerobic bioreactor; material: water | place: China | collected 2015-03-12 ... | reverse complement strand
AGCCGCCCGGCAGCGACACCCGCGCCTCGCCCATGCGCGCCACCAGCGGCCCGATGACCCAGAACGAGGCGCGCATCCTGGAAACCAGCTCGTAGGGCGCGGTGGTGTCTACGATGTTGCGCGCCGTGAAATTCACGGTGCGGGCATAGGCCGAATCCTGCGTTTCCCGGCGGCCGTTGACCGAGTAGTCGACGCCGTGATTGCCGAGGATGCGGGTCAGCTGCTCGACATCGGCAAGGTGGGGAACGTTGTCGAGGGATAGCGTCCCGTCGGTCAGCAGCGAGGCGATCATCAGCGGCAGGGCGGCGTTCTTGGCGCCCGAGATCGGGATCGAGCCGTTGAGTTCGTTGCCGCCGACGATCCTGATGCGATCCATGCGCTGTTCCCCTGCCGGTGTGCCGGCCCGTTGCGTTCAACCGAAGCCGGTTCGTCTAGCCCGGCGAAGGGTTGCGATCAATGACGTTGTTGGCGAAAGCAGGGCGGCCCCCGCCGCCGAGACCGTGGCCAGCCTTGCTGCCGGGCCGGCCGACCGCGCTCAGTCTTCATCCCCATCCCGGTTTGGGCGCGTTGCCGCCAGGCCCTCCGGGCGCTGGTCCGCCTCGCCCGACCGGCGCGAGCGCGCCTGCGCCTTGCGCCGCTGGAGATTGGCCCGCAACTGTTCGGCAAGCCGCGCCTTCCTGTCGGAACGGGAAGGCTCCGGCTTCGCGGTCTTCATCGGGGCGTCGTCGGCTGGCGGCATCGGGGTGGTGAAATTCGAGGACAAGACTGCATTCCGTTCCATTTCAACGATAGCAGGAACGGGATGTTTCGCCAAATCGGCAAAGCCGTGTCGGCAAGCGGCGATCTGCGCTTGCGCTTGCGTCATGCTTGTGGCAGAAGTCCGCCGCAATCGCGATATGCTGTGGTAGCTCAGTGGTAGAGCACTCCCTTGGTAAGGGAGAGGTCGAGAGTTCAATCCTCTCTCACAGCACCATTTTCATATCTCACGGCAGTTCGCTTCGCTCACGCCTCCGATGAGGCGGCCTGACCGGCCGACGGGCGGTCGCCCTTGCGAACCCTGCGGGTTCGAGGCGGATCGCTAGCCGCTGCCCTGCGCGGCGCAACCCTATGTCAGCAGCAGCGCCAGATAGGCCAGCGTCAGTCCGGCAAGGGAAAGAAGCCAGGGCATGTCGACCCCCGCGTCTTCCGCCGTGCGCAGATAGGAAACCCGCGCATATCTGCCGGTTTCCGCCGCCAGCAGCAGCATCACGCTGAAGCTTTCGACGTCGAACGCCGTCACGGCCAGGATGTAGTAAAGCAGTGACAGCAGCACCGCGGCGGCGAGCGTGCCGACCGACGCGCCGAGCATCACGGCAAGCGCCAGCATCGCCGGAATTTCGATTCCCTCGGTCAGCAGGAACCAGTCCGATTGCATGAACGACATCATCCCGAACCTGGATGTGACGTGGATCACATTGGCCAGAACGAGGACCATCGCGAACAGCGCGCAATCGGCGACGGCGCCCCCTTGCGCCACCAGGACGGCATACCCGCCCGCGCGCCGGGCCAGCAGCAGGCAGCACAGGCCCGCGGCCAGCGCCGTCACCTCCATGACCGTCCCAATCCCCGCGAACATGAGCCAGAACACGGCCAGCACCAGAGCAGCGCCCACGAACACCCGGCCCGAGGCGGCCTCGCTCACCTCGAAGCCCTCGCGCGGCCACAGGGCGCAAACGCCCAGGAGGACGAGGAACGGCACCACCAGGGCGGCGGCGAAGGTGCTCGGCGAGGAGCCCGCGACCTCGCCCATCAGCAGCATCGGCAGGCCGAACGGCAGCAGCATCGCCAGTGAAACCTGCCGCCCGCCGACAAACGGCTGCAAGCCGATCGTCTTCGGGATCGCGGAGATGGCGGCCACGAGCCACTGGAACGCCGCGACAGGCGGCGAGCGCCTCTCCTCATGCCGGGAGGACGGCAGCAGCGCCCTGGAATAGACCGCCATCGCGCGCGCCAGCGCCAGCATGAAGACGGCCGGCAGCAGCGCGTAGGTTTCCGGATTTTGCAGCATCGACTCGACGATCCGCCGCACCGGCAGGTTCGTCGGCAGCAGCGACAAGGTCAGCGCGGTCACGGCCAGCACGGCGATGACGGAGAGGCGGCACCATCCGGCGGCCGCGGCGACCACGAAGGCGACGGGGCCGGCCATCATCCCGGCAGCGACCACCCCGGCCGCGACCGCGAGGAGGTTGGCGCCGACCATCACCCCCGCCTCGACCGCCACGACCGCGACGGCGACAAGGCCGGCCCGGGTCGCCATCCCGCTTCCAGCCGACAGGAGCCGCGTCGACAGGATCATGGCCGCCGCCGCGAAGCCGGCGGCGGCCATCCAGCGAAAGACGAGGATCGCCCCCTCTGCCGGCGCGCCGGCGAAATTATAGACGAGCAGCAGGGCCAGCGCAGCCAAAGCGAAGCAGTCGACAAGCCCGGCAAGGCCGCGCGGCGCATAGCCGAGAGCGAACGCCACCAGCCCGAGCGAAAGCAGCGGCGGCAAGGCCAGCCCGGCCACCGGCCAGAAATCCATCGACACGGCATCGAGAAGAAAGCGGGCAGCGATGCCATGCGCGCCAAGAACGATCAGCGCCAGCATGCCCGCGCCGGCGACCATGGTCACGAATGATCCCGCAACGCCGGAGCCCCCTTGACCCCCTTGCAGCTCGGCACGGAAGGCCCGCCCTTCTTCACCCGACCCGCCGCCGAAGCCGCGCTCGCGCAGGAAGGGAAGGACGGCGACTGTGACGACCCGGTAGCCGACCCAGGCCAGAAGCAGGGCTGCCAGGGCGTGCCAGTTCATGAACGTCCCGATCCCGCGGCCGGCCGGTTGGTCATTGCAGCGTCCCGACGCTCGGATGCATCCCCAGCCGCGCGCGCAGCTTGTGGATGATCTCGTCGTTGCCGCCGCTGGCATATTGCAGCGAGGCGAAGATGTAGCCGAGCCCGCCCTCGAACGGGAACGCGTCCAGCGCCGAGGCGAAGATCTCCTTGTCGAGCGCGTCGGCGAACTTCAGCTCGCGCCGGCAGTGCTTGGAGGACACGTAGTGCGGGCTGAGGAAGACCAGCAGCCCGCTGCTGGTGGTGATCATCCTTTCGAGCCGGGTGTCCCACTCCTCGCCAACCGCTATCTGGTCGTCGATCCATATGCGCACGCCCGCGCGGGCGACGCCGTCGAGGATCGGCCGGATGCGGTCGATGTCGCGATGCGCGTAGCTGACGAAAAGGAACGGTTCGTCGCTTCGCCCGCCGGCGGACGCGCCGCCCGCCGCCGGCCCGACGGGCGCGGAGGGCGGCGGCAGCGGCGAGACCGGCGCGGGGTCGTCGGCCGCGCCGTCGCGCCGCCACAGCCCTTCGCAGCGGAACGCCTTGCCGGCATCGGCCTGCGCCCAGAAGCTCTGGGCGGGGTCCGGCTCCGAAAGCGCGGCCGACGCGGTGCCGAACAGCACGTCGGGGTGGACGTGGTGCTCCAGGGCGGCCGCCACGTCCTCGTCGAGCGCGCCGACGCGCGCCTCCTCCCAGCCGGGCGTGCCCGCCTCGGGGTGCCGCGCCAGATCGCGCAGCCACCGCTCCAGCCAGCGCGCCCCGGCGGCGTCGATCGACACGGCCTCCTGCGCCAGATAGGCCGCGTCCGACAGGCGGCCGCAATGAAGCTGCTGGCTGGCGAGGAGCCGCCCCGGCACGCCAGCGCTGCCGGCGAGAAACGCTTCGGCCTTGCGCACCCGCCTGACGAGGTCGGGATGCGGCCTGAACGGCCGCAGCACGGCCTGGTAGCTCGGTGAATGCCCCAGCGACAGGGCGCTGGCGAACAGGTCGTTCAGGCGGTCGAGGATGCGGACGGGGTTGAATATCTCACCGCCGGCCGACGTAGTGCGCGGTGCGAGGTTCAGCGCGGTCGCGGGGCCGGGCCGGCCGCCGGCGACGAAATCCCGCTGGAACTGCGCCGCATCGCCCGGCGCCGAAACCACGGCCCCGTCGACGCCGTCGAGGCGAAACAGCGCGGCGGCGAAGCGGCGCACATGGTCGGCGTCGTCCGGCGCGGCGGTGATGGCGTGCCATGTGGTCACGGCGCCGTCGGGAGTGGCGTCGATGCGGATCGACGCCGACACGGCCGGCATCTGCGTCCACAGCGCCGCGCTATGGTGGAGATAGTCGCCGAACAGCGAGGAAACGGCGCGCCCGCCGCGGGCGAGGAACGAGGCGGGCCAGTCGATCCGCACCACCGCGTGCGTATAGATCCCGTCTTCCGTTTCGACCTTGAGCAGATGCATCAGCCTCGCCTTTCAGCGGACCGGGAAAACCGCCGGCGCGCCATGGTTCAGCCGACCTTCCACCGGCGCGCCGGCTTGTCCGCCCGGTCGGAGGGCTGCGCCTTGTTGAGCTGGTCGAACTTCTTCTGGTCGAGCACGCCCTCGCGATCGCCGCGAATGATGGTGAAGTCGATCTCCTGGTCGATCTTGTGTTCCGCCATCGAGGCCTTGACCAGGTCGACGACGATGCGGTGGACAAGGTCGGTGAGGCCGTTCAGGTCGATCAGGTCGAACTGGTTGGGCACGTAGAGGCCGGCCTGAAGCCCGCGATACTCGGTGCGCACCCCGCCCTCGCGCCGCGCCGAGATCGCCGGCGTCTCCTGCCACCGCGCCCAGTTGAGATACGAATCCCAGCCCACGAACAGATCGTCCCCGAACCTGTAGACGTGGACATGCGCCACGCCCTGCCCCTTGGAGACCACGATGCGATCGCGCTCGTCGAAGCCGTTGGGCGTGCGCAGGCCGTAGCGCTCGACCTCGGCGGCGATGCCGGCCGCCTCGCGGTTGGAAAGCTTCATGGCGATCTTGCGTTGCAGGTCGAAGGTCGCCTTGCCGAGATCCGGCACGACGGCATGCCAGCTGTCGAGCATGAGCAGTTCGCGTGGTGGGATGACCGGCCGGGCCGTGACCGAGATGGCGACGCGCTGGCGGCGTGCAAGCAGCACCGCCCCAAGCATCGCCAGCGCGCCGGCGGCCATGGTCCAGAGGCTCCTGACGATCTCGGCGTCCCAATAGGCGTCCTGATAGTTGACGATCCCGACGACAAGAATGGCCGCTCCGGCCACGCCGACGATGGCGGGCAGCGACAGCGGCAGGCTGTTGCGGAAGGCGCGCTGCACCGGGTTGTGGTGAAGCGGGTGCATGAAGGGGACCGGGGCGCGCAGCAGATTGACGAGAGAATCGCGCACCGGACGATAGGAGGCCGGCCTTCCGCCCGCGCCCAGCACGTAGAGCGCCCAGCCGACGCAGTCGCGCGCGTCGAGATCGGGCCGCTTGGCGACCGTGATCGTCTTTTGCGCGACCTCGGCATGCACCGTCACGACCACCGGGCGCTCGTGATAGGGCAGCGCCTCGAAGGTCAGCACGAGATAGCCCCTGAGGCGGGGATCGGTCTCGCGTCCGGCCCCGCTCTCGGCCGGCCGCCAGCCTTCCACGGTGATGCGGGGCGGGTAGCGCCCATTCTCCGTCCTGGTGACGAGGGCCTTGAGGCCGCGTTCCCGCAACGCGTCGTTGATGGCCTTGAAACAGGCGTCGCGCATCTCGAACACCTGATCCCAGACGGTGTCGCGCGCCACGCGATAGAACGGGTCGCAGTCGCGCGCCTCGCCCGCCACAACGGTTTCCGACATTGCCCTCGCCCTTTTCCTGCGCATCCGGAGACGAGGCGGCCGCCATGACGCCCGGATGCTGCTGCCCTTGACGCCGATAGTGTTTCAACTCACCGGCTGACGCAACGTTAAATTAAGCCGTTGCCGGTGAAGTCCGGCCGGGCGCGGCAACTTGGCCGGGGATCATTCGGCGATGGTTTCGGCGATCCAGTCGTGGAAGGCGCTGACGCGGGCATAGACGCCCGGCAGCATGGGATGCCCGCACTGGCGGCCCCAGCTCACGACGCCGAGCTGCACATGGTCCTGCGTCTCGTCGTCCCGCACGACCAGCGGGCCGCCGCTGTCGCCGTAACAGGAATCCCGCCCGGTTCCGGACGCGCCGGCGCAAAGCTCGGTGTCGTAGATCGTGCTGTGGATGCCGTAGACGCGGCGGCAGATCTCCTTGCCCACGATCTCCACGTCGGCCTGCCGCAGCTCGTCGGGTATCCTGACGCGCGGGCTGGCCATGATCTGCGAAAGCGCGTCCGCGTCGAACTTGTCGTAGAGCGCCACGATCGCCGCCTCGTTCCTGAATTCGTAGGTCGCGCCCCAGCCGATCACCGTCGTTTCCGTGCCGGGCACGTTGAGACGCGCATCCGCGGCCGCATCGGCCAGCTTCAGGATCGGCACGCCATGGAGCGGCTCGGCAAGCTTGAGCAGGGCGACGTCGCTCTTGGGCGACGGCGGCAGATCGCTGGCGCGGCGGGCCGTCGCGACGGCCGATTTCGATTCCGCGACAGGTTCCGCCTCGCCTTCGGTCGCGCCGGGCGAACCGGGCGCGGCGGCCATGTCGACATTCAGCACCAGGCGCGGGGCGTGCCACAACGGATGGACGACGATGGTCTCGACCGCCACGGTCGACATGCGCCTGAGATCGACGTCGCCATAGCCGACCGCCACGGAATTGTGCCTGTCGAGGCAATGCGCGGCGGTCAGCACCCATTGCGGCGCGATCAACGAGCCGCCGCAAAACCCTTTCCTGTCGTCGGTGTCGCCGAGGATGCGCACCTGCCAGGGCCAGTTTCCCTGCTCCACCGGGATTCCGTTGATGATGAAGTCGTCGATGAAACCGTCATTGGAACCGGCAGCGACCGCGCCGGCAAATCCGCCGAGGAGAAAGCATGTCGTGGCCGCCAGCCGCGAAAGGAAAGATATCATTGAAGTCTCCGCCCATATTTGCCAAGCCAATACAGTTCACAACCGGATATGGCTGGAATCAAGGCATAAGGACAAATGCTGAACCCCGACCCCTCGTCCGAAGACGTCGAACGCCGCCTTGCCGCGCTCGAAGCGGGCATCGCCACCGATTCCCCGCCCGCCGCGCTCGACGCGCAGGCGGTCGCCCTTGATCCGCATATCGGCCCCGAACTGGCGCGGCGGCTGCGCTTCCTGATAGCCCGCGCCACGGTGGACAACAGGCTGGGGCTGGCCGACAAGGCGGTCGCCACGCTGATGGAGGCGCGGCGGCTGGCGATGGCCCAGGAAGGCGTCGCCTTCCGCTCGACCATCTCCCGGCTGCTGGCCGGGGTGCATGCCTGGCGCGGGCATGGCGCCGCCGCCACCGGCGAATTGCTGCGCGCCGCCGCCGAGGCCGCCACCGCCGGATCGAGCGTCGATTTCGCCGCCGCATTGGCCGAGGCCGCGCGCGCCGGCCTCGAAACCGGCCGGTTCGACATCGCGCTCGTCTTCCTCGACGCCGCCCTCGCTTCCGGCGACCTCGCCGCCGCCGAGCGCGTGCGCGCGCTGGTCAACCGGATGCAGTGCCTCAATCCTCTCGGCCGGCATCAGGAATGCCTGCGCGAGATCGAATCCACGGCCGAGGCTTGCGCCGGCTGGAACGGCCGCAGGCGGCTGCTGCGCCTGCTGGAACAGGCGCGCGCGCTCGTCGCCACAGGCGCGGCCGCCGCCGCCCGGACGGCGCTCGGCGAGGCGCGCGCGCTCCTGCCGCCGGATCCGGACGCCTTCGAGCATCTCGAATGGGAGGAGGCGTCCATCGAGGTCGGAGCCGGCGACGACCCCGCCGGCAGCATCGAGAAGCTGAGCACGCTGATCTCCGGCCTGGCCGAGAGCCACCTTCACCTGCGCGAAGCCTATGCCAGGCTCGCGCTGAGCGAGTTGCTGCTGCGGCTGGACAGGAATGCCGACGCCTTCGACGAGGCGGCAAGCGCGTTGCGCGTGGCCGTCGAGCACAGCCCGGTCATCGCAGAGCGGGCGCGCAGCGCCATCCTGCGCGCAGGCAATCCGCACGATCTCGGCGACACCGCCCGGCTTTCCCAGCGCTACATGCTGAGCGAGGCGCTCGGCCGCGGCGGCTTCGGCCTCGTGCGCCGCGCCATCGACATGGAAACCGGCGCCGAGCGGGCGATCAAGATCGTCGCCCTCGACGCCGTGGCCGACGCCGCCAGGCGCGCGCGCCTGCTTGCCGACGCCAGGGCCGAGATCGAGGTGGCGGGGCGGCTGCGCCATCCCGGCGTGGTGCGCGTCCACAGCGCCTTCGTTTCGGGCGGCTCCATCGTCATCGTGCAGGACCTGATCGTCGGGCGGCCGCTCGAGACGCTGCGCGGGGCAAGCCTCGACGCGGCGCGGATGCTCGACATCTTCGCGCGCCTCGCCCACACGCTCGTCGCCATGCACGACGAGGGCATCGTCCATCGCGACCTGAAGCCCTCCAACGTGATGATCGACGAGATGGACAGGCCGGTCGTCATCGACCTCGGCCTTGCCGCGCTCGCCGGCGCGATGCAGGACGGCGGCAGCGGCGTACGCGGAACCCGCGGCTACATCGCGCCGGAACTGCTGCGTTCGGCCGACAAGCCCGCGCCCGATCCGCGCCAGGACATCTACGCCTTCGGCCGCATGCTCGACGAGTTCCTGCCCGGACCGGGCGAGCCCGGCCTGCTGCGCGGGCTCATGGCCCTGCGCCGCGCCGACGCCCTGCTGACGTTGCGCCGCGCCATGGTTGCGGCCGATCCCCTCGCCCGGCCCGCCTCGCTGCGCTTCGTCGCCGCCGAGCTCGACCGCAGGCTGGCGCAGCAGCCCGTTCACTCGGTGCGGTAGACGAACAGCTCGAAGCTGGTCGGCGAGGCGCTGCTGGTTATCACCTCCAGCGTGACGTCGCCGCTGGTTTCGGCGGTGAAGCGGACCCGCGCCGGATCGCCCCTGTCGGCGTGGATCTCCTCGCCCTTCGAGTTCACGCGCAGCCAGACCGGCTCCGGCCCGTGCGAATACGCCATGATGGCGTAGCCGCGCCCTTCCTCCAGGCGCAACGGGAAATCGGCGATCTGGAGGTTGCGCTCCACCGGCTGCCGGACGGGCTCCCGGACCGGAACGTAGCGCCGTCCGTCGCTGCGGGCGGCATCCTCCAGGAAGCGGTCGAGGACATATTGTCCGTAATTGTCGAACCTTGCCAGCTCGGCGTCCCAATGGCTCGTCCAGTCCGCCTGTTCGTCGCGGGAGGTCTCGCCGCCGAGAAGATGGTGCAGCAGGTCGGTTCGCTGGGCGTAGTTGACCAGCGCCGCGCTCGGCACCCGCGTCGTTGCGTCGTCTTCGGCCGAAGCGCCGGCGGACGGCACGCTCACCACCGTCCCGGAGCTGATGACGGCCACCACCCGGCCGTTCTGGTCGATGACCGGGCCGCCGCTGGTGCCGCCGGTGAGCGGGATCGTGTTGTGAACCAGCTGGCTGCCGTCTTCGTCGGCGGAGAACAGGAAGAAGTTGGTCAGGGCGCTGATCGTGCCGAAATGCACCCTCGGCTCGGCATCCTTGTGGGCGAACTCGGCGCCGGCGATGTCGCGCAGGAAATAGCCGGCGAAGGCGACCGGCATGCCCACCCACAAGCCGGCCTCCTCGCCCGGCTTCAGATAGTCGAGCGCCGGCCCCGGCTCCGCGCCCGGCGCGATTTCCAGGATCGCCAGATCGTAGGCGCCGGGCAGCCGGAGAGGCCTGAACCCCTCGGGCGTCTCGGTGCCCGCCCTGCGCGCGGCGAGATGGTCGGTGAAGGCCCTGTAGGCGGGGTGCATGGTGATGCCCGTCACCGCGAACTCGCGCTCGCCGCCGGCGCTGCGCACCAGCACCTCCAGATTGCTCCGTCCGGCCAGCTCGGCCGCGACATGCGCGTTGGTGACCAGCTGCGTGTCCGATATCCGCCAAGCCGTCGCGACGGCCCATTCCAGCCCGTCCCGCCTGGCGATGACGGCGTGGGTGGCGGCGCGAAGCGCCTCGACCGGCGCGCGCCAGCCGTCGGGTTCCTGCTGCGCGCGCGCGGCGGCAGCTTCCATCTCGCGCGTCAGCTCTCCCATGCGCGTGTCGAGGTTCATCCACATGTAGCCGCCGGCCACGACCACCACGGCGAGGGACGCGGCGATCAGCGCCATATGACGCTTCAGGCGGTCTATCACCTGCTCCGTGTCGTGGATCGTGCCCTGGTCCTCGGTCAGGTCGGGATCGGCAAGCCCGGCCGCGCCGTCCGGCGGCACCAGCTCGAAGCGCAGCGTCGGCCCGTCCTTGCGGCCGAGCGTGAGAACGTCGCCGTCGGCCAGCCTGGCGCGGGCCGTGACCGGCCGGCCGTTGACCTCGGTGTAGTTCCCGGCGAGCCGCACCGCCTCCCATGCGCCGCCCGCCTGCCGCTTGAGCTGGAGATGGCGGCGCGAGGCGCGCTTGTCGTCTTCCGGCAGGGCGAGACCGGCCCAGTTCGTGTCGCGTCCGATCAGGATCTCGTCGGTGTCGGCGGCGAAAAGCCGGGACTGCCCGGCAGCCGATCCCGCCGACTGCGTGATGCGCACGCCACATTCGCTTGCCCTGGCCGAAAAGCCCGGCGTCGATCCGCTCCGGCGCTGCCGCCACAAGAAGCCCATGCCCTGCCCCGATGCCGCCCGACGACCCGGCCCGCGCGGTGTCGTCCGCCGGCCGTATCCGCCAATTGAGGTTTCCCATGAACAGCCAAACCGCGCAATCCGGCATTTTCTTGGCGCATGACGCGGGGAAAGGCGATTGCCAATGTTCGCATGACGACACGATCGCCGGCGGCGCGATCCGGGCTTTCGTGGTCGCTATAAAGTTGAACTGACCCCTACCTGCGCTGCGTACTTGCAAAAACCCGATTCTGGGTATCAAATCTCGATCAGGCAAATATACGGGCTTCGGTGGTTGCCGCTGGAATTGTGGTGCCTCAGGCATATCTGGCCGCGTTTTCGGAAGAACCGCGGGGCGACGACGAGGCAGGCGCTGTTCCCAGGGGTCGGCTCAAGGGGGGCGAAAGGTGGCGTACGCTTCGGGTTTCGACTGGGATATCTTCGTAAGCTACGCGCATTCCGACGACGAGGCGGGCGCGGGCGACGGAAAGCGCTGGGTGCGCGAGGTCGTCGCCCGCCTGAAGAGCGCGCTTTCGATCCATCTCGGCGGCCGGCAGGAACTCGCGGTCTTCTTCGACGACCACGAGTTCAAGGGCGGCAAGCAGCTTTCGGACCTGCTCGCCGCCGCGGGCAGATCGGCGATCTTCCTGGCCATCGCCTCGCCGGCCTACGCCAAGCGGGACTGGACGCAGCAGGAGCTGGCCACCTTCTGCCAGGGCACCAGCGATCTGCGGCGACTGTTCGCGATCGAATACTATCCGCTGCCGGCCGGCGCGAACTATCCCGAGCCCCTGCAATCGCACCGCAGGGAACCCTTCTGGCGAAGGGACGAACCGCATGTGACGATTCCGGTGCCGGTGCCCGCCGACGACAGGTCGCTGTTTCCGACCATCATGCAGCTCGCCGATCTGATCTACAAGGAACTGGATCGGCTCAAGGGCGCGCCGCCACCGCCCGCCGAGCCGGAAGCCGGCGGGGAAGTCGTGTTCCTGGCGCAGACCACGGACGATCTGGAAGACGAGCGCGTCAGCGTCCGCCGCGAGCTGGAGCAGTACGGCTATCGCGTCGTGCCGGAATACGACTATCCGCAAGGGGGCGAGGAGTTCAGGGCCGCGGTGGAGGCGGACCTGGCGGCGGCGGCCGCCAGGGCGAACGGGTCCGCCGGGCTGCCGCTTTTCGTGCAGTTGCTCGGCCCGCGGGCCGGCCGGCGGCCGGCCGACCTGCCCGAGGGCTATCCGTCCGCCCAGTTCGACATCGCGCGGCGGCTGGGCTGCGAGATGATGCTGTGGCGCCGGCCGGATCTGGACCTCGATGCCGTTTCGGACGAGGGCCACAAGGCCCTGCTCGGCAACGAGAACATGATCGCGAGCGGCCTCTCCAACTTCAAGTCCGATATCCGCGAAAGGCTGGAGGCGCGCAAGCGCCGCGTCGTCCAGCCGTCCTCGCCGCCCGCCATGGTGTTCATCAACGCCGACAGGAACGATCGCGAGGCGGCCGGCATCGTGCGCCGCGAATTCGGCAAGCTCGACATGCCGGTCTTCGAGCCGCTCTACGAGGGCACGCCCGAGGAGGTCCATGCCGACCTGAAAGGCAAGATCGAGGACTGCGAGGTGCTCATCCTGCTGTTCGGCAAGGCGCCGTTGAGCTGGATCCACAGCCAGGCCCGCCTCTATCAGAAGCTGAGGGCGGGAACCCGCGCGCGCATGGTCGTCGTATGCGTCGGCCCGCCCCCGGACGCCAAGCCGCAGAGCCCGGACGATCTGGGCTTCACGTTGCCCGGCCTCAAATGGGTGGAGACGCGCGAGGAATGGAAGATCGAGCCGATGCTCCAGCTCCTCTCCGGAACCGGAAAGCCCCTGCATTGACGCGGCTGCCATATCCCGGCTTGCGGGCCTATACGCGCGAGGAGACCGACCTCTTCTTCGGCCGCGAGGGCTGCGTCAACGAGATGATCGAGCGGCTGGCCGCCGCCCGCTTCCTCGCCGTGCTGGGCGCCTCCGGCAGCGGCAAGTCCTCGCTGGTGCGCACCGGGCTGCTCGACGGCCTCGAGCTCGGCCTCTACGCCGCCGCCGGCTCCGACTGGGCCGTCGCGGACATGCACCCGGGCGCCGCGCCCCTCCGCAACCTGGCCCGTGCGCTCATCGAGGCGCGCGGCACGCCCGATCCGGATCCGCTCGACGTCGATGCGCTCGAGGCCTATCTCGCCCGCGGTCCGCTCTCGATCGCCAAGTGGATCGAGGACGGCAATCTGCCGCCCGGCCGCAACCTGCTGATCCTGGTCGATCAGTTCGAGGAACTGTTCCGCTACTCCGGCTATGCGGGGCGCGAGCAGGCCGAAGCGTTCGTGGCGTTGCTGCTGGAAAGCGGACGCCGCGACCGGCGCATTCATGTGGCGATCACCATGCGCTCGGAATATCTGGGCGCCTGCGCGCTCATTCCGGGCCTCGTCCAGGCGATCAATGCGGGGCTCTATCTGACACGCCGGATGAGCCGGGAGGAATGCCGCGAGGCCACCGTCGGACCCGCGGACGTGATCGGCTTCGAGATCGAGCCGGCGCTCGTGACCCGTATCCTCAACGATCTGGCGAGCCTCGCGCCCTGGTCGGAGGATCGCGAGGATTCGCAGATCAAGCGCCTTTCGCGCCAGGCCGACCAGCTTCCGCTCATGCAGCACGCGCTGAGCCGGCTTTGGCAGGTCGCGGAACGCAATCGCGGCGACGGCGACACGACGCGCGTGACGCTGGCCGATTACGAGGCGGTCGGCGAGTTGCGCGGCGCGCTGCGGCAGCATGCCGGTGAGGTGATGGCGTCGCTGAGCGAGCAGGCCAAACGTCTGGTGAGGCCGGTCTTCCGCGCGCTCGTCACCGGAACGACGCTCGCCGATGCGGTGCGTCGGCCGCGCAGCTTCGACGATCTTGTCGCCGTCGTCGGTGGCGACGTCGAGCGCGTGCGCGAGGTGGTGGATGCGTTCCGCGCGCCCGGCTGCAACTTCCTGCGGCCTTCCGCCCCCCAGGAGATCACGGCCGCGTCGGTGATCGACATCAGCCACGAGAGCCTGATCCGTCAATGGAACGACCTGTCGAACTGGTTCGAGGAGGAAGCGCGCGCCGGCGAGTTGTGGAAGCGCATCGCCGCCAGCCGCAATCGCCACGCGGCCGGTCGCGGGGATCTGCTCACGGGACACGATCTCGCCCATGCCCTTGCCTGGTGGGACGCCGAAAAGCCGAACCGGGCCTGGGCCGAGGGTCACGGCGGCCACTATGACGAGGTCTCCGCCTATCTGGAGGAAAGCCGAGCCGCCCAGCAGGCCGAAGCCGACCGCACGGCCGAAAGGCTGCGGCGGGAGCGGCGGGCGTGGCGCCGCAATGCGGCGGTCCTGGCGGGCCTGTTTCTCGTCGCCGTCGTCACGGCCTTCAGCTTCCGGCAGGCATGGGTGGCGGCGGAAGTCGCGCGGGTTGCCGCCAGGGAGGCGCAGGTCGAAGCGGACAAAGAGCGCACGCGGGCGGACGAACGCGCCGCTGTCGCCGCCGCGGCGTCGATAAGGGCCAGCCGTAGCGAAGCCCGCCTGTTCACCACCCTCGCGCGCACCGAGCTTGAGAACCGGCCCAAGGAAGCGCTCAAGCTGGCGCTGGCGGCGTGGCCCCGTGCGGGTCGCTCGGACATGCCCCAGCTCGAGACGGTGGCCGATTTCACCGCGGAAGCGGTCATGGCCCTCGAGCGGTCCGGAGAAGACGTTTCGATAGCCGTCAACGACGTCAAGTTCTCGCCGGACGGGTCTCGCATCGCGATAGCGGCGGCCTCTGGAGCGGCTATCATTGTCGACAGCGAGAGCTTGTCGGAGATCGACCGGCTCGACGGGCACGAGGGAGAGGTCCGCGCCGTGGCATTCTCACGAGACGGCCGCGTCGCGACAGCCTCCGCCTCGGGCACGGCTTTCGTCTTCACCCCGGGCCAGGCCGGTTCGGCGGTCAAGCTCCAGAATGAGCATCATGGTGGATTGCTGGGGGTTTCGTTCTCTCCCGACGGCGAAGACGTCGTGCTGGCCATCGAAAACGGCAACACCAGTGTCTATAGCGCGCGCACCGGCGAAGTGCGTTTCGATCTCCAGGGGCACACGGACTGGATTCGCACCGCCGTGTTCTCTCCGAAAGGTGACACAGTGCTGACGGCCTCCGATGACGCGACAGCCCGGATGTATTCGACGGGAACCGGAGAACTCCAGCGGGTTTTCTCCAACCACACCGACTATCTGAGAACGGGGCAATACTCGCCGGACGGAGCCATGGTGGCGACGGGATCAGACGATCAGACGGTCCGAATCCACGACACGGCAAGCGGGGCGCAGGTCGCCGTGCTTCAGGGCCATACCGGCTGGGTATTGAACGTGCAGTTCTCTCCTGACGGCGGAAGACTGCTCTCCCCCGCCCAAGACCGCACGCCGAGGCTGTGGAACGCGAGGACCGGGGCGCAGATCGCGGAGCTGGAAGGACACGAGGACTGGGTCAGGTCGGCCGTCTACTCGCCCGATGGAACGAGGATCGTCACGGTATCCGACGATGGGACCGCAGGTGTTTTCAATGCCCAGGGCAGGAGGCTTCTTACCCTGGAAGGTCACTCCGAGGCCCTGACCGCCGCGGCCTTCTCGCCGGACGGCGCACGCATCGTAACCGCCTCGCGTGACGGAACCGCGAAGGTCTGGGATGCGACGGACGGCGAGCGGCTCGACACGTTCAGAGACCACGACGACCGCTCCGAGACAGCGGAGCTGCGGCAACGGCAAGTCCGGGTGCGAGGGCATGACGAGGCCGTCTTCACCGCTCGTTTTTCACCCGATTCCGCGCGGATCGTCACCTCGTCGCGGGATGGAACAGCCCGGATCTGGGATGTGGCATCCTGCGAGAAGGCTGCCGACGACTGCCAGGCGCTCGCGACGCTGGCGGATAATGAAGGAGAAGGCTACACTTCCGCGACCTTTTCACCCGATGGCCGCCAGGTGCTGACGTCGAGCTTCATGCCGGGCAACGCGGTGCGCCTGTGGGACGTTTCGGGGGCGGTTGCTTCTTTGAAGCACACCTTCGAGACCGGCAACATGTATGCCGATTTTTCGCCCGACGGCAGGCTTATCGTCACGGGAGGCAGCGACAACAACAATGCCGCCGTCATCTGGAGCGTGTCGGACGGCAGCCGTCTCAGGGAACTTGTGGGTCATGAGCAGGAGATATGGACGACCGTCTTCTCCCCGGACGGCCGCAAGGTGGCGACGGCCGCGGCAGACGGCACCGCCCGGATCTGGGACGCGGAGACGGGACGGCCGCTGCATGTCCTGAATAGCAACGGACGCATGCGATCCGCCCATTTTTCGCCGGACGGAACGGTTCTCGTCACCACCAGCAGCGATGGCAATATGCACCGCTGGGACGCCGAGACGGGTGCCAGGCTCGCCGGCTCGCGGCGTTACGGCGGCGACGTCATCGACGCGCAATTCTCGCCCGACGGGGACTGGCTGGCGGTTGCCGCGCAGGAACGTGCGACAACCCTCGTGGGTGGCCGCAACCCGTTTGTCGTGGCTCCGAGCCAGCTTGGCGGCACGTCTCAGGACGGCGCGTTTTCGGCGCGCTTCTCACCGGACGGCTCGCGGATCGTCGCCGCTCTCAAGAGCGGGGCCTTCATGATCATCGATGTTCGGGAGCTCGAGAAGAGCGACGTCTTCACGCTGGCCTGCAAGTATCTTGGCGACGACACCGGGATCGATGAAATACGCGGGCGTTACCAGCTGGAAGCGATTCCGCCCATTTGCGGCGAGAGCGCGCCGCATCCCCTCGACCTGGAAAAGCTGCAATAGAACGCCGGTTCTGCGCCGCGCGGCGAAAAATCGGGGCAAAGCCCGGAACCGGCCGCTTGCGCAATGGTGCGCAAAACCCGGCGCCGGCATCGGGCACAACTCCTCCCATCAGCCGGGCAATGGCGCTCCGGCAGCCACCGAGAGGAGAACGACATGACCATCACCTTCACCCGCTTCGCCGCCGCCGCCTTCGTCGCGACCGGCCTGCTCTCCCACACGCCCGCCCAGGCGCATGGCAACGCCCAGGGCGAGGAAACCGCCATCCGGGCCTGCCTGAGCTACAATGAGCACACATTTCCCGCCCAACTGGTGAAGGCCGTCGATGACGGCATGGGCGACACGCTCGTGTGGCTGGAGGCCGGGGACGAGCTGTGGATGTGCAACGCCAATGCGGACGGCGACATCTACTTCAACGTCTCCGTCGACATGGACCTGCTCGAAGGCGGCGGCGTCTACCTCGTCGGCTGGCAGGAAGGCGGCTTCGACGAAGCGCCCGAGCTCGCCGCCGAACGGCTCTGCGTGGCCGTTGTCGAGGACTACGCCGCCGAGGGCGCGTTCATCGTCTCGACCGTCGACGACGGCTATGGCGACTACCTGGTCTGGCTGGAAGGCGACGACGGCAACTTCTGGGCATGCAACGCCTCCACCGACGGCGTGCTCTATGCCCTGGTGAACGTCGACTATCCGATCAACGCGTGACCGGCCCGGCAATCCCTGCCTGGCGCCGCCCGGCCCAAGGCGCCCATGCCGCCCTGCCGACGCGCGGGGCGGCAACTTGCCGTAGCGCCGGGCACCAGGCCGGACCGGCGCGCGCATGCCGCCAACGCCGGCCGCCAATACCGGCATTGTGTTGCGCGCATGCACGGCTAAACTGCCGGCATCACATGAGCGAGGACTGTCTTGGCCCCCTCCAACAAGTCGGACATGCTTCGCGCATCGTCAGCCTTTGCAATGCTGGATCAGGCGCTCCTGGCCGAACTGGCGGCCGGATCGAGCCTGTCACGGCGCGGCGGCGCGGACGACGATTTCCTGTTTCGGGCCGGCGACCCGGCCGAAGGGCTGTACCTGATCGTGCCGGCACGGGCGCGGACGGATCTGGGGCCGGCCGTGCAGATCAGCTTCGACGATCGGACGGCCGCGGCCGCCCGGGTGGGCTACCGCCTGCTCGAAGGGGAGATCACCGGCGACATCGAGTTCCTGATGAGCGGCCTTTCCGCCGCCATGCCCGCGCGCATCGCCTCGGCGCGCGCGCTGAGACCGGTGCAGATCCTGCATGTGCCGGCCGCCGGCATCGGCAAGGCGTTGCAGGCAAGCGACGCGTTCCGTCGACGGCTGGTCCGCGACGCCTCGCGACGTCTGACGAGCCTGCTGATGAAGAAGGCCGCGGAACCGACCGTTCATCCCGAGATACGCCTTGCCGAGGACCTGCTGACGCTTCTCGACGATTATGGCCGCATCGTCGCGAACAAGGGTTTCTTCCGTCTCCGGCTCACCCAGCAGCAGATCGCCGACAAGCTCGGGATGTCCCTGCGGCTGTTTTCGCTGCGCTGTTCCGAATTGTCGGCGCGCGGGCTCATCGAGACGTCCCCCTTCAGCCTGCCGGACGTACACCGGCTGGACCGCATCGCGTCCTTCGGCCGGCAGTCGGTTCGCGAGGTCCTGCCGGAAGCCATCGAGGAAGTGGAAGGGCTGGTCGCCCGCGATCGGCTGGCGCAGGCCAGCCAGATGGCCACGGATGCGCTCGTCGTCTTTCCGGGCAATCCCTGCCTCGTCTACCAGCTGGCTCTCGCCAGCGCCCGCAGCGGCGCGGGCGAGCGGGCGGCCCGGTTTCTTGCCGCGCCGGCCTTCGAGTGGGACGGCTCCATGAGCGCGATGAAGTCGAGGCTGCGCGAAGCCTGGGCGCGTTCGCTCGACGGCCGGCATCTCGGAGCCGAGGGGCTGGACGAGGATTGCGAGGACGATCTGCGCGCCTATTTCGAGGCCAGGCTGGACACGCTCGCGATCGACATCGCAGCGCTCCACGCGCGCATCGTCAAGGATGCGATAGGCACCAGCCCCGACGACAGGTCGCGCCGCGCGGAGGCCGGTCGCGCCGCGCTCATCTACCGGCAGGTCCACGCGATGCGGCCGAACCACTATTGCGCCGTCAACGCGGCGTCGATGTCGAGGATCGCCCGGCAGGACGACGCCGTCGAGGCCCTGGCGCAGGAGGCGGCCAGGCTGGCCGAACGCGACCGTTCGAGCTATTGGGGGGCGGCGTCGAAGGGCGAGGCCCTGCTTCTGCTCGGCCGTCACGACGAGGCGGCGGGCGCCTTTCGCGACGCCGTGGCGCGACCGGACTCCGATATCGCAAAGCGGACCTCCACCCGCAGGCAGTTGCGGCTTCTTTCCGAGCTGGCCGACATCGACGCGGGCGCCAGCCTTGCGGCGCTCGACCCGGGCATGGTGCTGCTTTTCAGCGGCCTTCTCCTGACCGAGGCCGACGGCACCGCCGCGGAGCTGGAAGAAGCCGCGCAAGCCATCAAGGCGCAGATCGTCGGCCTGCTCGCCGGACGCCGCGTCCCGGCCGCCTATTCGTCCGCGGCATGCGGTTCGGACATCCTCTTCGCCGAGGCGGCGCTGGAAGCCGGCATCCCGCTTCACCTCGTGCTCCCGTTCGGGATCGAGGAATTCGCGGATCTTTCCGTGCGGATCGGCGGCGACGCCTGGGAGGCGCGCTTCCTGCATTGCCTCGACGAGGCGGCCAGCGTCAGCGAACTCTGGCGTCACGGCGTCGGCAAGAGCGCGCTGAACCACCATTTCCTGCGGGCGAACCGGCATCTGGCCGGCGAGGCCGTCTTCGCCGCGCATTCTCTTGAAACGAAGCCGCACATGCTGGCCGTGATCGACACGCGGCACGCCGGAACCTTGGCCGGCACGAGCCATCTTGCCGGCATGTTCGCGGATCTCGGCCACGGCGTATCGGTCATCGACGCGCCCTACAGGCGCAACCCCGCCCGGCCCGGCTCTCCCGGCCAGGATCCGTTCGCGCCGGTGGTGTTCGCCTTCGCCTGCGCCCAGGGCGACAACGCGGCCCTTGCCGAACGGCTTCCGGCGCTGGGCTTCGAAACGCGGATGATGAAGGATCGCAGGCTGGCGGGCCAGAAGGTCTGCGCCGACTGGCGCGAAGCGCTCGCCCTCGCCTCCGAGACCGCCCGGCGCGCCGAGGAGGACATGCCGGCAACCCGCATCATCTGCGATTACGGTCCCGTTCGCCAGCGTGGCGGCGCGGTCGACAGGGATGCGGTCCTGAAGCTGGACGCCGCCTTCGACCTTGCCGGCGCCGTCCTCGGCGACATCTTCGCCACCCCGGCTTTCGCCATGACCGAGATCGCGACCGGCGGCGATCCCGCCAGCTACGCGGCCGTCAACGTTTCCGCCGAGGCGGTCGCGGACGGGAACGCGATCACCCTCCAGGGCGTGCGGCAGATCTATCGGATCCAAAGGCGAGCGAGCCGCCCGGCCTGAGGCTGCGCCGACGCCGAAGTCTGTTCGACGACGACACGGAAGACCGCCCGTCGCGACCCATGGCCGACCGACAGATAAAACCTTTGCCAAGTCCCTGATTTTCCGCCGATGGTGGAGCCGAGGGGGATCGAACCCCTGACCTCGTCATTGCGAACGACGCGCTCTCCCAGCTGAGCTACGGCCCCGTCCAGCGGATGCGCGCATTTAAGAGGCGCATCTTGCGGTGTCAAGCGGCTGTTCGGGCCATGCCGGAACTTCGCCGATAAAATCCCGGCTCCGCCGCGCGCCGGTCTTATTCGGAAGCATAGACGACGAGCAGATCCTTGGCGTCGATCTGGTCGCCGGTCCTCACCAGCAGCTCGGCGAT
>ERZ869909.1332-NODE-1332-length-20273-cov-5.425035_pt1 | contig 20273 bp, 18 predicted proteins | sample MGYA00520892_ERZ869909 | MGnify/ENA primary metagenome ERZ869909 (study PRJEB32215, sample SAMEA104723947) | bioreactor metagenome | biome: bioreactor; feature: anaerobic bioreactor; material: water | place: China | collected 2015-03-12 ... | reverse complement strand
CCAGCACGCCGTCGGCAGCCCGGGCGTCCGCAAGTGCATGCGCGCCAACGGCCACAACCTCTCGAACCGCTGCGTCAATGCCCTCGTCAAGGCCGGCGAAGTCTCGAAGTCGGAAGTCGAGCGCCGCATGGCCGCCCGCTGAGAGGCGCCCAACCGTCGTCGTTCGCTCCCGACGCATCGGGAGCCGCAAGGCCGGGGTGGCTCTCCACGCCCCGGTCTTTTTGTTCAAGAATTTGATTTTTATAAAGAAAAATGGTGCTCGACGAACGGGATTGTTTAAACCCGGCTCTCGACGTCATGAAGGACTGGAATACTGCGCTTCGCGGGCATCTTGGCCCTCATGCGATTGATCTGATTGATGAAATTTTAAAGGCAGGTCCTCAGCCCTCCAATCCCCGCAGAGGAGGGCCGAAGCCATGACAGACACTCTCTCTGGCGAACTGCGCCCCACCTTCGCGGCAGCTTCCACAGGACGGACACGAAGGCGCGGAAGTAACCCGTCTCGAATCTCTCTTCGGCTGAGCGACGAGGAACTCGCTCGCCTCAAGGATCTCGCGGGCGATGCTTCCGTCAGCGCGTTCGTGCGGGAGCGCCTGTTCGGCGGCACGGCAACGCCCCGCAGACGCCGCCCGCGGACCCCGGTGGAAGATCAGGAGGCTTTGGCTCAGGTACTGGGCTTTCTGGGGCAATCCCGCATGGCGAGTAATCTCAACCAGCTCGCTTATCACGCGAACTGCGGTTCGCTGGTCATGGACGAGGAAACCGAGAACGAAATCAAGGTCGCCTGTGCCCGGATTGCGTGGATCAGGGTCAAACTGATCGAAGCCCTCGGATTAAAGTCGGGCGAGCGGCCTTGATACTCAAGGCCAGCCAGCGCGGCGGCGGGCTCCAGTTGGCTCGCCATTTGATGAACATCGCGGACAACGATCACGTCGATCTGCACGAAATGCGCGGCTTCATCGCGGGCGATCTGGAAGGAGCGCTCAAAGAAGCGTACGCGATCAGCCGCGGGACGCGCTGCCAGCAGTTCCTATTCTCGGTCAGCCTCAATCCGCCGGAGACAGAGCACGTTCCTGTTCCCATTTTCGAGGCGGCTGTACAGGAAATCGAAGAACGGGTCGGCCTGAGCGGCCAGCCCCGCGCAATCGTTTTTCACGAGAAGCAGGGCCGCAGGCACGCCCACGCGGTATGGTCGCGCATTGATGCGCGGCAAATGAAGGCGATCAATCTTCCCCACTTCAAGCTCAAGCTGCGCGACATCTCCCGCGAGTTGTATCGCGAGCACGGATGGACGATGCCTCGCGGCTTGATCGACGGCAGGTTCAGCAATCCTCTCAACTTTTCACTTGCTGAGTGGCAGCAGGCCCAGCGCATCAAAAGCGACCCTCGTCAGATCAAAGAAATGCTGCGCGTGTGCTGGGCGTCCTCCCCTTCCCGGCGAGCGTTCGAAGCAGCGCTGGAGGAACGCGGCTACTATCTCGCGCGAGGTGACAGGCGCGGTCATGTCGCCGTGGATTGGCGGGGCGGCATCCATTCGCTCTCCCGGTGCACCGGGGCGAGCGTGAAGGACATCCAGAAAAGGCTAGGCGATCCGGCAGAGCTGCGCTCAGCCGCCGAGATCAAAATTTCTCTCGCCGAACGCTTGGCCGAAAAGTTGGGCGGCTTCCGCGCCGAGGAGGACACGCGTTCTAAGAAGGAAACAGAAGCGCAGCAAGCGGCACGCCGCAACCTCATCTTGCAACAGCGACAACGCCGTTCGGCACTGCGCCAGCAGCATGAGCAGCGTGCAATTGCGGAGCGAAAAGAGCGCGCCTCGCAACTTCCGACCGGACTTCGCGCAATCTGGTCCCGGATTACGGGCCGCTACGCGGCCTCAAAAAAGGAAATCGAGGCGCAAGCTCAAAACTGCGCGGAGCGCGACAGAAAAGAGTTGCAAGCGCTAATCGAGCGTCAATTGTCTGAGCGTCGCCAGCTTCTGCAGCAGCATCGAAAGCTCAGGTCAGAGCATGAGGAGCGCATTAGCGATCTTGATCGCGATCTCGAAACCATTTTGAAAGATGCGCGGGAGGGACGCGAGCCAGTTCGGGCCTCGCAGGAAGCGCCAGATGCCAGGCCACACAGCAGAGAACGGCGGCATTAGAGGTCGGCGGAAGTAAACGGAAGGCCTTGAGCACGCCGGACGCCCGGCAGCGACGAGCAGCCGGGCGCGGGCATTTAAAATGAGGACGTTTCAGGCTGCGTGCGTATCAGCGCCGTCAGCTTCCGCGTCGAAGCCCGGCGCGGAAGGACAGAAGCGGCCCGTGTATCCTTCGGCGGGAAAGCGCATATAGCGGGGCATCCATCCCTCCACGTCACGCGTGCGCGTGCCATCCAGACAATCGGTGATGATCTTTTTCTGCACCTTGGCCGTCGACGTACTGTGTGCATCGGCTGTGGCGGCACCTGCAAGTTCCCGCACCATGGCGTTGAGGGCTGCCTTATCACGCAGAAGATCGAAGAAGGCTTGGTCCGGCTCCCACCATTGCCGCATATCGGTGCCGAACAATGCGCCGAGCGCTTCGACGGCGTGAGAGTGCGCTTCCAGTGTTTCGGCCATGGCATAGGTCAGAACGCGCATGACGGCGGCATCGTCCATAGCCAAAAGGCTCCGGAAGATGCCCGCCAGTGAGCGCCCCTCCTTAAAGCCGGACGCATGACAGACAACGGGCCTGTCGTCGCTTTCATCGATACCGAGAAGCGCACGGATTCTGCTGCCTTCTTCGCCTAAGCCCTTCATGGCTGTGGATGCAGCGATGCTCTCACCAATAGCGGTGTTGTCCGTGCGCTGCTTTTCCGCTTCGATCGTCCATAGACCCGACCCGGCGATGATGTGCGCGGCTGCAAAGCGCAGGGCAATGCCGGGCCGGGCTAAGAGTTCCGTGCGCACAGCGGCGTGACGATGCAATCCGAGATAAGTCTGCATCGCCTTGGTCAGTTCGGGCCGTTCCACTTTCTGGGGCTCGCCCGTTTGCGCTGCGGCATTGGCCCGCTTGGCTTCCTTCGCGGATACATAGCCCTCATGGAACGTGACTTCGCCGTCATAGGTGAGTTCGACGAAGACCTTGCCGCCCTTCATCTTGCCGCGCTTTTCATGGTCCCATTTGGAGAAGCGTTCGCCGATATCGAGCAAGACGACTTCGCACCATCCCGCATCGAGATAATCCTGCTGCGCCTTGGCAACGGCGGTGTTCTGCAAGGTCCAGAATTTCTGAACGTCCGAGAAGTAGCGATTTTCGTTGAACAAGTCGGATACGACGGGAGCGTCATACGCGGCTACGTCAAAGAGGGCGTTGGCGAGAGGTATCTGCGCCCCGCCGAAAAGCCACTCACGCAGAAGGTAGCCCTCAGGCGCATATTGATCGTCGCTCCTTGCCAGCTTCCACCATTCCTTTTGCTGGCGCGGTGTGGCCATGGTGAGGGTGCGCAGCGTATCCGCGCTGATCTCGTCCCGGCGGTAGGCATTCAAAATCGGCGGGATGATTCCGGCAATGGCAAGCCGCTGCTCGACCAGCCGGGTCGTCACGCCGAACCGTGCGGCGATATCGTCGATGTAAAGACCTTGTTCGCGCAAGCTGGCGAACGCTTTGTACTGGTCGATTTCATCCATCGGAAGCCGGGCGACATTCTCGGCAAGGGACGCTTCGATGGCGGCGGCATCGTCGCCGTCTTCCATGATGATGCAGGGCACGGGGTCGCTCTGCCCTTCTTGTGCCAGCGAAAGCAGGGCATTGAAGCGCCGCTGTCCCGCGACAATTTCATAGCCTTCGCAGTTGGGCCTGATAAGCAGCGGCTGTAGAACGCCCATGCTGCGGATGCTGGCGGCGAGATCGCCAACGTCCTTGCCGCCCTTCTTGCGGACATTGAGGGGAGAGAGTTTCAACTCAGAGAGATCGACGTGTTGCAGTTTCATAGCCTGTTCCTTTCGCTAGGCATTGGATTGACAGGCGAAGCCTCATGATTTGGACACAAGGCCGCGCCTGAACCCCTGCCCAGCGGCGAGCGTCCAAACAAAAAAACCCGCATTTCGCGGGTTTGGACGAGAGTGCCGAAAGCGGGGGCGCCAAAGCCTCACCGCCCGAAGGCGGCGCGCAGCGGTCCCGACAACACGGGAAGCCCTAAGGGCCGAAGGAGCGGGCCGGAGGGACTGGGGCTATTGGAAGAAGCCTTCCGCGTCGGTGTAAGCTGGATAAGAGGGTTTGCGCGCCACCGCGCAAGAATGACCATCGCGGCCTGCCCGGCCGCGTCTTTAATCACTTGCGGCAGCGATCGAAACCCGACGGGCCGAGACCCGCCTGCACCGCGGGGCTCGGTCGCGCGGCCTCCGGCCAAAGCGAGAGAGCGCGCCCCGACCGAAGGAAGGGAGCCGCCCCCGCCCCGTAATCAAAATAATGTGGAAAATATCCGCCCCTCTGTCCTGCTACGACATTGCGTGTCAAAACCAATTACGGGCTCACGATCCAAGGCAACGCCAGCGTAGGGACACGCGAAGACGACCATACGATACCGGCCGGACAGGCAATCACAATGAACGACCCGAAACCTTGCGCAAACACAACAGGCTCAAGGAACCACTGGAAATGTCCGCACGCAGATCTTAGGGAAAACCTGAAAAATCCTCATTCGAAGAAGGCCCAATCGACGTTTGCATTCAGCTTCTGACCGGTCTCCGAAAGCTGATGACCGGCCTGTCCGTTGCAGATCGGATAACTCCCATGAACTTCACGAAAATCACTTAAGAAAAAACTCTCCATATCAAATACATTCTCGTTTCCATAACCCTTCAGGATATCCGCAGAATAATAAGTAAATTTCACGCTGTAGGCCTTGGCGTAATTAGCGATGCCAAGATTGCCGGATTGCCCTGTCAGATGACCGCGCAGGCGCATCGCAATCGAGTTTTGGCGAGATTCACTCATGCCAATATAGATCAGCCGCGTGGCCGCAAACGGATAAGTGATAGCCACGTCCTTCAGGAAGATGAAGTAGATACCGGCCACCCCCTGAACAAACTTGACCTCTTGCTCTCTCAGATTGTATGTTCGTGTAAAAATAATATGCATTACAACACGTTATCGGGGGTTTTCGATTGTGACTACTAAAAACATACTATCCGCCGCCGAGGTGATCTCAGCCTTTCTCGACGAGCAGTCACAGGATAAAGACCTCGAACAGGCGAGCGTTTCCGCCATCACAAAACTGCGCAGCAAAGGCAAACTCACACGTACGAACCTTCTGCGTCAGCTGGAAGAAGACCGCAAGGCCGTCCTGAAAGGCGATGCTCAGCAGGACAAAGGCTGAGCGATGACCAAGCTGCGCCATCTTCAGTTATCGGCCTTTCGCGGGGCTCGTTTTCCACTTCCGCTTGACTTCGGAAGCAAAACAAAAAGCCTTGCCGTCTTTGGCGAAAACGCCTCTGGCAAGAGCACCATCACCGATGCCATTGAGTGGTTTATCCAGGATCGGGTCGATCATCTCTGGCGCGAGGACTGCAAACAGGAAGCCCTGCGTCACATTCTGGCGGGCGTTGACGATTCCTGCACGGTCGAACTCAGATTCGACGGTCAGGACAACCACGGCGCCAAGAGCCTGTCCGCCGATCTAAAGACAAGCACCAACTTCGCCAATGACAATACCCGCGCGCTCGTAGATGCTCTCAAAGAAGAGCGCATCATCCTCAGACACGCCGATATCGTCAAATTCCTGGATGAGCGAAAAGGCAACAAGCGCAAGGCTATTGCCGATATTATCGGCTACGAAGAAATCACGCAGTTTCGAGATGTCCTTCAACAGAGCAACAACGCGCTGAAGAAGGAAGGTGCCTATACCGGCGCCAAGTCGTTTTCGGAAACGCTACAAAGCGACATGGTGGGTTTGGTCGGGCAAGTCGTCCCTGATAGGCAAAGCTTCCTCGGAATAGCCCAGGATATTGTCGCTCCTTTTGACCTGAAGACCGCCATCACCGATGAGGCGTCCTTCAACAAGGCTCTGGAGGAGCTTCGCGGTCTCGGAAACAGTGCCGAGAAGATCAAAGCCGCCGAACAACTGGCACAGCTCGCTGCAACCTGTGAAACGCTGAAGGCCGACATCGACAGGTTTCTCGCAGAGGCCGCGACCTTTACAGACAGCTACAATGTGCTGGCGAGAGAACGCGAAAGCGTCGACAAGCTGCGGCTGAGTGATTTCCTCACTAAAGGCCAGGCTGTCATTGATGTAGACACCTATACCGATGATGCCTGTCCCTTCTGCCTGAGCCCGTTCGATCTCGCCAAGCTCCAAAGAGACGTGGCCGCGCGTTTGGCCGAGATGGCGGAAATTCAGGGAAAGCTTGACGCTGCAAAGGGGCTGAAAGACACGCTTCTTCAGACGATCAGCGGGATCGGCACACGCATCAAGAGTATCGCGGAGACCTACAAGGACCTTAGCGACTACAAAACCCTCGTGGAGTCCGCGACAGCTGCCATTATTCTGCTCCGCACCTACTACAAGGGTCTAGTCGATGCTTTCGACGCGCTCACAGTCTTCGAGCCGCCTGAAGGATTTAACGACGCTCTCTCGGCTTTCCGGTCCCAATGCGAAGGTAGCGCCGTCAAAGCTAAGGAAGATGCGGGCAAGCTTGGGCTGACCGAACTCGAAAAGAAGGTCGCGAACGCGCTTAGCACGCTAGAAACCCTCGGACGGCAGGTGCGAGACTTCGAGCGCGCCCAGCGCATCATCGACGTCTATGAGGCGCAGATACTGACCCTCTCCGCGATCTTCGAACGATTTGTCACCGTTCAGAATGCAGCCCTGCAGGCTGTACTTGATACGATCAGTGCCGATGTCGGGAGATTCTATCAGAAGCTCCACCCCAAAGAGAGCGTCGATGATGTGCGTCTGACCATGGTCGGTGAGGAAGGTGTCGAGTTCGAATACTCGTTCCACGGAACGCCGACACAACCGCCGCGCAAATACCTAAGCGAGAGCCATCTGAATTCTCTAGGCGTCGTACTGTTTCTCGCCAATGCTCGCATCTTCAACAAGAAGGCGAAGTTTCTGGTTCTTGATGACATCGTCACCAGCTTTGACACCTCCCATCGACGCAGGCTTCTGCGCCTCTTGCGAGACGAGTTTTCGGACTGGCAGATCATCATCCTGACGCATGAGAATATTTGGTTCGACATCATCAAGAAGGAAATGGCGCAGCATGGCTGGCTGTTTCATGAAGTCCGCTCCGATGATGCCAACGGCATCCTTCTTGAAAACAGCCCCGCGACCCTGAAAGAGATCATCGAACAGAAGAAGGGCAAGGAAGACGTCACCAATGACCTGCGCAAGCTGCTGGAGCTTGTCCTGAAGAACATCTGTCACGCGCTCGAAGTGAAGGTTGCTTTCCGGTTCAACGACATCAACGAGAAGCGCATGGCCGACGAGATGATCAGCCAGCTCAGATCGACCCTGAAAGACAAATCGCCTGATCTTCTCAAGACACAGATATTCTCTGATCTTGCCGGCTCCGCGCTGATTGCCAATCTTGTTTCACACGATAACCCGGACAAGATCGTGGGCGCGGATATCGACGTTCTCCTGGAGGATATCGAAAAGCTCGTCGCTCTATTTATTTGCAAGGATTGCGGGCGACATATGCGTGCCGATATCTCTGTGCCGGGTGCGAAGGCAATTTCTTGCAAGTGTGGGAAGTCTCAAATTCCCTGGAAGACCTGACCTCTTTTTAAACGCTTCGGCCTGGACGGGATTCTGATCGGGTATGCGCGAATATCCAGGGGCGAGCAAAACCTGCGTTTACAGATCGATGCGTCGCGGGCCGTAAGATGTGCCCGAATTTTCCGCGACAAGGGCATCTCCGGCAAAGCGGCCGCCCGCCCCGAACCGGGCGATGTGCTTCTCCACCGCTACCGCACGCTCCAGGAAACCGGAGGCAACACAAGCCGATATTAAGTGCGCCGCGCTGCGTCCATCCGGTAGTGCGGTGACGCGGTCGCGCGGCCCTCTCCGACCGGCGCGAGAGAGCGCGGCCCGACCGAAGGACGCGCACCGCCAATCAAGTTGCTTGCGCTAAGTGATCCTTGATCATTCTGCGTGCGGTGTAAGTGCCAGATTGACTCATTCCCATGAACTGCTTCTGGAAGTGAAGCTGGGCTTGCAGACAACCCGTTTGATCGAGGGATCGCCCAAGCTGCTCCCATTTCAGGAAGCCGTTAAGATCGGAGTTAAAACCGTTGCTGTCGCGGAACTTGACCTCTTTAAATACGCTGTTTTCATTGCTGTCGGTGAGATAGTTGTCGATCAGCGCGGCAGCCATCTCTTCAAGTAGCTTTCCAGCATCGTTTTGCGATTCGAAAAGTTGGATCACTGCATCCGAGACATTCGCCAAATTGGAAGGCAGCTGCTCCTTCTGCAGCCCATCACGAAGCAAATTAATGAGCACGAAGTAATAGAGGAACTTGGTTTGACGCCGAGCGGTAATGCCACCGCGGCCAAAGCCCATCCGCTTCCCCGATTCGAAGAGTAGATGAGCAGCATAAAGATCTCGCGCACCAAATGGGCGCTCTCCAGGCCGCTCTGCGATCATCCGAGAGAAGACAGCGCCGTTCGGTAGGAAGGGCGGGTTCTTGCCAAAAGCTAGGCCAGGCTCAGCAAGCCAGCCCGCACCGTACACCTTTGTGAGATCGAGTGCGCTCGCAAAGCAAGAAAATTGCCGACTCTCTGGGTTCTGCTTCTGGATGGCTCGTTGAGAGTCCCAGCCGCCGCGCTGGATCTCAAGATAGAGATCGTAATGATCAGCGAGCTCTCGATGCCAGGTCTTGAAGCCTTGGTTAATAGCTATAAAGTCGCGCTCACGAACGGCGTTCTGGCTATTCGTATAGCGGGTGATGTCCTGCAACAGTGCCTCACCATCGCTGCCTACCTTAGCAATCTTTACAACCACGCACCCTTTCTCGGCGCGAGCCCGCCACGCCTCCAGCTCATCATTCTTGCCACTGCCACCAGCGTCTAGCTTCGTGGCCAACACCTCGTAGATCGACCGAGTTGTTTGGCAACCGTTCACAACGTAGGGTTCGATTAGATTGTAGGTGCCAGAACCAGAAAAACTGAAATCCGATACTGTGATGGTGATGCCATTGTTAAACAGTCCAAACTTTTCGGGCGCGGAACGGAGAGTCGCTTGCATCCCTTTGTTGACCTTCACACGACCTCCCAGAAAGCGGCGGACATTCTTTTCGTAGAGTTGGTCGAGAGTTCCTGCGCGGGTACGGTAGTCCTTCAGGAAGGTGTAGAGATCGGTCAAGGAAACGGACCCGACCAGGAGATCACCCCCTGCTTGGGTCAGATGACCATTGAGCGCAAAGGTAAGGCGCCGCCGCGTGGCGAGTTGGATTTCTTCCGATTGGGCATCGTGAATATTCGCTACAGACACGGCGCTGACGTCGAAAAGCGGACCGAGCTTGTCGCGCCCCATTGCACGCACGTAGTTCAGCGTATCCTGTTGCTGAGGCGTCAAAGGATCGACAGTGGCAAAGACCAAGCAGATGCGATCGTTTGCGGTTGCTGAAGCTCGAAAATTCGTCAATTTCTCTAGCAGGCCACTGGCCAAAGAGGAGAGGTTCGTCCGCTTGCCGTCGAGGGTTTCGATGAGCTTTTGCCCCTCCGCGAGCAACGTGCCGGTTCCCGCAAAGGCCGATCCATACTTGCTCTGCACAAGATACCAAGTATCCCCTTCCGGCTCTTCTTCGGCGGTGACAGGCCCGGCACGCTCCAAAACCGCAATGTCAATGCCGCCGTCTCCAGAACCGTCGCAGTAAGTCACGTCGAGGGACTCATCGTCAATGTCGAGCCACTGGCTGACAATCTTGTGAGCGAACCGCTGTCCGAGTTGAACGGTGGTAGGATTACCTTCAGTGATCGGCTCTAACCAGCTTGTCTTGAATCCCTCAAAATTAACAAAGTCGTCCATGACCCTATCCTGTGGATTGTATGTTCGGCGACTATCAAGCGCGCACGAGTTAGTAAGCACAACAGTGCCTTGCGCACAATCGGTCCGACGTATGAAGATCCCCCACCGAAACTGAGGAAACGGGGTTCGCCCGATCGGAGCCGCAGCGATCAAAAAGAGATAGGAATTTCTGAGCATTTCGATTTGCGCCGCCCACAGATGAGCGCTAACTTTTTAGCGCAGCATGAGCTGCCAAACGCGGGGGGCGGGGGTGGCCGAAGACGGTGGCGAGTGGGACAGCGATGGCTTACGGCCCGTGCCGGGTTTCTTGAGGCCTATCGATACCATAAAAATCGCAGAGGATCTGCGCCTCGCCGAGAAGGGAGCCGAGCGGGGTAGGCAGAACCTTCCCCTTGCGGACACGAACACGCCTGATGCGTCCGAGCAGACCATCGTGCAGACACTCGAAAGCGTCTGGACATGGAACGGCGGCGCACTCCTGAACCATCTTCGCTCCTATGCAAGCCGGCTGGATACCTATTCGATCGATGCCGAGTTCACCAAGCTGAAGATCGAAGGAAACAACGCGCTTGCAGAGCTTCGCAGCGCTGATCATCGCGCCGAAGCAGAACTCGGCCCGTTGCGTGAACACTTCCTCGCAACGAAGGTCGAACTTGATCAATTCAAGACTGCCCACCGGCTGCACCGATCCGCGCGGAGCCCTTCGGGTAGATGGACCAGTTTCGGTCTTCTCTTCGTCCTTGTCGCCTTTGAGTCTGTACTCAACGGGGTGTTCTTTGCAAAAGGCAGCTCGTTCGGACTAATTGGAGGCGTTGGAACAGCGGTTGGCATATCCATCGTCAACGTCGCCTTTGCCTTCCTGTTGGGCTTGTGGCCGGCGCGCTGGATCAACCATAGAAACTATTTGGCAAAGCTGATGGGCGCCGCACTGTCGTTTGCCGGCCTGGCCCTGCTCCTCGCGCTCCACGGTTTCGCAGCTCATTTGAGAGAAGCAACGGCATCCGTCGGCGAAGAACAGGCTTTCGCACTGGCTCTTCAGACCCTCGTTTCAAATCCGTTGGGACTGAACGATCTCAACTCATTCTACCTTTTCGGCCTCGGAACGGTATTTGCCGTGCTCGCCATGTTGAAGGGGTACTTCTTCGACGATCCCTACCCGCGCTACGGCAGTGTTTTCAGGAGATTCGCAGCGGCACGCGATGAGTACAGCGACGCCCACGCAGATCTCTTCGACGAGCTCCAGGAGATCAAGAACGGAACGCTTACAAACCTGCGCAGCGGGATTACCCGTCTTCCAACATTCCCGCAGATCGTGGCCAATCTTCGCGCCCAGCGGCACACAATGATTGAACAGTTTCGGGGTTTCGAAGCGAACGTCCAGACCGCGGTACGCCAACTGTTGGCTATTTATCGAGACGCCAACATGACCGAGCGGACGACCAACCGACCGGCCCATTTTTCTGCACAGTACGGATTGCCGTATAGTTTTTTGACGAGTCCGGAAGCCGTTGCCCTCATGTCGGAAGCTCAAAGCGCCCCCGTAGAGGTCAACGCGGCGCTCGGCACGCTGGAGCAGTTATCTCAAGACCTGCTGCAAGAATTCGAACGGTTGCGCACGACCTATCCTCACCCCACACAAATGACATCCCATGGCACGACGTCGCAGACACAATAAGAGCAGAAACGACAGGCTCGCGGGCTTTGGGTTTGCGCTCGTCGGACTCGCACTTCTGGCCGCGCTGATTGGCATTTCCCTTTGGGTGAAGTCACGAGCCATCGCTACCGACGAGGCCACAAACTGCCCGCTTGCCGGGCCGCTGGCAGTCCACGCCATCATCATCGACCAGAGCGACGCCATATCGGGGCAGCAAGCGCAGCAGATCCGGCAGCTGCTTGGGAAAGTGAGAAGAGAAGCGGCGTTCGGGACGCGCTTTGACATTTACACGTTTGAAGGAAACGCAACCGATGAGCTGCGCGCCAAGCTTAGCATCTGCGCACCCGGAAAGCCTGAAGATGCAAACGCGCTGTATGAGAACCCGGACCTCGTTCGCAAGAACTACGAAGAAAAATTCGTGCGCGAGATCGACACCGCTTTAGACAGCCTATTGCAAACGGACACGCTTCCCACCTCTCCGATCATCGAAAGCATACGCGCAAGCTCCATCACCTCCTTTGCCGGAACGGACGTCGCGCCAGGAAGCCTCAATCTTACGCTGATCTCGGATATGATTCAAAATAGCCCCCATCTGTCGCAATTCAGAAGCGATGTGGCGTTTGAGAAGTTTGCCCAGTCAACGGCGTGGCCTAGCCTGCGTCCGCACCTCGGAGGTGTCACCGTGCGCATCCTTTATCTGATGCGGCCCGAAGCCGCTCGCGGCGGCAAACCAATACAGTCCCGCGGACATCAAGCATTCTGGGAGGAATTCATTGCCGCGTCGGGCGGCAGCATCGAGAGTTTCGAACCGCTTTAGGGAGATCCGTCGTGTCCGAGCTTGCCGAGCATCCAACGCCCGCGCCGCCGCCGTTGCCGGAGACCAGCCCAGCGTCTTCCGCTGAGCTGGATAACGCGCGACGCCGTCTTCCGCGCAGGAAATTCGTGGACGATATGCCGGATAAGGGCCTCTTCCTGTTCATCAGCGTGGCGGGGTTCGCAGGAATCTTATGGCTTAAGACCAGAACTGCGGAGACCGGCGCGGCAGCGTATTCATCTGACTTTATTGCTTTCGCGGCCGTGATGCTGATGCTTGTTTATGGCTATCTCGCCTTCCGAATACCTGAGGTCCGCCTTCGTGCGGATCGGCTCGGCGATAATTTCTACTACCTCGGCTTCATCTATACCCTGGCGAGCCTTTCCGCCGCATTGGTGCAATTCCGCGGCGGCATCCGAGTTCATGATCTGCTGGGCAGCTTCGGCATTGCACTCGTGACGACAATCGTCGGCATCGCCGGCCGCGTCGTGTTCCTACAAATGCGCAGCGAAATCGACGACGTCGAGGAGTCGGTCAGGCGCGACCTTGCAACAACCGCAGCAGACCTACGCGCTCAATTCGGCGAAACAATCAAAGAATTTGAGGTGTTCCGGACGGTCCTATTGCAAACGTTGCATGAGAGCCAGCAGCATTTTGACAAGTATGCCAAATCGCTCGCGGAGGCGTCGGAATCTGTCTCAACCGCGAACAAGAGTCATGCCGCTTCCCTTAACGCCTCGATCACTTCGATTACGAAGTCGGTCAAGACAGCCAGCGAACGCGCGGAGAATATCTCGCTTCCGAACGAACGACTGAACGCACAGCTCGGCGAATTCGCGACGGGTCTTGAGGCCCTTCTCAAACGGCTCGGCGCCAGCATCGACGACGTTGCCCAGCGCAATGCCCGCCGGCGGCGTTTTTGGTTCTTTGGAGAAAAGGGCTGATACGGCCAATGCACAAAGGGATCGCCGGAGAACTGGAACACCGACGAGGCCTTGTCCTTGGCCTGACACTGGCCGAGGTGCTGCTGCTCCTGTTGTTTTTGCTGTTGCTCGCTTTGGGGGCGGAGTTCGTCGAGTTGGAAAAGCGAGCCGATGCCGCAAAAGCGGAGCGCGAAGCGCGCGAGGCGTATGCACGCGACCTTGAGACCGGCAGCTTGCAAAGCCCGGAAAAGCTTGGGCAGATCATCGCCGACCTCCGAGTGTCAAACGGTAAACTCAAGGCATCTAACGACGAACTCACCTCCGAGCTACAGGCGATCACCTCAGCCACAAAAGATCCGGCAAAGATCATCGAGCTCGCGAAGGCTGCAAAGCAGATAAATCCCGACGACCCACCGGCTGTTCTGCAGCGCGGTCTGGCATGGGTAAAGGCAATGGGCCTGAAGACCCCCGTGCCCTCCAAGAAAAATCCGCAACAGAAAGATCAGGACAAGCAAAGCGGAGAGCCCCCGGGCGGAGAACACAACTGGCCACCGATCATCCGATTGAGTGAAGCGGAAGGCTACTATTTTGCTTCAGGAAGCGCCGAGCTTTCAGAGAAGTTCAAGGACACGCTGCAAGGACAGATCGCTGTACGCCTGTTGGAGATCATCAAGCAATATGATGTGAACGTCATCGAGGTGATCGGCCACACCGACGAGCAACCTCTCGTCCAGCGCGGTTCAAATCTGGACAAGGCCACGTCCCCTTACCTCCAAGGCACAACGAACGAGCCGTTGGTATCGGCCGACAATGCCGGCCTTGGCTTTGCCAGAGCGGTGTCGGTCGTGCGCGTCCTGAACTTGGATCACCGCCTGCAAGAATTTTCCATCCTGCCGCTATCCGGAGCTCAGGTGATCGATGTAGGAGACCGGCTATCCAAGGACGGAGCGTACGCACCAGCCGAGCAGCGGCGACGCATCGAGATCAGGGTCAGGCGGTCCGATATTATCGCTGCTGCAAAAACTGAAGCCGGGGCAACGGACGGCTGGCAAAGTATCACAACGCCATTAGAGACGCCGCATGGTCCGATTGTTGGAGCACCTGTTGTCGTAGACGCCGACACAATCGAGATAGGCAAGATCAGGATTCGTATCTGGGGCATCGATGCAATCGAAACGGATCAAAAATGTCTGATTAACGGACAGACGTGGGACTGTGCCGAAGAGTCAAAATCCAAACTCACCGAGTATCTTTCCGGCAAGTCGGTCAGCTGCGCTCCGCAAGACACAGACCGCTTTAGCCGAGTGGTCGCGAAATGCTCGATCGATGGCGCAGATTTGGGAGAGTGGCTGGTCTCATCCGGATACGCCGTAGATTATCCCCAATACTCCTCCGGCGCATACGCGGACCAACAAGCCCAAGCGCGAAGCGCGAAGAAAGGCATCTGGCGTGGAAGCTTCATCCTTCCGTGGGCCTGGCGGCAAAGCCAGAAGACTGAGCAGCCGCCATTGTAGTGTCGATTGCAGCCGTCGCACCCGGAGGATGACCTTCCTCAACGCCTGCAACGGCGCCGCCAACGGATGGCAGCTGCAAATAGTCAAATCTCAGGAGAAGCTCGGCAAGCTGCGCGCAGCATGACGATAGCAATGACGGAAACGACTGATGCAGCAAGCATGGCTAAATGTAGCGGGTGTCGGATTAGACATCATTGGCTTCTCGATACTCGCTTGGGAGTGGTCGCGGGGGTTCATGCAAGAGTGGAGCGAGCGCCACAAGGGAGACGAGTTGTTGGGGAGGGCATTCCTGAGCGGTTCCGACGACAATTTGCGCGCGGAGATCAGAAAGCAAGCCACAGATACTCAGATGAAAGTTCGAGCACGGTGGTTTGTGGTCGGTGTAGCGGCCGCTCTATCAGGATTTGTGTTGCAGTTCATTGGCAGTTGGCCGGGAGGCATACCCGTGATCGGTGTTGTCGTATAGTTCGAGCCGCATTGCGAACGTCCATCCTTCCGGCCCGCCCGAAGACCGCTGTTAATGGATAGCCCGGGGGATGCAACGGGGGCGTGCCGCGCCCCCTTGCCAAGATGGTGCTGTCCGACAGCACACATCTTGCGGAACGCCTAAGCGAAGCGTCCGACAGGCAGTTGTCAGACATAGCTCAACGGCAATGCACCGATATGCTCCCAGGCTGATCCATGGATGGAGCGAAAGGAAACCGCCTGATGCTTCAGCTGAACTAGTGATATGACAGCTACGTTATGACCAACCCGAATGTCACATCCACCATAGCAAGAATCCAAGCTGACACCTTCCAACACCCGGCGTAAGCACGCTGTGCACACGAACGTATGCAGATGGGGATCACTGGAGTTGCTGTTCCAACGAGCTGTCTGCACGCCTCGCGTCCTGTGCTATTCTACTCGAATCGGGGGAAGCAAATGAGCAATGTGCAGGCGCTTAGACAGGTTACGACTCGGAGGCTGAACACATCCGAGATATCTTCGCGCTTTGCACTCGGAACACCGCAGATCGCGCTCGACTACCCTGAGCTCAGATACATGGGCTCAAAAAAGCGTTTGCTGCCCTGGATACATCAAGTCCTAGACGGTCTCGACTTCGAGAGCGCATCTGACCCGTTCTGCGGGACTAGTTGCGTTTCATACTTGATGAAGGCCATGGGCCGGCGCGTAGTTGCCTCTGACTTCCTCAACTTCACTAGTCTTGTTGCGCGGGCGACAATCGAGAACAATAAGAGGACACTTGATGGCCGCGCCATCAAGGCTCTGCTGTCAGCCGGCACGCCTTCCCACCATTTCATCGAGAGAACCTTCAAGGGCATCTTCTATACGAGAGAAGATCTCCGATTTCTCGATCGCGTAACCGGGCGCATCAGCCAGCTCAATCATCCGCAACTTCAGGCGCTCGCCTATGCAGCCCTGTTCCGATCATGCATTAAGCGGCAGCCGCGCGGCGTCTTTACAGTATCGGGCAATTTAAGCCACTACGACGACGGTAGACGTGATCTACGTCTATCCCTCGAAGAGCACTTCATTGAACAGATCGAGGTGTTCAACAAGGCAGTCTTCGATAACAATCGTCGCAACAAAGCGCTGCGCTCGGACGTCTTCGATTTGAGCGGTATGCGCGTGGACTTGGTCTACCTAGACCCTCCATACGTTCCCCGGTCGGACGATAACTGCTACATCAAGCGTTACCACTTCCTGGAAGGGCTCTCGTGCTACTGGCAGGACCTGCCCGTCGATAAATCCACGAAGGTTCGCAAGATCGCAAAACGATACACTCCCTTTAGCTATCGGCGCACAGCAGTCGACGCGTTTGACAGGATGTTCGCCAAGTTTGCGAAGAGCAAGATTGTCCTGTCTTACAGCTCTAACGGATATCCGGATCTAGATCAGCTCGTGTCGTTGCTGAAACAGCACAAGAAGTCTGTGCGAGTTTTTGAAAAGCCACATCGCTATCATTTCGGCACCCACGAGAACGTCAATCGATCCGAAGTGACCGAATATCTTATCGTTGGTTCCTGATGCAGGTCGTCGCTCAACACATAGACGACATTCTGTCGAGTATGCGCGCACTTGCCGTCGACTGGCGGGACCCCATCGCGCTTCGCGTGATCGACAAGCTCCGCGAGCTTCCGGCGAAAAGAGAATACTCTATTGAAGACGTTGCAAGCTGGCTTGATGAGGACTTCGACGACGGGATGCTTATCGCCCGCTTGTTCCTCGGCCTTTCCAAAGATCAATTTACCGCGGCTCTCATCGACGAGCTCGGACGCGAGGGGTCAGGCAAAACGAGGTTCAAGAAAGACCGCGAGCGCTTTCTTGAGGGATTAGCAACACTCGGGCTCCTCGACGCGATGGAGGCCGAGATCAATAAGGAAACGCACTGGAGCGATACGTTGGTTGAGCGGCTACGCAGTGGACGCGGCAGCGCGATCAGCGGCCAGAGGCGTGGGAGGGACGTTGAAGACTTTGCCGAAGAGCTGGTGAAAAAGGTGTTTGAAGACGGCTATTCGTCCCGTTGCAACTTTATAGGCGCGCGGGGCCGGATAGCTAAATGCGACTTCGCCATCCCCTCCAAAGACAACCCTCGCATAGTCATAGAGTCGAAAGGCTACGGCGCCACAGGCTCGAAGCAGACGGACGTCATCGGTGACATCGAGAAAATCATCGCGGCCAAGAGATCCGATACAGCGTTCTTATTCTTGACGGACGGGCTGACGTGGCGTCAAAGACAAAGCGATCTCAAGAAAATTGTCGATTACCAGAATAACGGCGACATCACCCGCATCTACACACTCTCGATGGCCGATCAGTTCGAGGCAGATCTGCAAGTCCTAAAAGCGGAAATGGGAATTGGCTGAAATACAGCCTTTAAAGATTCCGATCCGATGATCGCTACACATCGAAGTGACAGCAGGGGATCAGAAGCCCTGCTGCGCATGGGCGTGAAGCTCGCACCCTTCCTGTGCACGGCGGGCTCAGGACCTGCTTAACGGCCGGACCGATTAATATACGTAAATTATGCAATTTGCGTTAAATGCGTAAGTTGTGTATAGTTACGATAGGAGGTGTGCCATGAGCGACCACAAGACCACAGTAGAGCCTGTTGCCGCATCGGAGTTTGCGCGCAACTTCGGAGAATACAAGCTCAAGGCTCAGAAAGCCGCAGTACCAGTATCGAGCCACGGCAAGATCGCGGGCTATTTCGTCGGTGCGGACGAGTACGAGGATTTTATCCGCTACAAGGCTCGGCGCCGCAGCTTCGCAACCGCGGAGCTATCCGCAGAACGCGTCCAGGCTGTTGCCAAGAGCCGTATGAACGCGCGGCATAAGCCGCTCAACAAATTGCTGGAGCCCAAGTAGGCATCGGCATGGCTATACCAGACCCCGAACCAGGGCTTGTCATCAACTACGCTTATCTGTGGCATCACGAACATCTCGTCGGCCATGAGGAAGGCCGCAAGGATCGACCGAGTGTGATTGTCCTCAGTGTCGGTTCTCCAGGCGCGGACGGCACGTTGGTAATGGTCCTGCCAGTTACGCACAGTGAACCACCCACGGGCGAAGGCATCGAAATTCCGCAAGCCATCAAACACAATCTCGGTCTCGATGACGAGCGATCATGGATCGTCATATCCGAAGGCAACGAGTTCTTCTGGCCCGGCTACGACCTTCGAAAGCGCCGCAAGGACAACAGTTACACATACGGTTTTCTACCGCCCCGCTTCTTTGACCGGCTCGTGAAAGCGTTTGTCGCCTGGCATGAAACGCACAGCCAAGGCAACGTTATTTCTCGCGACTAGGAACGCTTCTCCGGCCCCAAGTTGATCGCAGAGCCGGAAACGTAGAGAGATTGCCAATCCTGCTCGCCCACCAGGCTGCCGATGACGTAGCAGACGGGATGACCGACAGCGCACAGCAGTGCGCCGAAGCGGTTGCGACGGAACGTATCGCCATCGAGATACGCAAGATGATCGGCGCGGGCTTTGGCCAAAGCGCGCCAGAAAGTCGTCGCTCGCTTCGAGCGCCGCATCAGCCGCACCGTCGGCACGCCCCACGCATGATAGCCGCGTATATGCTGATCGGTCAGATGAGCTTCGACATAGCGTGCGCCACGCAGATAGTCGTCCCGATCGAGCAAGCCCTGCCGGCGCAACTCGGTGCAGATCACCTTGCTGTCCGTCTTGTTGCTGCTCGATGACCATGACGACGATTTATCCTGTTGCTTCTTGCGCCAGCTATCGGCGCCAACGGCTCCCGCCATCGAGCCGTTCCAGTTCACGCCGGTTTGGCTCGCATCGTGGTAGTCTCCAAGCGCCTTAGCGGTGGGATCGGATGTGTATTTGATGTTCATGTCGCATTGCCTCTCAGTGGTTCTTCAAAGGAATCCTGGTTGGATGTCCGTCTGCCCCGCTTCATGATCCGCATTGACGCTCATCCTGTCGTCTCCATCGCGTGCTATAGAAAATGCTTAGGCCGCCACGGCTAGGAGCAGAGTCCACTCTGGGCTGAGATTGGTTCTGCTGTGAGGAACGCTGCTGATCGAGCAGCAAGAGCTGCCGACAAGGATATTTAGGGCTTAGTGGTCAAAGGACATCGTGCGCACTGTCCGCACAGGCGCAATGTCGGACAAGGCATCGGGCGACGCGATAGAATCGGCAGATGGAGCGCCCCGCGCGGGAGCAGCGCTTCCTTCCATGCCGGGCACGTGGCGGCGTACCGCATCAGGCATGGAGGTGTTTAGGTCGTCTTGCAGACGATCGTATTCGCCCCGCGTAATGTCAGCCTGGTCCAAACGCTCCCGGGCATTATCGAGCTTGCCTTGATAGCGAATTAGATCTTGGCGCTCTTCAACCACATCATTTTTGTGATCCAACGCTGACCGAAAAACCTCGTAGCGAGGACGATGATCGGCGATCTCGTCTGGCGATATGACCGACCCGGCCACCTCGCTGCCAAACTCGTCAAACACGCGTGTGCCATCTTCCGTTTTGAAAACGCGACGGCCGTCGGGCAACACGTGTGCCTTTAGCAATAAGGCATCGAGACGCTCCTGTGCCTCTATGAGCGCACGTTCGTTCTCCTGGAGAGCAATGACAGTCGCAGTGTCATAAGTATCGAGCTGGGACCTAAAAATGGCGATTTCACTGGCAGACACCATCATCATGCCGAGATCCGCCAAATCCTCGGCCAATTGATCACGCTGATCGTCACGGCGTTCTTTGCGGTCGCGCTCTTCGCGCAAGGCTCGAAGATGGCGCTCGCGTGCAAGATGGGCCGCTTCACTGCGGATCTTGAATTCTGTTCGAAGTGATCCCGCAAGCGGCGTCATTCTCCGCACTCCTTCTTCAAAAGAGAACCGAGAACG
>ERZ869909.1331-NODE-1331-length-20281-cov-6.733073_pt1 | contig 20281 bp, 14 predicted proteins | sample MGYA00520892_ERZ869909 | MGnify/ENA primary metagenome ERZ869909 (study PRJEB32215, sample SAMEA104723947) | bioreactor metagenome | biome: bioreactor; feature: anaerobic bioreactor; material: water | place: China | collected 2015-03-12 ... | reverse complement strand
CGTCGAGGTCGCCCTCCCTCTGCTCGTGGGCGAGCGCGTCCTGGCCGCATGGCTCGGGCGTCGCGCGGGGTTCGTCGGGCACGGCCCTAGTCCTCGGTCTCGACGCCCTGCCGCCGGGCCAACTCGCCCAGGAAGGCGCGGATGTCCTCCTGGGCCTGCGTGTCGCGGAAGGCGACGAAGTGGCCGTCATACCCGCGGGGCGTGTAGGCCCGGCCGAGGCGCAGGAGGCCTGACGAGGCTTGCGCGAAGGCCTCCTCGACGCTGGATGCTCCCTCCAGGGCAGGTACCCCGACGCCCTCCGGGATGGGCGCAAGATAGCGCGCCCCGGAGCGCAGCGCGAACACACGGCTGGTCTCCGGCGGCGTGTAGCTGTCCTGCAGTCCGAAGGTGTGGAAGAAGGGCTTTCGGAAGGTGAGGCCCTCGATGGCGTCCACGGACAGATAGCGGGCGACGTTCAGTGGGTCGACCGGGTCGAAGAAGCCCTGGATCAGGCTCATGACGGGGTGGTTCTCGTTGGCGTCTGGGTCGAGGAGCGCGACGCGGAGGCCGAGCAGGGCGTCGACAGGGCTCTTCTTGAAGAGCAAGCCCAACACGAGCCCACCGCCGGCGCCGGAGAGCACAGCGCCTTGGATGGAGGGGTTGAAGGGCAGCGCGAGCGGCCCCGTGGTGCCACCCTGGGAGTGACCAAAGAAGTAGATGCGGTTGGGATCGATGCGCCCAGGTTCGCCGTTCGGGGTGACGCTGCCGGGCAACGTGAGGCCCTCCAACCAAGCGACCAAGGCGTGCACATCGGCGGCACCCTGCACAAAGTTTCCGAAAGCGCCGCGGGGGTTGAGCAGGTTGTACACCAGCTCGTCCGGGTCCAACGTGCTCTCCCCGCGCCGGGTCCCGTGCTGCACCTGGTCCCAGCCGAGCGTGACGAAGCCCATCTGTTGCCCTGCGAGCTCGAAGCGGCTGAGCGTACGGGCGACATCCTGCACGTTGCTGCGGAACGAGCCACCGGTGCCGTGCGCGTAAAGAATGACCGGCCAGCCGGAGGGTGGCTGCTGCGCGTTGGGGACGGTGATCGAGACGCAAACGTCCTCGCGGCGGACGATCTGCGGACGCCCTTGGACGAGCGACACGGCACCGCCCTCTTCGAGGTAAGGCGGTGTGCCCTCCTGGAAGATCGGCAAGGACACCCTGGTGTGAGCTTCGCTGTAGGCCGCGGAGGGGTCTGGACAGGCACGAGAGGGTCCACCCTCGTGGCCACCCTCCTCACACGGCGACGCGATTCCTACATCACAGCGGGTCCAGGGGCGCGCAGTCGGGGCTGTTGCCGTCGCGGCCTCACGCAGCTCCGCGAGGTAGCGCAGCGGATCCCCCGTGGTGAAGACGGTCGCGCCGAGCACGATCGCTGGATCGATCTCTTGGTCGGCGAGGAAGGCACGCAGTGGCGCGTAGTGTCCCCATGCCTCGGCGAGCGCTGGGTCTCCGGGCGCTGCAGGGGCGAGGAGCTGGGCGAAGGTCGGGTTCTGCTCGACCCTCCGACCCTGGCTGTCCAAGATGCCTTCGAAGAGGAGCACCGCGTAGGTCTCCTCCGCCCGCAGCGGCTGCTCCCAGGGCCGCCTGATCCTGAGCCAGTTGGGGCAGATATAGACACCACGCCCCGTCGACGCCTGCCACTGCAGGCCTCGGTTGGTGGCATACTCGGGTGACGCTGGATCCAAGCTGACGAAGGAGAGGGTCTCGGCGCTCAGGCTGGACAGATCCAGCGGCCCGGAGAAGCGGAAGAAGACGTCCGGGTTGGTCCCGAAGCCCTCTTGCTGCGCCATGATCGCCTCCATGAAGCGCGACACGATGTCGAAGCCGAGGATCGTCCGCCCGGGCGCAGGGTGCTCACGCAGGTCCGGCCGACGGCCGGGGAGGCGGCGCATGTCGTTGGGATAGGGGAGCACGTAGAAGTCGTTGCCTGGGAAGGCCGGATCCACTTCGAAGAGGGGCCGCACGGTGGCACCGGCGACAGGCTCATCGCAGGTGGGGCCCGCGTAGAGGACCGCCAGCCCGGCTGGCCCGTCGAGGCACTGGAGCCCTCGGTCGCGCTGCTGCGGGAGGACGTTGCAATTGAGCCCCGCCATGCAGTCGCCCGTCCCCTCACATGGGGTCCCGATGTCCCCGCTCCCGGGCGGCTGGCAGCTCAGCGTCAGACGCTGGGGCAGGCACACCAAGCCCGCGCGACAGTCCGCGCTCAGGCGACAGCTCTCGCCCTGCGACTGAAGCCCTGCGCGCGCACAGACCCCCCGGAAGGGATCGCAGTAGAGGGCCTCCGCGCACTCAGCGCTCAAGAAGCAGCGGGCGTTCTCGCGAGCCTGGCCCACGGGCTGGCACTGCCCGCTCGCACAGGACAGGCCGGTCCTGCACACGAGATCGCTCTCGCAGGCCTGCCCGACACCCAGCCCATCGTAGGTCTGGCGCTCGCGATCATCACTGAGACCGCCAAGGAGGCCGCTGCATCCTGGTCCAAGCAGCGCGAGGAGCATCGAGGCGGCGAGGAAGACGAAAACGCGTGAAGGCAGCGAAGAGAGGTGAACCATGTGCGTCACGAGGGAGAGGGGGCGTCGCTGGCCTGGTTCGGGACCGCCATGAACGAGAGCCGAAGGGAGGGGCGGACGCGGGGAGGCAGCGCAAGCAGTGCTCGGGAGGGGAGCCTAGCGGCTCACCCGCGCCGTGCCAAGCCTAGGACCTGGATGTCCTGAAGAAGCTCTACCCTAGCGAGACAGAACGCGTATCGACAGGAAGCAGGAGGCCCGCTAGTGTTCGCTCCTATCCGACGAGCGCTGCTCACCTCGACGCGCTCCCACAACGCACCGTTGACCCCTGACTTCACATGCCTCGGCTACTTCCTCTGCTGCTCGCCCTGCTCTCTCCTTGGCTCGTCGTGACCGCGTGCGCTGATACGAGCTCCGCACCTGACGACGCGACACCTGGGGTGGATCTGCGTGCCTGCGCGTCGGACGCCACTTGCCTCGGCGGAGAGGTCTGCCGTGACGGGTTCTGTCGGACGGTCTGCGGCCCCGACCGCGCTTGCACGGGAGCGCTCACCGTGTGCGACCTGGCCGCTGGGGTCTGCGTCGCATGCACGGACAACACCCACTGCACCCAGGGCCAGGTGTGCGAGGCCCGCGTCTGCATCTCGCGGTGCGCGCGCGACGCGGACTGCGGGCCGGGTGAGACCTGCGATCCCACCAGTCTCCAGTGTCTTCAACGCAGATGCCAGTCGGACGGACAGTGCCAAGGCGGCGAGACCTGCCGCGAAGGTGTCTGCCGCCCCATCGGCGCAGGAACCTGCGTGCCGGGCGTCACGCGCTGCGACGGGAACACCCTCCTGCGCTGCGACCGAGAAGGCAGCGTCGAGGAGATCGCAGGATGCACGGGCGGGTTGCGCTGTGAACAAGGCGGCGGGCTCGCGCGCTGCGTAGCCGCGGACGACAACAGCTGCCGCCCCGGGGAGACCGGGTGCCTGAACGCATCCAACCGATGGATCTGCCAGGGGGGCTCGCGCGTCCCCGATGCCTGCGTCGCCGGTGAGCGCTGCCAGGAGGGGCAGTGCCGATCCGCCTCCTGTCGTGCAGGAGAGAGCCGCTGCGAGGGGGACCGACTCTTCGTCTGCGACGGCTCGACGGGGACCGAGATTCCCGTGGCGTGTGACCTCACCCCGGAGTGCCAAGGCAACGCCTTCGGCTGTACCTGCGGTACCGCGGGTTGCACCCCGCGGGTGTGCCGACCCGGGACGAACGTCTGCGAGGGGGGCAACCTCCGCGTCTGCGAAGAGGATGGGCTCCGGCTGAGCGCCCCCCGTGCCTGCGAGTCGGGCACGAGCTGCGTCGGGGGAAGCTGTGTACCCACGAGCTGCTCGCGCGGACAGACACGCTGCTCGAACGACGTCCAGCTCTACTGCATCGGAGACGGTTGGGACACCACCGACTGCGCTGTTCGGGGGCAGACCTGCGTCGAGGATGGTCTTGGCGCGCAGTGTGTGGATCGCGTCTGCGATCCCAACAGCACACGCTGCAGTGGGGACAACACGCGCCTCTGGCGATGCAACGCTCGAGGCACCGCAGAGAACCAAGAGCCCTGCCCATCCAACACCTTCTGTCAGCGTGGCACCTGCGTCGCGAACGTGTGCGCACCGGGTGACCGGCGTTGCGGACAGAGCGGACCCGAGCGTTGCAACGAGAGCGGAACTGGCTGGCTCCCCGCGACTCCTTGCCCGGACGGCCAGTTCTGCCGCGATGGGATCTGCGAGAGCATCTCCGGCTCCGAGTGCCGGGCGGACGCCGAGTGCCCAGCACCCACCGCCTACTGCGCCACCGAGAGCCGGTTGATTCGTTACAGCGGCAACGGCCGCTGCCGCAGCGGTACCTGTGACTTCTCTACCGTCACCGAGAGCGTGGACTGCGGCGCCTCCGGGGCGCGCTGCGACAGCACGACCCGCCAGTGCGTCGCCCAACCGACGGGTTGCTCCTCTAGCGACGATTGCACCGGCGGGCAGGTCTGTCTGACCAGCGCGTCCCCCCGTCGTTGCGTCGAGTGCACCCGAGACAGCCACTGTCGCAGTGGCCAACGATGCTCATCCAACAACAACTGTGTGGGTGAAGGCGTCGGTGACTGCCGGACGGACGCCGAGTGTGCGCTGCGCGCAGCAGCGCTCGGTGGGACCGAGCAGGACGTAACGCGAGCCCGCTGCGACGCGGTCGTCGGCTGCTTCACGATGGGGCGGTGCGGCCAGCGGCCCTCCGGCGGCACGAGCGGAGATGTCTTTGGGTCCTCGTGCCGCGAGGGTCTCGTCTGCGGAGACGCCCTGGGGCTCTTCCCCGACCGTTGCAACGGATGTACCGTCTCCTCCAACGCTGGGTGCCGCAGCGGCGAGGTCTGCCGCGAATCGTTCTTCCCCTTTCCGCTTCCCGGATTCGGGGCCTCCTGCGAAGCGCCAGACAGCGCGCCGCTACCCTTCTAGGGAGCCCGCGTTGGGTGCCCGCTCGCCCGGTGGCCCCGGCCCCAGCACCTCCACCGGTGCCTGACGCGCGGTCTCGGGCCTTACCCCGGGTTGTCCCGGGCGTACCCGACGGGGGCGCGACCTGCGGCCACCGGGGGAGCGGCGGATCTCCGCCCCCAGCCCACGACGCAGGGAAGGCCGAATGCCCTTCGACGGACCGGAGAGGTGCTTCCCCGCCGCGTGAAATCCAGCCCCCGGGACACCCATGGCGAAGCGCATGCGGGCGATCCCCTCCTCCCGCACCCGAATCACCCAGTTGCGGCTGCGTCCGGCCATCCGAGCGATCGTCGAAAGGGAGCGCTCGTTCTCCCCGAAGTAGAGCTCCAAGACAAAGCGCTGCTCGGGCGGCAGCTGATCCAACAGATCACGCACGCGCTGGCGAAGCACCTTGTGCTCGGTGATCTCGTCAGGCCCAGGCAGATCGATCGGCCGGGACTCCTCCTCCCAACGTCGGTCCCGGTCCACATGGGACTCCGCGACCAGCACGCTCGCGCGCTCGCGCGAGACACCCTTGTGAACCAACCTCCAGTACGCGCGACGACGCGACCGGCTGCGACGAGCGGTGTGGCGGTCCAGGTTGTCCATGAGGGTGCCGACCACGCGCGGGGCAGCATAGGCGAGGAAGGCCGTCCCCCTGGACGGATCATACTTCTCCCAGCACTCCAGGAGCGCCAGCAATCCCGCCTGACGCAGATCCTCATACACATGCCACTGGCCCGTCCGGGCGACCAAGCGGCGCGCCTCGCGCTCTACCCGCTCACACCAGACCCCAAAAATTTCGTCTGGCCAACCGTCACCCGCTTGCGGGGTCCTACAAGGCTCCGATTCGGAGTGCATCGCCTCTCCTCGTTCCGCTACGCCATGCGGGCTGACCAGCCCGCACCTTCACACAATCCAGCGTTCCACCGACTAAGCGTTCCACTGACTGCGCGTTCCACTCACAAAGATCGGGTCAAGATGTCCGGTCGGTCAAAAAAATCGACATTACCCCCAAAAAACTTGACTGATCACCCAATGGACGCGTTCGTCCCCACCACCAGAGCCGCGCTCCTGCCACAGGTGCGAGCAGCGCTGGCAAGAGCGCTCGTGACCCCGCAGGCTGTACGTACTCCTCCGGCGCGGAGCCAAAGAGCCACGGCCTGCAGCGCATCGCCGCGCCACTTCGCCTCTTGCGTTGCACACGTCACCTGGGGTAGGCCCTGCCGTCACCGTGGCATTCTACCCATGTCCACGCCGCTTTGCGCGGCCCTACTCCCAAGCGAGGCACAACGATGACGCTCCCCCAGGCACCCACCCGCGATGGCCACCCTCCCCTGACCGCCGCTCCCCTTCGTCCTTCTCAGGACGCGTTGCGGGGCACCCGGAGCGCGCTGCTCTTGCTGGGAGCGCTGGCGCTGAGCCTCTTCGCCTGCAGCGGGGGGCCGGACGAGATGCGACCGGAGCGCAGGGCTGGACGCGGCGAATCCTGCACGACCACCAACGAGTGCTCCTCGGGCCTCATCTGTGTCCGCAACGCCTGCGTCCTCGGTGACTACCCGATCGCGCCCGACGCGCGGGTCTGCGGCATCGTCCAGTGCGAGACGGACATCCAGTGTGCGCTCAGCGCAGAGCAGCAGTGCCCCGACGACGCAGCGGCCTGCGAAGCCGGGGACTTCGCCGCCTGCTCCAGGCTCGAAGAGGCTCCGTGCCAGCGCACCTACCGCTGCGAAGACCGCCTCTGTGTCGCCGCTCAAGCCGCATGTACGGAGGACGAGGACTGCCCCTTCAGCCGCCCGATCTGCGTGGCTGGCCAGTGCGTGCAGTGCCTCACGCAAGACAACTGCGAGACGGGCTTCCTCTGCTCGGGCAACGTCTGCGTGCCTTCGTGCCAGACCACCATGGATTGCCCCTACTTCCACGCCTGTCAGAGCAACCGCTGCGTCGAGGTCGGGTGCGCGACGGACCGTGAGTGCGTCGCCTTCACCGGTCGCGTCTTCGCCCGCTGCTCCGACAAGCAGTGTCTGCTGCCCTGCGACACAGACCGCGACTGCAGCAGCGAGGACAGCTTCGACTACGAGGTCTGCCGCGACGGGCGCTGCGTCTACGTCGGCTGCCAGACCGAAGAGGAGTGCCGCATCGCCCTCGGCGACCAGCTCCAGACCCCTTCGCTGCATCAGCGTCGCGTCACATGTGAACCAGCCCGGCGTTGAACAAGATGCGTGTCCACGCACATGCCCACGCACCACCCCAGTCCCCTTCTGACGACCCGGTCAGCGACAGGGCTGGCGACACGACCCGCCAGCGTCCTTCCCATCGGTGCCCATGATCCGCAAGCTCGCGTTCGGGGGCATGTCCCCACCTTCCTGGCTGGCCGACCTGAGCCTCACGCTCCTGCGCGTTGGCGCCGGGGTAGCGATGGCACTGGCGCACGGCTGGGGCAAGGTGCCGCCCACGGAGCGTTTCGTCGGCGTCGTCGAAGGGCTCGGCTTCCCGCTGCCGCTTCTCTTTGCGTGGGCGGCCGGCCTCGCGGAGCTGATCGGAGGATTCCTCCTCGCGATCGGGCTTCTGACCCGACCGGCCGCGTTCTCCCTCGTGCTGACGATGGCTGTCGCCTTCTTCCTGCGCCACGGTGCCGACCCCTTCCAAGCCAAGGAACTCTCCTTCCTCTACGGCCTGGTCTTTGTGGTCTTCGCGATCATCGGCAGCGGCCGCTTCGGGATAGATCGCTGGGCGCGCGCTAACTGAGGTAGTCAGGCGCCTTCCATTCAGGAATCGCGGACACCGTTGTGGCAGGGCTTCGCGGGAGGCGGTAGCAGGACCGTCTCCAGGTCGGCGCGAAAGGCACAGTAGGCCGCCAGCGCCAGAAGCGCACTGTGATCCTACGTCAGCCCGGCCACCCGCTGCCGCGCCTGCGACCACTTCCGGTCCCACCGCTGAAGCCTGCGGCACGAGCCGCACGCCCAGCCCCCTTCGCATCACGATGCACGATCAGCAGATGACCGGGATACAGTTGCTGCGCTGCGCCGAGCTTCTCGGCGAGCGTCCTGGGAGAACGTCGCAGCAACTGGAAGTCTGCAAGCTTCTGCTCCGACACCCCTGCGCCGCGCTGCCGGATCGTCCAGTCGATGACCGGCAGAAGCATCCGATCGGAGGGACCCTCGGCCACCAGCACGTACCGCACCAGGCTCACTCCGCCGCCCCCAGTGTAAATTCAAGCTGGAGCTGCTCCACATGCTTGCGCACGGTGAGCCGGTCGTCCGCCGCGATGTCGCCCTCGCGATCGAACTCCGCATCGCCGTCGGCCTCCAGGTACGCACAGAGCGTCGGCAGCGCGACCACCTCTACGGACGACCCGCCATCCTGCCACGGCTTGGCACGCCAGGTGCGCTCAAGACCACGGAAGACCAGTCCAGGTGCAAGTCGACCCCCGTCTCGCCGGACATCCTGCCGGCTCGCCAGGACCAGCTCGTCCCCACGCACCCCGCGCGCCACCAGCGGCGAGTGGGTGGTGACGATCACCTGCCGCAGCGGGTTGGCCTCGTCCGCAGGCTCCGTCGGATCCACCGCAATGTCACGCAACAGCTGGAGCATCGCGCTAATTCGCCCCGGATGAATCCCGTTCTCCGGCTCCTCCAGGCACAGGACCCCTTCACCCTCCGGATCCCGCTCGAGCGCGGCGAGCGCGATGAAGCGCAGCGTCCCGTCGGAGAGGGAGGCCGCCGGCAGAACCACCCCTCCCCTGTCCTCCATCACCAGCTGGAGCACCTGCCGGACCTCGTCGCGCTCAACCCGCACCGCACGAACATCCTCCACCAGCTCCGCCAGCCGGTTGGCCAGCTCCGCCTCCAGCACCCCCGCCGGCCGGCCCGCAAGAACCCGCTGATCCTGCGCCAGCCGATGCAGCAGCGCCGGCAGGTGCTGTCCATCCGACGACATCACCGCCGGCGCATGAAGCTCGTCCGGTCTACGCAGCGCCGATGGCTCGAGCTGCAGCAACCGCCGATAGGTCAGCCACGTGTCCGTCGCCTCGGCAGGCTGGTTGAACTCGTCCACACCCGTGGCCGGAATCAACATGTCGCACTCGAGTACCATGCGATGGTCCCCATCGCGGCCAAAGAGGTTCTCGAGACGCTCCCCTCCCCGCACCCCACTGGCCGCCTCCATCAGCGAACGGTCCGACAACCCGCTCAGAAAGCGAATCGCATCAAAGACGTTGCTCTTCCCGACCCCGTTGCCACCGGCAATGCACGTCAGCGGACCAAAGCGGATCTCCGTGTCCCGCAGGTTCTTGAACCCGTCCACGTACAGCCTGGTCAGCATGACACCTCGTCCCTCTCCCCAGGTACACCCGCCGGTCCGACTCCTTCCCCGCAGAATCTAGATGACCGCATCAACAATAGCAAACCGTTCTCGACGGGCCGATCCGGGAGGATCCAGGAAACCCTCGCTTGGGCGCAGAAATAACTCGCGTCGCTGGACTTGGGTCACCGTGCATGGACGACCTGTGCGATCGTGGTACTGGCGCGCATCGGTAACGCGCAACGCGGCCCAAGCCTACCTGGCACCGACCTCAGACCCACGAGGCCTTGCCCTTCCTCAAAAGGTGCCAAGCTTTCCGCGGGTCAGGCATCCGGGGACCGCATGGGTCCGAAGGTGCTGGTGCGCGAAGGACGGGTGGAGTGCACCCACCAAGACGGAGAGGACGCGACCATGATGATCGATCCGATCTACCTCATCGTGATGGGAGCCGGCCTCCTCCTCAGCCTCGGCGCCCAAGCCTGGGTCAAGGGCGCTGTGGCGAAGTGGGAGCGGGTCTCGCTGCAACGCCCCATGACCGGCGCGGAGGTCGCCGCCCAGATCTTGCGCGCCTCCCAGATCGACAACGTGCGAATCGAACCCGTCGCTGGCGTACTCACGGACCACTACGATCCACGCTCGCGTACGCTGCGGCTGAGCCGCGCGAACTACGCGGGGCGCAGCATCGCCGCGGCAGGCATCGCGGCCCATGAGGCCGGCCACGCCATCCAGCATCGCGACGGCTACAAGCCCATGTTCCTGCGACAGCGTATGGTCCCGGTGGCCAACCTGGGGACCAACTTGGGCATTCTCTTGGTGATGGCGGGGCTCTTCGTGGGTGTCGCGGGCCTCGCGCAGATCGGGGTGCTCCTCTTTGCCGGCTTCGTCGGCTTCACCTTGGTCACGCTCCCGGTGGAGTTCGATGCGTCGCATCGCGCCAAGCGCGCCTTGGAGCAGAGCCGCATCACCACACCCGAGGAGACCCGCGCGGTCGCTGAGGTGCTGCGGGCGGCTGCGGCTACCTACGTCGCGGCGGCGGTCACCGCCGTGCTGCAGCTCCTCTACTTCGCCTGGCGTGCCGGCCTCCTCCGGAGACGCTGAGGACAGCGGCGCTCTACCCCGCGCATCAATGGAAGCGCTCGGGTCGCTGCACACGAACCGTCGTCTGCCACACGACGAGCGACCGATGAGCAAAGAAGCGCTTGGAGATCTCCTGCACGATCTTTGCGGCCGTCTCCTCGGAGACCACCGTCTCAATGCGCACGTTGGCTCCCTCCATGACCTCCAGCGACCACGCCCGTGTCGAGTCTCCCTCCGAGCGCATGGTGGAGAAGCCAGACGCTCCCGCCCGGCGTAGCACGTCCAGGACCTTCTCCTCGAGGGTTGGCTCACAGAGGATCGTGACCAGCTCTCTCTCTCCCATGGTCAACCTCCCGCAGGCTGAATCGCCGCCGCCAGCCATACATAGTAGGGGATGCCCAGCGCCAAATTGAAGGGGAAGGTCACCCCGAGGGCTGCACCAAGGTAGATCCCTGGGTTGGCCTCCGGCAGCGCCACCCGACAGGCAGCGGTCGCAGCGATATAGCTCGCGCTGCCCGCCAAGGTACCCAAGAGCGCAGCGCCACCCACCGACAAGCCCGCCCAGTGGCCCAAGTAGACACCCAAGGTACCGTTCACCACCGCCGCGACGACGCCAAGCCCGATAACGAAGACCCCCGCATGCCGAAGCACCGCGATGCGGTGCGCTGCCAGCATCCCCATCTCGATCATGAAGAGGGCCAAGACGCCCTGAAAGGGCGCCACGAAGAAAGGCGCTACAGCGCTCGCCCTCTCCGCCCCAGCGAGCCACCCCATCAGGAGGCCCCCTCCCAAAAGCAGGATGCTGCGACCAGTGAGCACCTCATGCAGCAAGGGACCGAGCCCTCCCGGGCCCTCCTGTTCGACGCCGGCCTGGGCAGCCCCTCCATCAAGGCTGGAGCGCTCCCGCTCCAACGCCATCGCGCGTCGCGCGAGCAGGAGCCCTACCACGATCGAAGGCACCTCCAGGACAGCCATCAACGCAGGCATGAAGCCTTCATAGGGTATCGCAGAAAGGTCCAAAACCGTCTGACAGGCCAGAAAGGTCACCGCAGAGACAGAGCCATAGTGAGCAGCGAGCCCCCCTGCGTCCGCTGCAGACAAGCGGCCAAGCAGCCGCGACGCCGCATACACCCAGAGCGGAATCCCCAACCCCAACAGAAAGCTCACGGCCAAGGGTCGCACAAACGCCCCGACCGATGTCTCCGACAGCGCAACACCCCCCTTGAGCCCGATCGCCAAGAGCAGGTAGATCGTCAGCGCCGCGTAGAGCGGTGGTGGAATCTTCAGATCGCTACGCAACGCAACGGCCAGCAGACCAAGGCCGAAGCAGAGCACCGGCACGGACAGCAAGTTGGTCTGCAAGATGCTCAGCGAATCCACGCGCTCCTCTCCCCTACACCAAGGCTAGCCGCAAGCTCACACCCAGGCCACACGCCACGCCACAGACCCGACGTCGCTAGCCCATGCCGCCCGCGCTCCGCAAGCGCGACCCTCCGTCCCATGCCAACACCTTGCCCTTTTCGCCCTCACCCATAGAGCCTCCCTCGACGCACCCACGCGCCGACAACACCACACCGTGCGGAGCACAAGCCCATGGCTGAAGACATAGCGCCCATCCCAGTGACCGTCATCACAGGATTCCTGGGGGCCGGCAAAACCACGCTCCTCAACCGCATCCTCTCCGAGAACCACGGGCTGCGGCTCGCCGTGATCGAAAACGAGTACGGCGAAGTAGGTATCGACGACGCCCTCGTCATGCACACCGACGAGGAGATCTTTGAGATGAGCAACGGGTGTATCTGCTGCACCGTACGAGGAGACCTCATCCGCGTCCTCACCCGACTCGCCCAGCGGCGCAGCCGCTTCGACCGGGTGGTCATCGAGACCACAGGGCTCGCAGAACCAGCTCCCATCGCACAGACCTTCTTCGTCGATGAGGACGTCGCAGCCGCGTTTCGGCTGGATGCCATCCTGGCCGTCGTAGACGCCAAACACGCCGCCGAACAACTCGATCGAAGCCACGAGGCCATCGAACAGGTCGCCTTCGCCGACGTGCTCCTCATCAACAAGGTGGACCTGGTCCCCAAGGACGCGCTCACCCACCTGCGCCGCCGCCTGCGCAGCGTCAACGCCTTCGCCCCCATCCGAGAAGCCTCCCAAGCACACTTTCCGCTGCAGGACCTGCTCGGACTGGAAGCCTTCAACCTCGAGCGCATCCTCGATCAACATCCAAACTTCCTGCAGCCAGAACGCGCGTTCCAGCAAGCCACCCTCTTTCACGTCAGCCAAGCAGGCGAGGGTACACTGCACATGGAGCATCTGCACCACGACCACCACGACCACCACGACCACCACGACCACCACGACCACCACGACCACCACGACCACCACGACCATGGCCCCCTGCGCGCGCTGCTCCTCGCGGTCGATACGCGTACGTCGCTGACCAACGCGCCGTGGTCCGCATGGGAGCGCGTCTTTGAAGGCGCCGTGCAAGACACCTCGCGCGCTGTGGTAGAGGTGGGTCGGCCTTTTGCGCTGGAGCAGGGAGCATGCGGTGGGGTGGTCTTGAGCGTGGGACCCTTGCCGCTAGGGTCGGTAGTGCTGCTGGCTCAGGGGAGCCCGGGGGAGCTGCGCTGCGCGCTGACGCAAGCTGGCGTGGCGCTTGAGGCTGTCGATCGGACAGCGTTTGCCCATCAGCACGAGCATGATGAGGAGGTGAGCAGCGTCAGTTTGGTTGTGGGAGGCGAGCTGGAGCCGGCAGCCTTCGAGCGCTGGCTCTCGCTGCTGCTGCAGGTCCAAGGGCCAGACCTGTACCGCTTCAAGGGCGTCGTCGCGCTTCGTGGGTTTGCGGAGCGCTACGCGTTCCAGGGCGTTCACATGCAGCTCGACTCTCGCCCTCTGGGCGCGTGGGGGTCCGAGCCTAGGGAGTGTCGTTTGGTCTTCATCGGTCGCCACCTGGATCGTCAGGCGTTGGAGGAGGGGGTCCTCGCCTGCCTAGCGGGGCAGGAGCTCCCATGATGCAGCTCTTGGAGTTGGCGGATCTGCCAGAGTGCGGGCTCTCCGTCGCGTTCTCGCCTGGGGCGCAGGCTGAGGTGGCCGTGGGCTGCGCCGACGGCTCGCTCTCGGTATGGGCACCCTCACCCTGGGCTGAGACAGCGCGCTGGGAGCTCCCGGTGCTCTCGGTATCGCGGGTGGGTTGGAGCGCAAACGGAGGCTGGCTCGCGGGTGGGGGTGAGGGTCAGCAGGTGTTTATCGTCCCCCCTGAGCGGGGATCACCGCCGACGCGCGTTCGCCTGCCGGCGATGGTCCACGATCTGTGCTGGTCACCGCGAGGCGCGACCCTGGCGGTGGCGGCGGGCAAGGAGCTCGTGCTGCTGGACCCAGGCGGTGAGGTGAGGGAACGGTGGAACACTGGCGAGCACACCGCGGAGGCGCTGGCATGGCACCCACGTGAGGATGGCCGTCTGGCAACGGCGCATTTTGGGGGGCTCACTCTGTGGCGGGAGGGGCGACCCGAGCCGACGGAGCGCCTGACGTGGCAGGAACCCTTCGGGACGCTCGCTTGGCACCCCGCGGCGGCCTGGATCGCTGCTGGCAGCCATGAGCAGACCCTTCACCTGTGGAAGCTCCCCTCGCTCGACGACGTGATGATGCGCGGCTATCCGGGCAAGGTGTCTCACGTGCTCTTCGCGTATCGAGGAGAGCGCCTTGTGACTGCAGCGAAGAACGCGCTGGTGATCTGGACCCTTCGCCCTGAGGCGAGCCCTGAGGGCCAGCACCCTGAGATTCTTGAGCTGCATCAAGGCGGGCTGAGCTGTGTGTTGGCGTCGCCGAGTGGCAGCCACCTCTTTACGGCAGACAGTGAGGGCATCATGGCGCTGTGGCGCTTTCGTCGTGGTGAGACGGTGCTCGTCGATACGCTCGGCCTTGGCGTAGGGATCCAGCGCGCGGCTTGGAGTCCCCGCGGGGACAGGCTCGCGCTGACGACTGAGGAGGGAGGTCTCGCGCTCGTTGGTCTCCTTTCCGCGGGCGCTGGGCTGTGGTAGCAGGGAAGTTCCGGTGGCGGGCTGTCTGCGCTGCAGCGCCTGCGCTTGGGTCGCGACTTTCTGGACACGAGGCACAACCCCATGGCGGCGATGGCTCAGTTTGGGCCCTATGACATCCTCGACAGGTTGTCGGCGTCTCCCCAGGCGGTGGCCTTCTCGGCCACCATTCGTCAGGGAAGCCTGAAGGGGCGTCGCGTGTCGCTGCGTTTTGTAGCGCCACACCTGCTTGACGAGGACGCCCTGCGTCAACGCTTCGTCGAGAGCCTGCGGCTGGTGGCGCGTCTGCACCACGTCAATGTGTTGCAGACCTTTGACTTCGGCCGATGGGAAGACCTCTTCTACATGGTCCTGGAGTATGTGGAGGGCCGCTCGCTGGCCCGGCTGATCGACGATCGCACGCGTGGTACGGGCGGGGCGCTCCCGCCCGACATCGCCGCCTTCGTGATCGCAGAGATCTGCGCCGGACTGCACTACGCGCACACGCGGCGTGACCAGCGCGGGCAGGCTCTGGAGGTGGTGCATGGCGACCTGCGCCCTCGGGAGGTGCTCCTCTCGCACTCCGGGGAGGTGAAGATCGCCAACTTTGGCCTCAGCAAGGCTTGGTTCGCCACCTCGGACCCCCGCGAACGGGTCGCCGATGATCGCGCTGACTACTTGGCCCCGGAGGTCCTGCGGGGCGAGGACGCGACACCCGCCTCTGACATCTTCTCGGTGGGCGCGATCGCCTACCGCCTCCTGGCCGGAGCGCCTGTCCGTGGGGCCGGAGGTGGGGAGCCTGACCCCCAGCGCTGGCGTCGGCCCATTGTCCCCTTGGCCACCCTGGCGCCTCAGCTTCCTCGCGCCCTCACGGACGCCGTGCAACGTGCGCTCGCGGAGTCCCCACGGTCGCGCTACGCAGCGGCATCGGACCTACGCACAGATGTGCTCGGGTGGTTGCGCGAGCACTCTCCAGGCTTTGGCCGCCACCGCTTGCGCGCCTTCTTGCAGGACCTCCTCCCTCCGCCCAGCTACCCGACGACGTCCGGGAGCCCCGGGTCTCCTGTCCTACGGAAAGAGTTTCACGTCGAAGACACCTTCTCGCTCTTGACCCCCAGCACGACCACCGAGCTGGGCGAGCGAGGAGCCGTGCGGAATCTGCTGCATGTCTTCGACACGCAGGGGCCAACGCTGGCGCGCCTTCCTGACTGGTCAGGTGAGTTCGACGCCGTCGTTGCGCCGCCCCCGCCGGCTGCGCCACCCACGCCCAGCCCCAAGCCCCCGGCTCAGCCTGCGCGGCCTGCGACACCCGCCCAGCCTGCGAGGCCCCCCAGCACTCCGACACCGGCGACCAAGCCTGCCCCCCCCTTGGTGGGTGGCGCTGCGGCAGCGCCGCCCTCCGCCGCTCCCAAGGTCCGGGACTCGTTGAGCGAGCTGGTGGGCGAGGGAGAGGTCTTTGCGTCGCGCTCGCCAGTCGGGAACGCCACCCCCATGGGAGGCCTGCCAAGCCCCACGAGCGAATCCGAAGCGAGCGAGGACCAGCCCACCGCGGCCATGCCGCCTGAGCAGGCAGTCGACACAGCGCCTGCCCTCCCGGCAACAGCCGGCGAGGAAGAGGCGCCTCTTTTTCCCCTGCGCGCGCCAGCCGCTGCACCTCTGGCTACCGCAGCTCTGGCGAAGTCCTCCGACCAAGCCCGAAGCGAATCTGCTCCGCCCGCCCCCACGCCTGTGCGCCCCTCTGGCGAGGGATCCGGCGCTGCCGCCGACGTCGGAGCGCGTGCCACACCGCAGGCAAGCCTGGCGCCAGAGGCGCTGGCAGCCTCGCTCCGGCACGAGGAGGAGTTGGACGATGTAGACATCGTCGACGCCGCCCCGGGAGGGCGCGTGCCGTGGGTCGCGATCCTCTTCCTCGCGCTCGTGTTCCTTGCGGGCGGGACGGGCGCTTACCTGCACTTCGTCGCCGGAGTCGACCTCGCCGCGCTCGTCCATCGCGGGCAGGCGCCGACAGAGGCGAGCACCTTCGTCCGGACGAGACCGCCCAACGCTGAGATCTGGATCAACGGCGCCTCCACAGGTTTGCGGGCGCCGACCAATGTCCACGGTCTGCCGATCGGCGCGGCGACCCGCATTGGCGCGACGCTGCCGGGTTACGTCTTGGCGGAAGACCTGGTCGTCACCTTCTCCCGTGAGGGACCGGGTTCCGTGCTGCTCGAGCTGAGCCCCAAGCCACACCAGGCCCGCATCGATAGTGACCCAACTGGGGCGATTATTCTGCAGGATGGGGTTGAGGTCGGGACCACGCCGGCCCTCCTCGGCCCATGGCATGTCGACCACCGCGCCGGGGTTCAGCTCATGCTACGTCTGGAGGGATACTACGACGAGCGCCTCCACATCACATGGCAGGCCGACGAGGCGCAGTCCATGACGCGGGTTCCTTTGCGGCCCGACCCCTCCTGGGAGCCACCGGAAGCTGCGCCCTAGGCTGGGTCACAGGTCCAGCTTGCGGATCGGCAACATCCTCGCGTGGTGCGCCTCGATCTTCTCGCGAATCTTGGCCTCCTCGGCCGGATCCAAGGCTACGGTCAGCACGCTGCCCTCGCCGGCTCCTTCGGGCAGCCACGACAAGGGCACGACGACCTCGTGCTCCCCATCGGCGTCGACCAGCACCGCCTTCCCCTCCACCAAACGATCGACGTACCAGCGCATCTCGCATCCCTCCCAGCCGCTGCGACCGCGGCACTAGGTATCGGCTCAGGTCACCCGCTAGCCACCAGCGGCTGCCCGCCAGCGGTGCAGAATCAGGTAGACCACCGGGACCCACAGTAGGGTCACGAGCGTCGACGACACAAGCCCGCCGATGACCGCGCGCGCGAGCGGGTCGTAGGGCATCCCCACGACATGGGAGCCGCCCAGCGCCATCGGCAAGAGACCGAAAACCGTCGTCATCGCGGTCATGAGAATCGGTCTCAGGCGCTCTTGGCCAGCGAGCACGAGGGCCTCCTCGACAGGGTAACCTTCGTCCTCCCGCTGCCGGACGCGATCGATCAGCACGATTCCGTTGTTCACGACAATCCCGACCAAGAGAATGAGCCCTACACCCGCCATCATGTCAAAGGAGGTCCCGGTCGCCAGCAGGAACCAATAGACCCCGATGAAGGCGAAGGGCACCGACACCAGGATGGCCAAGGGAAGCACAAAGGACTCGAAGAGGATGCCCATCAGCAAAAACACGAACACGATCGCCATCACGAGCGCGAAGCGACGGTCCTGTTGCCCTTCGGCGAGCAGGTTGAAGCGGCCGGTCTTCTGCAGCCGGTAGCCTTGCGGGAAAGCGAAGTCCTGCGTGGCTTGATCGATCGCCTGGCTCAAGGCGTCGGCGTCGTCCGTAGAGGCGGTCAGCGTGAGGGTCAACGCCGTGCGTCGGTCTTCCCGCGAGATGGCGCCGTAGCCGGCACGGCGCTGCCAATCGACGACCGCCCCAAGCGGCAAGGAGAGGCCAGACAGGCTCGGCAGCTCGAGCGCGCGAAGGCGCTCGATACCCTCTTCATGTGCCGCCACCTCACCCTCTACCCGCACGCTCACGTCGCGCTCGCCCAGCCGCATCCGCCCGACCTGGCGACCCCTGAGATCGAAATCGATCGCAGAGCCCACGATCAACGGGGACCAGCCGTGACGGAGCCCCTGGGCCTCCGCCAGCCCGATCCAGGCCTCCGCAGCCGCGCGCTCGCCCCCCTCCGCGCGGACACTGACCACCCCAGGAATCTCCCTCAAGCGCCTGGACACCTCCTCCGCCATCTCCATCAGGCGCTCGCTGTCCGGCCCCTCGAGGCGCACTGTGTTCACGTTTCGCTGGCTCTCCGCCATCTCCCAAGAGAGCGCGCGTTGCACGCCAGCGCGCTCTGGGAGCAGGCGACGCGCCTCCTCCAGCAGCCTATCGCGGCTGATCGGGCGCTCGGCGGGAGCGACCAGGAAGGCGCGGAGCTGCGCGCGCTGCCCGCGGCCGCCCACCCTGACCAGCAGGTCCGCGATGCCCCACTCCTCGGCCTTCTCCAGGAGCACCGCCTCATCCTCGAGCACCAGGGCCTCCATCTCCTCCCACGTCAGGGCCGGGTCGAAGTCCAGCCAGAAGCGGATGTCCGTGAACCCACCCTGGCTCGTGTCGGTCTCGACCACATGCTTGAGCGGATAGGCGACACTCGCGAGCAGGATCAAACCGACCAGGATGGTGTCGACGGGCCGACGCAACACAACCCTTAGGGAGCCAGCGTAGAGCTCCGTCAGGCGCGCCAACCAGGGTGCCAAGGGGCGGGGCCTCCAGGCGCCCACGACCGCCGTCGCCGCCGGCAGAAACACCAGCGAGACCAGCAGGCTCAGGAGCAACGCCACGCACACTGGCACGCCGATCTGAGACAGGTAGAAGCCCAGCGTCTCGCTGCCGCTCATCAAGAGCAGCGGAAGGAGCACGACCACCGTGGTCAGCGTCGAGACCAAGATGGCCAGCGCCACATCGCCGACCCCGCGCCAAGCCGCCGCGCCTGCCTCCTCCCCCAGGTCGCGACGCCTCTGGATGGCCTCCACGACCACGATCGCGTTGTCGACCACCATCCCCACCGAGAGCATGAGCCCCATCAAGCTCAACACGTTCAGGGTGCGCCCCATCGCGTAGAGGACGGCTACGGACCAGAGCAGACAGAGCGGTATCGCCAGCGCGATGACGAGCGTCGGCCGCGCCCTGCGGAAGAAGAAGCCCAAGACCACCATGGCAAAGAGCCCACCCCAGATCGCCGTCTCCTGCAGGTTCCCCAGCGCCTCCAGGATCACGTCCCCTTGGTCGAAGAACACAGGAAAGCGAAGGTCGCTGAGCTGATCGTCCTGGCGTAGGTCGTCCTGCACCACCCTCCCCACCGCTGCTGCGACCTCTACCGCGTTGGCGGTCGACTCGCGATAGACCGCCATGATGATCGCTGGCCGTCCGTTGACGCGATAGAGGCCCTGCTCCGCACGGCGAGCGAAGGCGACCTCGGCCACATCCCCCAAGCCGAGGCCGCGACCCAAGGGCAACGCGCGGAGCTCGTCGATGCTCTCCCAGCGCCCCGCAAGACGCACGGGCAGCCGGCTGTCCTCAGCGACGACGGCTCCCGAAGCGAGCGCGAAATTGTCCCGCTGGAGACGCTCGATCAGCCCGGGCATACCCAGACCGACGGCTTGCAGGCGACGCTCGGAGGTGCGCACCACCACCTCCGTATCCTCGGCTCCGAAGAGCTCCACGCGGCTGACCCCACGAACGCGCTCCAAGCGAGGCAGCACCTCCCGCCGCAGCAGCGTGCTTGGATCCGCGACGTGCTCGGGGAGCGTCACCGCCATCCACAGGACGGGGTCGTCCGCCGGGTTGTACTTCCAGACGAAGGGCCGGCCGATCTCACCCTGGACCCCGCGCAGCGCACGGTCCAAGCGCTCCTGCACCTGGTTCCAGGCCAGATCCATGTCCGTGCCGTCGGAGAGCTCGACGAAGAACGAGGCGTTGTTCGTGCGGAGACGCGTGGCCACCCGGACGACCCCGCGCACCGTCGCCAGCTCACGCTCGACGGGAAGGCCAATCCGCTCCTCCACATCGGAAGGGGACGCCACGAGCGTCGGAACCTGGATGAAGAGAAAAGGAGGGGAGAATCCGCTCGGCAGCAGCTCCAAGGGGATGCGCTGGGTCGCGAGCAAGCCAAACACCACGAAGCTCAAGAAGAGCATGCGCAGCGTCACGGGCCGCAAGATCCCCAAGCGCGCGAGCCGCGCGCCCCAACCCCGGGCCCCCCCGGACACCCCCCCCAGGCCCGCAGGCGACTCCATTTCGGGGGCCCCCGCCGCAGAGCGT
>ERZ869909.1330-NODE-1330-length-20289-cov-3.836236_pt1 | contig 20289 bp, 18 predicted proteins | sample MGYA00520892_ERZ869909 | MGnify/ENA primary metagenome ERZ869909 (study PRJEB32215, sample SAMEA104723947) | bioreactor metagenome | biome: bioreactor; feature: anaerobic bioreactor; material: water | place: China | collected 2015-03-12 ... | reverse complement strand
ACTACCATCCTTGCCCTGCAACTCGCCCATATGAGCATCGTTACACAAGGCACCAGCAAGGGCTAAACCCGTCAGAGGCTGTAATTTATCCGCAGCTTCCGCTTGCTCTGCTCGTTGATCCAGCGCTAACAGCTTGCCTTCGAGGCTATAACCGCTGCCGGTAACTTGCCACCGTCCTTGCTGGGTATACACCTCACTGACCATCATTTCATTGCGCGTTAGTGTGCCGGTTTTATCTGAACAAATGGTCGATACTGCGCCGAGTGTTTCCACCGCAGGTAATCGACGAATAACGCTGTGTCGAGCGGCCATTCGCGTGACACCGATTGCCAATGCGACTGTTAGAATAGTGGGTAAACCTTCCGGGATGGCGGCGACAATTAGGCTAACAACCGCCATAAATAAATAGGCTGGGTCATTACCACGCATTAAACCGAGCGCAAATACGGCGAGGCCAATAGCGATAACAACCAAAGTTAAGTATCGAGCAAATTGGCTCATTTGTTCGAGCAGTGGCGTGGTTAATGTGGTGACCCGATTAAGGAGCTTATTAATTCTACCCAGCTCCGTGTCACCGCCAATCGCGACAACAACCGCACTTGCTCGCCCTTGCGTGACCAGCGTTCCCGAATATGCCATGCAGCTTCGCTCAGCGAGAACAGCGTCAGCAGAAACCGCGTGAACGTTTTTAGCGACGGGCACCGATTCTCCGGTTAGCGCAGCTTCCTGAGTATGTAAGTTACGAGCGTGTAGGAGACGAACATCCGCGGGAACTTTGTCACCCGCTTCAAGCACAATTAAGTCACCAGGAACAAGTTCTTTGGCTAAAACTTGTTGCTTTTTGCCATCGCGAATCACGATTGCATGAACAGTGAGCATGTTCTGAATGGCACTTAGCGCATGTTCTGCTCGGCCCTCCTGAACAAAACCGATTGCTGCATTTGCAACGACAACGGCAAGAATAACCGCCATATCGAGCCATTCTGTCAAAACCCCTGCCAGTACCGCTGCCACCAACAAAACATAGATGAGTAAATTGTTAAACTGGCGTAATAATCGCTTCCAAGCAGGCGCCACCAAGCGCACAGCAAGTTCATTGGCGCCATACTGCTGTTGTCGTTCGCGTACCTGAGTTGTTGTCAGCCCCTGCTCGCTATCACTACCTAAGTCGTTAACAACTGCTGCACCAGTTTGCGTAAATGGAGTGGATGGTGATGGTTCTTTGCTCACAGGGGAGTCCTCCATAAGTTTTAAGCGAGCTAAATGCGCAAGCCCCAAATATCTCGAGCTTCGCGAGCAAGTTCCTCTTGAAACTGCGGTGCGGCAACTCGCATGAGCTCTGCCGCGCGCTCACTGAGGCTTTTCGCACGTAAATTAGCCACACCATATTCGGTCACAATGTAGTGCACATGCGCTCGAGTGGTCACAACGCCTGCGCCTGGGCTGAGCACTGAACTAATGCGCGATACTTTCCCGCCACACGCCGTGGCTGGTAACGCAATGACAGAACGTCCGCCTTCGGACAAACTCGCGCCGCGAACAAAGTCCATTTGCCCCCCGACCCCTGAATAAATCGAGGTGCCTAAAGAATCTGCGCAGACTTGGCCACTAAGGTCGACTTGCAAGGCGCTATTAATTGCCATGACTTGTTTATTTTGACGAATAACCGATGTGTCATTGGTGTATTCCACATCGAGAAACGCCACTTCCGGATTATCATCAATAAAGTCGTAGAGTGCCTGGCTGCCCATGGCAAAGGTAGTCACGATGCGACCACGATGCTTGCGTTTGCGAGAGTTATTAATCACCCCGCTTTTGACTAACGGCAACACGCCATCGGAAAACATTTCCGTATGAATACCAAGATCACGCCGATCACCTAGGCAAGCCAGGGTTGCGTCAGGGATTGCACCAATACCCATTTGCAAGCAATCACCATCGCCAATCAAGCTCGCGACATGACGACCGATTTGCATCGTTACTTCATCTTGTTCTGCGGGTGTATGCAACGGCAATGGTGCCGCATGTTCAAAGTAACGGGTAAAACGGTCGACATGGATAAAAGAATCGCCGTGGGTGCGCGGCATATTCGGGTTAACCCAGGCGATAACTTTCTTGGCAACCTGCAAGGCCGCCCGCGTCGCTTCAACCGAAATGCCGAGGCTACAATAACCATGAGCATCCGGAGGCGATACCTGCACAAGCACCGCGTCAACCGGTTGATCTCCCGAGCGAAATAACTTCGGAATTTCAGACAGGAAGATCGGTACATAATCAGCCAGACCATCGCGCACAGCCGAACGTGTTGCGGCTCCAACAAAGAACGCGCGCTGACGTAAATGACCTTGTAATTCAGGGCGACACAGCGAGCCGCTTTTTTCCGTATGCAGCTGTAACAAGGTCAAATTACGCCGCATGAGCGCCACTTCGGCTAAGGCGTCAAGCAATACATAAGGTGTCGCTGCCATCGACTGACACCAAATAACTTCGTCGTTTCCAATCACGGAAACTGCTTCTGCAGCAGACTGCACTTGCATAATTTTTTCCTTAATCGTCGATGTGTAAAATGCTCATGTAATCGGGGATATCTACACTAAACTGCGTTTTTTCGGACAGATAATCACGGAAACATTCAAGCGCATTAGGCTCTCCATGAACTAAATGAATCTGCGTTCCGGCAGCTATGTTAGAAGCCTTCAGCCAGTCAGTTAGCTCTGCATAATCTGCATGACCAGAAAGACCGTCGAGTATGCGAACGTCAGCTCGCACCGGTATCCAGTCACCATGAATTTTAATGTTTTCCATACCTTGCAACATTTTGTCGCCGCGAGTACCGCCAGCTTGATAACCGGAAAAAAGCACAGTTGCTCGGTGATCTGCCAACCAATGTTTGAAGTGATGCAAAATTCGACCGCCCGTTGCCATGCCCGAGCCCGCAATAATAATGTGCGGGCCCTGTTGGCTTGCAATCGCTTTCGATTCATCGACGCTATGGGTATATTCAACCACGTGTTCAGCGCGCTCACATTGCGCGGCTGTCAAACGATGGTACTCATGATGACGGCGGTAAATATCAGAGACACGAATTGCCATTGGGCTGTCAAGAAAGACCGGAATACGCGGAATCTTGCCGTCATCCATTAACGTGACAATCAGATGTTGTAGCAACTGTGCGCGCCCTACCGCAAAACTTGGGATGAGAATTGGCCCACCCTTCTTCGCTGCGTCATTTATGATATCTGCGAGCTTTTCCAGAATATTGTTTTCTTCATGGCGCCGATCGCCATAAGTCGATTCCAGCATCAATACATCGACTGGCGGCAACGGTGCTGGCGGCTTCATTAGAAGGTCGTGCGGACGACCCACATCACCGGAAAAGCCAACTCGCTTACCATTGCTGCGCAAAATCACCGCAGCAGCACCAAGAATATGGCCAACCGGGTGCAACTCAATGTGAATATCACCAACTTTAAATGATTGCCGAAAATCCACTGTACGGAACAGCTTTGCAGCCTTTTCACCTTGCTCAGCGGTATACAGAGGTTCTGGAGCTTCATGTTTACTTAAGCCGTATTTACCAAGGTACTTGGCGTCTTCTTCCTGGATTTTTCCGGAGTCAGGCCAAAGTACTTTGCATAAATCAGCTGTCGCTTCATGAGCGTACACCGGTCCGCGATAGCCACGTTTATAAAGCACCGGCAAAAAGCCACTATGGTCAAGGTGCGCATGAGTCAGGATCACAGCATCCACTTTGTCTATACTGAGAGGCAATGGTTGCCAGTTGCGCCGACGCAACCATTTGTAACCTTGAAACAAGCCACAATCGACGAGAATCCGAGTGCTGTCCGTTTCAATTAAATATTTCGAGCCTGTAACCGTTTCTGTACCGCCAAGAAAAACAATGCGCATCCTGTGCTCCTTTTTAAAATGAGAATCAAAAGTATGGCTCAAATTGGCCAATAACTCCTGCTCGTCAGTCACTTACTTTTGTTCACTTAGTTTTTTTAGCCAATCCAATGCTGGCTCAGGGCGATGAAAATAGAACCCCTGAAACTGCTGGCATCCGAGCTCCCGCAAATATTCAAACTGTTCAATAGTTTCAATTCCTTCGGCAACCCGTTCTAAACTTAAATTTGCACCCATCGTCACGATCGTATCGAGCAAGGCACGCTCTCGCTCAGATTGCATACCCGCGTGAACGAAGGCTCGGTCGATTTTCACTTCACCGACAGGCATCCATTGCAAGCGCCGCAAATTTGAATAGCCCGTGCCAAAGTCATCAATTGAAAAAGTAACACCATGTGCCTTCAGGCGCTCCATCGTTTGTTGCACCTGATCGCTATCATCGACCAATAGACTCTCTGTAATTTCCAGTTTCAGCCCCTCTAAAGGCGCATTAAGACGCTGAAATGTGCGTATCACGTTTTCTGCAAAATGTTCGCTACGAAACTGCCGTGGGCTAACATTCACAGCGATTTCAAAATTTGGAAACAGTGCTCGAGCACGCGGAAGAATTCGTGCAACAGACTCGAGCATGAACTGACCTATCGGCACGATGAGACCTAAACGCTCCGCCAAAGGGATAAATTTGTTTGGTGGAATCCATTCCTCATAATGCCGCCACCGTACCAACGCCTCGGCCGCAACCCAACGTTGATTAGCGTCAACCTTGCTTTGCAACCAACATTCCAGGTGACCTTTCTCAATCGCATGACGCAGCTGCTCTTCGCGACGAAAATCATCGACAACTTGCGCCGTCATCACACGTTTATACTCAGAATATTGATCGCGCCCATTGGCTTTAGCTTCATGGACTGCAGTTTCAGCATTCGCAATAACTTGTGACGCTTCGTTGCCGCGATCAGCCCGCGCCAAACCGATACTGCCGGTGAAATAATAGCTGCGCCCATGCACAATCACTTCTTGGCGCAGCAACGCCAACAATGCTTTCGACCGATCATGACGAAATTCACCTGCACTGTTACCACTGACAGGAACCGCTAACCAAAACCGGTCTTCGATGTCCTTTCCCACAAAGCCACCAAAACTCGCGACAAAATGCTCTAAACGCCGAGCGATCACACGCAAAATCTGATTACCTTCGTCTGGACCAGCGACAATATTCACGCGGTTAAAAAAGTCCATGTTGACGGCCACCACTTTAATACTCTGCTCCTTTAGGATGTGAGCAACGAGTTTCAAAAAGTGGGTTCGATTGGGTAAACCCGTGTTGCGATCAAACAGAGACAGAGTCTCAATCGTTTCGGCTGCTTTACGTTCTTCACTAATATCCCGCAGCGTTGCGATATAACGGTGTTCAGCACCCCACGCGACCTTGCTCAGATGAATCGTGATTGGGAATCTGCTGCCATTTTTTCGTTCTGCCTCTAATTCCCGAGTTTTGCCGATAACGTAGTTTTTTCCTTCTGTGTAATCGAGCGCACGCTGCATTAACTGTTCGTGCTGCCCAGCCATCGCTGCAGGCATTAGAATGCCGACATTACACCCAACCAGCTCTTGATACTCATAACCAAACATTGCAGTGACAGCCTGGTTCACTTCAATGATCGTACCTCGCAAGTCGGTGACTAAAACCGCATCGATTAAGCTGTTATATAAGGTATTCAACCATTCCTTGTTCGTCATGGCCGAACTTGCTTGGCTTTCTGTTAGCGCCGCTTCCGTGGCTGAGCTCGATGAGCTCGTTGTTTCACTCTTTGAATGCGCGCGTTCGTCACGAGCACTCGACACGGATTTATTGGCCATAACTCTCTTAATACATGCTACTTATTTCATTAAGGACTCACTGCGAGTGTACTGGAATTTTATTTGCAAACCAGCTCAACAACGACTGTGCAATTTGACGCAGCGCAAAGTTCCGCCATTTTGTTTCCCGTTGAGTTTCGTTACCCTGAGAAGAATAAGGCAAAACCAACTTTAAATTAACAACGTACTCACCTTAACAATGCCTCTAAACTATGGCAAATTAGCGACTAAATTTAGCCAAGGAACAAACATGAGCAATCTCGATTTTAACGTCCAAGCATTCCTCGATGAGGATAGCGAAACATTTACCTATGTCGTTTTTGACCAACAAGGTGGTCAGGGCGTCGTTATCGATCCGGTGCTTGATTTCGATATTAAATCTGGACGCACATCAACTACAGGCGCCGATCGTGTTTTGCACTTTGTTCAACAGAATGAACTTTCGATTGCCTATATTCTGGAAACCCACGCTCACGCTGATCATTTATCCGCTGCACCTTATTTGCGTGACAAATTGCAGAGCAAAATCGGTATTGGCGAACACATTCGTGATGTCCAGAAAATATTCAAAGACGTTTTTAACCTCGAGAAAGAGTTCTTACCGAACGGAGCGCAGTTCGACCGCTTGTTTAAAGATGGCGATACCTTCTCTGTCGGCGGCTTACATTTCCAAGTCATTCACACCCCTGGGCATACCCCTGCAGATATTGCCTATTACTTGAATGGCCAAGCTCTTTTTGTCGGTGACACTTTGTTCTTACCTGACGTCGGAACTGCACGGTGCGATTTCCCCGGTGGTTCAAGTGCGACGCTTTATCAGTCAATTCAAAAGTTACTCGCGCTGCCCGCAGACACACAAATGTATATCTGTCATGATTATCCACCTGAGGGTCGTGCCCATCAGTTTGTCACCACAGTGAAAGCACAGCGCGAAGAGAGCATTCATGTGCGCACTGGTGTAACAAGCGCAGAGTTTGAACGGATGCGTGACGAACGCGATGCGACATTAGCCATGCCAAGACTCATTTTGCCAGCAATTCAGGTGAATATTCGTGCGGGCGAAATGCCACCCGCAGAAGCGAACGGCGCGGTCTATTTGAAAATTCCAATTAACCAGCTGTAAATCAGGAGCTGTTCCATGTCGATTACTATCGGGCCTTTTGCGTTTGCGACGACGCATCTCATTTTCATTCTTGCTGCAGTTAGTGCCCTGTTGGTTGCGTGGCTTCTAGCTCGGCGTACTGAGTTGCGCGTAAGCGACTCTGTATTCAACATTCTGGCGGTCGGACTTATCGTTGCTCGCGCGAGCTTCATTATTCGTTATTTTGATTTGTATGCAGACGCACCGTGGCAAATGCTGAATGTTCGCGATGGTGGTTTTGATCTTTGGGCTGGCGTTATCGGCGGCGCACTAATGGCGGTTTGGGAGATATTCCGCCGTCGACCATTATGGAAACCCGTATTAATAGCCTGTGGCACGGGCGTCATTGCCTATACTGCAATGACCGGTTTTTATGACTACAAGTACGGTGACGAGTTGTGGGTTCCTGAAGTACGTGTCGCGACCCTAGACGATCGCCAAGTATGGCTCAATCGCGAATACTTGGGCCAACCTTTAGTCGTGAATTTATGGGCAACTTGGTGTCCGCCATGCGTACGTGAAATGCCATTACTCGAAGACGCTCAACAGAAGTGGCCGGACGTTGCTTTCGTCACCGTAAACCAAGGCGATGACAAAGAGATGGTCTTACAGTTTATTGCTGAGCAGGGCTTAAACCTGAGTGACATGCTGATGGATTACAACAGTACGTTGAGTAATGAAATCAACTCGTTTGCGTTGCCAACCACATTATTTTTTAATCGTGATGGGATGCTCATTGATAGTCACGTCGGCGAGTTTTCGGCGGCCCGCTTACAGCAAGCCGTCGATAAAATACTCTAACTAAGCGTATTTGCGAGGCGTTTGAGTCTTCTTACAGTAGCCGGTCGATGGCCTGACTCAAACCCTCGAGACTAAACGGAAACATGCGTTGGTCCATTAAGGGGTTCTAGGGATTTTCCCCTCTAAAAAGACATAATCCTCTGTAGACCACACCAATAAATGGCTGCGGAGGTGGTTTACTTTCAGCTTGGAGCCTAATCATCCACTATCGGCCTTGTTATTTCGCCAATATTGGGCAATTTCCCAGTATTAGTGAAGTTATACGTTCCGCTTAAGTTGATATTTTGCCACGCAACGGGCGAAACAGCACGAGTGATACCCGCTTTCTCTTCATCTCCTCTCGCTTCAAAGTGTCCCAGAAGATGACTCAGTATCGCGGAGTTGAAGTAGATGATCGCGTTGGCAAGCAATCTTGCGCATTCATTCCAGATAGCGATTTCAGACTCGTTTTTGCCACGGAACTGATCACCATTCACCGACGCAATGGCTCGTCTAAGGAAGTGCCATGCTTCTCCCCGGTTCAGGGCACGTTGCACATACTGCCGCAAACTGGCATCGTCGATGTAGTCAAGTAAATATTGCGCTTTAACCAGTCGATTATACTCCGTCAGAGCCTGTAATATTGGGTGTCCAGAAGGGTAACCAGACAACTTTCTTACCAGCATTGCTTGTGTCGTCCGCTTTGTCTGAAGTGACAGAACAATACGCCTGATATCTTGCCATCCCGTTGTAATAACATTCGTTCTGATAGGCTTCTTTAGCGCCAGTATGGTGCTGCCTTGTTCACTTTCAGTCACATCAAACAGATCATTGATGACACTACTGAACTGCGCGTATCGCGGTGCAAAACTGTAACCGCATAGATCCAGTAAGGCGAAGTTAACATGATTGACACCGTGTGTATCTGTCGAGAGTACGTCAGGTTTGATTTCACTGCTGTTGGATTGTAACAGGTCATAAATATAGTGTGATTCGTGCTCGTTGGAACCGATGATCCGAGCATTGAGGGCGCTGTGGTTGGCCACCAGTGTCATGGCCGTGATCCCTTTGTTGGTGCCGAAATACTTAGAGGAGTACCGGGTTTTAAAGGTTTCCAGATGGGTTTCGAATTTCTGACCATCCGCACTGGCATGCAGCTGGTCCTCCTGAATATGGTAGTGGCGGAAGATGGGTAGCGCTGCAACCGCATTATTGATCACGTCGCTGGCGTCATGCAGCGTTTCAGGCCGGATATAGTTGGCCTGCACCGTACTCAGGTGTTCATAGCTTCGATCGGAGATCTGCGCCATGCCATACACACCACGGTGAGTGGCGTTGGCAATCAGAATGGCCAGTAAATCATCCTGATGAGTGAACCCTTGTTTTTGTATCGGAAGTACATGAGTCAGACATTTCATGAACCCGGTTTCGCGCTCTACATACCGCAGTACATCCGCGATACCGACCGGTTGCATTCGCTTAAAAAAGGGATTGTTGACCAGAGATGTAGCGCTTTTGGTCGGCAGACGCCAGCGGGTACCGGTACGATTTTTCATGATCACATTTCGATTGTCTCCCTCATCAATATGGAGAGCAACGTCTTTGAGTGCACTTTCCAGCCGGTGTTGTTTCTCCTGTAACAATAACTCTGCGGGCTGTTTTAGTCTGTCCAGTGTTGATGAGGCCAGCAAGGTATCCTGCGATGTCTGGGGGATCAGGTCGTCTTCCAGTGCGCGGTATTTGGTAACATTTGGCAAATAAATGCGTCCATTCAGTCGTGAGGTTAACTGCCGGTAGAGCAGCCATTCGTAACGTTGCGGGTTAACGTTATCCTGTTTAACCAACCATGGGAGGTGCTTTTTCGGGATGAGCGACGTATCCATCGTCTTCAGTGGTCCACCGAATGCGATTTCCGTCTGCATCTGTTGAAGTTGGGCGACGACGGCTTCTGAGCCTTTACCGGCCTCACATTCAAGGCACAAGAACACCTGCCTTAACAGTTGCTCCAGGAGATTGCATTGTTCATCGTAATGTTGCCACTGGTACTCTTCCACGGTCCGTTTCTGTTTTTTCAGGTAAAGGCAGAGGGTCTGGATATCCCTGTCATTCATGACCTTCAATGCCTGTTGTCTGACTACTGAGAAGGGTTGATTATCATCAATGTTCTCATCCACAAACAGATGCAGTAACTCTGCCGCTTTCGTGACATTGTCCGCGGCTGACTGCCAGGACAGGAACACTGCTTGTTGTGCAAAGGTGTTGGCAGCTTCTTGTTGCTTGCGGATATGGTAAATGAACCCATCAGTTAACCGTTCCAGTGCCAGTTGTATCCGCTCTGTCAGGTGACATAGCAACCATAGATGCTGCTGTGCGCGTTTGAATCGTTTGAGTTTACTACCGTAATAGTTGATGAGCTCACCGAAGTGTTGTCGATTTTTAAGAGACAGATTAAGCCCATCGATAACGCCATTGATTTGCGTGCGCCATGGCGCTAACTGATGATAAAGGGCAAGCTCTTTTTTAAGTTCAGGTACGGTCAGACTTTTTGCACCGCCTCTGAGCTGGTTCAGGCTTAGTCCGTCATCAATGGCTGTTATGCTGTCCAGAAAGACGTGAAGTTCAGGACTGGTGAGTTGATTAAGTTGGTGCGCCAGGTCTTTTCTGACCTGCTGCATCGCTCTGCTTATCAGTCTCTGGAGTACGGTGTACCTAGGGATAGCAATGCTGTGACTGGTTAGGAATTCAATAGCAGTATCAAAGAGGTAACGCGGCTCCAGCCAGGCATTGCCCACCTGAACAAGGTGGTCGAAAAGAGAATTGAAGTGCTGACTTTCGTCCCATTTGTGATAACCAGCAAGGTCTAATACTTTTGCGTAGAGTCGATCTTTTTGTTTTTGTGAGGGAGTGAATGGTCTGAGCCCCTTGCCGCCAAGCAGCTCTTTACTGATGAACATTAAATCCTTAGAAACCTGCGAGTAAGCGATATCTAGGATGACGGGCTTTGATTTGAAGTATCCCAAAATCGCGACAAAGTAACATCTATGAGCTCTGAGACGAATTGACCGAAAAACTGCCAATTCCGCATCGTTCAGAGAAAAGTACAGACGTTGTTCTTCGATTGAAAAAATGGGTGGGGAATAAAGATCTGCCTGTTCTGCTCTCGTGAGAATAGTAATTTCGTTTTTGATGGCCATATCAGGGCTGTTCCGTATTAAATGTACGATATTTACCTAATTTGCCACACTTATAAGTAGTAACCCACCTCCGCAGCCATTTATTGGTGTGGTCTACAGAGGATTAAGTCTTTTTAGAGGGGAAAATCCCTAGAACCCCTAAAGTGAACCAAAAATAAAGCGCCATGATAACAAAATCATGGCGCTTATACAGACTTGCGATTCGCACAAATGCGAGGATTTGGCGTTACTTCTTCATTCCAGAAATAAAGCCGCCAATACCAACGATAGTTAGTACGGCACCTACAATTAAGAACCACATGGCATTATCGGTCGGCTGCCCCGTGAACGCTTCCGATACTTGTGATGCGGCAGACTCTTTTTCCTGCCATCCAAAATACAACACAATTAAACCTGCGACTAAGATGGCTAACGAAACAAACTTATTCATTCAACATTACTCCTTGTGTACACACATAGTTACTTATGCTTTTTAGGTATGTTTTATTTCAGGTATGTTGTTTAACGTATGTTTTATAGCGAAACTACATGACTAAATTTAGTCGATGATCCGCAGATGTCCAGAAACTAAATGCAATATTCTCCTAATTTACAACATTTTAGCGTTTTAAAAGGGAGAACACTCAGTCCTCCCAGCGTTGTACTTTCTGGCGTATCTCGCCGCTTTCAATCCAATCTTGTAATTGCTCTGCCAGCCGGTATCCTGCGTCGGTTGCTTGCTGCCAAAACTTCTGACGGCTGGCCACGTCAAGGTTGGCAAAATCGTGACGGTCTGGAATTTTTTGATAGGGTAATGCATCGATAAATTCTTGAGTCGGCATGATCAGTACGGCATTTGGCCACTGCTCAGCGCGAGTTCGACGCTTTTTTAGGCCCTTATCAAACCAGCCCGGAATAATCTCACGTTGAAAATGCGGATACAGGATTAAGCCGTCACGTGCTCCAAGAGGAAGGTCGAAATGGTAGTCCGTAACACCACCGTCACGATAAATGCCTGGCGGTGCGCCGGGAATATCCTTAACGCCCGCTAAAACCATCGGAATGGAGCCACTTGCCAACAACGCTTCTCGAAAGTTATCTTGGGTTAAAGTCACATGTTGCGTTGGTAAATCATTCCAGTCGTTACCCAAAGGTGGCTGTGCCGAAGGATGGTGAAAGACAACTCGCTCAAAACTGCTAGCTAATGTCCGCCGCGAAATCGCGTTCAATGCCGCAGCTTTCAACAAGCCAATACTTTGACCGAGGCGACTCTCGGACGCCGACAAGCCTTTACTGCGCACCACAATCATGTGATGGCGGAAGGTCTCTTGGTTGAGAATTTCTGTAATCGCCTCGTCTGGCACGTACTCGTGCAGCAACTCGATCGCTTTGTCGGTGATTTCCCGCACATCAGGCTTGTCACTATAGACAGTGGCCCGATATAAACGACTAAACAAAGCACTTGCTTCGGCCGCATTGCTACGCCCCAAACTGGCGAAACGCCAAGCGCCCGCAGACGTTCCGAGAAGTTCCAGTGGCGCCTGTCGTTGGCTAAAAAAGTCACCGAAGAAGTAGTTATCTAGCCCTTGTAAAATGAACCATTTGGGACCACCAGAGGCACCGAGCAGCAGCGAAATATCGTCTTGTCGTAAACCATGCTCTTGAATCTGTGCAAAGGCACGCTGACCTGCTTTGACTTCAACCCAATTTGTCATTATCCAACCTTACTCATTCTTATTATGCATGGCCGCCAGTATACTTCTGACAAGCCTGAATTACACCCCAAAATCCGTGAGCTGCATATTCCTGCGAGCAGTGGTATCCTTAGCTCACGCTTTTTCTTTCATGCCAATAAAAAGAATCGTTTTATGAAATTTATTAGTTTTAATATTAATGGTTTACGTGCTCGCCTTCATCAGTTGCAAGCACTCATCGATAAGCACCAACCGGACGTTATTGGTTTACAAGAAACCAAGGTGCACGACGAAGCATTTCCGCTCGCCGACGTCGAAGCGATGGGCTATCAAGTCTATTTCTTTGGTCAAAAAGCCCATTACGGCGTTGCCCTCCTCACCAAAGTTCCAACCACCGATGTGACTTATGGTTGGCCTGGCGATGATGCCGACGCCCAACGGCGCATGATTATGGCCACTGTCACCTCACCGGCTGGCGAGCAAATCCGGGTTATGAATGGCTACTTCCCGCAAGGTGAGTCACGTGACCATCCGATTAAGTTTCCAGCAAAAGAAAAGTTTTATCAGGACTTAATGAGCTACCTAGATAGCACACAGTCACCAGACCAGCCTGTCGTTCTCATGGGTGACATGAACATTTCAACCACCGATCTTGACGTGGGTATTGGCCCCGCAAATGCCAAGCGTTGGTTACAAACCGGTAAGTGTAGCTTTTTACCTGAAGAACGTGAATGGATGCAGCGTCTATTAGACTGGGGTTTTATTGACACCTATCGCCAGCTCAAACCGGAGTCCGATCAAGAGTTTAGCTGGTTCGACTATCGTTCACGCGGTTTTGATGACAACCGAGGCTTACGCATCGATTTGATTTTAGCGACCAAAGAACTCGCTAGTCGCTGTATCGACGCAGGCATCGACTATGAATTGCGTGGTATCGACAAGCCTTCAGACCATGCGCCCATTTGGAGCGAGTTTAAGGACTAATGTTCTTCTGGTGGTAACACCGATAAAGCTTTCCGTAACACTCTGGCCAAATCAATGTACGCCGGTCCTGGTCGATGACCAGGCAGGCGTATATCTTCTCCCGCCTGATTGAGCTTATGTTGCAAGTCTAAAAACCAGCTTTTCAATGGCGGTGGTAGTACTTTGTAACTGCGCTTTCCGAGCCAATAGTAGCCCTGTAGCGGCAACACCAATAAGAACAATGTGGTCGCGATAATTTGCGGTAGAAACTCCATGCCTAAATATTGGAACTGCACGTAAAAGTTAGCAACAGCTGCAACGGGTAACAATTTACTTCCTAGTTTCAAAGCGGGAATGAGTCTTGATTCTGGTAAGTTGCCAACTACCGCATGGTTTGGCCAAACTTTCATGTATTGGTTACCGCGTTTCAATGTTTTGATCATCTTTGCTACTTCCTCTCGACTACCCTTAAATTATCCACACATTGCCTAGCTGTTGCTAATATATTCGCAAAAAGAACGCTTTTCGATCAATTTCCAGATGCCTGAACAAATCTCACTCAATTATTTTTAAACTTATATAACAATGACTTATCAAGTTGAATTCAGCTAATTAACAAGGTTATCCACAGAAACGGTGGATGAGTTGAATAACATTTTTGAATAAACCGTAAACGTCAATACGCCCCTTGGGTCAGGTCTGATTTGCAGTGTATACTGCAAAGGCATTATTTCTTTTTAATTCAAGCAAGAGGAAGCCCTTATGAGCGCGGTCGTGTTTGGCATCAAAAACTGTGACACTGTTAAAAAAGCATTGAAATGGTTAAAAGAGCATAAGGTCGATTTTCAGTTTGAAGACTTAAAAACGACGCCTTTAGCCGCCTCTACGATTGAACATTGGGTAAAAAACCTCGGTGCTGATACCGTCATCAATAAACGCGGAACGACATGGCGAAAATTACCAGACGATGACAAAGGTGAACTGACCTTACCGCGCACCGTACATTTAATACAAGCCCATCCAACGTTAATTAAGCGTCCTTTAGTCGTTCGCGAAGGTAAAATTATCGTTGGTTTTGACGAAGCCACTTGGCAGGAGTTTTTTGGTGTCTGATTTGTCCCACCCTACTCTAGAGTTAGCACGCGATTTAATTGCTCGCCCATCGGTCACACCGCATGATGCGGGCTGCCAACAGCTCATGGCCGACCGTCTAAAACCTCTTGGTTTTGACATTGAAACCATGGTTTTTGAAGACACCACGAATATGTGGGCTCGGCGCAATCACAGCGGCCCTGTATTCTGCTTTGCCGGCCATACTGACGTCGTTCCGCCAGGACCTGAATCTGACTGGCATACGCCGCCGTTTGAGCCGACCGACAAGGACGGTATTCTCTATGGCCGCGGCGCCGCAGATATGAAAGGCAGTCTCGCTGCAATGGTCGTCGCAACTGAGCGTTTCGTTGCCAAACACCCTGAACATGCTGGAAGTATCGCGTTTTTAATTACCAGCGACGAAGAAGGCCCATTTATTAACGGCACTGTGCGCGTGGTTGAAACTCTTGAAGCCCGCAATGAAAAAATTAAGTGGTGCGTGGTTGGTGAACCCTCCAGCACTCATTACTGCGGCGATGTCATAAAGTATGGTCGCCGTGGCAGTTTAACCGGTTTTTTGACGGTTCATGGCATTCAAGGTCATGTTGCGTATCCGCACTTGGCAAGCAACCCCGTTCATGCGGCAGCGCCTGCGCTAGCTGCACTAGCAGGTGAAGTCTGGGACGAAGGCAATGATGCATTCCCACCGACCAGTTTTCAAATCGTCGATGTGCACGCCGGCACAGGTGCAAGCAATGTGGTACCAGGCAAGCTCAATGTCACTTTTAACTTGCGTTTTAGCACGGAGTCGACGGCTGACAGCCTGAAAGCAAGAATTTACAAGATCCTCGACCAACATGGGCTGACCTATGAGTTAAACTGGATATTGAATGGTCTGCCATTCTTAACCGATAAAGGCACCTTGATTGATGCTGCGACAGCTGCTGTCGCAGATGTGATTGGTAAAACGCCTGAGTTGTCGACCGCAGGGGGGACTTCCGATGGTCGTTTCATTGCACCAACGGGCGCCCAAGTTCTCGAACTCGGTCCTGTTAACGCCACCATTCACAAAGTCAATGAACAAGTGAGCCACGATGATTTAATTAAACTGACCGACATGTACGAACGCATTCTTGAGCGCGTGCTTGTCAGTGACAATATGGGTTGATCATTCATGCTAACGCCGCGGTGTACACTGCTACCAGCACAACTTTACGGACTTGATGATAGTCACGTGGCGGCAGTGCGCGGCGCGAGCTCACACCTCATTCGTTTACAACCTGCTGCAGCGCGGGCATTTTTACGCATGCAAGAAGCCGCGGCGCGAGCTGGACACAACTTGCAAATAGCCAGTGGCTATCGAGATTTTGCGCGCCAATGCAGTATTTGGTCACGTAAGTGGGCGAACAGCAACCAAAACCAAGATGCTCTTATTGAAATACTGCATTGGTCGGCGTTGCCAGGCACGTCACGACATCACTGGGGTACCGATCTCGACGTTTTTGACCCCGACGCTCTCGGTACTGAAAAATTACAGCTCGAGCCATGGGAATACGCAGAGCATGGTCCGTTTGCCAAACTTAATCAATGGCTTGACGACCACGCCGCCCGGTTTGGTTTTTATCGTTGCTACGCTGACTCAGCAACAAGTGGCGTTGCCATTGAGCCTTGGCATTTCTCATATGCACCACTGTCGCAAGCGTACCCAGAACAAATTCAACCTCAAGAACTTGCGCAGCGACTTACCGCGGCGCAACTACCAGGCCTGAAATTGGTGTTATCTCAGCTTGAGTCAATTGTTGCTAACTACGTGCTGCGCACAACGCCTGCGCCGACGGAAGCATTGGCCGCACGAACGCATGGAGACCAGTAAATGTCACTCGGTGCTTGGATTATTATTGTGTTAGCCCTTGGCATTATTCTTAGCAACATCATGTTGTTGAAAAAAACGGCGAACATGAAAATGCCAACCAAGTCGAAGCCTGACGCTGGAAACAATCCACAACAGCAGGATCAATGGCAGAAGGATGATTGGGACAAGGATAACTGGGGTAAGGACGACTGGGATAAAGAAAATTGGGAAGACGACACTGCACAAAACAGTGACAAAAAGTCCGAAGACAACAAAAAGTAAAGGAGGCTATTTAGCCTCCTTTGTTGTTATAACTTGTCTTATAACTTGTGTTGTGAAGTGCGCTGGCAGCCAAGAGTTATAATGGCACACCCAAACGTTGTGCAACTTCTTCGTAAGCTTCAACGACGCCACCCAAACCTTGGCGGAAGCGATCTTTATCCAGTTTGGTTCGGGTTTCTTTGTCCCATAAACGGCAGCCGTCTGGGCTAAATTCATCACCCAACACCACTTCCCCGTTAAAGACACCGAACTCTAGCTTGTAATCGACTAGCAACATACCAGCATTGGCAAAAAGTGGTTTCAGAACGTCATTCACCGCGAAGGTTAAACGCTTCATTTCCGCCATTTGGTCGGCCGTTGCCCAACCAAAAGTAGCAACGTGTGACTCATTCACCATGGGGTCGTGTAATGCGTCATTTTTGAGAAACAACTCAAACGTCGGAGGATTGAGTTCAAGCCCCTCTTGAACGCCTAAGCGGCGCACTAATGAGCCCGCAGCAAGGTTGCGTACGACACATTCAACCGGAATCATGTCGAGCTTTTTAACTAAACATTCATTGTCTGATAGCAGCGCTTCCATCTGCGTTGGAATTCCCGCAGCAGCCAGCTTTTCCATAATGAAGTAGTTAAATTTGTTGTTCACCATGCCTTTGCGAGCAAGTTGTTCGACTTTCTCGCCGTCAAAAGCAGACGTGTCATCGCGAAACTCTAAAACTAAAAAGTCCGGATTGTCTGTGGTGAATACAGTTTTTGCCTTACCGCGGTACAGCTCATCACGTTTTTGCATGGAAGTTTCTCAAGTTCCTAGTCATCACTATCCCGGAATGCTCGCGCAAACACCGGGAACCAAGCGTCCAGTTGCTCTGCGCTTACTGGCTCGTCATCAATTTGCGCGACGATATAAGTAACGCCGTCACGCTCGTCTACTGTAAATACCACTTCGGTGCCACGATCAAGCGGAAGATCACCTTCTTGCGCACGCGACCAGAAGGCTAAGCGACGGAATATGCTCCGTTTGCCACCTGGCTCATAGGAGGTGTAATAGGTACCTTCACTTTGATTTAAATCATCAATTGCAAAACCAGCGCGTTCGAATACGCCCGGCATTAACGCCCACGCAACGGTAAATGAACTGTCGATAATAAATGCTGCATTGGCATCAGCGTTTTCACCGCGACGAAGATCGATGCCAAGTTGCGCTGCTTGTAAGCGCTCGCCCTCATAAGAGCGGGCTAAGCGTTGTGAAACCTGATTTAAGAAACCAACTTCCAGATCACGTTGCAACATCACTGGCACATTTTCGCGACTGACCGCTTGTCCATTGCGTAACCAGCGGATATCAGTGGCGGTCACATCAAGCGCCGCACTGCGGCGGTGTGATGCGGCTTGCATTTCTATGCGTAACGCTTGCTCCGAAGAAAAACGAATGCGCTCACGACTGAATAATGAAAAGAAACCACCACGACGTTGGCTATATTGCTCAATGCGATAAGGTGCTGTCACGATCAAGCGTTCGCTATCACGCTCAATAATCTGTGCGCCCGTTTCTGCGACAACCTCTTCAACTGCATCCCAAACCCAGCTTGGCAAGTCAGAAATGCCTTCGACCGCGTCAAAGGCAATACGTGATTCACGTGTTGCTTCGTCAACGCGACTACCGGGAGCTAATGAAAGAACTTGCGCTGGTGAACGCACGCTCACAGCTTCACCGAGTGAACCGCCACGTTGTTGGTCTGATAATGGTGGGATTTGGAACTGGGCTCGTTGTTGCCGAGCTTCTAAGTCATCGGGAAAAGTTAATTGCCCACGATCTTCAACTTCTAAATAATCGAAACCACCTTCGGCAAGTTCGCGTTGGGCAGCGCAACCACTCACCAAAACAACTGCGAGACCGATAATCCCTAATTTATTCAACGTCATCCGAACTCCGCTCTGTTAAATATCCTGCATCTTTGAGTGCTTGTTCGATTACTTTTTCGTTCTCAAGTTCCGGAGGAGTGAGCGGTAATCGATAATTAGCTTGAATCCACCCTAACCGAGCCATTGCCCACTTCACCGGAATCGGGTTAGCTTCAATGAATAAGGCCTGATGGAGCGATGCTAGCTTAGCATCAAATTCTTCCGCCGCTTGACGATCGCCACGACAGGCGGCGTCAACCATGCGCTTCATGGTTTGTGGCATCAAGTTAGCTGTCACACTAATCACGCCATGACCACCCGCTAGCATAAACTCGCGCGCTGTTGGATCGTCACCAGACAGCAGCAAAAAGTCATGGCCACACAAACGTTGTAATTCAGCAACTCGCGAAACATCACCAGTCGCTTCTTTAATGCCAATAATATTCTGGTTCTGTGCTAGCTCTGCAACGAGTTCTGGTGGCAAATCGCAGCAAGTTCTGCCCGGTACGTTGTAAAGAAACTGTGGGAGGTCGCTCGCCTCACTCACGTGTTTGTAATGCTCAAGGATACCGCGCCGGCTTGGCTTGTTGTAATACGGAGTGACATTTAAAAAACCGTCGACACCGAGTGGTGCAATGCGCTCTGTGAGCTGCACTGCTTCATGGGTTGAGTTTGAACCGTTACCTGCTATGACGCGTATTCGTCCTGCAGCCAGTTCAACGGTAGCACGCACCACGTCCACATGCTCATCGTGGCTCAGGGTTGGCGATTCGCCTGTGGTTCCTACCGAGACAATTGCGTCGGTTCCATACTGAACATGGAACTCAACTAATTCTGCGAGGAGTTTATAATCAACATTGCCGTTGCTGGTAAACGGGGTGACAAGCGCCACCATACTGCCGGTTAGCATAGATTCTCCCTCTTAAAATAAGGGCTCAATCTTACTTGTGTGGCGGGTTAATGACAAGTGTAGTTCACTGGCTTCTGCATGGATTCTATGCTTTCATGTGCATACGAGGCTTTACAGTTAATGATGAGGATGTTTATTCATGAAAACTTTGCAAGTTGGCGACGCTGCGCCAATGTTTACTTTACCCGACCAACAAGGTGAAGCGGTAAGTTTAAAAGAACTGCTGAAAAGTGCTCAGGTTCTCGTTTATTTCTACCCCAAAGCGATGACTCCGGGCTGTACTGTCCAGGCTCAAAAGCTCCGCGATACGCGCGATGAACTGGCGTCGAAAGGTGTCACTGTGGTTGGCATTAGTCCAGACGCCCCAAAGCGTCTAGCCAAGTTCACGGAACGAGATGAACTGAATTTCACGCTACTTAGCGACGAGCAGCACGAAGTTGCCAATGCTTTTGGTGTGTGGGGTCCAAAGAAATTCATGGGGCGCGAATACGATGGTATTCACCGAATCAGTTTCTTGATTGGCAAAGACGGTAAAGTCGCTCACGTCTTCGACAAATTCAAAACCAAAGATCACCACGAAGTCGTTCTAGCGGCTCTGTAAGATATCTGCGCCGGCTCTCACGCTCAGCGCTGGGAGCAGGCTTCCGAGTCGGGGCATAGGGGATGTCAGAGACGCCGTGAACCCATATATGGACACCTCGCAAAAAACAAGTGATTTTCTACATAAATTCACCTTG
>ERZ869909.1329-NODE-1329-length-20289-cov-5.103750_pt1 | contig 20289 bp, 17 predicted proteins | sample MGYA00520892_ERZ869909 | MGnify/ENA primary metagenome ERZ869909 (study PRJEB32215, sample SAMEA104723947) | bioreactor metagenome | biome: bioreactor; feature: anaerobic bioreactor; material: water | place: China | collected 2015-03-12 ... | reverse complement strand
CCCCTTTGACGAAATCGCCGTGGAAGAGGCGATCCGGCTGAAGGAAAAGGGTGTCGCCTCCGAAGTGGTGGCGGTGTCGATCGGCGTGAAACAGGCGCAGGAAACGCTGCGCACGGCGCTGGCCATGGGTGCCGACCGCGCGATCCTGATCATCGCCGCCGATGACGTGCATACCGATATCGAGCCGCTGGCGGTGGCCAAGCTGCTCAAGGCGGTTGTCGATGAGGAGCAGCCCGGGCTGGTTCTGGCCGGCAAGCAGGCGATCGACAACGACATGAACGCCACCGGGCAGATGCTGTCGGCGCTTCTGGGCTGGAGTCAGGCGGCTTTCGCTTCGGAGGTCACCATCGAGGATGGCCATGCCGTCGTCACCCGCGAGGTGGATGGCGGGCTGCAGACCATCAAGGCCAAGATGCCCTGCATCGTCACGGTCGATCTGCGCCTCAACGAGCCGCGCTATGCCTCGCTGCCCAACATCATGAAGGCCAAGAAGAAGCCGCTCGATGAAAAGACCGCCGCCGATTATGGCGTCGATGTCAGCCCGCGGCTGACCATCGTCAAGACCGCCGAGCCGGCCGCGCGCAAGGCGGGTGTGAAAGTGGGCTCGGTCGATGAGCTGATTGCGAAACTGAAAGACGAAGCGGGGGTGATCTGATGGCCGTTCTGCTCTTTGCCGAAGTGACCGACGGGGCGCTGAACCGCGACGCCACCGCCAAGACCGTCACCGCCGCCAAGGCGCTGGGCGATGTGGTGGTGCTGTGCGCCGGCGCGCGTGCCGCTGATGCCGCCGCCGAGGCGGCCAAGATTGCCGGCGTCTCCAAGGTGCTTTGCGCCGAGGATGCCGGCCTTGGCCACCGCCTGGCCGAGACCACCGCCGCCCTGATCGCGGATCTGGCGGGCGGCTACAGCCATGTGCTTGCCCCGGCCACGACGGATGCCAAGAACATCATGCCCCGCGTTGCGGCGCTTCTGGATGTGATGATCCTGTCGGATGTCTCGGCGGTTGTGGATGCCGATACTTTCGAGCGCCCGATCTATGCCGGCAACGCCATCCAGACCGTCAAATCGGCGGACAAGATCAAGGTCATCACCGTGCGCACCTCGACCTTCGAGGCCGCCGGCGAGGGTGGTTCGGCCAGCGTCGAGGCGATCGGCGCCCCGGCCAATGCCGGCCTGAGCGAATGGATCGAGGACAAGGTTGCGGCCTCGGACCGGCCCGAGCTGACCTCGGCCAAGATCGTCGTTTCGGGCGGTCGCGGCGTTGGCTCGGAAGAGAGCTTCGCCATGATCGAGGGGCTGGCCGACAAGCTGGGCGCCGCGGTCGGTGCCTCGCGTGCGGCGGTCGATTCCGGCTATGCCCCCAACGACTGGCAGGTTGGCCAGACCGGCAAGGTGGTGGCGCCCGATCTTTATGTCGCGGTCGGCATCTCCGGTGCGATCCAGCATCTGGCCGGGATGAAGGACAGCAAGGTCATCGTCGCCATCAACAAGGACGAGGAAGCGCCGATCTTCCAGGTCGCCGACTATGGCCTGGTCGCCGATCTCTTCGCCGCGGTGCCGGAGCTGACCGAGAAGCTCTGAGCCTGATGCAGCAGTATCAGGGGCCCGTCAGCCGAATGCCGGCTGGCGGGCCCTTCGGTTTTCAGCAAGGCCTGCAGGACCTGACCCAGCGCCTGCGCCAATTGCACGGCATCCTCGCCCGGCAATGGCAGCAGCACCCGCTCGCCACCGACCGGCAGTGCACCGTCCAGCGCCAGCCAATGCGGCGCCACCGGGCCCAGCAGCACGCCCCGGCGCGGCAGTTGCCCCAGCAGCGCAGCGAGCTTCTCCAGCCAGGCCGCTTCCAGCCCCGCCCGCAGCCGCGCGAAACGCTCCGGGCAGCGGCGATAGAGCGCGCCAAGCAGATGTCCGGTGAAATCGAAGGCGGTGAAATCCACCTCGGGGAACAGGGATTTGAGCGGCGCATGCGCGCGCAGGAACCGATCATTGCGCTTGCGGTGCACGCGATAGAACGGGTTGTCCAGATTGCCCAGCGGCGGCAGGCGCAGCACGAAGGCCCCGGCGCCCTCCGCCGCCTGTGCCAGTTGCGCATCGTCCAGATGCCGGTCCAGCCCCTCGATCCGCGCCGCCGGGCTTGTCAGCCGCCGCGCCAGCCGCGTCAGCATCGCCGGATGCAGCAGTGCACCCGCCCGCGTGCCCAGCAGGATCACCCCCTCATGCCGGGGCGCTGGCAGCGGCATGCGGGCACCGGCCAGAAGCGCGGCAGGGGGGCGGGCGGGAAGGGCGAGCAATTGTTTCATCATCAGGCCTCACAAAGGCGTATGACTGCCATTGTTGCGTCAAATCGTTACAATATCCTTAGCGCCAACCCGCTCGCCGCCCGCCCCCTCCCGGCGCCAGCACCGGCCAAAGGGCGCTTCACACCGGCGCCAATGCCCATTAAGGTCGCGCCCTGAAGCAGCGAGGATGGCGATGGATATCAAGACCGTAGGGATCGTGGGCGCAGGCCAGATGGGCAATGGCATCGCGCATGTCTTCGCGCTGGCCGGGTATGAGGTGCTGCTCAACGATATCTCGGCCGATGCGCTGGAACGCGCCGTCGCCCTGATCGACCGCAACCTTGAGCGCCAGGTCTCGCGCGAGAAGATCTCGGCCGAGGTCAAGGCCGCGGCCCTGGCGCGCATCCGCACCACCACCACGCTCGCCGATCTCGGCCCGACCGATCTGATCATCGAGGCCGCCACCGAGCGCGAAACCGTCAAACAGGCGATCTTCGAGGACCTGCTGCCGCATCTGAAGCCGCATACCATCCTGACCTCGAACACCTCATCGATCTCCATCACCCGGCTGGCCAGCCGCACCGACCGGCCGGAAAAGTTCATGGGGTTTCACTTCATGAATCCGGTGCCGGTGATGCAGCTCGTCGAGCTGATTCGCGGCATCGCCACCGACGAGCCCACCTATCGCACCCTGCTCGGCGTGGTCGAGAAACTCGGCAAGACCGCCGCTAGCGCCGAGGATTTCCCCGCCTTCATCGTCAACCGCATCCTGATGCCGATGATCAACGAGGCGGTCTATACGCTCTATGAGGGCGTGGGCTCGGTCAAATCCATCGACGAATCGCTCAAGCTCGGGGCCAACCATCCGATGGGCCCGCTGGAACTGGCCGATTTCATCGGCCTCGATACCTGCCTGGCGATCATGAACGTGCTTCATGACGGGCTGGCCGATACCAAATACCGGCCCTGCCCGCTGCTGACCAAATATGTCGAGGCCGGCTGGCTGGGCCGCAAGACCAAACGCGGCTTCTACGATTACCGCGGCGAAGTGCCGGTGCCGACGCGCTGAGCGCTGCCGTCTTTGTGCTGAAAATATCCTGGGGGTGAATGGCCGGCACGGCCAGAGGGGGCAGCGCCCCTTTTCAGAACCCCTCGCCGAAACGGTCGGCAACCAGCGCGCTCAGCGCCTCCATCAGATCCTCGGCCTGCGCGCCCGAGGTGCGCACCACGATCTCGGTCCCACGCGAGGCGGCCAGCATCAACAGCCCCATGATGGAATCGCCGGCCACGCTCATGCCGTCCTTCTCCACCTCGGCCTCGGCCTCGAACCGCTCCACCACCTCGACGAACTTGGCCGAGGCACGCGCATGCAGGCCCTTTTCATTGACGATCTTCAAGACCCGCTCGGCACTCAAATGCCCTGCCTCCCCGACACTTCGATACTGTTGATATACTTGCGCCCCGCCTCCAGCGCCAGCGCCGCCGCCTCGGCCACGCTGTGATGGCGTGATTTCGCCAGCTTGATCAGCATCGGCAGATTGGCCCCGTAGAGAATGCGGCGATTGGCCGGCAGGCAGGCCGGCATCGACAGGTTCGAGGGCGAGCCGCCAAACATGTCGGTCACCAGCAGGACCCCACGGCCGGCATCCACTGCATCGGCGGCGCGGCAGATCTCGTCCTGCTTGGCGGCGCGGTCGTGATCATATTCGATCGAGATCGCGCGGATGCCCTCCTGCTTGCCGACCACATGCTCGACCGCTGCCAGATATTCGCGCGCGAGGCCCCCATGCGCGACGATCACAATTCCGATCACGCCCTGCTACCCTTGTTCCGCAGCTTGCCCGTCCCTTGCAACCCGCTCCAGTTCCCTATGCCTCTTTGACACTCGCCAGCCCTGCTCTGCAAGCGTTTTAGCCAGTTTTTCGGCCAGCGCCACCGAGCGATGCTTGCCGCCGGTGCAGCCAAACGCGATGGTCAGGCTGGTCTTTCCCTCATCGACAAAGGCTTCCAGCAGCGAGGACACCAGATCATGCACACGCTCGAAGAAGGGCGCGCAGCGCGGGTCGGCCTCGATATGGGCCAGCACCGAGGCGTCGCGCCCGTCGCGCGGGCGCAGCGCCGGGTCCCAATGCGGATTGGACAGAAACCGGCAGTCGAATACCATGTCCACGCCGCGCGGCAGCCCGCGCTTGTAGGAAAATGATTGCACCGACAGCGCCATCGGCACGCCGCTTTGCGGTGCGAACCAGCGCGCGATCTCGGCGCGCAGCTGATGCGGGGTCAGCACCGAGGTATCAATCAGCACATCGGCGCGCTCGCGCACCGGCCCCAGCAGTTCCAGCTCGCGCAGGATGCCGGTCAGCGGTGTATCCTGCGGGCTGAGCGGGTGGCGGCGGCGGGTCTCGGAATAGCGCCGCACCAGCGTATCGGCATCGCATTCCAGATAGAGCAATTCGCTGCGCAGCCCCGGTTCGCGGTGCAGCCGGTCCACGAGAGCATTCATTGCATCGGTCGAGAAATCGCGGTTGCGCACATCCACCCCCAGCGCCAGCGGCCGAGGCAGGGGCGGGCCGTCCAATAGCCGCGGGATAAGTGTCAGCGGCAGGTTGTCGATCGCCTCGAACCCCAGATCCTCCAGCGCATTGATCGCCGAGGAGCGCCCGGCACCCGAAGGCCCGGTCACCATCACCACCTGCGCTTTCGGCACGAATGGCGGGGTTTCGCTGCTGGTGTCGTCAGTCATGGTGGCGGTGGTCCTGGCGGGGTGGTCGGGTTTGTGGGCGGTTCAGATATTCGGATCGTCAGGCCGGCGGCTGGCACTTTCAATATAATGTCTCACCGCCAGCGGGGAAGGACCGCCCGGCCCGGCGGCAAGGCAGGGCAGGGCGATGCCGGCGATGACGCTGCGTTGCGGCATGGGCAGGCGGGCCGGCGGCGGCGCGCCCAGGTCGATGATCAGCGCCACCCGGGCCAGCCGGCGCGGCAGCAGCCGGATCAGCCCCAGCCCCCGCACCTCAAGCAGCCCGGTGATGGTGCGGGGCGCGCGGGCATAGAGCGCGCCATCGAGCGCGGTGATCAGCGTCTGGTCATCGGCCACCAGTTCGGCGCCGGCCTCGATCAGCGCCAGCGCCAGCCGCGATTTCCCCGAGCCCGAAGGCCCCAGGATCAGCACCCCGGCCCGCGGGCCAAAGGCGACGGTGCTGGCATGCAGGTTGCGCGGCTCGGGGCTCAAATCGGCAGGCCGACGACGAAGCGCGCGCCCAGCGGCGGCGAGTCGCGATCGGCATGGGTGGGGCGAATGTTCTCGGCCCAGATGACGCCACCATGCGCCTCGACGATCTGCTTGGAAATCGCCAACCCCAACCCGGAATGATTGCCGAACTGGTTTTCCGGGCGTTCGGAATAGAAGCGCTTGAAAACCTTGGTCAGCGCCTGTTCGGGGATGCCGGGGCCGGTATCCTCGACAACGACCAGCACCCGGTTCTCGCGTTTGCGCGCCCAGATCCGCACCGCGTCACCCTCGCCGCAGAACGAGATCGCATTGGAGATCAGATTGACGAAGACCTGCGCCAGCCGCGCCTCGAGCCCCTGAATATGGATCGGCTCGCGCGGCAGTTCCGAGATGAACTCAACCCCCTTGGCGGCGGCTTCCTGCGCCAGATGCTGGCTCAGATTGTCGAGCGTCTTGCACAGGTTGAAGGTCTCTTCCTCTTCCTTGACCAGCTCGCTGTCGAGCCGCGAGGCATTCGATGTATCCGAGATCAGCCGGTCCAGCCGCCGCACGTCATGTTCGATGACATCGAGCAGCCGGGCGATCTGGTCCTCGCGCTTGGCCACCCGCAGCGTACCCACCGCCGAGCGCAGGCTGGCCAGCGGGTTTTTGATCTCATGCGCCACATCGGCGGCGAACTGCTCGTTGGCGTCGATCCGGTCATAGAGCGCCGAGACCATGCCGCGCATCGCCACCGACAGCCGGCCGATCTCGTCGGGGCGGCCGGCCAGATCGGGGATGCGCACCCGGCCCGGAGACATGCGCCGCGCGTTGCGGTCGCGCCCCAGCTCGGCGGCGGTGGCCAGATCGGCCAGCGGGTTGGCGATGGTCGAGGCCAGCACCAGGCTCAACCCCACCGAAACCAGCAGCGCCACCAGAAACATCTGCAACACCTGCTCGCGTTCGGCACGCAGCATGCGCTCGATGCTGCCGGGGATCTGTTGCATCACCACCACGCCGACCGGGCGGTTGCCATCGAGCACCGGGGCGGCGACGATCATGCGAAAGCCGCTGCCGAGCCGCAGGGTCTCGCTGGCGCTGGTGCCGCCCATGGCGCGGGCGTGCAGCTCATCAAGCAGTTCGGCGGCGCTGGGCGGCTCGGGCGGGCTGGAGATGCGCAGTCGTTCCAGCCCCGACCAGATGCCATCGAGCGTATCGGAAATCAGCGTGCGCTGTTCTTCCACCGCCAGCAGCGGCACCGGGGTCGAACTGCGCGCGACCTGACCGCGTCGCATGGCCTCGACCGCGCCCTCTGCATCAAGCAGCAATACTTCGGTATCGGGATTGAGGCTCAGCGCGGCCAGCGCGGCGGCGCGCAGCGCGCGAGCCTGCTCGGCGTCGGCCTCGCCCTCCGCTTCAGGCGCGCCGCTGAGTGCGGGCAGCGCGGCCAGCAGATCGGCCAAAGCCTCGGCCTGAGAAATCAGCGCGCTTTCATGCTGGCGCGCCAGCGTATCGCGGAACGGGTTGGTGAACAGCACCCCGGCCACCAGCAGCACCAGCGCCAGCAGGTTGAACAGGATGATCTTGCGCGCCAGGGGTGAGCTGAAGATCGACAGGATGCCGCGCCGCGCCCGGCGGATGCGCATTTCCGTATCGACGGCGCTTTGCGGGCGCACCCAATCCTCGCCCAGCACAACCTCGTTGCCCGCTGCGCCGGTTTCCCTGCTCACTTGCGCCCCCACCGACATGCTGTTGCGGGTTCCGCCTCTGGCCCTGCCGCGCTCACGGCTCAGGCTTCGTTATACTTGTAGCCAATGCCATAGAGCGTTTCGATCGAGGCGAAATCGGAATCGACCGAGCGCATCTTCTTGCGCAGGCGCTTGATATGGCTGTCGATCGTGCGGTCATCGACATAGACCTGATCGTCATAGGCGACATCCATCAGCTGATCGCGGCTCTTGACGAAACCGGGGCGCTGGGCCAGCGCCTGCAACAGCAGGAACTCGGTCACCGTCAGCGTCACATCCTGGCCCTTCCAGGTGACGGCGTGTCGCAGCGGGTCCATCGACAGGCTGCCGCGCACCATCACCTTGGTATCTTCGGTGGTGCCGACCTCGTTGGTTTCCATCGCCTGCTGGCGGCGCAACAGCGAGCGGATACGTTCGATCAGCAGTCGCTGCGAGAAGGGCTTCTTGACATAATCATCGGCGCCCATGCGCAGGCCCAGAACCTCGTCGATCTCGTCATCCTTCGAAGTCAGGAAGATCACCGGCATCTGGGTCTTCTGGCGCAGCCGCTGCAACAGCTCCATCCCGTCCATGCGCGGCATCTTGATATCCAGCACTGCCATGTCCGGCAGCTTGCGATTGAACGCATCCAGCGCCGACTGGCCGTCATTGTAGGTTTCGACCTCGAAGCCCTCGGCTTCCAGCGAGATCGCCACCGAAGTCAGAATATTGCGATCATCATCGACAAGCGCGATTTTCGACATGGACCTGTCCTCATGCTGCTCTGTTCGTATTTTTGCCCCATTTTGATTTTTTCAGCACGAAGAATCAACCGAATACTACGAATCAGCCCGCGATTGCCCGCCGGGGGTGCCAAAAGAGCGGCTATGGCCGGCCCGGATCGGCGATGAATGGCGCAGCATCCGGGCAGTTTGCGATAACACTGGCATGGTTGCGCTAACCGCCGCTTTGGGCGCTGTTCTTTGCCGGAAAGCCCATGATATAGCGCAGCAAGCGGCGTCCGTGACCGCCGCAACCGGCCTGCCGGGAGGGTGGCGGGGTCCGGCCAGGGCAACCGGCCGCGCGGCGGCCAGATGGCACGGCATGAGGAGCGAGCATATGACGGCAGGACGCGTGAACCCGAAACACCGGCTGGAGGATCAGGGCATCACCGGGCTCGGCGCTGTGGCCTATAACCTGATCGAACCGGCGCTGGTGCAGGCTTCCGTCGCGCGCGGCGAGGCCACGCTGGGGCAGGGCGGCGCGCTTCTGGTCAGCACCGGGCAGTTCACTGGGCGCTCGCCCAAGGACAAGTTCGTGGTGCGCTCGGCCGGGGTGGAAAACACCATCTGGTGGGAAAACAACAAGCCCATGGCGCCCGATGCCTTCGAGCGGCTGCATGCCGATATGCTGGCGCATATGAAGGGGCGCGACTATTTCGTGCAGGATCTTTACGGCGGTGCCGATCCGGCGCACCGGCTGGATGTGCGGGTGATCACCGAGTTGGCCTGGCACGGGCTTTTCATCCGCCATCTGCTGCGCCGCCCGGCGCGCGACGAGCTCGACAGCTTCGTCCCTGACTGGACGATCATCAACTGCCCCTCGTTCAAGGCCGATCCGGCGCGCCATGGCTGCCGCTCGGAAACCGTGATCGCGCTCAATTTCGAGCGCAAGATGATCCTGATCGCCAATACCGCCTATGCCGGCGAGAACAAGAAATCGGTCTTCACGCTGCTCAACTACCTGCTGCCGGAGAAGGGCATCATGCCGATGCATTGCTCGGCCAATCACGCGATTGGCGATGCGGCGGATTCGGCGGTGTTCTTTGGTCTGTCGGGCACCGGCAAGACCACGCTGTCGGCCGATCCGGGCCGGGTGCTGATCGGCGATGACGAACATGGCTGGTCGGGCAACGGCATCTTCAACTTCGAGGGTGGCTGCTACGCCAAGACCATCAACCTGGACCCCAAGGCCGAGCCCGAGATCCATGCCACCACCACCCGCTTCGCCTCGGTGGTGGAGAACATGGTCTTCGATCCCGAGACCCTGGCGCTGGATTTCGACGATGCCAGCCTGACCGCCAATACCCGCGTGGCCTATCCGCTGGAGGCGATCTCGAACGCCTCGGAGACCTCGCTGGGCGGGCATCCGAAGAATATCATCATGCTGACCTGCGATGCGTTCGGCGTGCTGCCGCCGATCGCGCGGCTGACCCCGGCACAGGCGATGTATCATTTCCTGTCGGGCTTCACCTCGAAAGTGGCCGGCACCGAGCGCGGCGTGACCGAGCCCGAACCTACCTTCAGCACCTGTTTCGGCGCCCCCTTCATGCCGCGCCGCCCGGAGGTCTATGGCAAGCTGCTGCAAGCCAAGATCCGCGAACACGGCGCCACCTGCTGGCTGGTCAATACCGGCTGGACCGGCGGCGCCTATGGCACCGGCTCGCGCATGCCGATCAAGGCCACCCGCGCCTTGCTGACGGCGGCGCTGAACGGCTCGCTGCAGCAGGGTGAGTTCCGGCGCGATGTGAATTTCGGCTTCGATGTGCCGGTCAGCGTGCCGGGCGTGGACAGCGCCCTGCTGGACCCGCGGCGCACCTGGGCCGATGGCGATGCCTATGACGCCCAGGCCGCGCGGCTGGTGTCGATGTTCGCCGAGAATTTCGCGCAATACGTGCCCTATATCGACGACGATGTGAAAGCCGCCGCCATCGGCTGAGCCTGCCAGAGCGCGCGCTGGGCCTGCCGGCGCGCGCTATGCCTGGGGTGCTCCTGGATGTGCGTCAGGCCCGATAGGCCAGACGCAGCCCACCCCAATGCTTGCCGCGCACATGAATCGGCGCCGAGACATCCTTCATCAGCGCGAAAACGCCGCCACCCATGTCGCGGCGATAGACCTGCAGCAGGAAGGGTGCGCGGTTGCGGGCTGCCGCAATGCCGGTGCGATCATCAAAGATCCGGCGGTTGCGGCAATTGGCGGTATTCCAGGCGCTGTCGCCCGGGCGCTGGGCCTGCGAGAACTTGTTGTTATGCGTCGGCAGGAAGCCGTTCACATCGACCGCGGCGCAAAACACCACCTTGTCCGACAGTTTCAGCGCCGGTTCCTGGATCGGCGGCAGCAGGCGGTCGGTGATCGGCACGGCGCGGGTCATCAGTTGCTGCGGATCGGTGCCGGGGATCGGCTGATAATACCGGTCGAACAGATCGCCTTCGCTGATCCGTCCGGCATCGAGTTCTTCCGCGAAGAGCGCGCTGACCTCGGCGGCGGCGGCCTGCACGGCGCGCACGAAGGGGCTGTCATCGGTTTCGACATCGAGCAGGACGCAGGCCCCCATCAGGTTCTGGCTGCTGGTGAACAGCTTCTCCACCTGCCCCTCGACGGTTTTCACCACCTGTTTGGTCTGCGCCGCGCCGTCATCGAGCGTGGCAATGCCCTGCTGCATGCTGGTGATGGTGGCGCTGTTGGCGGCTATCGCCTCGCAGATGCGCTGCTGCTGTTCGATCACGCTGTCCATCGCGCCCGAAATCACCCCCAGAGTCTGCGAGACGCCCTGGCCATCCTCGCGCAACCGGCGCATGCGGTCGAGCATGGTATCGGCGGCCTCGGTCACGCCGAGGGTCTGGGCGTTGAGCTGATCGAGCGTGCGGCCGATCTGCTCGGTGGTATCGGTGGTGCGCTCGGACAGGCTCTTGACCTCCTGCGCGATGATCTTGAAGCCGCGTCCCGCCTCGCCTGAGCGCGAGGCCTCGATCGTGGCGTTGACCGCCAGCAGGTTGGTCATGCGGGCAATGGCCGAAATCTCCGCTGCGGCGCGCGAGACAAGCTCCAGCGCGGCATTGAGCTGGCCGACCTGCTCGCCCACCGATTCAGCCGAATCGGCCAGCGCGCCAACGCCTGACATCACTCTTGAGACATCCTTGAGGCCGGTGGCGATGCGCCCGCGCTCCATTTCGCCGGTCTCGCCGGCCTGGCGCGCGGCCTCGTTCACCTCGTCATTGACCTGTGAAAGCGCCGCCGCGCCCTGGCGCAGATCGGCGATGGCCTTGCCTTCCCGCTCGATCCGGGCGGAAACCTGATCCAGCTCGCTCGACACTTCGGCCACCAGCAGACTGACCTTGCCGGCATCGGCGGCAATGGCGCGGAACGCCTGGGTGCGCGTCGCATCCTCGATATGGGGCGCGGCGCCTTCCGGGGCGAGCGCATCTGGCAATCTGCTGGCATCGAGCATTGAGACCCTCCGGCGGCGGGGTGAGCGAAATCTTCCTGTGCGCAGCCATCATGCCGCAAAAGTCTTTCACGAAGGTTATCACCGGCTCGCCCGCACTTTGGTTGACAGCCGCCCCCCGACGGGTTCAGTCTGCCCCCGTTCCGCAAGCGCTCTCAGGATGTGACCCATGACTTTTCCGCGCACCCGGCTGACTGCGGCATCGGTTCTCCTTGCAAGCCTGGTGCTTGTCGCGCCGGCTCGGGCCGATCTGCCGCTGCGCTTCGTCCCCGAGGTTGCAGAACTGACGCGCGGGTTGATCTGCGCGCCGCCGCCCGCCGGTCGGCGCGAGGCCCCCGATACCGCCTTCGGCTGGATCCATGTGCCTGACGAGCCCATCGTCATCCGCCGCGAGGGCACCATGGTGCCGGCGGTGCTGGGCATGGGCTTTGGTGTGCATTTCCGGCTGCATGACGATGCGCCGCGCCTGCTGCGCTATGTCGTCGAACATCCACCGATGGAACCGCAAGGGGTGACGCGGCAAAGCTGGGAGGCGCTGACACAGGGCCAGGGCGAGCGGGTCTTCTTCCAGTTCGATCTGCCCGAGGAACTCTTGCCCGGCTTCTGGTCCTTCACCGCGCTCGAGGGCACGCAGGAGCTGTTCCACGCCGCCTTCAAGGTCGTCTCCGCCGAGGAAGCCCCGGGGCTCTCGCGGCTTTGCGAGGGGGATGAGCTGCTGGCGCTCAGCCGATGATCGCGCGCCGCAGCAGGTTCAGCGCCACCAGCATCAGCACCACCAGTGTCCAGCGGCGGAAGCGCTCGGCATCGAGCCGGTCCTGAAGCCGGAAGCCCAGCCACATGCCCAGCGCCGCCGGCACCACCAACGCCACGGACAACGGCAGCGTCACCGCATTGAGCACGCCCGAGAACAGATGCGCTCCGGTCAGCACCAGTGCGCCGATCATGAACACCACGCCCAGCACTCGCACCATCTCGGTTTTCTCGGCGCCCACTGCCAGCAGATAGACGATCACCGGCGGGCCCCAGATGCCCGAAATCCCGCCGTAAAGCCCGCCGACCAGCCCCAGCCCGTATTCCGCCGGGTTGCGATGGCGCCGGGCGATCACCGGGCGCCAGCCGGAGAGCTGCATCAGCGCGAACCCCATCACCGGCACGCCGAGCAGCGCAAACAGCCATTGCTGCGGGAGCACCACCACGAAGGGCGCTGAAATCACGATGCCGAGGCAGGTCATGGCGATGATCCGCCAGTATTTCAGCCCCGATTCCCAGGCCGGGCGCAGGCCGAAGCGGAAGGATTGGTGCAGATTGGTGCTCAATACCGACAGGATCAGCGCCGCCAGCGCGGTTTCGGGCGGCATGAACGAGGAGAAGCCGGAAATCATGATCAGCGGCATGGCGAAACCCACCGCGCCCTTGACGAAACCGGCGAATATCGTCACCGCGCAGGCCAGTGCGAAGGCCCAGAGCGGCAGGCCACCGTAAAGCAGTTCCATCCTGTCCCCCGTGTTTTGTCAGCCTATATCGCAAGGGCGGGCAGGGCGCACGCGGGAATCGCCACGGAAGTCGGCGCCGACATATTCGTGCCGCTGCGGCGCTGATGGCGAATTAATATTGCGCTGCACCTGCAAAGTGACTATCTGCTGGGGCAGGCCGGAAGCCTGTTCCGGCACGATACCGGAACGACGCCAGAAGGAGTGCCGCCATGCCCCATGATGGACAGGATCTGCCGCAAGCCCAGCCGCTGGCCGAGGCGCCGCTGGCCCTGCTGGCGCCGCTGCTGCCGCCGCTTGAAGCGCTGCTGGCGCGGGCCAGCGCCGGGCTGCGCGCCCGGCTCAGCCCCGAGGGCCGGCTCGACCCCGCCCGGCTGGAGGCCGAGCAACATGCCGCGCATGGCCTGGCCTGGCTGGCCACCTATGTGGAGAGCCTGCGCCAGTTGCATCACTGGGGCGAGCGGCTGCAAGCCGATGGCGCTTTCGGCGAAATGGAGGCGTTGATCCTGCAGATCGGTGCCGGCGAATATCTGGCCCAGATCGCCGGCGGCATTCCGATGAACCAGAGCGAGTTCCTGCGCCCCGCCGCGCTGGGGCTGGGCGCTGCCGATACCGCCTTCCTGCATGAAGCCCCGGCCAGCACGCTGATCATGGCCAACAGCCCCGCCGCCCGCGCCCGTCTGGTGGCATTGATGCGCCAGAATACCGGCCGCGCCACCTTTGGCGCCACCGGGCTCGATGACGAGCTGGAGATGATCCGCAGCCAGTTCCGACGCTTCGCCGATGAACGCGTGGCGCCGCATGCGCATGACTGGCACCTCAAGGATCAGCTCATCCCGCTTGAAATCATCACCGAACTGGCCGAGCTGGGCGTTTTCGGCCTGACCATTCCTGAGGAATTCGGCGGGCTGGGGCTGTCGAAAGCCAGCATGGTCGTTGTCTCCGAGGAACTCAGCCGTGGTTATATCGGCGTGGGCTCGCTGGGCACGCGCTCGGAAATCGCCGCCGAGCTGATCCTGTGCGGCGGCACCGAGGCACAGAAGGCGGGGTGGCTGCCGAAACTGGCCTCGGGCGAGATCCTGCCCACCGCCGTCTTCACCGAACCCAATACCGGCTCCGATCTCGGCAGCCTGCGCACCCGCGCCCAGACCGAGGGCGACGACTGGCTGATCACCGGCAACAAGACCTGGATCACCCATGCCGCGCGCACCCACGTCATGACGCTGCTGGCGCGCACCGATCCCGCCAGCACCGACTGGCGCGGGCTGAGCATGTTCCTGGCCGAAAAGACCCCGGGCAGCGACGCCGAACCCTTTCCCACCCCGGGCATGAGCGGCGGCGAGATCGAGGTGCTGGGCTATCGCGGCATGAAGGAATACGAGCTTGCCTTCGACGGCTTCCGCGTCAAGGGCGAGAACCTGCTGGGCGGGGTGCCGGGCCAGGGCTTCAAGCAGCTGATGCAGACCTTCGAGAGCGCGCGCATCCAGACCGCCGCCCGCGCCATCGGCGTGGCGCAGAACGCGCTCGAACTGGGGCTGCAATACGCGCTCGATCGCAAGCAATTCGGCAAGGCGCTGGTCGAATTCCCCCGCGTTTCCGACAAGCTGGCGCTGATGGCGGCCGAGATCATGATCGCCCGCCAGCTCACCTATTTCTCCGCCTGGCAAAAAGACCATGACAAGCGCTGCGATCTCGAGGCCGGCATGGCCAAGCTTCTGGCCGCCCGCGTCGCCTGGGCGGCGGCCGACAATGCGCTGCAGATCCACGGCGGCAACGGTTTCGCGCTGGAATACCAGATCAGCCGGGTGCTCTGCGATGCCCGCATCCTCAACATCTTCGAAGGCGCGGCCGAGATCCAGGCCCAGGTCATCGCCCGCCGCCTGCTCGAAACCGCCCGCTGACGCGGCCTTGCAGCCCGTCTTTGTGCCGGAAATATCCCGGGGGTGAATGGGCGCAGCCCAGAGGGGGCAGCGCCCCCTCACGCTGTCCGTCCCGGGCCTGCGCCACGTCAGCCCGTTTCGCTCACAGTGCCTTGGCCGCCTCGCGCAGGGCGAATTTCTGGATCTTGCCGGTCGAGGTCTTGGGCAGGTCCTGAAACACCACTTTCTTGGGCGTCTTGAACCCCGCCAGGCGGGAGCGGCAAAAGGCGATCAGTTCCGCCTCATCGACCTCGCGGCCCGGCTTGAGCTCGACAAAGGCGCAGGGCACCTCTCCCCATTTCTCGTCGGGCTTCGCCACCACCGCCGCCAGCGCCACCGCCGGATGGTGCATCAAGGCTCCCTCCACCTCGACGGAACTCACATTCTCCCCGCCCGAGATGATGATGTCCTTCGCCCGGTCGGCGATCTTGATATAGCCGTCCGCATGGCGATAGGCGATGTCGCCGGAATGGAAATACCCGCCGGCAAAGGCCTCGCGCGTGGCTTCGGGGTTCTTGTAATAGCCCTTCATCACCCCGTTGCCACGATGCATGATCTCGCCCAGCGTCGCCCCGTCGCGCGGCACCGGCGCCATGGCGGCGTCGGTGACGGTGACATCCTCCATGAAGGGCATCAGCACCCCGGTTCGGGCCTTGACCGCGGCGCGTTCCTCGCCCTTCAGCGCCTCGAACCCCTCGTGCCAGGTGCATTCGGTGGCCGGGCCATAGGTTTCGGTCAGCCCATAGACCTGCGTCACATTGAACCCCAGCGGCTCGATGGCGGCCAGCGTCGCGGCCGGCGGCGGCGCCCCGGCGGTAAAGACCTCGACCGTGTGATCGAAGGGCAGGCGCTCCTCGTCGCGGGCATTGATGATGGTCTGCAAGACGATCGGCGCGCCGCCGAAATGCGTCGCCCCCTCGACCGATATGGCCTGATAGACACCGCGCGCCGTCACATCGCGCAGGCAGATCACCGTGCCGCCCAGGAGCGGGATCATCCAGGGATGGCACCAGGCGTTGCAATGAAACATCGGCACGATGGTCAGATAGCGCGGATAAAGCACCATGCGCCAGCTCACCACCTGTCCCATCGCCGCCAGATAGGCGCCGCGATGATGATAGACCACACCCTTGGGCCGCCCGGTGGTGCCGGAAGTATAATTGAGCGCCAGGCTCTCCCATTCGTCGCCCGGCATCACCCAGGCGAAAGCCTCGTCGCCGCCGGCCAGAAAATCCTCGTAGCACGGATGCCGGCCGCTGGCGCCGATCCCGGCCTGTGCATCGGGCACCTCGATCAGGCGCGGGGCATCGGCACGCCCGGCAATCGCCGCCTCGGCCAGGTCGATGAAGGCACTGTCCACCAGCACCAGCTTCGCCCCGCCATGTTCCAGAATATAGCGCACGGTATCGACATCGAGCCGGGTGTTGATCGCATTGAGCACCGCCCCGCAGGCCGGCACGCCGAAATGCGCCTCGGCATGGGCGGCGATATTGGGCAGGATCGTCGCCACCACGTCGCCCGGCCGCACCCCGGCCCCGGCCAGCGCCGAGGCCAGCAGCGTCACCCGGCGGGCATAATCGGCATAACTCAGGCGGCTTGAGCCATAGACCAGCGCCTCGCGCCCGGCAAAGATATCCGCCGCCCGGCGCAGGAAGGAAAGCGGTGTCAGCGGCGTGTAATTGGCCGTGCATTTCTCCAGCCCGGTTTCGTCCTCCAGCCAGCCCATGCCGCTCCCCCTTGCAACTTGTCCGCGCTTCTGCTCAGCCATATTGGCCGCAGTCACGGCATCAGGGAAGAGCCAACATGACCAGTCAGAACCGCACAATGGCTGCCGCCGGCGCCATCCTCGGCTATGCCACGCTGATCGGCTATACCGATAATTATGTGCGGGTGATCGCCGCCGAGGCCGGGCTGTGGCAGTTCCATTTCCTGCGCAGCGTCATGGCGGCGGGGCTGTTTGCACTGGCCATGGTGCCGCTGGGCCTGCAGCTGCGCCCGAAGAACCTGCGTGCGGTGGTGGCGCGCTCGCTGGTGCATGGCGCGGCGATGCTGATCTATTTCGGCTGCCTGGCCTTTCTCACGGTCGCGCAGACCGCCGCCGGGCTCTTCACCGCGCCGATCTTCGTGCTTTTGCTGTCGCGCTATCTCTATGGCCATGAACTGGGTCCGGCGCGCATCATCGCCGTGGCGGTGGGGTTTGCCGGGGTGGTGCTGGTGCTGACACCGGGCGCGGATCAGCCGCTGGGCTGGGCCAGCGTGCTGCCGGTGGCGGCGGGCGCGCTATATGCGCTGGGCAATCTGGCGACGCGCGAATGGTGCGCCGGCGAAAGCGCCGCCACGCTGACGCTGGGCTTCTTTCTGGCGCTGGGCGCGGCGGGGCTCGCCGGCGTGGGGCTGCTGGCGCTCTGGCCGCTCGATGCGCCACCGGGCAGCGACGGGTTCATCCTGCGCGGCTGGGTCAGCCCCTCGGGCGATTTCTGGTTCTGGACCGCGGTGCAGGCGCTGGGCTCGATGATCGCGGTGGGGCTGATGGTGCGCGCCTATCAGCTCGCTGAAGCCAGCCGCGTGTCGATCATCGAATATGCCGTGCTGCCGATCTCGGCGCTCTGGGGCTGGGTGCTGTGGAGCGAGAGCATCACCTGGGGCGCGGCGCTGGGCATGGTGCTGATCTTCGGCGCCGGCGCGGTGATCACCCTGCGTGGGCGGTAATCCGCCCGGCAGAGAATCGCTTATCACGCCGCGCGCCGGCGTTTACCCATTAAGCATCAAGCGTTTCGGGCCTCGCCCGGGCGCCGTTGCCGTTTTCGCAACAGCCAGCCGGCACACCGCCACATTGTCGCCGTGTTCCCGGGGTTTTTCCCGGTGATTGTGGCGATTTATGAAAAATTTTCGTGATTCAGACCGCCAAAATTCCACAAACTGCCCCCGCTTTCGCCATCCCTCAATGGTTTGGTCTTAACCATGGAGCGCTAAAAGGCCGTTCGTGAAAGGGACAAACCATGTTGAACAATTGGGTAGGTGAGGCAGGCAACCGGAAGCCCTTTGCTTCCTTTTCGATCTCGGATCGGAGCGATGTCTGGCCGAGCGATCTGGAACTGACCCCGGCGGTTCCGGGCATGTCCGATTTCGACATGATCGGCGAAGGCATGCTGGCCGGCACGCTGGTCGCCACCGATATCGGCTGGCAGCCGGTCGAGGATCTGCAAAGCGGCGATCGCGTGGTCACGTTCGACAACGGCATCCGGCCGCTGCGCTCGGTGGGCATTTCCAAACTTTGGACTGCCGCCAATCAGGCGCCGCGCGCTGTCTGGCCGCTGCTGGTGCCCGAACGCGCGCTGGGCAACCGCACCGCGCTGACCCTGCTGCCCGAACAGACCGTGCTCATCGAATCCGATGAGGCCGAGGCCCTGTTCGGCGATCCCTTCACCCTGGTCAGCGCCGCCTCGCTCGAAGGCTACAAGGGCATCACCCGGGTCTCGCCGAGCCGCGAAATGACCATCGTCACCCTGCAGTTCGATGAGGAAGAAGTGGTCTATGCCAACGGCACCACGCTGATCCATTGCCCCAACCCGCGCCCCGCCAAGGTCAGTTCGGCCGACGAACTGATCGGCATGGGCCGCAACTCGCTCTATTTCCGCCTGCCGCGCGCGCAAAGCGAAATGCTGGTCGAAGCGCTCAAGGGCGCCGCCGCCTGATATCTCCCGCCTGATTTCCCTTTCAAGACGGCCTCCCAAGCGACTGATCCCGGCCCGCATCCGCGCGCCGGGATCTTTTTGTCACAGACGGCCTCTAACGCTGCCCCGTCTTTGTGCCCCAAATATCCCGGGGGTGAATGGGCGCAGCCCAGAGGGGGCAGCGCCCCCTCTATCTGCACAGCAAGCGGGGCAGCGCCCCGCCGGCCCAGGTCTCAGGCGGCGCTGCGCGCCTTGGCGCCATAGAAGGTCTCGCCCTTGGCGGCCATGTCGCGCAGCAGTTCCGGCGCCTTGAACCGGGCGCCGAAGCGCGCTTCCAGATCGTCGCAGATCTCGACCGCGCGCGCCGCGCCCAGCATGTCCAGCCAGCCGAAAGGCCCGCCCGACCAGGGCGCGAAACCCCAGCCCAGAATCGCGCCGACATCGCCCTCGCGGATATCCTCCAGCACGCCTTCCTCCAGCGCGCGCACGGCTTCCAGCACCTGCGCCATCATCAGCCGGTGCTTGACCTCGGCCAGATCGGGCTGATCTTCCAGCCGCTCGAAACGATCCGCCAGCCCCGGCCAGTAGCCCAGCCGTTTGCCGCTCTCGTCATAGTCGAAGAACCCGGCGTTCGATTTGCGCCCAAGCCGGCCCTCTTCGACCATCCAGAACACCACCTCGTCCACCGCCTCATCGGGATAGGCATTGCCCATCGCCGCCTTGGTGGCCCTGGCGATCTTGGCGCCCAGATCGAGCGAGGTTTCATCGACCAGTTGCAGCGGCCCCACCGGGAAGCCCAGGAGCCGCGCGGCATTGTCCACCATCGCCGGGGCCACGCCTTCCTTCACCAGCCGCATGCCCTCGTTGATATAGGGGATGATGCAGCGGTTGGCATAGAAGAAGCGCGCATCATTGACCACGATCGGCGTCTTGCGGATCTGGCGCACATAATCGAGCGCCTTGGCCACCGCGCGCGGCCCGGTCTGGGCACCCTTGATGATCTCGACCAGCAGCATCTTGTCCACCGGGCTGAAGAAATGGATGCCGATGAACTGCTCGGGCCGGGCGCTGGCCTTGGCCAGTTCGCTGATCGGCAGGGTCGAGGTGTTGGAGGCATAGATCGCATCCGCGGGGATCACCGCCTCGGCCTTCTTCGTGACCTCGGCCTTGACCTGCACATCCTCGAACACTGCCTCGATGATCAGATCGCAGCCGTCCAGAGCGGCATAGTCGGTGGTGGCATTGATCCGGCCCAGCACTTCGGCTTTCTTGGCCTCGCTGACCTTGCCGCGCTTCATGCCCTTGTCCAGAATGCCGGTCGAATAGGCCTTGCCCTTGTCGGCGGCCTCCTGCGTGGCGTCGATCAGCACCACCTCGATCCCGGAATTGGCGCTGACATAGGCGATGCCCGCGCCCATCATGCCGGCGCCCAGCACGCCCACTTTCTTGACGCTCTGATCGGGCGCCTCGGGGCGGTTGGCGCCCTTCTCCAGCGCCTGCTTGTTCACGAAGATCGAGCGCACCATCGCCGAGGAGGACGGGTTCATCAGCAGGTTGGTGAAATAGCGCGCCTCGATCTTGAGCGCGGTATCGAAGGGCACCTGCAGCCCTTCATAGACCACCGACAACAGCGCCTTGGCCGCCGGATAGACGCCGAAGGTCTTGGAATGCACCATCACCGAGGCGCCGAGAAATGTCATGAACCCGGCCGGGTGATAGGGCGCGCCGCCGGGCACCTTGTAGCCCTTGGCATCCCAGGGCTTG
>ERZ869909.1328-NODE-1328-length-20307-cov-4.700346_pt1 | contig 20307 bp, 18 predicted proteins | sample MGYA00520892_ERZ869909 | MGnify/ENA primary metagenome ERZ869909 (study PRJEB32215, sample SAMEA104723947) | bioreactor metagenome | biome: bioreactor; feature: anaerobic bioreactor; material: water | place: China | collected 2015-03-12 ... | reverse complement strand
GGGCGTTGGCATCCGGTCAAGGCTGGCGCGCAGCGCCACCGCGTAGCGGCTTGGCCTTGAGGGGATGCCGACGCTCCGGCCTCCTGTCCGAAGCAGAAAGGCTTTCCTGCCGGATCATTGACCCGCCTCACGCTTCATTTGGCCTGCCAAGTCGAGCAGACTCCGAAGTGTTTGGCTCTGGTTGTGGGGCGACCACACGGCATAAAACTCGGCCTGTTCCTGCTCGTCTGCAATGGGGCGGAAGACAAGGCCGGAAACGGGAACAGATGCCACCGACTCCGTGGTGATCGTCACGCCCCAGCCTTGGGCAACCATGTGAAACAGCGTCTCGCGGCCAACATCCCAACGCAGAATCCGGGGATGATGGCCCAGCTCCGCAATCCGCCGAGTTACGTGGTCATGCGCCTGCGGGCCGGTTCCGCCATATCGGACAAGGAAAGTTTCGGCCGTGAGGTCTATCCATGTGATTGCTGAACAATTCGCGAGCGGATGGTCAGCCGGGATAACGGCCGTCAACGCTTCCGACCATAGCAAGCGTGAATGACAATCCTCGGCCTTCGGCGCTCCGATGACGAAGGCAATGTCGAGTTGGCCTTCCCGCACCAATTGCATGATATCGGCTGATCGGCCCTCTGCTACGTCGATGCCGATGCGGGGATATTGTTCATGATAGCGGGCAAGCAGATCGGCGAGGAATCCAGCCAAGGGCGGCACATGCAGCCCGATCCGCAAGCATCCTTCCTCGCCGCGCGCCAATGCGCCGGCGGTTTTTACGGCATGGTCAAGTTGGTCGATGCCGGTGGATACGCTCGCAACAAAATGGCGTCCAGCTTCGGTCAGCCGGACGCCCCGCGCATGGCGCTCGAACAGGAGGATGCCAAGGTCTTCCTCCAACGCCTTTACGCGCGCGCTGACGCTGGATTGTGCCACGCCGAGCGCATTGGCCGCGTGGCGGAAGTTCAGATACTCAGCGACGGCAAGCGTCTGGATAAGAGCGGCCATTGGGACACGTCCACGCGATAACGGCGATGGAACTTCCAAGTCGGCAGGTTTGCGCAACCGCCGCCGCATGGTCTAGCCACTTATGCAATTTGCGTTGCGATCCGTATTCAATTGCGCAGCGAGCCAACCGTTGGCCTGTGTGAGCACATCCGCCAGTCGAGCGTTTCCGTTCTTGTCGTTCATGCCGTGGTCGTAACCGGGAAATTCCCAATAGGTCAGGTTGCAACGTCCAGCTTGTGCGAAAAGATCATTCGTAGCGCGGGCAACATTTGGTGCTCCCCACACATCTCCCCCTCCCTGTAACAGCAGAAAGCTGGTGTCGACTCGGAGCATGTCGTCGGCCACCCTGCGATCAATTATATCAGCCCAAAATCGCAGGCTGTGTCCGGCCCATACCTCGCTGCTTTCGGGATTCTGACGGGCTCTCTCGAAGGTGGCGTCAACAGTGGGCCAGCCTTCCGGTGGGACACTCTCCCGCACCATTTCCCCAAAAGGCACGCCGCCGCCAGTGGAAACTAGGACAGCGGCGTCGGCGCTGACTTCGGACGCGAGTATCGCCATCGCTAGGCCACCCTCGGAACCTCCGAACAGGACCAGTTTACCATTCCACCACGAGGCACCCCGCAGGCTTTCTATGACTTGCTGGTAGTCAGAAACACGCTGCGAAACAGTCTGATTTTCACGAAATGCCTTGGGGCAGTCTGAATTGTCTTCCGCTGTCGGCGTGTCGCTTTGGGTGACGCCGTATTGTTCGACGGTCAGCGCCGCAAGGTTCCCGAAGGAAGCGCGGGCCTGTTGCATGGAGCGACTTTGCATTGCGGGAAGGCAACCCGATCCCTGAGCGAGAACAATCAGTCCGCTTTTTTTGCCGCCATCTGGAAGATCGAGCGTCCAATGAATAGTGCTGCCGTCCGCGCGAGGTGTCTCGAACAGTTGAGGTTCGGCTACTGCGAGCGTCGTTGCAATGAAACCGGCCAGTGCGAGGGGAACGAAATATCGAAGATTGTGGATCATTTTTATGCCTAAGACTGTGCAAGATCGGATTTGCGGAACAGAAGCAGCGGAGCGAAGGCAGCAAGAAGAAGTGCGGCCAACTGCGTAGCCGACGGCGCTGCCAACGCCACTCCGATCTCTCCGGCTCTGGCGGCATCAGGAGTCTGAATCTGAAGCCGGGTCATAGCTGAGACAGCAATCGTGAGCACGATGCCGAGCAGCGGCCATAACGGGCGGGACCGCTGGCGCAGCGCCATGAAAGCCAGTAGCCAAGCAGCGGCCAGCGGAAGCACAAGAGACGAAAAATGTCCGGCGGCACGCCCTGCCATGCCAAACCAGCCGGGAGCGGCGCCGGGTAACACTACCGACACCAGCGCCAAGGTGAGCAGCGCAACGATCAAGCCATATCCGACAATGGGTGCCAGCACAAAAACCGCCCAAGGCGTCCGTGCGGCCCAGCTATGAAACCGCCTGTCGGAGATCATCGGCTGGGCAAGCGTGTCGATGCTGCCAAGACTTGAATACGCACGTTGCCGTGCTTCTTCGGTCGGAAAGCCCTCCGCTTCGAGTTCCAAGGTCAGATCATCGAGATGTTCCCGTAGTTCGGACACGTAACGACTGACTGTCCTCGGTCGTACACCGGCACGCAGGAGTCGCTCGCGCAGGATTGCAAACGAATCAGGCATGTTGCGGCCCTCCCAGCACGGCACCGATAGCATCTGTGATGCGCTGCCAAGCACTCGAAACCTCTTGCAGGCGGTGTTCGCCGTTGGGGGTCAGGCTGTAGTAGATGCGGCTTCTGCCGGAAACCGATTGGCGTCTCGACCGAAGCGCGCCCTCACGCTCCAGCATGTGCAGCACCGGGTAGACCACACCTTCACCGAGCACGATGGTTTCGGCGGTCGCGTCCCTGATCGCTTGAACGAGTTCATAGCCATACATCTCACGCCCCTTGAGCAGACGCAGGACAAGCAACTCAGGGACGCCGTTGAGAAAGTTCGGGTTGGTTTCGCGCTTCAAAGTGAACCTCATACCTATCGCTGCAAGGCGCATACCTCGAACTGGCAGGTATGGCAACCAGCGGGTGGCTAGGCGCGCGTCGCCATCAGGCGTTAAAACGCGTGATTTTGGGCAATGGTGCCTAATAAAAGATAGTAGAAACAACGGCCTGTCAGAAATTGCGGCACCAAGGGGGTAAAAAACGGGGTGCCGCGCGCACACCACCTAAACAGTGTGCAGACAACGATAATTTCCAGAACATTGGCGACGTAGTGCCATGTTCTTTTATCTTGCCCTCGTAAAATCCGCCCCTTTCCGCCCAAAAAGCCGATTTCAGATTCTGCCCCGAAGGCGCCGATTGCCAGCATGAACACTGCAAAGGAATTGACAGCCGAAAGTGAATAGTTCTGCTGCCAATCTGCAAAGCGATTGCCGGATTCGCACCGATGGAATGAGGGTCCTTGGGAAGCTCGGCTCAACGTAAATGCCGTCGCGACACCTATGAGCCGACGCCGTGAAGACACCGTCGCGTTGCAACGAGCATGCAATCAGTTTGCCCCCTTGCTGCGCTGGCAATGCGGTCCGGCTGCTGTTGCCATGCAGGTTTGTTGCTCAATGCAGGCAGGCGGATTTCATTCGACAGCTTGTTGCAGTCGCTATCTACGACTTTTGCTGTGGTTAGAGGAGCGCCTCGCGCGCGTCCGTGCTGCTGCGCATTGACAGGGTCAGTTCCGTCAAATCATGAAGGAAGTGTGTGGTTTCATCGCAAGGATAGGTTCGCAAGTGACGTATGACGAGGGCGAGCACGTCAAGGAGGTCTTCGCCCATTTTGGTCGGGCATATTACGAGGCGGGCGTGTTGGAAACGGGACTAGCGATTGCGCTCAAAGCACGGCCCGTGCATCACGACGCAGCCCTTTGCCCGATCCATTTCTCTTTCCCGAGAACATCGCGCCGGCGCCCACATAGCGGGAGCCATACATCTGTCAGTCGCGCAACACCAACCGTTCGCCACGCATGTCGAAGCCGGAAAGCGTGCCGATGAAATTCATGCCGAGCAGGCTGCGTTCAAGCCGTCCGCTCTGCGCGACCATCACCGGCACGCGCCTGCGAACGATGTCTCCGATACGGATTTCATCGGCCACGACCCGCGCCGCGCTCGCTTGACCGTTCGCCGTCATCACCGGAATCTCGAACCGCAGCGCCTCCGGTTCGTATCCCGCCCGCCGGGCATCCTCGAATGTCAGCACCGTGCTGGTCGCGCCGGTATCGATCATCACCGTCACGGGGACGCCGTCAATCTCGGCGCGGACCTCGAAATGGCCGTTTGCGAGGCGGTCGATCATCACGGCGGCACGACCGTCCGTATCGGTGATGGACAGGGGACTGCCGGGAACCAGGCCGGCGCTGAGACGGCTTGCGATGTCCTGCAACTCGTAACGGTACTGGTAGCCGGCTATCAGCGTGAGCAGGACCAAAAGCCAGATCGCCATCGTGCGCGCCACATGGCCGAAGCGCATCCCGGAGCCGACGATGCCCGCGGCGATCACCGCGCCGAGCACGCCGAGATAGAGGATGCGGGCGAAGCTGTCGTCCTCCATGCCGAAGACGGCGCCCGTGTCGCCGCTCAACAGCAGCAATACCAGACCCAGCGCGAGCGCGCCGAGCGCGAACCAGAAGGCGGGATTGCTATTTGGCCTCATAGCTGAGTTTCGCCACGTCCCTTTGCTTGGCGGTTCCTTTCGCCGGTTCGGTCATACCTCGATTGATGCATATGGCGCATGGGATGTCTGCCCCTGTGCGAAGATAAAATCGGCTCCCATGTCCAGCCTCGCGGCGCTTTCAAGACGGGCCGCCCGGCCACCGGTGGAAAAGGGAGGCGAATGCGCACGTGATGGGTCAACCGCGTCAGACATCCGCCCAAGGGCCGCAATGGCGGCGCGGGCGGTGTCGGCAGCATGCGCGACTGGACGAGGCCCCCTTTCAGCCCTTCGCGTCAAAAATCGCCCCATAGCGTTCCCGCAAGACGTTCTTCTGCACCTTGCCCATCGTGTTTCTGGGCAGTTCGTCGACGAAGATGACCGCCTTGGGCTGCTTGTAGCGCGCCAGCCGGTCCTTGAGGGCATCGAGGATGGCGTGCTCGTCCATGTCCGCCCCTTTCTCTCGTACGACCACCGCCGTCACGCCCTCCCCGAAGTCGGGATGCGGAACGCCGATCACCGCACTTTCCACGATGCCGTCCAACGCGTCGATCTCGGTCTCCACTTCCTTGGGATAGATGTTGTATCCGCCCGAAATCACCAGATCCTTGCCGCGCCCGACGATATGGACATAGCCGCGCTCGTCGACCTTGCCGAGATCCCCGGTGATGAAGAAGCCGTCCGGACGGAATTCGGCCTGGGTCTTTTCCGGCATGCGCCAGTATCCGCTGAAGACGTTCGGCCCTTTCACCTCGATCATGCCGGTTTCGCCGTCCGCGAGCAGCACGCCGGTCTCCGGCTCCGTCACCCGCAGCTCGACCCCCGGCAAGGGAAACCCGACCGTTCCCGCGACCCGGTCGCCGTCATAGGGATTGGAGGTGTTCATGTTGGTCTCGGTCATGCCGTAGCGCTCGAGGATCGCATGTCCGGTCCGCTCCCTGAAGCTGTCATGGGTTTCGGCGAGAAGCGGCGCAGACCCTGAAACGAAGAGCCGGATATGGCTCGCAGCCTCCCGCGTCAGGCCGGGGTGTCGGGCGAGCCGGACATAGAAGGTCGGCACGCCCATAAGCACGGTGGCGCGAGGCAGGAGACGCACCACCTCGTCGGCATCGAATTTCGGCAGGAGGATCATCGACGCGCCGGACAGGAGCACGACATTCGAGGCAACGAACAGCCCGTGCGTGTGGAAGATCGGCAGCGCATGGATCAGCCTGTCCGCCGCCGTGAAGCGCCAGTGGTCGCGCAGGGTCAGCGCGTTGGACAGGAGATTGTCATGCGTCAGCATCGCCCCCTTGGAGCGGCCCGTCGTGCCTGACGTGTAGAGGATCGCGGCAAGATCGTCGGGTCCGCGGCCGGCGGCGGGGAAATCGGCGTGCTCGGCCCCGGCGAGATCGGCGAGAGAGCCTGCGCCGGATGCGTCGAGCGTCTCGACGCGCGCGCCGTAGCGCCCGGCGATCCCGCTGACGGCCTTGCGGACGCCGGGAGAAACGACGACCAGCCGCGGCTCCGCGTCTGAAATGAAATATTCGAGCTCCGTCAGCGTGTAGGCGGTGTTGAGGGGCAGGTATACGGCGCCGGCGCGCAGGCAGCCGATATAGAGCATCAGGGCTTCGGGGCTTTTCTCCATCTGCACGGCAACGCGGTCGCCGGGCGTTACGCCGAGCGTGATCAGCGCCGCGGCAAGGCGTGCCGACGCGTCGAGCATGTCCCCATAGGTCCAGCGCCTTCCATCGGCTGTCTCCATGAAGAGGGCGTCCGGCTGCGCGGCGGACCGGATCGCGTCGAACATGTGGTTGGTCATGAATTCTTCCCTGTCGTGTACCGTCTTTATGGGCGCTCAGCGGGTGGAGCCTCGGCCGGAACGACCGGATTCGAACGCGCGCCCCGCGCCTCGATGCCCTTGACCAGCCGTTGCAGGGCCGGCACCGTGGCAACCTCGCCACGGGTGGCGAACGCCTCGTGATTGGCCTCGATGTCCTCGGGCTTGTAGAGATAGTTGACCATCAGGCCGCAGGCCTGGCTCATGGCGCGGGCGGACCTGTCGCCAAGGACATTGATCTTCACCAGCCGCGCGCCGTTGCCGAGATGGAACCGCGCCACGGGATCGGCGACCTTTCCGTGGCGGTTGCGGACCTTGAGGAAATACCACGCGGCCGCGTTCATCATCGCGGGCCGCACTGTCTCCACTTTTTCGGGCAGCGCGCTCCATTGCGCATCGTCGAGCAGGTCGAGCCGCCTGCGGTCGTCCTCGTCCAGAACGGCGGAAGCGCCGGTGTTTCTTTCGCGCGCAAGCCATTCGGAGAAGCCGGGGACGGGCGAAAGGGTGACGAAGGTTTCGAGCCGGGGAAGCTCCCGGCGCAATTCCTCGACCACCTGCTTGATCAGGAAGTTCCCGAAGGAAATCCCGCGTAGCCCGATCTGGCAGTTGGAGATCGAGTAGAAGACGGCCGTGGTGGCCTGCTCCGCCGGCACCAGCTCGCGGCCTTCCTCCAGCACCTCGCTGATCGCGGACGGGGTCGTGCGCATCAGGGCGACTTCCACGAAGATCAGCGGGTCGTCGACGAGCTGGGGATGGAAGAAGGCGAAGCACCGCCTGTCTTCGGGTGCGAGCCTGCTGCGCAACTCGTCCCAGCTGTCGATCTCATGGACCGCCTCGTAGCGGATAACCTTCTCCAGTATGTTGGCCGGGGTGTTCCAGTTGATCGGGCGCAGCACGAGGAAGCCTCTGTTGAACCACGAGCCGAGCAGATGCGCGAAGTCCGCGTCCACCGCCTCGAGCGCGGGTTGCTCGGCCTTCATGCCCAGAAGCGCCTCGCGCATGCTGACCAGCGCCGCGACCCCGTTGGGCGCGAGGTTGAGGCGGCGGATCAGTTCCTGGCGTCGCGGCTCGGCCGCTTCGTGCAACTCGTGCAGGCTGCGCGGCGTGCGCTCGCCGCGATAAGCATCGATCGCCACCTCCAGACGCGTCTCATCCGGCCCGAAGCCGTCGAGCAGCATGGTCATGAAGCCAAGCCGCGCCGCAGGGTCGAATGTCTCCCAGCGCGCGACGATGTCGCGTGCGATCGCCGTGCCGGACGCTTCGCCATGGCTCGACAGAAGCAGCTCGCACAGTTCGGACGTGCTCTTGCGCTTCCTGTCGCTCTGCTGGCGTGGGGCGACCGTCAGCAACCGGCGGCCACGCTCGGCGATCGTCTGCATCAGCTCGCCGAAGAACGAGGCGCTCTTCATTCCGTTTGACGACATGGGACCGTCGCTGTTTTCCCGGCGGTTTCGTGGTGACGCTGTCGGATAGGGCATACGTCCGTTCCTGAAGCAATATGTGTACCACCGCCAGCCTGGAGCACGCCACGCCCTGGAGGGCGCATCAGGATTTGACGAGGCTGCGGGCGACCACCCTGGTCAGCAGAACCGACAGCGCCATCGTGACGACGATGAGCACGAAGGCCAGCGCCGCGCCCACCGACCAGTCGCTCTGAACGATGATTTCCTCGGCGATCGCCGGACCCATCATCCGGAAGCGCGGACCGCCGAGCAGCACGGGGGTCGCATAGGCGTTCATCGCCAGAATGAACGACAGGCTGCACGCGGCCAGAAGCCCCGGCGCCATCAGAGGCAGGGTAACGAGGAGCCATGTCTGGGTGGGGGTGGCGCCAAGGCTGCCCGAAGCCTCTTCGACCGATGGATTGATCTGCTCCAGGACGCTCTGAAGGGTCAGCACCAGATAGGGCAGGTTCACCGCCGCCGCACCGAGCAGGACCGCTTTCCATGTGTACATCAAGGCGAAGGGAGAAGCGGAACCAAGCTCCAGCGCCAGCGTGTTGACGACGCCCCGCTCGCCCAGCAGGACCATCCAGCCGATTGCCCGCACCGCATTGCCGACAAACAGGGGAAGGATGATCGCAAGCAGAAGGATGCTCTTGAAGCGCGAGCTCGTGCGCGCCAGGAAATGCGCGATGGGCATGGCGAAGAAAAGCGCGACTGCGGTGATCGCCAGCGCCATGAGGACCGTTCGGCCCAGAATGCGCAGATAATACGGGTCCAGCAGCGCTTCGGCATAGCTCGCAGCGCCGAAGGCATCCACCGTGATGGGATAGCCGGGGCGAAGGCTGATCACGAACAGCACCACCAGCGGAACGGCCAGGGACATGAAGGTCAGCAGGAGTGCGGGCAGCATCAGGCCTGTTGCGGTGACCCTGTTCACGATTTGCCTCCATAATGCCGGGATGAAAGGCGTCCTCGTCGCCCCGGAAAGAATCGGGCGGCACCCGCGAGGAGGCGCCGCCACGCGCGATTGTCAGGACATGAAGTCCCTTACCCACCAATCACGCAGCTGATTGTAGTTTTCCTGAAGATAGGCCGAATCGAGCCGCAACAGATTGCCCGCATACTCTTGCGGGATGGCGACGCGCGCCCGGACCTCTTCACTGGTCGCCGCCAGCGCGCTGGGCGTCACCGGCGTTCCGCCCATGGTGGTGGCCCATTGCGAATGATAGTGGTCGCTCGCCGCCGCGTTCATGAAGGCGTAGGCGCCTTCCTTGTTGCGCGCGTTCTTCGGGATCGCGAAACCCCACCAGTCGAGGACAACCCCTTCCGAGGGATAGACCAGCTCGATCGGCACCCCGCCGCTCTTCCATTGGATCGCGCGCGATTGCAGCATGATTCCCGCCCAGATCTCGCCGGTTGCAAGCGCCTGGCCGAAGGCTTCGTTGGAAGGATAGACCCGCACGCCGGCGGCCTTCAGTTCCATCAGCTTTTCCTTGCCCGGCTCGAAATCGCTCATGCCGCCGCCATTGGCCAATGCGCCTGCGGCCAGGGCCATGAGGAAATGCTGGTCGATCAGGCCGACCTTGCCTTCCAGTTCGGGCGACCACAGGTCCGCGTAGGATCGCGGCGGCTCGCTCACGAACTCGGTGTTGTAGAGGATAACCCGCGCGCTCATGCTTTGAGGCACGGAGTAAGGTGTCGAAATCACGCTCTCGATCTGATCGAAACCCTCGATCCGGCTGGTGTCGAGTTCCTCGATCAACCCCTGCTGGAACAGGCGGTAGAGCACGGTGGACTGCTGGTGTACGACATCGTAGGTGCCGCGCGGCAGGTTCTTTTCGGCCTGCAGCTTGATCTCGCGGGGTCCGTCGGTTGCCGCCTCGATAACGACTTCTATTCCCTGGGGAACGAGCAGCGGATTGATGAGCGCGGCCTCGACGTTGCGCTGGCTGTCTCCGCCATATGTACCGAGAACGAGCCGGCTGGTCTGGGCCATGGCCGGCACGGACGCGCCGAGTGCGACGGTGGCGGTGCTCGCGCCGAGCATTGCCAATGCTTGCCGGCGATTGATGCGATGCTTCATTATTTTTTCTCCTCCGTTGGGTCTTCCAGGATCAAACCGCATATGCGGCTTCGGGCGGGATGCTGAGGCCGACCTCGCCGCCGGGGGCGAGCCCGAGCGATGTGACCCGATCCGAACCGACGATGGCCAGGAGCTTCTGGTCGCCTGCGAACAGCAGGGACACTTCGCAAACCGGCCCGAGATAGTTGATGGCGATGACCCGCGCCGGAGCGCCGTTGCCGACGCGATCGACCGAGATCATCTCGGGGCGCACCACGGCCGCGCGGCGATGGCCGACTACGTTGCGGCATATCAGTTCAAGACCGGAGGCGGTCTGGAACAGCCGCTCCTGAGCGCCGCCTTGCGCACCCTCCAGCACGTTGGTGCGGCCAATGAAATCCGCCACGAAGAGATTTTCCGGCTTCTCGTAGAGATCGCGGCCGTTTCCGATCTGCTGCACCTCGCCGTTCTGCATCACGACGAGACGATCCCCGAGGCTCAGAGCCTCCTCCTGATCGTGGGTGACCATGATGGTGGTGATCCCGAGATCCTGCTGGAGCGTCTTTATCTCCTCGCGGACCTGATGGCGCAGCTTCGCGTCGAGGTTCGACAGGGGCTCGTCGAGAAGCAGGATGTCCGGCTCGATAGCGAGCGCGCGGGCGATGGCCACGCGCTGCTGCTGACCACCCGACAACTGCTTGGGCATGCGCTGCGCGAGGTGATCGAGCCGCACCCGCTGAAGCGATGCAAGCGTGCGCCGCTCTATCTCGGCTTTCGGGATCTTGCGCCGGCGCAATCCGTAGGCGACATTTTCGAAGACGCTCAGATGCGGGAAGATCGCGTAGTTCTGGAACACGATGCCCAGATTGCGCTTGTGCGGCGGCAGGGCGGTGATGTCCTTGTCGCCGATGCTGATCGTTCCGGAGGACGGGCCGACAAAACCCGCGATCATGCGCAGCGTCGTCGTCTTGCCGCAACCCGAAGGGCCGAGCAGAACGAGGAACTCGCCTTCGGACACGGAAAGATTCATGTCTTTCACCGCGTCGAAGCTGCCGTATCGCTTGGAAAGGGCGCGAAGAGTGAGGTTTGCCATCTCAGACCACCCGCGTGAGCTTGACATACCGGTCGGCGATCAGAAGCCCGCCGCCGATCAGCACGATCTGGGCTACGGAAACCGCCGAAACCGTCGGGTCGAGCTTCCATTCCAGATACTGAAGGATCGCGATCGGCAGCGTGGTCTGCCCGGGCGCGACGAGAAAGAGCGACAGTTCGATATTGCCGAAGCTGACCACGAAGCCGAACAAGGCGGCCGCCACGACTCCCGAGCGGATCAGCGGCAGCGTCATGGTCAACAACACCGTCAACGGGTTGGCGCCCAGCGAGGCGGCCGCCTCTTCCACCGAATTGTCGAGCGTCGAAAGGTTCGCAAGCAGCAGGCGCACGCACCAGGGAATGGTGATCAGCGTATGCGCAAGCCCCAAAGCCCATACCGAACCGACCGCCGGGATCGCGGTCATGATCTCCAGCAACACCAGCGAGATGTAGATCCCGGCGCCGATGACGATCGTCGGCACGATGAGCGGCGCCGTCAGGAACTGGACTGCCGCCGCCGCGAACGCCGACCGGCTGCGGCGCAGCACGATCGTCGCCGGCACGGAAAGCAACAGCCCCAGCGTGGCGGCGAACAGGGCGACCTGAAGGCTGAACAGAAAGCTGTTGGAGAACTGGGGATTTTCCAGCGCCTGCGCATACCAGTTCAGCGTGTAGCCTTGCGGCGGAATGCGAGGGATCTCGCTTGCAAAAAAGCTCATCCAGACGACAAGCAGCAAGGGCAGCAGGACATAGGCGAAGCCCAGCATGACCCACAGGCCGATCGTCACTCTGCGAATGCGCTCAATCATGTGTTCTCCCGACCGGCATCACGAGCCGCGTCCGGCTGAGGTCGATTGTCATTCGCGGCTGTGGCCCATGAGGCACCTTGATGAAATGGTCGCAGTCGGCCCCGGCGAGCGACAGGCGCAAGCGGCTGCCGGCAGCGAGCGTCCAGGCGATCGGCAGAAGCGGGATACGCATCTGCTGAGCCTGGTCGACCGGCATCGGGCGCAGATCCTCGCGCCTGAAGCTGCGCCACGGCCAGGTGGCGCGGGCATTCGCCGGCGGCGAGGCCTCCTTGCGATGGACGGCGCGCAAAATACCCTCGGTGATGTAGCGTTCGGCGCCGCTTTCCTCGATCTCGGTCAGATAGACGAAGATCGACGCGTCCGGCTTGTCGATGCTCAGGTTGAGATCCAGAACCGCATGGCCGGCGAATTCGAAGGGTTCCCCGAACGGTGCGGTTTCCCACGATAGCATCTTGTCGGTGCGGCCTGCCCAGTCGTCATAATAGTCGCTTATCGCGCAGCCGGAAATGCGTTCGTAGCGGGTGTGTAACCCGGTGCCGAGCACGGGATCAACCTGGTATTCCGCCAGCCCCTCGGACGGCGTTGCGTCGAGGGTGCCGGCCGGGCCGGGATACAGCGTCGCAGCGCCGGAGAAAGGCGGCCACTGCCGCGCCGACTTCCACTTCTCGTCGTGCATGGAATAGAACTGCACCGGGTCCAGCGCGTCGAAGCCGGTATCTTCTCCCTTCAGGTGGGTGTCGAAGAACCGCAACACGATGTCCATGATCCCGGTCCCGGCATCGACAGCGGTCCGCCAGGGCGAGACATGGGTGCGCGCGCCGTGATCCCACGGCCCCAGGATCAGATGATGCGGGTTTCTGTCGAGGGTGAGAAAACGTGCAATCGAGCCATTGGCATAGCCGGCGCCGTCATACCAGCCGGAAACCGAGAGGATCGCGACCTCGGGGCGAACGCCCTCGGCATAGGAATAGGGGCTGATCGAGGCGCTGGAATAGTCGGGGTCGTAGGGCAGGCCTTCTTCGCGGAAACGCAAATCCGCCATCAGTTCCGATTGACGGAAATTGCCGTGATGCTCTTCGAGCGCCGCCGCGACGAGAGCGCCGTCGACATCCTCGTCAACCGGCTGCGGACCCAGAAAGTCGGGGTGGTTGAAATAGGACGCATCGGTCAGCAGGTCAGGTCGGTTCAGGTCCAGACCTGCGGCCTGACGGTCATAGAGCTGGGTCAGCGACGAGCACTGAAGCCCGCCCGGATAGTAGTTGTCGGAATAGGTGTCCCAGACGGAAAATAGCGGCGCGATGGCCTTCACGGCCGGATGCCCGGTGGATGCAAGGAAGTCCGATGCCGCGCCGAGATAGGAAATTCCGGTGACGCCGATATCGCCGTTGCACCAGGGCTGGGCAACCACCCAGTCGGCAAAGAACGCGCTGTCGCGCCGTTCCGCCGGGGAGCGGAAGCCGTCGCGGGTGCCGAAGCTCGCGCCCGAGCCGCGGACGTCCGTGACCAGAACCGCATAACCGTTCGAAACGAAGATATCGCGATAGACCGCCGTGTTCGGGGAAGGCTCGACCTCGGACCCCTCGACCAGCTTGAAGCGGCGGTAATAAGGCGTGAAAATCAGGATGGCCGGATAGGAGCGCGTCTCGTCGCCGTCCGGCAGGTAGATATCGGTCGCAAGACGACAGCCATCCGCCATCGGAACGTAGATGGAGCGGGGAATGCGGGGAACGGTGTGCCCTCCGATGCTGACCCCGCTGTCGATTTCGATCGTCGGCTTCCTGATCTTCATTGTGACCTTGGTTCTTCTGAAATGGGACCGGCCCACTAGACGGTCATTGCCCAGTTGCGTCAAATGCGTAATATGAGAGATTACGTGCGTATTACGCACGCATGAGAGGAGCCCCTTGTGAATCGTCGCGCGCTCGAAGCGCTTTGCGCGTTCGTGGAAACGGGATCGGTAGCCAAGGCCGCCGAGCGGATACTGCGCAGCAGTCCCCATGTCAGCAGGCTGCTCGTCGAGCTTGAGGAAGAGGTCGGCTTTCCCGTCTTCGTGCGACGCGGCCGTTCGCTTTCGCTGACGGATCAGGGGCACAAATTCTATTCCGCCGCCATGCGGTTCCTGAGCGCGGAGGACGAGCTTTCCGGTTTTGCAACCCGGCTGCGCCAGGATCAGACGGATTACATCCGCATTATCTCCGCGCCTTTCATCGCCAATGCCTTCCTCAATGAAGCGATCGCGGAGGTCGTGGGCGACAACAGGCAGCTCTCGGTCGATATCAACTCCTATCCCCGGATCGACGCCGAGGCGATCCTGGCGGAAGGAAAATTCGATATCGCCATCGTCTCCCTGCCCCTGATCTCAGGCGAATATGATGTCCTGCCGTTTCTCCGGGTGCAGCCCGTGGTCGCGATGAATTCGCAACATCCGCTTGCGGATCTTGCCGCGATTACCTTCGCGGATCTGGTCGGCTACGAGTTGATCACGACACATCCGCGGTCGAGGCTGCATCAGTCCCTGACGTCTCTCGCCAGTACGGCCGGCAAGGTGATAAAAAGCCGGATCCAGGCGAGAAACGGCATTATCGCCTGCCAGCTTGCCGGCGAGCCGGTCGGGTGTTGCCTGGCGGATCCGTTCATGGCCCTGTCCTGCGGGGCAAGGGATCTCGTCATGCGCCCCTTCAATACGGAGATCCGCATAGATTACGCAATCGTCCTGCCAAAATGGCAGGCCAGGACCAGGACGATAGGGGCGTTGATCGCGAACATCCGACAGGCAACGCAAAGGCGCATAGAGGAATACGGGCTGCAGGCGACGCTGCTCGATCATTAAGCCCGGACCGGTTGAATGAGACAGTCCACAGGACAGCGCAGCGGTCTTCTGCCACCAGCGCGAAGCAGCGCACCCCTAACGCATTGAAAAACATGAAACAGGGCAATTGCGTGCGATATGTTGCAAGGCATTTTGCAACATTGTGACGCACCCGAATACATGAGAAGCAAGTCTCTTCAACGCGGCGGACGCGACCGCTGGCGGCTTTCCTTTGGTGGTCCCGGCTCCCCGCCATCTGCTATGCGTGCGCCTCGAAGCGTCAGAGCCTCAGGTCGTTGGAGACCGTGTCCACCTGCTCCCGCTCCTGCGCCTTGCGCCGGTTGGCGACGTCGTCCACGACGGTGGCGTTGACGAACGTGATGTCCACCTGCGAGACCAAGCCTCCGCTGCCGCTGAATCCCAAGCTGTAGACCACCGGGCAGCGATAGGAGAACTCCATCGCCTCTTGCGACACGTCCTCTTGCGGTCGGCTGAGCGCGACCTCGATCCGGTGGATCGCGCTCGACAGATCGGACTGGGACATCGTGCTGCCGGAGCAGACCGGCTCCGACGAAATCGCCTTGAGGCTGGACGATTGTGCCATCAGTTCCGGATAGGCGGACGAGAAGCGGTCGTTCAGCGCGTTGGCGGGCACGGGCGTCTTGAAGGCGATCGTGCGCGCGATGGCCCAGATGCCCTGCTCCACCGAAGCGTAGAGACGCAGCTGGTCGTTGATCGTCTCGCTTTGCCGCAGGCACTGAGCGGAAGAGTTGTCGTCGGCCTTGGTGCAATTGTCGAAGCCGTCTTCGCCGAACGCGGCATATGCTTCCTCGAAATCCTGCCCGAGGCTCACGCCGATGACAGCCGGCTGGGCGCCCTGCGCGAAAACCGTCCTGCCGAGTTCGCCCGTCAGCGTGCGGGTCTGCGCCATGGCCTCGGCGGTGGGCGCCAAGGCCATGCCGGCCTGCGCCGCCGTTTCTTCCTCGGCGGGCGCCGCAAGCGAAGGCAGGCCCACGCCCGTCTCCTGGGGAGCGGCCGCGGCGCTCAGGGTCGGCATTGCGCCTGCGCCCTGTCCGGACTCGCCCGAAGGCGCGCCGATCGTGGGGAAAGCGCCTGTCCCGGCCGCATTGGGCGCGGCGAAGACGGGCATCTGCTGTCCGCCCTCCCCCCCGTTTGCCGTGCCGGCCGAAAGCGCCGGGAAGGCCGTGCCCGCCTGCCGGTCCTGCGCGCCTGCGCCGATGGCGGGAAAAGCGGCCGCGCCTTGCTGGGACTGGGCGCCCCCGAGCGGCGGAAAGGCGGATGCGGCCTGCTGGTTGCCGTGGCCCGCCGCCCCGCCCAGCGGCGGAAATGCGTTCGCGGCCTGCGGTGCGTTGCCGTTCACCGGCGGGAAGAAGCCGCCGCCCTGCTGTCCGTTGTGCCCCACGGGCGGGAAGGCGCGCTGCTGCGCGTTCGCCATGCCCGCGCCGTCGGCGCGGCTGTAGAGCGCCATGATCTGCTCTTCGGTGATGCGGCCCGTCGGCTGCTGGCCGATGCTGGCCTGGAACGCGGAGATGGCCGAGCGCGTGCGCGGACCGTAGACGCCGTCGGGCGTGCCGGCGTCGAAGCCGAGCATGTTCAGGCGTCGCTGCACTTCGCGACGATCCTCGCGCGCCTGAAGTTCCTGCGCGCTTGGCTGCCGGGGTCGCGTCTGGTGCTGGTGCTGGTGCCGAGGCTGGTACTGGCGCGGCGGCGGTTGGCGGTTCATCTCGTTGAGGATGATCGCGGTTCCCAGGCCGATGACGCCGCGCACGATGTCGTCGGCATGTGCCTTGGCAGGGAGACCTGCGGTTGCGACCGATGCGCCGAGCAGCGCCTTGCCGATGATCTTCATGGTGTCCCCTTACTGCTGCTGCTGGCTGTTCAGGATTGAGATGAACCAGTTCGCCGTCGCAGTGTCGCCCTCACCGGCAAAACGGTTGATGACGGTGCCGAGATTGCCGTGGCTGACAGCCATGTTCTGGATGAGCGTGACGCACGGCTCGGGGAACGGTTCGTAGACCTCGCGCCGGTTGTTGCGCTGTTCCAGCCGTCCGACATTGGCTCCGCGGAAGTCCGGGATCGAATCGAGCACGTGGCTGAGATAGTCGAAGGTGGGGGTGAAGGAGGGCGCCGCATAGGCGATGAACTCGCACAGGGTGCGCCGTCGCAGGCTCTGCATCGGGGCCTGCTCCTTCACCCGGGTGGCCAGCGCGATCACCAGCATGTCGAGCATGTTGAGCCGCTGCAGGGTGAGGTAGTTCGCGGGCAGCGTCAGCTGGTAGGAGTCATCCGCATATTCCTCACGGTAGGATGCAAGCTCGGTTATGGCATAGGTGTCCGCGCCGAGCGTCAGGCCCTTCGAGACGATGAAGTTCAGGTCCTCGATGCCGTATGTGCTGCCGATGCGCATCAGCAGCGGCACGGTCGCCGGGACGATGCCGCTCGCCCGGTAGTTGGGATCGAGCCCGCGATCGACGAAGTAGGCGATCGGCTCCTGCCTGGCGCCCGAGAAGAGATGGTTGACCAGCAGGCAGCGGGACTTCTTTTCATAGCCGCACGCCATCGCGCGATTGAAGTTTATCGGGCCAATCGCGTTGAGGTAGTTATACAGCGTGTCGATGGCCCCGGCGTTGGCGAGGATGTCGCGCGAATACCGGTTGGTGAAGACGTCGTAGAAGAGCTGCGCCGTATCGACGTCCGCCGGGTTGATCCACTTGTTCGCGAGATAGTGATTTGCCTGGTTGTAGTCGCCGTCCCTGACGAACTTGCTGAATGCGTCCACCGGCGAGCCCTGCGCCTTCGCGGCAGATCCCAGCATCGTCGTAAGCATGACCAGATAAAGGGCGAGCTTGATGCCCTGCAAAACGGCGCGAATTCCGTCCACTATTCGTAACCCCAATTTCAATTGCCCGGACGCACCATATGCCATCTCCGGTCAATTGCAATGATCGGGAAGCGCCCCGCCCCGTTCCTGGAACGGCCTTGGCGGAGTTCCCGCCTGAAGCAGACGGATGGGTTGCGTGCTACCGGCGCGCCAGTCCCCTCTGGACATCACAAGATCCAGAAACATCAGCAATTGCAAGGGGTTAATGGTGCCCAAGGGCGGATTGCGCTCGCAGCCTCCACCCGCATTGATTATTAAGCGAAATTTCCTCTCCCGTCCAGCGATTGTCACACGGTCCTGCCACACGGCGGGGGTAATTCCCTCGTATTTGAAGAGAGAGTACGGGCCGAGGTTCAAAATTATTCAACACTACGAGTCTGCCGACAGTCTCAGCCGCCGCGCATGCGGTTTAAGGGCCGCCGCCGAGATTAACACTACGCATCTACCGGCCGCCCTACGCTACGAAACTACGGAGGTTAAACTTGTTGCGGGTCGGCCCCGCGTGACCATAGTGGGGAGCGCAACGCACACAAGGAGTTTGCGCAAATGACCACCACACCAAACGTCTTCCCCATCCTCACCGCCGCCACCACGGATACCGAAATGCTCGGCATGCTACGTAACCCCGAGATCGCCATTGGCTTCGCGCTGGAGCACCTGGAACCTTTCGAGCTTGACATGTTCTTCAGGGATTGGAAGGACGACGCCGACATGACCGGATGGCTGCGCGAATGGCGCGAGAAGCAAGACGCAGCCTTGGAGAGCACTTCGCACTATCAGATTGAAAGCGGCATCCCGCTCCCGCCGGAGGACAGCGAACCCGACTATTCCGACATGCGGGCCTTCAATCGGACCCTTGCGGCGCAGCGGCGCGAGCGTAAGGCCAAGCAGTAATCGCCGCCTCTTCTCCCGGCGACTTGAGGCCCTCGGCTCCACGTATCGAGCTTGGGGCCTCTTGCCTTCAGGGGGTAGGCTGGCAGTTAATTTGAACGCCCTTGAGAAGCCAATCCGCGCAAGCCCACAATTCCCAGCTACTTGTAATAGGCAGTTACTTGTAGAATCCACGTAGGTAGGCAGCTAATTGGTCCCTACTTGAAACACGCCGCCAATTCCCACGTACTTGTAAGCATGCAGGCAACAGCGGAGATTGTGGCGGGAGTGTGATTAATAGGCGTCTACTTGAAAGAGACGTACCGCTCAGCCCGGCTCAGCAACGCCGACGCTTCGCATGAAGACCCCAGTTATCAGAACCCTACTCTAGGTGTTCCTCTTGGTGTCCTCCCAGTGCAGAAGATGAGGAAGGTATCCCTCCATCACCATCCTACCCTTGGTGTCAGACTCTAAGTCTCCCCTTTAAGTAGCGCCACCGGGGGCGCGGAGCGCCGTTTCAGACCTCATCATCTTCCCTGCCTGCTTCTAGTCCTAGAGGTCTCTACCTTCAGGTCTCCCTCCAAGTCTCCAAGGGGGATGAGGGAGCATCCTCCCCCTCCCCATGAGGACGCCACCAAGTCCTCCTCCAAGTCCCCCTCCCGCAAGGCATCCAATCAGTAGCCCCTTTCAGTCCGTCTCTTCCCAGACGGAACCCCTCGGCTCTCCCTTGCGCACCATTCACCGAGCCGAACCCACGGCCCCCTCTCCACGGCAAAGCTCCCCCGACAGGGCCACGCATTGCCTATGTGTCAGGGAGATCGGCGCGTTGGCCCTCAGGTTCGCGTAGACGCCTTCGAGGTAGGCAACAGCTTCCGCCTGCCGCCGCTTGGCCTCTCCGGCATCGGCAGCCCTCAGGGAATACCGTATGGAGCGCGTCTTTTCGGTAATGGTGACCGGAACGATGTCCCCGCCGAGCGGAACCTCCAGCGTCATCCCGAGCAGACGTTCCCTCAGGTCAGCGGGAATACGCTGCTCGAACTGGAGATTGCCGGAGTCTTTCCGTTTCGTCGGGGCCACTATCCGAAGCCTCATGTCACACGCCTTTGTCACACGGTAGGGCGAGCGCAAGAGATTGAAAAGGCTTAACTTATTGATCTTCTTCTATGAGGAGAACAAATGGTGCCCAAGGGCGGAATCGAACCACCGACACTACGATTTTCAGTCGCATGCTCTACCAACTGAGCTACTTGGGCTGCCGGTGAAGAGGACCGGACGGGTCTCCTTCGAGGTGGCGGTGTTGGCGATCCGCCGAAAGCGCGTGGGTTATACCACGAGATTTCACCCTGTCCAGCAGGCGGCGCGGGGTTTTGTCAGCTTTTTCATGCCCTGCCGGCAAAAGGCCGGAAAGGGGCAGGAGAAGAGCCGAAGCCGGTTTTCGCGGCGATCCGATAAGGACTATTGCCCGTCCTCGGGCTTCTCGTCATCCTCGGTCGCCGGGATCACGTAGGAGCCCGAAAGCCAGCGGTTGAGGTCGATGTCCTTGCAGCGCTGCGAGCAGAACGGATAGGTGGCGCGGCTCGAAGGCTTGCCGCATTCGGGGCAGGGGCGCTTCGGCCTCAGCGGCGTCACCTTGCCGGCGTCGTTGTCCGGGCCGGTCATGCGTCAGGCCCTCGCGCCGGCGTGCCAGGAGGGAAGCACCTTGTAGCCGTCCGAGGTCAGGAGGCCGACGGTCTCGTAAAGTGGCAGGCCGACCACGCCGGTATAGGAGCCGACCATCTTGACCACGAACGCGCCCGCCAGCCCCTG
>ERZ869909.1327-NODE-1327-length-20325-cov-4.581193_pt1 | contig 20325 bp, 19 predicted proteins | sample MGYA00520892_ERZ869909 | MGnify/ENA primary metagenome ERZ869909 (study PRJEB32215, sample SAMEA104723947) | bioreactor metagenome | biome: bioreactor; feature: anaerobic bioreactor; material: water | place: China | collected 2015-03-12 ... | reverse complement strand
ACGGGGCCCACAGGTGTCCATGGGGAGGCAGAGGCATGACGGAGGCTGTCGCCCCTGCACCTCGCCCGGGCCTGGCGCGCGATCTGGTGACGCTCGGCAAGCCCGGCATCACGATGATGTGCGCGCTGATGGCTGCCGGCGCGATGTACCTGGCGCCAACGTCCCCTCCTCCCGGCCGCGCGCTGGCGATCCTGGCGGCGCTGTCGCTGTGCGTGATGGCGGCGAACGCGCTGAACATGTACCTCGAGCGTGACGGCGACCGGCACATGGCGCGCACGCGCCAGCGCCCCCTCGCCGCAGGCCGCATGCGCCCCGGAGCGGTGCTCGCAGGCGGCCTCGTCGCGGGCATCGCGAGCGTCGCGCTGCTGTCCTGGCTGGCCAACCCGCTCACCGGGCTGCTGGGCCTGCTGTCGATCGTCTCCTACGTCTGGCTCTACACGCCGATGAAGCGGCGCAGCTGGTGGGCGCTGATCGTCGGCGCGTTCCCGGGGGCGGCGCCGCCGCTGATGGGGTACACGGCGGCGACCGGACGCATCGACGCGGTGGGTCTGACGCTGTTTCTGATCCTGCTCGTCTGGCAGATCCCGCACTTCATCGCGATCGCGCTGTACCGGCGCGCGGACTACGAGCGCGCCGGGATCCGGACCCTGCCATCGGAGCGTGGCGAGGACACCGCGAAGGTGCACGCGCTGGCCTGGTCCCTGGCGCTGGTGCCGGTGAGCCTGATGCTGGTGCCGCTGGGCATCGCCGGGTTCATCTATTTCCTCGTCGCGTCGGCGCTCGGCGCGTGGTTCTTCGTCTTCTGCCTCCGGGGCTTCGAGCCGCAGTCGGGGGCCGTCTGGGCGCGTCGGTTCTTCCTGGCGACGCTGGCCTACCTGCCGCTGCTGGTCGTGGGCCTTGTGGCGGACATCTGGATCCCGCTGTAGGCGGCGCGCGTGCCGGCCGCCTGACGCCGGCCACAGCACGCTGCTGACCCCGGCGCGCCCGCCGCAGCACGCCATCGGCATCTGCACGACCGACACCTGAGGAGCGACCGTGGGACCATCAACGACCGACAGGCCAGCGGCGCCCGAGACCGCCGAGGGGCAGGACTGGCCGTGGTACCGCAGCCCGTTCACGTGGGCGTTCGTGATCGGGATCGTCGTCCTGACGCTGCTGCGGCCGTGCATGCGCCACATCCCCGAGGCGCCCGCCGTGTTGGGGCCCGGGCCAGCGGTGGCGTACCAGCTGTGGGACGGCGACACCGAGCAGACCCTCCTGGTCGGCGACGGGACCGTCCGTGTGGTCCAGCTGCTGCCGGAGGGCCCGTGCGCAGCGTGCGACGAGGCGACGGCGGGGCTCGCCAGCCAGCTCAACCGGCTGCAGCGGTCGGAGGGTCCGTTCAGCCTCGTGACCATCGTGGTGCCGTCGCACCTGCTGCCGGCGTCCGGCGACGACGCCGCCGGAGTGGCTGGCGACGACGCCGCGGGGAGCCGTGCCGCGCTGGCCGTGTCGCACGAGGCAGCGCTGTCGACGGGAGCGCGCGGCCTGGCCGAGCAGCTCTGGCGGACGCACGGCATCGAGTCGTCGGGGCTGTGGTCGTTCGGTGTGGCGTCGACGCTGCCATCGTGGCCGGTGGAGTCGTTGTCGGTGGGGCTTCACGGCCGCGGCGAGGCAGCTGCGGAGTGGACGGAATTTCTCCAGTTGGGTCGCGTCTGGATCATGGACGGTACCGGCTCCGTGCGCGGGGTGTACGCCCCGGGAACGGGCGACGGCGCTCTGGAGATATTTCACAGGATTTTCCATGTGTTGCGCGAGTCGGGAGCGTCATTCCGGCAGGCTTCATAAGGTGTTGCCACCCCGGGTGGGCGGTGCTAGGGTCCGCCGCGGCTTCGGCCACGGTGCGAATGTCCCGGCCCCGCATTCTTCGACGGTTGCAGCTGCCGTTCCAGGTAGCGGCACCCGGTATCAGGCGCGGAACGCAGGGCATCAGGCGCGGACTCCTGAATCTTGTACACGTTGTCGCCGGGCATTCGCCCGGTAGCTGGCCAGAGCAGCTACATCTTCCACTGAATGGCGATTCAGTCCGCCTGCCCCAATCCGGAGAGCCGGAGTGTGGGGACGGGTTGACGAGCCTCGAACCAGAAACGTCATGGCGGTAATCTTTCCGAAATGGACGAACCGGGTTCCGGTCCTGATTGCGCTTGGTGCACCTGTGGTGCTGCTGGGCGTGATTCTTGCGGTCTGGTACTGGTTCTCGCCGAAGTTCACGGACGTCGGCTATGCCCCCTTGCAGCCGGTCCCGTTCAGCCACGCGCTTCACGCGGGCGATCTGGGTCTGGACTGTCGTTACTGTCACAACACGGTGGAGCAGGCCGCTCATGCGGCGGTGCCTCCGACGGAGACGTGCATGAACTGCCACACGCAGGTGCGCGGCCGTGATCGTGATGTGTCGGACCCGGACAGCTACTCACCGGCGTTGCAGCCGGTGGCAGATGCCTGGGCGACTGGCGAGCCGATTCGCTGGGTGCGGGTGCACATGCTCCCGGACTACGCGTACTTCGATCACAGCGTGCACCTGGCAGCAGGTGTGGGCTGCTCGAGCTGCCACGGTCGCATCGACACGATGGACGTGGTGCGTCAGGCAGAGCCGTTGAGCATGTCCTGGTGTCTTGACTGCCACCGCAACCCGGAGCCGCACCTGCGGCCTCGGGACGAGGTGACGAACATGGCATGGGATCTGGCCAACAACGATTACGACCCGTCGGCTGACCCGCACCGCACGCGTGAGGTCAACCCGCCGCAGCACTGCTCCGGTTGCCACCGATGAGCGAGCGTTCCATGAAGACCACGAAACCAACCCAATGGCGTAGCCTCAATCAGCTTGCGATGTCGCAGGATGACCGTGAGGCGCTCAAGAACGAGTTCCCCGAGGGGGCGTCCGAGCTGCACGTGACTGACGTGAGCCGGCGGCGGTTCCTCGGGATCATGGGCGCATCCGCTGCGCTGGCAGGCGCAGGGCTCACGGGCTGCATGCGCAAGCCGGTGGAGCACATCGTGCCCTACACCAGCCGCCCGGAGGACGTGATCCCCGGCGTGTCGCGGTACTTCGCGACGAACCTGTGGACGGGCTCCACGGTGGTTCAGGCGCTGGTGAAGAGCTCGGATGGTCGGCCCACGAAGATCGACGGCAACCCGCGCGGTCGCGCGCGGGGTGCGTCGACGTCGTTCGCCCAGGCCGAGATCCTGCGGATGTACGATCCGGACCGCTCGCAGCACCCGCTCCGCGGTGGCGAGGCCGTGACGTGGGAGCAGGCCGCCGAGGGCGTCGCCGAGCTTCGCGCGTCGATGGCCGCCAGCGGTGGCGCAGGTGTTGCGTTGCTGGTGGAGGAGCGCCCGTCCCCGTCGCTGCGCGCGCAGGTCGCCGCGTTCCGGCAGGCGTACCCGCAGGCGCGCGTGTTCACGCACGACGACGCCCGCAGCGGGACGCAGGCCGCCGCGCTGGTCGCCGCTGGCGCCGCTGGCGCCCGGGTGCGCTACGACGTCGCTGCGGCGCGCGTGATCGTGTCGCTGGACTCCGACTTCCTGCACACCGAACCCAACGCGCTGCAGAACGCGCAGGGGTACGGTGACGGCCGCCGCGCCGCGACGCCGGAAGACGAGATCAACCGCGTCTACGCCATCGAGCCGTCGTTCACGGTGAGCGGGTCGAACTCGGACCACCACCTGGCGCTGCCGGCGTCCCAGGTCGGTCCGTTCGCCGCCGCCATCGCCGCGGCGCTGGGCGTGCCGGGCGTGACCGGCACCGCGCCCGCCGGCACGGAGTCCTGGGTCACGGCGATCGCCGCAGACCTGCAGGCCAACGGCGGCGCGTCGCTCGTGGTCGCTGGTGACCGCCAACCGGCGTGGGTCCACCTCGTCGCGCTCGCGATCAACCAGCAGCTCGGCAACATCGGGACCACCATCTCCGTCCACAGCGACCCGGACGCTCCCGAAGCCGGCACGCTGCTCGAGCTGGCCGCGGCCATCGAGGCCGGCGAGGTCACGACGCTGATCACGGTCGGCGTCAACCCCGTCTACAGCGCCCCCGGCTCCGTGGGCTTCGCGGCGCTGATGGAGCGCCTCGAGGCCTCCGTGACCCTGTCGTTCCATGTCGACGAGACGGCACGGGCGTCCAGCTGGCACATCCCGCGCAGCCACGACCTCGAGGCGTGGGGTGACCTGCGTGACGTCGACGGCCGCGGTGGGGTGCAACAGCCGCTGATCGAGCCGCTCTACGCGTCGCTCAGCGAGCTCGAGTTCCTCGACCGCCTCGTGCGCGACGACCGTCGCGACGGCTACACGATCGTCCGCGAGACGTGGTCGGCGGGCGTGCCCGGCGGCGACGACGCAGCGAACTGGAACCGCTGGCTGCACGACGGCGTCGCGCCGTTCGAGGCGACACCCGCTGCGAACCTGGACCTGTCCGGCGTCGGCGCCGCGGTGAGCGCAGCTGCCTCCGTTGCCGCCCCGACGCTGAACGCGCTCGAGATCAACGTCCAGCTGTCCCCGACGGTGCTCGACGGCCGCTACGCCAACACGGCGTGGATGCAGGAGTACCCCAACCCGGTCACGAAGCTGACCTGGGACAACGCGGCCATCATGAGCGCCGCGACGGCTGACGCCCTGGGCATCCGCTGGGGCTCGGGCATGCGCCAGGGTCGTGAGAACGCCGAGGTGCTGACCGTCACCGTGAACGGCCAGTCGCTGGAGATTCCGGCGTTCGTCATCCCCGGTGTGGTCGACAACGTCATCGTGGTCGAGCTGGGCTACGGGCGCTCGGGCCGCGTCGCCGAAGGCGCCGGGGTGGACGTTCGCCCGCTGACGAACACGGAGCAGGGCTGGATCCTGCCCGGCGCGACGGTCTCCCGGACCGGTCGCCGCTACCTGCTCGCGTCGACCCAGGACCACCACACGCTGGTCCCGAACGACAACCCGAACTACGCGCGGCCGCTCGTGGTCGCAGCGACGATGGACGAGTTCCGCGCGGACCCGTCGTTCCCGCTGCAGTACGAGCTGATGCCGGAGTCGAAGATCCACTCGCCGTGGACCGAACCGAACCCCCGGGGCGGCCAGCAGTGGGGGATGACCATCGACCTGAACACCTGCATCGGGTGCGGCGCCTGCACGATCGCGTGCAACGCCGAGAACAACATCCCGGTCGTGGGCAAGTCGGAGGTCCTCAACGGCCGCGAGATGCACTGGATCCGCATCGACCGGTACTTCACCGGCGACATGGCCGCACCCGAGATGGTGAACCAGCCGCTGGGCTGCGCGCACTGCGAGACGGCTCCGTGTGAGCAGGTCTGCCCGGTCGCGGCGACCGTGCACAGCCCCGACGGGCTGAACGACATGGTCTACAACCGCTGCATCGGCACGCGGTACTGCGGCAACAACTGCCCGTACAAGGTCCGCCGCTTCAACTTCTTCGCCTACAACCGCTACAACACGGAAGAGAACGAGCTGCTCCGGCTGCAGCGGAACCCCGACGTGACGGTGCGGCACCGGGGCGTGATGGAGAAGTGCACGTACTGCGTGCAGCGGATCCAGGCGGCGAAGATCGAGGCGAAGGTCAACGGCGACGGGGTCATCCCGGACGGCGCGGTCCGCACGGCCTGCCAACAGGTCTGCCCGACCCAGGCGATCGTCTTTGGCGACATCAACGACCCGAACAGCGAGGTCAGCCGGCTGAAGGCCCAGACGCGCAACTACGCGCTGCTGAGCTTCCTGAACATCAAGCCGCGGACGACGTACCTCGCGAAGTTGCGCAACCCGAATTCCGACCTGGTCTGACACATGGCAACGCAGATCCTCGAAAACTCGACGCCCTACTGCGACCCGGTCGACGGTCGGGCTCCGCTCATCCTCAAGGATGACAGTTTCGCGGGCATCACGAACGCAGTCGCCCGGCCGATCGAGCAGCCCCAGCCCAAGGTCTGGTACGTGCTCTTCGCGCTCGGACTCGCGCTCCTGGGCCTGCTTGGCGTCTCGGTTCTGTACCTGATCTACAAGGGTACCGGGATCTGGGGCATCAACAACCCGGTCGACTGGGGCTGGGCGATCGTGAACTTCGTCTGGTGGGTCGGTATCGGCCACGCCGGTACGCTGATCTCCGCGATCCTCTACCTGTTCCGGCAGAAGTGGCGGACGTCGATCAACCGCGCCGCGGAGGCGATGACCATCTTCGCGGTGATGTGCGCCGGGGTCTTCCCGGCGATCCACGTCGGCCGGATCTGGGTCATCTACTGGGTGTTCCCGATCCCGAACCAGATGGCGATGTGGCCGAACTTCCGTTCGCCGCTGCTCTGGGACGTGTTCGCCGTCTCGACGTACTTCACCGTCTCGCTGCTGTTCTGGTACACGGGCCTCATCCCGGACCTGGCGACGATGCGTGACCGCACGAAGGGCCGCATCGCTCGCGCGGTGTACGGCCTGTTCGCGCTGGGCTGGCGCGGGTCGAACCGCCACTGGCAGCACTACGAGCGCGCGTACCTGCTGCTGGCGGGCCTGTCGACGCCGCTGGTGCTCTCGGTCCACACGATCGTCTCCTTCGACTTCGCGGTCTCGCAGGTCCCGGGCTGGCACACGACGATCTTCCCGCCCTACTTCGTCGCCGGCGCCATCTTCTCCGGCTTCGCGATGGTGCTCACGCTGATGATCCCGGTCCGCAAGCTCTACGGACTGGAACACATCATCACCGTGCGCCACCTCGAGAACACGGCGAAGATCATCCTGCTGACCGGCACGCTGGTGGGCTACGCCTACGCGATGGAGTTCTTCATCGCCTGGTACGGCGGCAACCCGTACGAAGCGTTCGCGTTCGTGAACCGGATGTTCGGTCCGTACGCCTGGGCCTACTGGATCATGATCGCGTGCAACGTCATCACGCCGCAGATCTTCTGGTTCAAGAAGCTGCGGACGAACCTGACGGTGCTCTTCATCGCCTCGATCTTCGTGAACATCGGCATGTGGTTCGAGCGCTTCGTCATCGCGGTGACGTCGCTGCACCGCGACTACCTGCCGTCGAGCTGGGACTACTACTCGCCGACCTTCTGGGACGTCGCGACGTACCTGGGGACCTTCGGTCTGTTCATCACGATGTTCTGTCTCTTCCTGCGCTACGTCCCGGCGATCGCCATCGCCGAGGTCAAGGCAGTGGTGCCGCACGCTGACCCCCACTTCGTGGGCGATGCTGCGCACGGAGGTGCACACCAATGACTGGCACGACGAACTCGAGCACGCCGTGGGGCCTGCTCGCCGAATTCGAGACGCCGCAGGCGATCTACCACGCCTGTGAGAAGGTCCGGGACGCTGGCTACACCGCCTGGGACGCGCACACGCCGTTCCCGGTCCACGGCCTGGACAAGGCGATGGGCCTGAAGCCGTCGGTGCTGCCGTGGATCACGCTGGCTGCAGGCCTGACGGGCCTGTCCGGTGCGCTGCTGCTGCAGTGGTGGGTCTCGGTCATCGAGTACCCGCTGGTCATCTCCGGCAAGCCGCTGTTCAGCCTCCCGGCGTTCGCGCCGATCATGTTCGAACTCACGGTACTGCTCAGCGCGTTCGGAACGGTGTTCGGGATGCTCGCGCTGAACCGGCTCCCGATGCTGTACCACCCGCTGTTCACGTCCGAGCGCTTCGAGCGCGTGACGGATGACCGCTTCTTCATCTCCATCGAGTCGTCGGACAGCAAGTTCGACGCGGAGACGACGGCGGCCTTCCTGCGCGAGCTGGGCGCGGACCACGTCGAGCTGGTGGAGGAATGACGACCATGCTGCACACGATGAATCGAGCAGGTCGCGTCGCCATGGCGCTCTGCGTGGTGGCCGTGAGCCTGACGGCGTGCCGAGGGACGACCTCGCGCAAGCCGCCCGTCCACCTGAACTGGAACATGGACAACGTCGCCTACCTGGAGGCGCAGGAGCCGAGCACGTTCTTCGCGGACGGGCGCGGCATGCGGCCCCAGGTCCCGGGCACGATCGCCATCGGCTCGCTACGCGATGACCCGCACTACTTCGACGGCATCGTCGATGGCGAAGCGGTCACGACGCTTCCCGAGCGCGTCGAGCTGACCGAGGCGCTGCTGGCGCGCGGCGAAGACCGCTACGACATCTTCTGCACGCCCTGCCACGGCGAAGCCGGCTACGGCCGGGGGTCCGTGCCCGCGCGCGCCGAGGCCGCTGGCGCCGTGTGGATCGTGCCGAGCTTCCATGACGAGGCCCGCCGCGAGATGACCATCGGCCACATCTACCATGTGATCGCCGACGGCTTCCAGACGATGCCCGCGTACGCCCGCCAGATCCCGGTCGAGGATCGCTGGGCCATCGCAGCATGGGTCGTCGCGCTGCAGCTGAGCCAGAACGCCGAACTGGAACAGATTCCGCAGGACGTGCGGACCGAGCAGGGGTGGTAAGTACAATGGGTCACGCACATCACCCGAAGCAGGTGACGGAACAGGACGTCACCCTGAAGCCGGACACCCTCCTCGCGAAGCTGCCGCTGATCGGCGCCGTGATGGCCGTCATCGGCCTGGGCGCGACGTTCGCGCTGGGAGCCGGCGATCCGTCGGCGATGTACAGCTCGTACCTCGTCGCCTTCCTCTACTTCCTGGCGATCGCCGTCGGCGGCTACTTCTTCGTCACCATCTTCTTCCTCGGCCGCTCGGCGTGGAACGTGACGGTGCGGCGAATCGCCGAGAACGCCATGAGCACCCTGCCGGTGTTCATCGCGCTCTTCATCCCGATCTACCTGGGCCGGAAGCACATCTACCACTGGATGGACGAGCGGCTGCTCGAGACCGACGCCCTGCTCCAGTGGAAGCAGGGGTACCTCAACGACGGATTCTTCACGGTCCGGTCGCTGCTGTACTTCGTGGTCTGGACCGTCTTCGCCGTGCTGTTCTACCGCGCCTCCGTCGGCCAGGACCGCAGCGGCGACAAGCAGGTCACCGCACGCCTGCAGGGCCTCGCGGCCCCCGCGATCGCGCTGGGCGGCCTGGCGACGTCGTTTGCGGCGATGGACTGGGGGATGTCGCTGGACTTCCACTGGTTCTCGACGATCTACGGCATCTACTACTTCGCCGCGGCGATGGTCTCCTGCATGGCCGTGGTCGTGCTGTTCGCCCTGGCGCTGCGCAAGCACGTCAACGGGCTGATCAACGAGGAGCACCTGCACGGCGTCGCGATGCTGATGTTCGGCTTCAACATCTTCTGGAGCTACATCGCGTTCAGCCAGTTCTTCCTCATCTGGTACGCGAACATCCCGGAAGAGACGCTGTGGTACATGCACCGCTGGGAAGACGGCTGGTCGTCGATCTCGATGCTGCTGCTGGTGGGCCACTTCATCCTGCCGTTCTTCTTCCTGCTGCCCCGTCAGCAGAAGCGGAACCCGGTGACGCTGACCATCGGCGCGACGTGGCTGCTGGTGATGCACTTCGTCGACATGTACTGGCTGGTGAAGCCGAGCGTGCAGCACGCCCACGGCGTGCACGGCGTGCACTTCGGCCTGACGGACATCACGGCGATGCTCGGCGTCGGCGGCGTGTTCCTGGCGGTCATGGGCTACCAGTTCACGCGCAACGCGCTGGTCGCCTACCGCGACCCGCGTCTGCCGGAAGCCCTGAAGTACGACAACATCTGACGGCGCCACGCGCCCACAGGGAGTGCTGTAGATGACTACGGACGAAACGAAGGACCACGGCCACGGGCACGGCGACGAGCTGGCTCCGGAGCCGGATACCCGGGCCGGCGGCGTGCTCATCGTCGCGATGGTCGTCCTGACGCTGTCGCTGGCGGCGATCTGGCTCGCGACCGCTGGGCTGTACCGCCAGATGGTGGTGTCGGCGACGGACGCCAACAGCGTCGGTTCCGTGAACACCCCGGCGAGCCGGGCGCGCGCCTGGAACGCCGAGACCGCTGGCTCCTACGGCCAGGTCGAGGTTGACGGCGCGGTGAGCTACCGGGTGCCGGTCTCCGGCGCCGCCGCGCTGCTGCTGGCGCGCCCCGAGCTGGTCGTCGCCGCCGAGGCCCCGAGCGAGCCGGTCGTCGCTGACGCCATCGAAGGAACGCTCGAGCTGCCCGAGGTCCCAAGCCTCGACGCGGTGCTGAACCCCGAGACGGCGCCCTGAGCCCGGTGCGACATCATGTCGCACCCGGCGTCTCTCACGTAGACCACTGAATCTCGTCTTCTTTTCTCACATCCAACCGATCGCCCCTGCCGCGCGGAGCCTCTCGGCTTGCGCGGCCTGCAGCACGGTCTAGGGTGCCCCGGCACCCCCGACCTGCAGCCCAGGAACCCACCGTGAACGCATCCCACCTCCTCACCCGCATCACCCTGACGCTCGCGCTCTGCGCGTGCGTGCTCGGCGTGACGACGACGGCTGCCGCCCAAGGGCTGCCGCCGGAGCTCGAGGGTGTCGACATCATCGAGCACCTCGGTGATCGCGTGGACCGGAACCTCCGGTTCACGGATCACACGGGGCGCGACGTGACCCTGGGTGAGTACTTCTCGGACGGGATCCCGGTGATCCTGACGCTGAACTACTACAGCTGCCCGATGCTCTGCTCGCTGCAGCTGAACGGGCTGATCGACGGGCTGCAGGGTCTGCCCTGGCGCGCCGGGGAGACGTTCCGCATCGTCACCGTGTCGATCGACCCCGAGGAGGACGCGACGCTGGCTCAGGCCAAGCGCGACACGTACCTCGAGGCGCTCGGCCAGGGTGACGTGGACTGGTCGTTCCTGACGGGCGACGAGTCGCAGATCCGGGAGCTGGCCGCGCAGGTCGGCTTCGGGTACCGGTACGTGCGTGAGGTCGAGGAGTACGCCCACGCCGCTGCCATCTTCCTGCTGTCGCCGGACGGGGTGATCACCCGTTACCTCTACGGCGTGCAGTACCGGGCCTTCGACCTCCGCATGGCTGTCCTTGAGGCCGGCGAGGGTCGGGTTGGTTCGACGGTTGACCGCTTCATTCTGAGTTGCTTTCACTACGATCCGGATCGGAACTCCTACGCGATTTTCGCCTTTGGAGTGATGCGCGTCGGCGGAGTGATCACGGTGCTGCTGCTGGGCCTGGTACTTGGCCTGCTGTGGTTCCGTGACCTTCGTCGCCGGCTGTCCGGCACACTCGAGACCTGAGGGTAGACGGATGCCTTCGTTGCTACTTCAAAATCGTCCTGCCACGCTGTGGCTCCCCGAGCAGGCCTCGACGCTGGCCCCGTCCCACGACGGCCTGTTCTACTTCATCTACTGGCTCTGCGTGGTGTCGTTCGTCGGCCTGATGGCGACGATGACGTACTTCGTGGTCCGGTACCGCCGCCGCTCGCCGGACCAGCGCACGAGCCCACTGTCGGGCAGCCTGCGTCTGGAGATCGTCTGGTCGATCATCCCGGCGATCTTCCTGGCGATCGTGTTCGCGTGGGGCCTGAAGGGCTTCGTTCAGTACCAGTCGGTGCCGTCGAACGCGATCGACATCCGGGTCGTCGGGTACAAGTGGTTCTGGGAGTACCGGTACGCGAACGGCACGACGCTGACGAACGACCTGATCGTGCCGGTCAACACGCCGGTGCGTCTCATCATGAGCTCCGAGGCGACGAGCGCGGATGACCCGGCGGTGCTGCACAGCTTCTTCGTGCCGGCGTTCCGGGTGAAGCGCGACGTGCTGCCCTACCGCTACACGGTCATGTGGTTCGAGGCGACGCAGACCGGCGAGTTCGACGTGTTCTGCACCGAGTACTGCGGGGCCGGACACTCGAAGATGATCGGTCGGGTCATCGTCGTCGAGCAGGACGAGTACGAGGACGCCCTCGCGCCCCAGCCGTGGGACGAGAACGTCGAGACGCTCGCCCAGTTCGGTGAGCGCACGTTCCAGTCGAACGGGTGCACGGCGTGCCACTCGATCGACGGCTCGCGCATGGTGGGCCCGAGCATGGCCGGCCTGTACGGCGCGTCGCGGCCGATCACGGGCGAGGGCCAGGTGACGGCGGACGAGAACTACCTTCGCGAGTCCATCGTGAACCCGGGCGCGCGCATCGTCGAGAGCTACCCGAACGCGATGCCCACCTTCGCCGGCCGGCTCACCGACCAGCAGATCGACGGCATCATCGCGTACATCCAGTCGCTCCAGTAACGAAGCCGCATCACAGTAGACGAAGCTTTCGACGGCGCCGCGACGGCGCAGCGCCGAGACGAATCAGGGGTTGGGTTATGGCATCCACGGTCGCAGAAACTCCGGCACAGAGCACGCATGTAGATTACCTGCGGGCCAAGTCCGGCATCATGTCCTGGCTGGTGACAGTCGACCACAAGCGGATCGGGGTGATGTACCTCTTCTCGATCCTGTTCTTCTTCCTGATCGGCGGCCTTGCGGCGCTGATCGTGCGCCTGGCGCTGTACGACGCCGTCCTGGTGGACGGCCAGGTCGACAGCATCCTGTCGCCTGACGCCTACAACAAGGCGTTCACGCTGCACGGCGCGATCATGACGTTCCTGGTGCTGGTGCCGTCGATCCCGGCAGCGCTCGGCAACTTCCTGCTGCCGCTGCAGCTGGGCGCCAAGGACGTCGCGTTCCCGAAGCTCAACCTCGCGAGCTTCTACATCTACACCTTCGGGTCGCTGTTCTTCATCGGCGTGCTGATCCACCAGCAGCTCGACACCGGCTGGACGTTCTACACGCCGTACTCGACGACGTCGTCGACGAGCGTGATCCTGGCCACGTCCGGCGCGTTCATCCTGGGCTTCTCGTCCATCCTGACGGGCGTGAACTTCATCGTCACGATCCACAAGATGCGCGCCCCCGGCCTGACCTGGAACCGCCTGCCCCTGTTCGTCTGGGCGGCCTACGCGACCAGCGTCATCCAGGTCCTCGCGACCCCGGTCATCGGCATCACGATGTTCCTGCTCATTCTCGAGCGGACCCTCGGCATCGGCATCTTCGACCCGGCGCTCGGCGGTGACCCGATCCTCTTCCAGCACTTCTTCTGGTTCTACTCGCACCCGGTCGTCTACGTGATGATCCTGCCGGCGTTCGGCGTCGTCAGCGAGCTGATCACCGTGCACAGCCGGAAGAACATCTTCGGGTACAGCGCCATCGCGGCGTCGTCCGTGGCCATCGCCGTCATCGGCTTCCTGGTCTGGGGCCACCACATGTTCGTGTCGGGCCAGTCGGGCGTGTCGGCCGCCATCTTCTCGGCGCTGACCTTCCTCGTCGCCGTCCCGACGGCGATCAAGGTCTTCAGCTGGATCGCGACGATGTACAAGGGGTCCATCCAGCTCAACACCCCGATGTGGTACGCGCTGGTCTTCCTCTTCCTGTTCTCGATCGGCGGCCTCACCGGCATCTTCCTCGGCTCGCTGGCCACGGACGTTCACCTGCACGACACGTACTACGTCGTCGCCCACTTCCACTACGTGATGATGGGCGGCACGCTGATCGCCTTCATCGGCGGCATGTTCCACTGGTGGCCGAAGATGTTCGGCAAGATGTACCTCGAGCCGTGGGGCAAGCTGAGCGCGCTGCTGGTGTTCGTCGGCTTCAACCTGACCTTCTTCACGCAGTTCGTGATGGGGACCCAGGGCATGCCGCGGCGCTACCACGCCTACCTCGAGCAGTTCCAGATCTGGCACCAGCTGTCGACCATCGGCTCCTGGATCCTGGCCCTGGGCCTCGTCTTCGCCGCCATCAGCCTCTTTGGCAGCCTGTTCCGCAAGGAGAACTGCGAAGCCAACCCCTGGGGCGCCGTCAGCCTCGAGTGGCACGCCGCGACCCCGCCCATCGAGCACAACTTCGAAGGCACCGTCGTCTGCGAACACGGCCCCTACGAGTTCCCCGAGATCGACCACTCCCAGGGCCCGGCTCACATCTGAGCTCGGCGCTCTCCTCCACTTCCGATACCTTGGGCGACGTGTGACCGGCGACTGGCACGATGCCCGCCCCGTCACCGACCGACTACACGCCGCAGGATGCCACTATGAGCGCTGTTGCTGAACACGGACACGGCCACCACCCGCACCAGGCCCACCACTTCCACTCGATGGACCAGCAGTCCTCGTCCGCGAAGCTGGGCATGTGGCTCTTCCTCGGCCAGGAGCTCCTGTTCTTCGCCGGGATCTTCATGGCCTACATCTACCTCCGGTACACCTACCCGGACATGGTGCTCGCGGCCAGCCACCACCTCGACTGGAAGCTCGGTGCCCTCAACACCGTCTTCCTGATCACCAGCTCCCTCACCATGGCGCTCGGCGTCCGTGAGGCGCAGCTCGGCAACAACAAGGGGGTCGTCCGGTTCCTCGCCGTGACCATCCTCTTCGCCTGCCTCTTCTGCGTGGTGAAGTTCTTCGAATACAAGGCCAAGTTCGAACACGGCCTGCTCCCCGCGAACTACTGGGAGGGCGGCGTCGACATCGTCTCCGGCCAGCCCGGGCCGTGGCTGTTCTTCGGCCTGTACTTCGGCGCCACCGGCCTGCACGCGCTGCACGTCATCATCGGCATCGGCGTCCTCGCCTGGATCCTCGTCCGCGCCCAGCGCAACGAGTTCGACAAGGAACACTACATGCCCGTCGAGAACGTCGGCCTGTACTGGCACCTTGTTGACCTGATCTGGATCTTCCTCTTCCCGCTGCTCTACCTCGTCGCCTGAGCGCGTCCGAGTCGGCACTTCACGATAGGGTATCGTTATGAGCGCTCCCGCACACGGGCACGACGAACACCACGTTACACCGCTGAAGACCTACTACGGCGTCTTCGGTGCCCTGATGGTCCTCTCGTTCCTCACGGTCTACGTCTCTGTCGGCGTTGACCTCGGACCCTTCTCGCTCCCCGTCGCGATGCTCATCGCGACCGCGAAGGCGTCGCTGGTCGTGCTGTACTTCATGCACGTCCTCCACGATGACCGCCTGATCGGCCTCATCGTCGTCGCCTGCCTCTTCTTCATGGCCCTGTTCTTTGGCATGACCATGATCGACTCGTCCACCCGGGACATCTCGCAGCCACTCGAGGGCAACATGGTCCTGCGTGAGGAACGCGGCCTCCCGATCGTCAACGACGTCCCCGATCACCACGGCGACCACCACGGTGACCACCACGGCGCCGCCGCCGGGGAACATCACGACGACCACGCGGAAGCCGGTGACGACCAGGCCGCCATCGAGGCAGCAGAAGACGCCGCTGCCGAGGGCGAAGGCACCGGCGACGGCGAAGCGCCCATCGTCCCGACGGACGAGGCCACCCCCGACGAGCCCACCGCCCCGGCAGACCTCGCAGAGGGAGAGCAGGGTGACGACGTCGACGCCGACGAGCTCGCCGAGGAAGCGGCCGAGTAACCTCGCTCCGCGCCACACGATGCTCCGCACCCACGCGGGCGCCACCAGGCGCCCGCGTGGCGCGTTTTTGCATCGCCGCCCCGCTGCACCCCGATCCGTCCTTGACGCGCCGCGCCAAGCGGATCTATGACGCAACGCGTTACCCGCACGGACAACCGCAGCAGCATCGAGGCATCACCATGGCACCCCTCTCCTCGGAAGACTTCAAGGCGCGACTCCAGATCGCACGCGAACAACTCGAAGCCGCTCAGCGTGACCTCGCAGAAGGCGCGCAGCGCGTCGTCGAGGACACCCGCCGCCAGGGCGAAGAGGTCGTCTCCCTGCTCCGAACCCGCCTCCAGGCGGCGGTTGAGCAGGCGGAGGAGCTGGGCCGTGACGCGCGCCCCCGCATCGAGGTCCTCGCCGAGCAGCTCAAGGACCAGAGCACGCAGGTCCGCCAGCAGGTCACCCAGCTCGCCGAAAACGCCCAGCAGCAGGTCACCCAGCTCGCCGGCAGCGCCCAGCAGCAGGTGACCCAGCTCGCCGAGAACGCCCAGCAGCGCCTGGTCGTGCTCCGCCGCGGTCGCACCGAGCGCGGGCAGCAAGGCGCCGAGAGCACCGCCGCAGAGTAGCGGCCCGGATCGCACGAATGCCTGCCCGGGTCGCACGAATGCCTACCCGGGCCTGTGGTGCTCGGAACGATATCCGGGTACTTCATTGTTCTGCACAACCTGCAGGCCCGCGTCCTCCGCGTGAGCCACCACGCTGCGGCGTCCATCGCGCCAGTTCCCACCGAGAACGCCCCGGAGTCTCCCGTGCGACCGCCCGCCCTGCCCCGCTTGCTGTCCGTCGGCCCGCTCGCGCTGCTCCTCGGCGCGGCCGTGAGCATCTCCGCATGCGGAGACAGCAACGTGTTGATCGCGCCCCCACCGCAGCCGGACGCAGGTCAGGACACCGCTCCGGAAGACGTGTCGCCGGATGTCCCCGACGCCACGACCGACGTCAACGATCCGGACGCGCCCTGTACCTTCCGCTGCAACGCGCGGATCACCTGCGACGACGGCACCCTCACGCGCTGGAGCTCCGCGACGCTCGCCTGCGGCTCGACCATCGAAGACTGCCCTCGTGAGGGCGCCGGCACCTGCCAGCGCGGCTGCCGCGAGGACATCGACAGCCTCCCCGGAGGCAGCGTCCCCACCCAGCTCTGCGAGGAGAACCGCCCCAAGTGGGCCGGCGATCCCTGCACCACGCTCGCGGACTGCCTCCCGCTGCCCGCGACAGACACGGTGCTGGGGGTCCCGCAGAACCGCTACCTGCGCTGCGACACCGACGCAGGAGTCTGCGTCGCGGACAGCCCGCCGACCGTCCCGGACTACATGACCGCCTGCGGGATTGACGAGGAAGACCTCGAGGAGCCCCCCGCCCCTGACGACATCCGCTACGGCATCGTCGCCGCGTCAGACTGCCCGGGCGATCTCTGCCTGTTCATCGAGGCAGAGACCTGCGTCCGTCAGGGCTGCACAGTCGCCTGCACCGGCGACCACGAGTGCCCGCCCGGCTCGCGATGCGCGCCCAACCTCACGGACTGGAGCCTCGATCCACTCGCGACGATCCCCGCCGTCTGCAAACCGGGCCGGCTGTTCGAGTTCGGCCCCGGGCTGGAGTGCCCCTGACGTAGCCCGGACGTGACCCGGACGTGACCCGGACGTGACCGCCGCCGCGCCTACTCGGGCAGCAGCAGCTCGCAGATGCGCGCCGGAACGGCCGGGTCGTCGGGGTCCGTGACCGCGAGCACGACCTGCCGGTCCATCGAGAAGTACAGACCCTCGAACTTCTCGAGCACGACACGGCCGGTCTCGTCCCGCGCCAGCATCAGCTCCATGTCCGAGCCCGGCCGACCGAGCGCGAACCGCAAGCCGCGCAGCTCGCCGTCCTCGAGCGGGCTCGACGTCGACTCGGCGACCAGGGACAGCAGCACGTGACCGTCCGCGACCGAGGCCACGTCGGTCGGCGTCAGGCGCGTCCCGGAGACGCGACCGAACCGGAGCCACTCCATCCGGGACTGCACCGGAGCCGTGACGCCCGACGCGATCCACGACCGGAACTCCTGCGGATCGAACCCGATCATCGCGTTGCGCTGGCTGACGATGTGCGTCGTCTCGCCGTTGCCCCGCTGGAGCAGCCAGATGAGCCCGCTCCAGGCGACCGCGCCCTCGATGTTCAGCTCGGTGCTGAACAGCCCCAGCTGCTCGGACAGATCCTGGTACAGCGGCAGCGCGTCAACGGTCCGCACGCTGCGCGCCTCCGGGTTGATCACGTACCAGTTCGTGCGATCCGGGGTCGTGCCGGAGCCAAGGACGACGACCTCGTCGCCGAGCGTCAGGCAGCCTTCGAGGTCCGGCTTCGCGAGCCGGTTGCCGCGCTCGTCGTCGTAGACCAGCGCCCCACCCTGCGACTCGATGCGAAGCGCCCACTGGCTGCCATCAGGCTCCCGGATCACGACCGCCGAGACATCATCCTGCACGAACACCAGGCGGCCACCGACTTCGCAGATACCCGACGCGGCGCGCACGTACTCCGGCCAGTCGGGATCATCGTCCGGTCGCTCGTAGCCGCCGATCGCCTCGCAGTTGCGGACCTCGATCCACGTCCGCGGTGCGGGCTCCGCGTCAGCGACCTTCCCTCGACACCCGGTCCCCGCGCCAGCGACGACCGCGGCGACGACCGCTGCCCCGGCGAGGATCCCTCGCCCGTCCGCTGGCCGCCACGCCGCCACGCGTGGCAACGACGAGGGGGAGTGGGTGCCACGCTCGGGCGAAATCGGGTCATGGGCCATGTTCGTCACGGATGGGGAGGATGGGTCGGGTGGGGCGCTGCGGCCTGCGTCGCGGCGCCAGAGCTCAGCACCGAGGTGACCCGGCGGCAAGCGGTGGGTGCTCGACAGCGGGACCGAGCAGATCAGCGGCCCTCATCGACGTCCGGGAAGGCATCGGATTCACCGTCACGAGGTGGTGCCGTCTGCGCGGAGTCCGGTCGCTCGGCCGACGAGCGGTTCAGGTGATGGGTGGCGCGCTGGACGTGGAAGCACAACCGATCGGCGGTACGCGCCATTTCCAGGATCCGGAGCGCCAGATCCGGCGCGTAGTCGCCACGGGCCGTACGCTCGATGACGATCGGGCGCACCTGGCGGCGGTGTTCGGCGACAGCGGCCGCGATCTCCTGGATGGCGAGCAGCTGCGCCTCACGTTCGATCGGGTCGCTGAGCGTGACCCAGCGCTCGGCGAGCTCGCAGACGCGCCGCGACTCTTGGATGAGGGGCATCTTCTGCTCCAGCAGGACGAGCGGCTCACGCGACCACGGCTCGTCGAACGCGGTGATCATGCGCTCGAGATGGTCGACGACGTGCAGCATCGCCTGGTGCCGCTCGTGCACGGCGACGTCTTCCGGTCCGGTCGCGATCCTGGAGAGAAAGCGGCGTACGTGCTGCAGCGCGTCGCGGCACTCGTCGACGCGGCTGGCGTGACGGCCGGTGCTGCCGTTGCCCAGCTGGTAGCGGGCGTGGTTGCAGAGGATCGCCAGCACGTCAGCGAGGGCGTTCTGGACAGCCTGCAGCGCGACAGCGGGGACCGTCGCGGTGACCGGCGCCAGGTTCCTCGTCAGGGCGGGCTCGTGCTCGGGGATGATCCGCTCGAGTGTGGTCGCGATGCGTGCGGACAGGGGCAGGAAGATGGCCAGCCCCATCAGCTTGTAGAGCGTGTGGAACGCCGCGAGGCTGATCGCCGGCTCCGTCGGTGTGTCGCCCGGCGCCAGCCACAGGATGAAGGCGACGAAGACGGGGAGCACGGCGAAGGCCGCGACGGCGATCCCCAGGTTGAACATCACGTGGGCCGCGGCCGCGCGGCGAGCCGGGACGCCGGCGCCGAACGCGGCGATGACCGCCGTCACGGTGGTCCCGACGCTCTGCCCGATCACGAGCGCGCAGCCCTGCCCCAGATCGATCGTGCCGGCGTGCACCGCGGCGAGCGTCGTCGCGGCGGCGGCCGACGACGACTGCATCACGACGGTCATGATCAGCCCGACCAGCACGAGGACCAGCCGGCCCAGCATGCCCTGGCCGGGGAGCGACGCGGGGTCGATGCTCGCCGCCAGATCGGACATGCCCACCTGCAGCGTGTCGATGCCGATGAACACGAGCGCGAACCCCGCCAGCGCGGTCCCGGTGTGGGCGACGCGCCCGCGACCGACGAGGCGCAGCAGCGCGCCAACACCCACCATGTACAACGCGTAACGCGAGATGCTGAACTTCAGGCCGACGGTGGCGACCATCCAGCTGGTGACCGTCGTGCCAAGGTTCGCGCCGAAGATCACGCCGATCGCGGCGGTCAGCGTCAGCATCCCGGCGCTGACGAAGCCGATCGTCGCCAGCGTCGTCGCCGTCGACGACTGCACGACGGCGGTCACGCCGGCGCCGGTCATCGCCGCCTTGAGCGGCCCCCCGGTGAAGCGGGACAGGATGCGGCGCAGGCTCTCACCGGCGAGCGCCTTCAGCGCATCCGTCATCATCACCATGCCCAGCATGAAGAGGCCGATGCCCCCGATCAGCGAGGCGATCACCGGTTCGCACCTTCGCAGGGCGGCGACCGGCGCGCGGTCTCACCGCGGGCCTGCCACTCCTCCGGGGTGTGCGCCTCGATCGCCAGGGCATGCAGCCCCTCGTCGAACAACCCCGCGGCGAGGCGATTCACCTCGCGATGGCGCTGCACGCGGGACATGCCCGCGAACGCGGGGCTGACCACGATGACCCGGAAGTGGGACTCACGCCCGGGCGGGCCGGCGTGCATGTGCGACTCGTTGCCGACCACCAGGTCGGTCGGCTCGAGCGCCGAGAGCAGCTCCCGGAGCCGTTGTTCCCTGTTCATGACCTGAATCCTCCGCCGCCCAGGGGAATCGCAAGAAGTTGTCACAGAGCCGTGGCCGCCAGCAGCTGCGCGCGGTACTCGGGTCGGTAGTCGCACA
>ERZ869909.1326-NODE-1326-length-20331-cov-5.390886_pt1 | contig 20331 bp, 15 predicted proteins | sample MGYA00520892_ERZ869909 | MGnify/ENA primary metagenome ERZ869909 (study PRJEB32215, sample SAMEA104723947) | bioreactor metagenome | biome: bioreactor; feature: anaerobic bioreactor; material: water | place: China | collected 2015-03-12 ... | reverse complement strand
GCCCCGTCCGCTCCGCCACTTCCTTGTACATCACTTTGTTTTTTGGCTTTACGCCTAATCGCTTTTCGCGGAGCGGTAGTTCAGTTGGTTAGAATACCGGCCTGTCACGCCGGGGGTCGCGGGTTCGAGCCCCGTCCGCTCCGCCACTTCCTTGTACATCACTTTGTTTTTTGGCTTTACGCCTAATCGCTTTTCGCGGAGCGGTCCTTCAGCTGGTTTGCTTTTTGCTACCAACTTAGCGGCCTGTCATACCAAGATTTGTTCAAAGTATAATCCCTTATTCTTTAAACAAAACCAGTCGGTTACTGCTAGATTTGGCCTGCGTTTTTATTCGTTCAGACAAAGCCCATGCTGGTGATTGACAGCTATTGAATTGCCCTATATTTTTACTCCGTTCATATCAGAACATTATTTATAAGGAAGGAAAAATGTACGATGGCTTGTCGTTATCCACCAACAAGGTCGCTCTGCTAAAAGCAAGCATTCTGGCAGCTATTGCCTGCTTTAGTGTGATGACAAAGGCTGAGGAGCCGAACTGGAAAGGTAACCCGGTGTATGGCTCGGTTAGTCTTGCCGCAGGTTTTACACCAGATCCCTGGGTTCAGGATTTGCAAGCGGGAGGAGGGCGTGAAGTGACATCGTCTTTAGCTCCTGGTTGTAAAGGCTTCATCAATTATGGCAGGCCTGATGTAGACTTTAACTTTTCTGGTAGCAGTGCGGTGGTTTATATTCATGTTGAGTCGGATGCCGATACCACCCTGGTAGTCAATGCACCGGATGGGCGTTGGTACTGCAATGATGATTTTGTTGGCTTAAACCCAATGGTTATTTTCCAAAACCCAAGGGAAGGGCAATACAATATTTGGGTAGGAGTGCATGGTGCAGCCGAGCTGCATAGCGCGAAACTCAAAATAACCGAAGTAAAACCAGCTCTGCGTTAATGATGCTGTTTTATAGCGGAAAGTGGCTCGGATGCTAGCTACTTTCCGTTGTTCAAACTTCAGACACTGCAGCAAAAAAGCGCAGTCAGTCCACACTGGTGCAGTGATGATTGCCTTCTTGGACTAATCCTGGCTTTTGGTCGCTTGTTGCCTGGCTTTGCGTTCTTGCAATTCCTCGAACACCGCGTTGATTTCATCCAGCACCCCAGCCACATCCGCCGCTTGTTCCACTTCGTGAAACACTCCGGTTAACTCGGTATCCGGGTTCAGGTTACCGGCCTCATATAAAGCCCAAATCTCTTTAGCATACTGCGTGTTTGCAAGCTCAGGCGCAAACTGTGCATAGTATTGAGTCATGTTGTTGACATCGCGCTCGAGCATCCACTTGGCATTGTTGTTGGCGGCGGCATCTACCACCTGGGGCAGGTCGATAATCACCGGGCCTTGTGGCTCTTGCAGCACATTAAACTCCGATAAGTCACCATGCACCAAACCAACGGACAGCATCCGCAGCACATCCTGCATCATCCGTTTATGATCGCGCCGTGCTTGCTCGGCGGTCAGCTCAATATCATTCAAACGCGGTGCAACATCCCCATCCTCATCCAGAATCAGCTCCATCAGCAAAATGCCATCAAAGCAGCCGTACGGAGTGGGTACCCGCACGCCAGCATCGGATAGCTTGTACAAAGCATCTACTTCGGCGTGCTGCCAGCTTTCTTCGGCTTGCTTGCGGCCGAAACCCGAGCCTTTTTCCATGGCACGGGCACGTCTGGAGCTGCGGACTTTACGGCCTTCCTGGTATTGCACGGCTTTTTTAAAACTGCGCTGGCTGGCCTCTTTATAGACTTTGGCGCAGCGAATGACATCACCGCAGCGTACCAGGTACACTGCGGCTTCTTTGCCACTCATCAGCGGTCTCACTACTTCATCCACCAGGCCTTCATCGATCAGTGGCTGAATACGTTTAGGTGTTTTCATTGAGAGCCTTGGTTAAGAGGCGGTCACGGCTTCCACCGGCGCCAGCACCACTTCGGGTTGCACATCCGCGCCGTAGCCGAACACCACCGCCAGCATCAGTACTACAGCCGCGGCCAGCATCAGTTTCAACAGCAGCGGCATGCAGAACTTAAACCAGCGATCGTAAGGCACACCGGCAATGCCAATAATGCCCATCAGTACCGCATTGGTCGGTACGATCATATTGGAGAAACCATCGCCAAACTGGTAGGCCAGTACTGCGACCTGGCGTGGTACTCCCACTAAATCGCTGAGTGGCGCCATCAATGGCATGGTCACAAATGCCTGGCCACTGCCTGAGGGCACAAACAGATTCAAAATGGTTTGAATCACCAGCATACCAAAAGCAGAAATAGTGGCAGGGACATGCGACAAGGGCAGCGACAAACCATGCACGATGCTGTGCAGGATCTGGCCATCTTCTAAAATCAGCGCAATACCGCGGGCAATACCAATCAGCACGGCGGTGGTGGTTAAGTCCTTGACCCCTTCAATAAAGCTATCGGAGGCCTGGTCAAAGCTCAGCCGGCCAATCAGGGTGGTCAGCAGGCCCCAGCCGATAAAGCAGGCGCCCAGTTCATACAGGTACCAGCCGTGCTGGGAAATGCCGTAAATAGCAATGCCGATGGTCACCAGGAAAGTGCCCAGAATCAGTTTGTGCCGCTTGTTCAGGCTGGGGTAGTTTTTGTTGCTGATATCACCGACCGGGCAAGGCAGGTCGGCTACCATGGAAGCGTTTGGATCGGCGATCACCTTCCGGGCATATTTCCAGACATGGTGGTAGGCAATAATACAAAACGGCAGGATCAGCGCTAGTCGCAGCCACATGCCGGAGTAGGGGGGTACTTCGGCAATGCCCTGGGCAATCAGTACCGTGAATGGGTTAAAGGCTGAGACACCGTAGCCGACACCATAGCCAGCGACGGTCATGCCAACCGCCGTCATACTATCCAATCGCATCGCTTTACAGAGCGCGACCAGAATCAGCACAAAGGGGATGTACTCACCGGCAGTGCCGATGGCACCGGAGGCCAGCGAGAAAAAGAAAATCACCATAAAAATCAATTTATGTGGGGCATCGCTGTGTTTTTCCAGCAAACGGCCAATCAGTGCATCCACCGTGCCGGTTCTGCGCGCTACCGCCAACACACCGCCGACGATAAACACAAAGAAGATAATATCCTGCGCCGCAGCAAAGGCGCGGGGGACGGCGGTCAGTAATTGCCAGGGGGTCAGCAACTCCCGTTCTTCCGCCAGCGTATAGGTGCCTGGGATCACCACAGTGCGGCCAGTATCGGTCAGGGCAGTATCAAAAAAACCTTGTGGCACAATCCAGGTGGCAATCATGGCCACGATCATCATGCTAAACAGCAAGGTGAGGGTATGGGGAACCTTAAATGCTTTCTTCATGGAAAGACCTTTTTCATTATGGTTGTGAATACAAACCCGCCAAGTCTACCTGATGCGCTTAGGGCAACCAAGGCCTTGCTGGTTTTTTGTTGCGTCTGAACAGGCTTGCACACTAAGGCAGCTTTGGATAGGCTTAGCGCCTTGTAAAACCAGCCGGACGCTGTTGTGCCTTTATTTACTGTCACTATCTTCCTCAGTGCGTTGTTGTTGTTTCTGATCCAGCCGCTGGCGGCGCGCTGGCTGCTGCCTTATTTCGGCGGTGGCGCTGCAGTCTGGACGGCCTGCATGCTGTTTTTTCAGCTGATGCTGTTGGCTGGCTACAGCTATGCTCACTGGCTGACCCATGCACTTTCGTTGGCACAGCAACGCAAAGTCCATGCAGTACTGGTTTTGTTGGCCACGCTCTGGTTGTGGTGGGCAGGCAGCACGGTGACAGCGCCTGAGCCAGCGGAGTTTCCTTTGCTGAGTATTGTAAGCTGGCTGTTGTGGCTTTTTGGTTTGCCGCTCTTGGTAGTTGCGGCCAGTGCGCCTTTGCTGCAGCGCTGGTTTGCCGACCGTTTTCCGCTACGCTCGCCTTATCGGCTCTATGCCTTATCCAACCTGGGCTCGTTAGGTGCTTTGCTCAGCTACCCCTTTCTTGTGGAGCCCTGGTTGCCATTGTCGCTGCAGTTTTTCGGTTGGCAATGGGGCTTTACTGGCTTGGCTTTGCTGCTAGTGGCTGTGCTTGGCTGGCAACTACCCAAAGCCCAGGCCGCCTCTGAGCCTGTTGCCGCCGCCAGCCCCTGGCAATGGGGCTATTGGCTGAGTTTATCGGCGGCCGGCGTAGTCTTATTGTTAGCGGTAACCCAGCAACTGACGCAAAACGTGCCACCAGTGCCATTTTTGTGGGTGGTGCCGCTTGCGCTGTACTTACTGAGTTTTATTGTGGTGTTTAACCGTGAGCACTGGTATCAGCGGGCACTCTGGCTGTATTTATTTGGCATAGGCCTGGTACTGGCGCTGATCTTGATCCATTTTGGCCGGCTGTTTGATCTCTATTCGCAGCTGGCTCTGTACCTGCTTATTTTGTTCAGTGGCTGCATGCTCTGCCATGGCGAGCTGGCGCGGTTAAAGCCTGTAGCAAGCCAGTTAACGCGTTTTTATCTGGCGATGGCGCTCGGTGGTGTGCTGGGCGGTTTGCTGGTGAATGTGTTGGCGCCAATTGTGCTAAACGACTTTCATGAATTCCCACTGGTGCTGCTGGCTATTCTTCTACTGGCAGTCCTGCCCTGGCAGCGTCAGCTGGCGCTGTGGCGAAAAGCTGCCTGGCTTGGCGGGGCTGTTAGCTTTGCGCTGTTGGCACTTTGGCTGCACTTTATGCTGAATCAACACACGGTATTTCAGCAACGCAACTTCTATGGCAGCCTGGTGGTACGGGATATCCCAGTAGCCGGTGAACTGCAGCGTATTCTGATTGATGGCACCACCAGCCACGGCGCTCAGTATCTGGCTGTGGATAAACGGCAACAGGCACTTAGTTATTACCGGCCTGGTACCGGTGTGGCGCTGGCGCTGCAACAGCTGCTGCCGGATCCTGCTATGACAGCAAATACTGAAACTGCTGGCCGGCATTTTGGCATGGTGGGCCTTGGTGCCGGCACTCTGGCTGTGTATGGCAGGACAGGGGATCGCATTCAGTTTTACGAGCTGAACCCGGCGGTGATTCGGACGGCAAAAAGCTATTTCAGCTACCTGAGTGATAGTGCCGCCGGCATTGAAGTGTTGGCCGGTGATGGTCGCTTAGTGCTGCAGCAACAGCTGGAGCAGCAGGGCCGTCAGCAGTTTGATGTGCTGGTGCTGGATGCCTTTAGCAGCGATGCCATACCGCAGCACTTGCTCACCCGGGAAGCCTTTGCGCTTTATTTGCAGCATCTGCGCGCGGATGGGGTATTAGCGGTGCATGTATCAAACAACTACCTGGATCTAACCTCGGTGGTGCGCAATCATGCCAATCATTTTGGCCTGCAAGCCTTATTCTTCCACACCCCGGCCGATAGCCAGAACCCTGCAGCGACCGAATGGATCCTGCTTACCAGCAACCAAAGCTTTATTCGGCAACAGGCGATTCAGCAGGCCGCAGGCAACTGGCCGAGTCAGTTGAACTCGGCTATTCAATGGACGGATGATTTTAGTAATTTGCTGCGGGTGTTGAAGTAGCAGTGATGTATGCTCGCAGCAGTTATGGTTAGGGCAGCTGGGTGGTTAGGGGTTTACCCAGTTGGCCAGGCGAATGCCTGCGACCTGTTCGAACTGCTTGACGTTGTTGGTCACCACGATTAAGCCGAGCGATCTGGCATGGCCGGCAATCATTTCATCATAAGGTCCAATGGGGCGGCCAATCTTTTTAAGCTCAGCTCTCAGCTGTCCGGTATGCGCAGCGGCATCATTATCGTAAGGCAGCACCTCCAACCGGGCCGCAAAGCCTTCGATATCCCGAAGATTTCTGGCAACGGCCCCAGAGGCCTCGGCGCCATAGATAAGCTCCATCAAGGTGACGGATGATATGCAAAGCTGACCATCGTGCTGCTTGAACGCCTCACGCACTTCGGCGGGTTTGTTTTTGATGGTGTAGATCGCAATATTGGTATCGAGCATGTATTTGAGCATTACAATGCCTCACGCTCCTGATGGAGCGGTTGGTCGCGGTCGGGCATAAAGTCATCTGAAACACCTTCACCGTCAAACCACGAATCCCAGGATTCTCCTGCTGGTGTGATGATGCGTGCTCGCCCTTGAATAATGATATCCACCTGCTTCACGCTGTCTGGATAGGCGACAGGCTTTGGCAGACGCAGCGCCTGACTTTTGTTGCTTTTAAAAATACTTGCCCGCTCCATACTGACCTCCGTACTGGTATTTTTATGCTCTAGTCAGTTTAGGAATGAATTAGGGATATGTCAATGGTATATCCCTTGTGTCGGGGTGGTAACAACAGTGTTTGCTCAAAGCGTCTGACTAAAGCAGGGGGGGGGCGCGATAACTTCAGCAATCTTACAGCGGGTGAAAAAATAATAAAAAGTGTGGAATAAACTGACGCGCTGAACCGTTAACGGTAAGAAAGGCGCTTTGGCGTCACTTTGTTACCAGACAAGAGGTATGTACGATGATGAACACCAACTCATTTCGATTGGCAGCAACTGCGACAGCAATTGCGCTGGCTCTGACAGCCTGTGGCAGTTCCGAGGATGAAACTCTGGTGCCGCCAACCAGTGCTGTTTTTAGCTTTGGCGTGAGTGATGCCCCTGTGACTGAGGCTGCTGCCGTGGTAATTTGTTTTTCTGGCGTTGAATTGGTAGGCAATGGCATACAACTGCAGCGCTTTACCCTGGGCTCGGATGAGTTTACCGCAGAGACCAATGACGTATGCCGTGATGATGCTGGCAATGTGGTACCGAACAGCCGGGGCATTGATTTACTGACTTTGCAAGGCGCCAATGCCGAAGCACTGATCACCGGGGCTACGGTACCTGCTGGCTCTTATGGCCAATTACGGTTGGATATTGCCGATGGCAGTTATGTTGAGCTATTGGATGGCAGCCGTCAGCCGGTACGGGTACCATCCAATCAGCTGCGACTGGATGGACCTACCTTAAGCGCTGGCGGTACTTTCAGTTACACGCTGGAGTTTGATTTGCGTCGCGCTTTGGTCAACCCGGTTGGTCAACCGGGCTTTTTAGTGCAGCCAAGAGGCCTGCGGTTGGTGGATAACAGCGAAGTAGGGCATCTGCAGGGCCTGGTCAGTGAAGGTTTCCTGCTGGATAATCAATGCGATGTGAACCCGGCCGATGAACGGGCTGCTGTTGCAGCAGTTTACTTGTTCGAAGGCGCTGATGTTGCTTTGGATGCGATGTCAGACAACCGTTCGGACGACAATGCCAGTGACGAGCTGCAACTGCCCTATGCCAGCACAGGTGTTTTCTTCGTGAATGATGCGACTGAGTACCGCTACAGTATCGGCTTTGTTGATGCGGGCAATTACACGGTCGCCATCACCTGCGATCTGGCGGATGATCCTGAAGCTGTGGATGACATTCTGTTCATAGAAGCGCAAAACATCAGCATTGAAGCGCGGCAGCAACCGCATCAGCTGGATTTTTAAAGACCGCTCAACGAACAAAACCGCCTGATGGCGGTTTTGTTTTTGTCGTTTAGTCAGTGACTTACTTTGAGCTCTGCAGGGCCTGTTCTTGTTGCAGGGTTAAGATTGAATGGATACCCAGTTGATCCATCACCGCATCTAAAGCAGAGCTATGGCTGGCCAACTGGTAATCACCGCTCTGGCCGGTGGGTTGTTGATAAACACTGGCAACCAGTTGCCAACCATGCTGATTTTTACAGGCCAGATGCTCACTGGTGCCAGTCGCTGAGCTTTGCAGATAATGACGACAGAGCTGCTGCTCCGCGTTGATAAAAGCCAGGGTAGGCGTGAGTGACAGATCTCTTCCTGGTGCGTAGCTCTGTCCGCTGACGGACTGCTCTAACGTCTTGGCAATCATTGACCAGTCATCGTTTTCAGCTGGCGCATAATAACCAATGAGTAAGCCGGACACTAAGGCCATGCTGGCGACTGCTGCAGCATGACGCTGCAGGCTGAGGTAGCTTTGCTGCCACCAGCCAGATTTCGGTTGGGTATTTTGGGAGGCTGGCTGCAAAAGTTCAGTCACTGCGGGGGGCATGGGTTGCTCATCCAGCCGCTTACTCATCTTGCGAAAACAGGCATCCATGCTGCACAGCTTGGCCAGTCGAATCGCCAATTCTGGCTGTTGCTGCACCTGTTGATAGATGTGTTGCATCTCTGCTTCCGGCAGCTCAGCGTCCAGAAAGGCTGAAAGTGTTTCATCCGTTACTATCATGCCGTTTCTCCACGGTACTTTGCTTGTAAGGTTTCATTTAATTGTGTTCTGGCTCTGGCCAGCCGGCTCATAATGGTGCCTACTGGTACATTCAGGGTCTCGGCGGCCTTTTTGTAGCTCATGCCCTGCACGGCAATCAACGCCAGTACCTCCTGATGCTCGGCCGATAACTGCAACATGGCTTCTTCAATCAGGTAAATACTCATCAACTGCTCCTGTTGCTCGCTGTGTTCATCGTTGTGCTGCTCAGTCTGAGCACAGACATAGGCCAAACGCACTTTGCGTGAGCGGTATTCATCAATCCACAGGTTGCGGCAAATCCGAAACGCCCAAGACTCCAGCAACACTTCATCCGGTGCTGCATGCTTCAAGAGTTTTTCCACTGTGGATTGCAGTAAATCATCCGCATCGGCTTGATTACCGGTCAGTGAAAAGCAGAAGCGCCGCAAAGGAGACAAAAGACGTTGCAAGTCTGCTATGCTCACTGAAGATTACTCCTTTATCTAGTAAACGGTTGGCCTTGGAATTTTATTCCCACAGAATGGAATTTTTTTACTGGCTGGTTCGTTTATTACGGTAGCACAGTTCAACGGATTTACAGAACCGATGAAAACCCGATCTATTCTCACTATGCTGCTTGGTTTGGCTAGTTTTGCACTGATTGCCAACCCGAACCGGCCTGATTTTCCAGAGCGACCCCAGACACCTGCCGAGCGACAGATAGAGCGCCAAGCCGAGCGACAGTTAGAGCGCGCCATGCGGCAACTGGAAAACCTGCCCGAGCGTTTGCCAGAGCCTGCTGCTACAGCCATCGAACGCGCTTCAGAGCGGCTGGCGGAGCGACAGCTTGGCAGCAGTGAGCAAAGAATGCTGCCAGCTAAGAGCATGAACCTGGCCGGGCAAAGAACGGAAATAACGGTGGAGCATGGCTTTCAGGCGATAGAGCGAGAGTGGGTGCTGTTGCTGACGGACAGTGAGCGTGCACTGCTTGAGCAGCAGGCGGCCTGGTTGTTTGATTATTTGGTGGCAGAGCAGCATTTAGCTGCTTTGGGCAACCAAATGCTGACCTTGCAACTGCCAGCGGAGCTGGATTCGTACCAGGCACTGACGGAACGTTTGTTGGCGGCAAAACCCAAAGCGCTGGATCGTAACCATATCTACCGGCCCCAAACCAGCGGCCAAGTGCAAGCTATCAGCGGCCCAGCCGTTCCAGACCAGGCTGCTATTCGTCAGCAGCCCTTGTGTACACAGCCAGTATCGCTTGGTCTGATTGATACTGCAATCCAGTTTGAACACCCGTTCTGGCAGCAAGGGGTACAATTTAAAAGTCAAAGCTTTGTTGCTACAGACCAGGTACAGCCACTGGCTCACGGCACAGCAGTGGCTTCGCGCCTGGTGCAGCAATTTAATCCGGCTCTCACTGTGCATCACGCTGCTGTGTTTTATCAGGATGAACAGCAGCGCCAGGGCACCAGTTTGCAGGCTTTGTTGCAAGCGCTGGACTGGCTGGCACAGCATCATGTGCAGGTGATCAATATGAGCCTGACCGGGCCGGATAATCAGACGCTGCGCCGTGCCATTGAGCAGTTATGGCAAGGCTCCACCTATCTGGTCGCTGCGGTCGGTAACGCCGGCCCTCATGCCGGGCCTTTGTATCCGGCTGCCTACCCTGAAGTGTTGGCTGTGACTGCGGTAGATCCAAGGTTGCAGCCTTATCGTTGGGCCGTGCAGGGGGAGCATTTGGCGTTTGCTGCGCATGGTGATCGGGTGTTGGTAGCCGATAGCAACGGCGCTTACCGTGAGGATAGCGGTACCTCCTTGGCAGCTCCGGTAGCAGCAGCATGGCTGGCTTGTGCACTGGCAGAGCAGCCGGATTACCAGGCAGCACTGGCGACCTTGAAGCAGATTGCCGTGAAGCAAAACAACGCGGCTAAGGATGCCGTGTTCGGCTATGGGATCTTACCCGGCCGGCTGCTGGTATCAGAAACTGGCTTGCAGTAACAGCGCCGCTCTGGTTTCACGATAATCCGCACTGTCCAGATTGGAGCGATAACGCGCCATATCCAGTTGCGTGATCAGTGATAGCTGCTTGCTCAAACCGACACTAACCTCAGCGGCAATGCCATAGTGCTGATCGCGCCGGGCTACTGGCTGCTCAGACAATACGCCCCGGTATGGCCGATGCTGCGCTCTAACCGCCAGTTGCCAGCGATGTTGGCGCTCTAACCAACGAAAACGCTGGGAATAGCGTACGCGTGCGCCCAGCAACCGGTAATCATAAGCGCTGCTGTTGGCGCGCTCCTGACCAGCGAGCAGCCGCAGTTGCACAAAGCGCTGGCGCGGTAAAAACCAATACCAGTCGGTGCTCAGTTGCAGCGGTCTGGCGCTGCGCTCCGGCAGCGTGGTCAGCTTTTTATCCGACAAGGTGAGGGTGGTTCTCAGGTAGCTTTGATGGTTTAGCAGCCGTGCCAGGTAAACCCCTGCCTGACTCTGGCTAAGGAAGGATTTGCCCGCCAGGCTCACTGTGCTGTAGCCGGGCGTTACGCCGATTGTCCAGTCGTTGTAAGCATAATGTACATCAAGCAAACCGCTGTGCAGTGTCAGATCGTAATCAGACAGTTGCTGGTACTGATGTGAGGAAAACTGATAAAAGGCATCCAGGGTCACTGCCGGGGCTGGCTGCCAGTAATAGCTCAGCTCAGCCGATAGCCGGCGGGCCAGATCGCTGCGCTCGCTGATGGTCTCTGTTTCAAGAATACTGAGGTTATCGCTGTGCTCCAGTCCAAGCTGCAGTTGCAACTGTAGATCATTGGCTAGTAAAGAGCAGCTGCCAAGCAGTAAAGCACACAGCAAAGACGTTTTTATCGGGTAGCGCATAGCAGACAGCGTGATAGCTAAGGGTTTACCAACTATAGCAGGCTTTAAAAAATATTAAAGTAAACAATGTGTTGGCTATGATATCGATAAAAGCTAAGGCTGAGCGGGGCTGTTTCGTATTTACTTGAATAAACCGCCCGGCGTCAGCCGGGCGGTTTATTTGTTACACCTGCAGATAATCCAGAATACCTTCGGCCGCTTTACGGCCCTGGGCGATGGCGGTGACCACTAAGTCAGAGCCGAGCACCATATCGCCACCGGCGAAGATCTTCTCCTGATTGGTTTGCAGCGCGTAGGTGCTTTTTTCACTGGCATTGACCCGGCCTTTGCCATCCAGCGCGATGCCAAAGTCTTGCAGCCAGGCCGGTGGGCTTGGCTGAAAACCAAAGGCGATAATCACTGCATCGGCTTCCAGCACATGCTCTGAGCCTGCGATAGGCTCCGGGCTGCGGCGGCCATTGGCATCCGGCTCGCCGAGTTTGGTTTGCACCACCCGCACACCGCAGGCATTGCCAGCCGGATCGACCTCAATACCAAGCGGCTGCAGATTGAACTGAAACTCGACCCCTTCTTCGCGGGCATTTTGCACTTCTTTACGCGAGCCTGGCATATTGGCTTCATCGCGCCGGTAGGCACAAATCACCTGATGCGCGCCCTGGCGAATGGAGGTACGCACACAGTCCATCGCCGTATCACCACCACCCAGCACCACTACTCGTTTGCCTTCCATGCTGACGTAGGCATGTTCGGTCTGCCAGCCCATCAAGTGATTGGTGTTGCCAATCAAAAACGGCAGCGCCTCGTACACGCCGGGTGCTTCTTCATGCTCCAGGCCACCTTTCATTGGCGTATAGGTGCCAAGCCCCAGAAAGACCGCATCAAAGTCTGCCACCAGTTGCTCGAACGGCACATCATGCCCAATGCTGGTATTGAGCTTAAACTCGATGCCCATCTCGCTGAAAATCTGCCGGCGCAGCTGCATCACTTCTTTTTCCAGCTTAAAGGATGGAATGCCGAAGGTAAGCAGGCCGCCGATTTCCGGATTGCGATCAAACACCACCGGCGTGACGCCGTTACGAATAAGCACATCGGCACAGGCGAGGCCCGCCGGGCCGGCACCCACCACAGCGACTTTTTTGTCGGTTTTGGTCACGGCCGATAAATCCGGCCGCCAGCCCATCTCAAAGGCTTTGTCGGTAATGTATTTTTCGATGCTGCCAATGGTGACAGCGCCAAAGCCTTCGTTCAGGGTGCAGGCACCTTCACAGAGCCGGTCTTGCGGACAGACCCGGCCGCATACTTCCGGCAGGCTGTTGGTCTTGTGCGACAGTTCAGCCGCTTCAATGATCTTGCCATCATGGGCCAGCTGCAGCCACTGCGGAATGTAGTTGTGCACCGGGCATTTCCATTCGCAGTAAGGGTTGCCACAATCCAGGCAGCGATCGGCCTGGCCGGCCACCTGGGTGTCGGTCATCGGCTGATAAATTTCGACAAACTCTATGGTGCGCTCGTTGATGGAGCGCTTTGGCGGATCGACCCGCTCTACATCGATAAACTGATAAACATTCTGAGCCATCACCGTCTCCTTACATCGCCTGAACACGAAGCTCGTCGGAAGAACGAGCCCGGTGTCCCAGCAGGGTGTGTACATCGCTGGTTTTCGGTTTGACCAGACGGAATTTTGCTAAATGGGCTTTGAAATCGGACAACACCTTGTGTGCCAGTTCGCTGCCGGTGTGTTCATAGTGCTGATGCAGCAGGCTGCGCAGATGCTCTTGTAAAATCGGCATGCTGACATCCAGGCATTCCACCAGCTCAGGGTTCACTCGCAGCTCCAGATCATTTTGCTCATCCAGCAGGTAAGCAAAACCACCGGTCATGCCAGCACCGAAGTTCACACCGGTATCGCCCAGCACCACTACCACGCCACCGGTCATGTACTCGCAGCAGTTATCGCCGGTGCCTTCCACCACAGCGATGGCGCCGGAGTTACGCACGGCGAAACGTTCACCGGCTTTACCAGCGGCAAACAGGCGGCCGCCGGTGGCACCGTACAAACAGGTGTTACCAATAATAGTGGCGCCTTCTTTGGCATAAGCCACGCCCTTGGGCGGGAACACCGCGATTTGGCCACCGGTCATGCCTTTACCGACATAATCGTTGGCATCGCCTTGCAAGGATAAATGCAGGCCACCGGCATTCCAGACGCCAAAGCTCTGGCCGGCGGTGCCGGTAAGTTTGACATGAATAGGCTCGACCGCCATGCCCTGATTGCCATGCTGGCGGGCAATTAACCCTGATAACATAGCACCGACCGAGCGATCGGTATTGCGAATGGGCAGGCGCACCATACCACCGGCTTTGCGTTTTACCGCATCGCCGAGCAGCTCTACCAGCTTCAGGTTCAGATCACCGGCATCAAAGGGGGTATTGGCTTCGACGCAGTGCAGCGGTTGCTCTGAGCGTACGCCGCAGGACTGCAGAATTTCACTGAGATCGAGCCGGCTTTGTTTCTGGGTTTGCGGTTCCACCAGCTCCAGCAGATCGGTGCGGCCAATCAGATCTTCCAGTTTCTCCACCCCAAGCTGGGCTAACAGCTCACGCACTTCGCGCGCCAGGAAGGTGAAGTAGTTCATCACCATCTCCGGCAGGCCATTGAAGTGGTTTTTACGCAGGGTGGTGTCCTGAGTCGCCACGCCGGTAGCGCAGTTGTTCAGATGGCAGATACGGAGGAATTTACAGCCCAGCGCCACCATAGGCCCGGTGCCAAAGCCAAAGCTTTCGGCGCCCAGAATAGCGGCTTTGACCACATCCAGGCCGGTTTTCAGGCCACCATCGACCTGCAGTCGTACTTTATGGCGCAGGCCGTTATCAACCAGCGCCTGATGCACTTCAGCCAGGCCCAGCTCCCACGGGCTGCCGGCGTATTTCACCGAAGTCAGCGGGCTGGCGCCAGTGCCGCCATCGTAGCCGGAAACGGTAATCAGATCGGCATAGGCCTTGGCCACACCGGTGGCTATGGTGCCGATGCCTGGCTCGGATACCAGCTTTACCGAGACCAGCGCTTTGGGATTGACCTGCTTTAAATCGAAAATCAGCTGGGCCAAATCTTCAATTGAATAAATGTCGTGGTGCGGTGGCGGCGAAATTAAGGTCACACCAGGCACCGAATAACGCAGGTGGGCAATTTCAGCGGTGACTTTCTCACCCGGCAACTGGCCACCTTCACCGGGCTTAGCACCCTGAGCCACTTTGATTTGCAGCACTTCGGCATTGACCAGATAGTGCGGCGTGACACCAAAGCGACCGGAGGCGATTTGCTTGATTTTGGAGTTTTTCTCGGTGCCAAAGCGGCGTGGATCTTCACCACCTTCACCGGAGTTCGAACGGCCACCCAGCCGGTTCATGGCAATCGCCAGCGCTTCGTGGGCTTCCGGGCTGAGCGCACCAATCGACATAGCGGCACTGTCAAAGCGCGGGTACAGCTCGGTATCCGGCGCAACCTGCTCCAGTGGCAGTGGTGTATCGACCGGCTTAATGCGCAGCAGATCGCGGATATGAGCAATAGGGCGCTCATTCACCAGTTTGCTGTAGCGCTGATAATCGCGGTAATCGCCGCTGCGTACCGCCTGCTGCAGGGTTTGCACCACATCCGGGTTGTAGGCGTGGTACTCGCCATCGTGCACGTATTTCAGCAGGCCACCATGATTCATTGGTTTGCGCTTTAGCCAGGCGATATGGGCCAGTTGCTGCACATCCTGCTGCAGATCGGCAAAACCGGCACCACCAATGCGCGAGTCGATATCGGCAAAGCAGAGCTGCATCACCTCTTTGCCCAGGCCGATGATCTCAAACAGGTTGGAGCAGCGGTAACTGGCGATGGTGGAAATACCCATCTTCGACATGATCTTAAACAGGCCTTTGTTGATGCCTTTGCGGTAATTCAGTACGGCCTGGCGGGCGCTTAAATTCAGCACGCCTTTTTCCACCAGCTGCTCCACCGTCTCGTAAGCCATAAAAGGATAAACGCCGGTAGCGCCCAGCCCAACCAGTACAGCAAAATGGTGCGGATCGCGTGCTGTGGCTGTTTCGACAATAATGTTGGAATCGCAGCGCAGCTGGGCTTTTACCAGCGCCTGCTGCACCGCACCTACCGCCATGGCGGCCGGGATTGGCAATTTACCAGGGCTGATATCGCGATCGGATAAGATCACCAGCACCACTTTTTCATCACGTACTGCGGTGATCACGGCATCACACAGCTGGCGCAGTACCTGCTCCAGGCTAAGCTGGTCCGGGGCAAAGTTCAGTGAGAACTGGCGGTGGCGGTAAAACTCATCATCGGCAGCTTTAAGCTGCTTCAGATCGGAATACATCATTACCGGCGATTCAAACTGAATACGACGGGCGTAACCGGCAGTTTCGCTAAAGACATTGTGCTCGCGACCTATGCTGGTCGCCAGCGACATCACATGGTTTTCGCGCAGCGGGTCGATCGGCGGATTGGTCACCTGAGCAAACTGCTGACGGAAATAATCAAACAGGTTGCGTGGTTTTTGCGACAGCACCGCCATCGGCGTATCGTCGCCCATAGAGCCAACGGCTTCCTGACCATCTTTGGCCAGTACCGTCATCACCTGATCGATTTCTTCGTAGCTGTAGTTAAACAGCTTGTGATACACCTGCATGGTGTCATCATCAAACACCCGTTTGCCAATCAGATCAATTTCGTACTTTTCATACGGGATCAGGCGCTGCACGTTTTCATTCAGCCAGGCGCGGTACGGATGGCGCTGTTTTAAATCTTCGTCGATATCGCAGGAGCGCCAGACCTTGCCGGTGTATGTATCGACCGCCAGCATTTCGCCCGGGCCAACCCGGCCTTTTTCCTGCACTTCATCGGGGCTGTAATCCCAGATCCCGACTTCGGAAGCCAGTGTCAGTATTTGATCTTTGGTGATGACAAAGCGGGCAGGACGCAGGCCGTTTCTATCCAGGTTGCAGGCAACATGGCGGCCATTGGTCATGACGATACCGGCCGGGCCATCCCAGGGCTCCATATGCATGGAGTTAAATTCATAAAAAGCTTTTAAATCATCGTCCATCACCCGGTTGCCCTGCCAGGCTGGTGGTACCAGCAAGCGCATGGCGCGGAATAAATCCATGCCACCGGCTAAAAACAGCTCCAGCATGTTATCCAGTGAGCTGGAGTCCGAGGTGTCTTCTTTGACAAAAGGTGCGGCTTGCTGCAGATCGGGCAACAGCGGTGAACCAAATTTGTACTGCCGGGCGCGGGCCCACTGCCGGTTGCCTTTAATGGTGTTGATCTCACCATTGTGGGCTAAAAAGCGAAACGGTTGTGCCAATGGCCAGCGCGGCATGGTATTGGTGGAAAAGCGCTGATGGAATACACAAATGGCGGTTTCCAGCCGGATATCGGCCAGATCCAGATAAAAGCGTGGCAAATCGGCGGGCATCATCAGGCCTTTAAAAACCGTCACCAGGCAGGAAAAACTGGGGATATAGAAGTCGTTGTCATCGGCCAGTCGTTTTTCGATGCGACGACGCACCATATACAGGCGGCGCTCCAGATCGCGTTTACGCCAGCCGGGCTGAGCATTGACAAACACCTGCTCAATTTGCGGCATCGAGTCCAAGGCGATGGGGCCGAGCACGGATGCGTCAATTGGCATTTTCCGCCAGCCTACCAGGCTCAGGGTTTCATGACCCACTTCTTCTTCAATCACTTTACGGGCAAAAGCCGCTTTGTCCGGATCCTGGCTTAAAAACAGCATGCCAACGCCGTATTTTTTGCCCAGGGTCCAGCCACTTTCTTCGGCAATAGCACGAAAAAAACTGTCGGGTTTTTGCATCAAGAGGCCACAACCATCGCCGGTTTTACCATCGGCGGAAATACCGCCGCGATGCTGCATGCGATCCAAACCATTGATGGCAGTTCGCACCAGCTTATGGCTGGCTGCTCCCTCTAAGTGGGCGATCAGACCAAAGCCGCAGTTTTCGCGGGCTTGTGCGTGTTGGTACAACGCCATAACACACCTCCAAACTTGTCCAAATGGATATAAATATAGATTTTATGAATTTTTATTCTATTTGTGTGCGCGGCGTTAAACTGAAATAAAACAACAGAATGGATTCAGTTTTTTAGTGTTTCTAGAGTAAAAGCTCTTAGAGCGTCTAGCCGTCTAAACAATATCAAGCTATAGGTATACCGGCTTTAGGGTGAAAAAGCAAGCAGACTTTTCGCACCCTAGAGTATAGAAAGTAAGCAGCTGAATATGAAAATAAATTACACGAATTGCGGTTATTTCGGCTGTCTATGGGGCTTCAAGCAGAAAAAAAGCTGCCGGAGCAGCTTTTGATAAATGCCAAATTATTCTTAAACTATGCGTTTAGGCTTCAAAGGTTCCTTTTACTACGGCTTTGGCATTGGCTACCATTTGTCGTCCTTTGGCCCAGACCTGGTCAATCGTCAGATCGTCCCGGCGAAGTAGCACCACATCGGCGTCTTTGCCTGTGGCTAGCCGGCCTTTTTGCTGCAGTCCAAGAATATCGGCTGGCGAGGCGGTAATGCTGCAAATTGCATCGGACAGCGACACATCAAACTGCTGCACGGCCTGACGGGCCGATTGATACAGAGTACGAACCTGGCCAACTTCCAGCCCGAGCATGGTGCCTTTTTTATCGTAAATTGGCAGGCTGGCATTGCCATCCGAGCTCATGGTCAGTTGCAGCACCGGGATCCCTTCAGCCAGGCTGAGTGCTAACGCCTCAGCGGCGGCTACTTCGCCATGGGCTAAGTCATAGGCGGTGGTGCTGGTGGTAAAGTCCAGATAACCGCCTTGTTTGGCATAGCTAAGGCCGGCGGCAAACACATCCTGATTGCGGTTCATATGGGTCGGATAGAACTGGGTTAATTCCAGTTCGCTGCCACTGACCGCATCCAGAATGGGTTGCAGTATGCTTTCGCCTGCGCCCATGTGGACACTGACAATGCCACTTTTACCTGACAGAATGCCACCCACCCGGGCCGCAGCTGCCACTTTACGAATTTCGCTGATGGTCGGCTGGGATGACCGATGATCGCTGATGGCAATTTCGCCAACGCCGATAAACTTATCAATCAGGATTAAATCATCGGTAATGTTACCGGTCAGGGTGCGGCAGGGGATTTCGTAGGAGCCGGTATGGCACCAGGCGCTAATGCCTTCTGCTTCCAATGCATGCGCCTTGGCCAGCAAGTTGGTCAGGGTGCGGGTGGTCGCATCGGTGCCGAGTACCCCAATAGCGGTAGTGACGCCGCCTAAGGTGGCATCACTGAGCTGCATTTCCGGTGTGCGGCTGGCAAAACCAGCCTCGCCACCGCCACCAATAAAGTGCACCAGTGAATCGACAAAACCAGGCACCAGATAATGACCGCGGGCGTCGATTTCTGTCAGTGGCAGATTACCGCTACCACCAGACAGCTCGTCACCGATAGCCAGGATTTTTCCGCCGCCAATCAGCACATCTTTTTGACCCAGCGGTTCAGGAGCCAGTACTTCTGCCCCTTTAAATAAAGTTAATCCGTTCACAGACACCTCGTTATTGGTAGCCGATTGCTACAGCCAGCAGCATCGCCAGGCTGGCCAGTAAGAACAGCCACAAATACAGTTTCCAGGCAAAACGGGCCCACAGGGTCCAGTCCACCCGTACTACCCCCAAACAGCCAATCAGTGCTGCTGAGGTTGGGATAATAATGTTGGTCAGGCCATCGCCCAACTGAAATGCCAGTACCGCAATTTGTCGGGAGAGACCGACTAAATCTGCCAAAGGCGCAATCAAAGGCATGGTCAGTGCTGCCTGGCCAGAACCTGAGGCCACAAAAAAATTAAACACCGATTGCAGTACCAACATAAACCAGGCCGATAGCCAGGCGGGTAAATCGCCTAGTGCCTGGCCGGAGTAGTGCAGCAGAGTATTGAGTACCGAAGGTGTTTCAGGATTATCACCGCCCAGAATTAGCACAATGCCTTTGGCCATACCAACGATCAGCGCAGCAGGCAATAGCTCGGCGGCTCCTTGCTTAAAGGCATCCGCAGCACCATTCACGGTCAAACGGCCTGCCAGAACGCCCAGCACGGCCACCACTAAACCTATGGTAAAGAACTGACTGGCAATTTCCGGAATATAGTACCCACGCGTGGTCACACCCCAGATGATCCAGCTAAGGCCGGCAAAGAAAGCCAGTAAAATGACGGTATCCACGCCGGTGTAATGACTGTGCTCCTGCTGCTTACCTTGCTGCTGTGCTTTCACCCGTACATCGCTGGCGTAACTGAGCGACAGCTCCGGGTTGGCTTTGATGCGGCTGGCGTAGCGCATGGTAAAGATGGTACCAAATACCGTGAGGACCAGCCACAACCCATAGCGAAACTCTGCGCCGGACATCAAAGGGATATCGGCGATACCCTGAGCAATGGCAATGCTAAAGGGGTTCATCCAGGAAGCGGCAAAGCCTATTTGGGTAGCGACATAGGTTACCAGCACTGTGGTAATGGCATCGTAGCCAAGTGCATACATCAGTGGCAATAGCACGATGCAAAAGGCAATCGCTTCCTCGCCCATACCAAAGATGGCGCCACCTAACGAGAACAGCACAAACATGATGGGGATAAACAGCGCCTCCATGTTTTTGGTTTTCTCTATTAGTGCCAGGATGCCGTTGTGGATGGCACCGGTACGCATGATGATACCAAAAGCGCCGCCCGTGAGCAGAATAAAAGCAATAACACCAATCGCCGAGCCCCACTTGGAACCAGAGACCATGCCTTCAAAGGCATAATTTAAAAAGCCTATGCCACCGCCTTCAGCGAAGAGGGGCACGCCATGTTGTTGCTCGGTGTCCAGTGCAAAGCTGGCTGGATCGATGCGTTGCTGCAGCTCGATCTCGCCGTTTTGTTCAACTTCTACCTGCTGCATGCCAAAGCTACCTGCCGGGATCAGGTGACTGGCAATTGCGGCCAGCACCATCACAAAAAACAGGATCACAAAAGCATCAGGCATGTTGACCGGTTGTTTCACCGCGGTTTTCATAACGAATTAGCCTGTATCGTTCTGTTGGAAAGAAGGAGGGGAGCAAAGCTCCCCTGAGATTGCTTCTTAGAAGAAGTAAGTAAAGGATAAACGATAAC
>ERZ869909.1325-NODE-1325-length-20344-cov-4.694331_pt1 | contig 20344 bp, 19 predicted proteins | sample MGYA00520892_ERZ869909 | MGnify/ENA primary metagenome ERZ869909 (study PRJEB32215, sample SAMEA104723947) | bioreactor metagenome | biome: bioreactor; feature: anaerobic bioreactor; material: water | place: China | collected 2015-03-12 ... | reverse complement strand
ACCCGGAAGTGTGTGAGGCAGGAAGCCGAACGCAAGCCCCCAGGGATGGGTTTACGGCGGCTTCCGGGTGCCCCTCCCGCCGCACACCGGCCGTGCTACGAAGCACCCAACCACCCAAACACACCAACCCTCAGTGGGTAGTCTGCATCGCCATACGCACTATGGCCTGTTGCCCACGCCCCTGGAGAGACAAGCGCCCCGCCAGGCGGCGGGCCGCATGGATGTAAAGGGCAGCCTCCGGGCTGTCGGGCCGGGCGGCGACCCAGGGGGTGCCGCTGTCGGCCTGGGCGCGGATGCCCGCCTGCAATGGCAGGCTGCCCAGCAACGCAGTCTGGTACTGCTCCGCCAGACGCGCACCACCGCCCTCACCGAATACGTGATCCGCATGGCCGCACTGGCTGCACACATGCACCGCCATGTTCTCCACCACACCCAGCACACTGATGCCCACCTTGCGGAACATCTCAATGCCCTTGCGCGCATCCAGCAGCGCCACATCCTGCGGCGTGGTGACGATCACCGCGCCCGTCACCGGCACACGCTGCGCCAGCGTCAGCTGGATATCGCCCGTACCCGGCGGCAGATCAACAATCAGGTAATCCAGATCATCCCAGTCGGTCTGGCCGACCAGTTGCTGCAAGGCACCGCTGGCCTTGGGGCCGCGCCAGACCACCGGGGTTTCTTCGGTCACCAGAAAGCCCATGGACATCACCTGGATGCCGTGGGCCCGGGGAGGAATAAAGTATTTCTGCTCGCGCACCCCCGGGCGAGTGCCCGCTGGCAGGCCAAGCATGAGTGGCAGGCTCGGGCCGAATACATCGGCATCCAGCATGCCCACGCGCGCCCCTTCGCTGGCCAGCGCCAGGGCCAGGTTGACCGCCGTGGTGGACTTGCCAACACCGCCCTTGCCCGAGGCCACGGCGATGACGTTGCGCACGCCCGGCAGCGCAGGCATCTGGTTCTGGGCCCGATGGGTGTGGATACGGCCTGTCAGCGTCAGGGCCAGTACACGGCCCTCCAGCAACGGGCTGACCGCTGTGGTGACGAGTTGGCGGTAGGTGGCTTCCAGGTTATTCAGGGAAAAACCGAACTCCAGCGTCAGCGTGACCGTGTCGTCGCTGACCTCGAGTTGGCGCACAACCCCCGCGCTGACAAGGTCACAACCCAGTGCGTCGGGCACTACCTGCGCCAAAGCCTGTCTGATAGCGTAATCCGGAGAGCTCATTGAGGTTCCTGCAGCGGCGGTGATCACCAGGCCGCCATGATACCGGAGACAGCGCTGCGCCAACACCGCAGCCCCAGAACACAGACCGAGGAAAACACTATGGCGTCACGTCGCCTGCAATGGCCAATCATGTCACTGCTGCTGCTCGCCCTGGCGGGCCTGCTGACCGCCTGTGGCGGCCACACCACTGAACGGGATACCGTGGAGGTCACTGGATACGGTGAGATCAAGGCCACACCGGATCGTTTTCGTGTCCGGGCGGTATCGACCCGTTCCGGCGATGATATTCCGGCGATGAAACAGGAAGTGGACAGCGAGATCCGTGCCGCGCTGAGTCTGGCTGAAGAACTGGGTCTGGATGAGCGTCAAGTGCGCGCCACCGGGATCACCATTCAACCGGAATGGCAGTGGCAACCCGAGCGCAAGCTGATCGGGCATCGCGTGGCCCGCGACATTGAACTGGCGGTGGATGGTATTGAAGCCTATGCAGATCTGCTCGAAGGGCTGACGCAGCTCGGCTTTACCGAGCTGCATCAGGCCAGCGCAGAACTGGCGGATGCCCAGGCCTTTGAGCGCGAGGTGCTGGAAAAAGTCGTCGCCAACGCCCGCGACAAGGCCGAAACCCTGGCCAGCGCGGCAGGCCGTGAACTGGGCCAGGCGGTGATTATTCAGGAGCATGGCAACCAGCGTGGTCCGCAGCCGATGCTGGCCATGGCCCGCGACAGTGCCGAGAGCAGCAGCGCCTACAGCGCGGGGGAAATCACATTGACCCGGCAGGTGCAGGTACGCTTTGAACTGAAATAGGGTTGAACAGAAAGAAAAGGGGACGCCTGTGGGTGGCAGCACGCAACGTCAGGATTACAGTGATGAAGACTACCTGCGTTTTGCCCACCGCGTGCGCACCCAACTGGCGTTACTGGCCGACAAGATTGAAAGCGGCCAGCTTGATGACGGCCCCTGCACCCTGGGGGCCGAACTCGAGCTTTACCTGACCGACGAAAGCTTTTGCCCGCTGGGCAAGAACAAGGCATTGCTGGAGCGCATCGGCGATCCGCACCTGCAACTGGAACTGAATCGCTTCAACCTGGAATACAACCTAGATCCGCTGCCCGCCAGTGGGGCCCCGTTCAGCCGTCTGGCCGAGTCGGTGCAGCAGGCGCTGGCCATGCTCAATCGCCACGCCGCCCCGCTCCAGGGTCGCGTGCTGGCAGTCGGTATCCTGCCGACCCTGCAACGGGCCGACTTCGACGGTTGCATGACCGACGAAGCGCGCTATCACGCCCTGGCCAAGGGGCTGCGCGACATTCGTGGCGAGCCATTCCGGATTCATATCGAAGCGCCTGACGGCGTGGTGGAGCTGTGCAGCGATGATGTCTCGCTGGAAGGTGCCAACACCTCCTGGCAGGTGCATCTGCGCATCCCGGCGCGGGACTTCGCTGACTGGTACAACGCCATCCAGCTGGTCACGCCGCTGGCGCTGGGCATGGCGGGCAACAGCCCGCTGCTGTTCGGCCAGGGGCTGTGGGAAGAAACCCGCATTGCCCTGTTCCGGCAGTCCATCGACAGTCGCGGCCGCCGCCATCCGCGCTGGCGTCCGCCGGCCCGCGTAGCCTTTGGTGAGGGTTGGGTGCGGGATAGTGCCTGGGAGCTGTTTGCCAGCAGCGTGGCCCTGTATCCGCCCATTCTGCCCGAATGCAGCAAGGCGACCGATGACACGCTGCAGGAACTGCGGCTTCACCAGGGCACCGTCTGGCTGTGGAATCGCCCGGTGTTTGACCCGGTGGACGGCGGCCACCTGCGCATCGAGATGCGGGCGCTGCCCGCAGGCCCCACCGGCGCCGATATGGCCGCGACCACGGCGTTTCTGATTGGCGCCGCCAACAGCCTGCGCCCGCGCATGCGTGAACTGACCGCTGCGCTGCCGTTTCGCTATGCCGAATACAATCTGGTGGCCGCCGCCCGGGAGGGGCTGGCGGCGCGCCTGGTCTGGCCGTGCCGGACGCAGATCGAACTGTTCGACCGGCGTCTGGACGACATACTGCACGAGCTTCTGCCCGCCAGCCGCGACGGCCTGCTGGCGCTGGGGGTCGACGCTGCCGAGGCCGACCGGCAACTGGACCTGATCCGGGCACGCCTGGACAGCGGCCAGACCGGCAGCCGCTGGCTGCGCGCCGGTTTTCATGCCCTGGGAGGCGATGACCACGCGGCCAGCGCCCTGCTGGCGCAGTATGCCCACCACCAGGCCGTGGGCGAGCCGGTACACACCTGGCCGAGGGCCGCCACCCATGACTGATCCGGTGACGCTCCATCGGCTTGATCCGGCACAACGCCCACCAGACACCGTGGAGGCATGGCTGCAGGCCCTGCCGGGGCCGGCGATGCTGCATGTGCCGGGGGCCGACCGCCGCCGTGCCCGGGCCCTGGTCACCTTGCTGCATGGCAATGAACCCTCGGGCCTGAGGGCCCTGCATGCCTGGTGGCGTGCCGGGCTGCCCACGCCCGCCACCGATTTGCTGGTCATCATCGCCAGTGTGGAGGCGGCGCGCACGCCACCCCGCTTCAGCCACCGCCACCGCCCCGGCGAACGCGATCTGAACCGCTGCTTCCGCGCGCCCTGGCAGGACGCACCGGGGCGGCTGGCGCAGGCGATCATGGCGGAACTGGTGGCGCTGGGGCCAGAAGCGGTGCTTGATCTGCACAATACGTCCGGCCCGAGCCCCGCCTTTGCGGTGTCGGTGCTGGACGACGCCCGCCATCGCGCCTTCGCGAGCCTGCTCTGCGATCATCTGATCGTCACCGATCTGCGCCTGGGCGCGCTGATGGACGCCGCCGAGCATCTGTTTCCGACCCTGACTGTGGAGTGCGGCGGCAGCGGCGATCCGCAGGCGGATGCCCACGCCACGCAGGTCATTCAGCGCTATGCCAGCACAGACCACCTGTTCGGCGCCCTTCCCGCCACCGACACCCTGAAGGTGTTTCGCAACCCGGTGCGGCTGGAGCTGGCACAGGGTGCCCGGCTGAGTTTCGACCCGGCCGATCAGGCCGACATCACCCTGGCCGCCGATATTACCCGCCACAACTTTGATCTGTGCCGCCCGGGCGATGTCCTCGCCGCACTTGGCCCCAACGGCCTGAACGCACTGGTCGCACGGGATCATCGAGGCCGCCCGGTGCTGCAGGAATTGTTTGCCGCACAGGAGGGCAACCTGACACCGCGCCAGCCCCTGCACCTGTTCATGGCCACGGCCCGCGCCGATATTGCCGCCAGCGACTGCCTGTTCTATGTAGCACCTGCGGCCAGGCAAGATGTCCGACAATAAGACCAGTTAAGGGTCAACATGGCACCGCCATGGCGCTATGATGGCGCCATGGCATCAACCACTCGGCCCACAATAACAACGGTGTCACCGCACACTCCCCCGACACGGAGATCTCCGCATGAAACGTGCCCTGCGTCAGCTCGAACGCGCCATCGAACAAGCCGCCACCTATCAGGAGTGGCGCGAGGCCAGCGCCGAGCATGACCGCCGCTCCGGCGCTGATGAATGGAAGGAGATCGACCGCTCGCGTCATTACGACTACGAACTGATTCGCAATCGGCTGGCGCAGATTCGCCAGGCACGCGAGCGCGGCGACGTCAACAAGCTGGTGTTCCATCTGCATGAAGGGCTGCACGGCAATCTGGGCAATATTTCCAACCCGCAGTTGTACCGCTACACGCGTATCGGCACCAAGCGACTGATCGAGGATTACCTGAATGAAGTCAGTGCCGCCCTGGATTACCTGTGCGACAACGAGTTCGATGAATTTCCTTTCAAGGAAAAACTCGATTTCTTCCAGACCACAGGCCAGGCGTTCGGGCAAAGCTGCCTGATGCTGTCCGGCGGTGCGGCGCTCGGGCTGTTTCATATCGGCGTATGCAAGGCGCTGTGGGAAGAAGGTCTGCTGCCATCCGTCATCTCGGGTTCCAGCGCGGGTTCAATTATCGCTTCCGTAGTGGGCAGTCATGACGACAGCGAACTGCAGGCCAAGCTGGAGCCGGAAAACCTGTATCTCCAGGCGTTTCGCTACATTGGCTGGAAGGGCATGCTGCGCGGCACGCCGGTACTCGACGGCGATCATCTGGAAGCGTGTCTGGACGAAAACATTCCGGACATGACGTTTGAAGAGGCGTATCGCAAAACCGGCCGCGAAATCAATATTCCGGTCAGCCCGTATGACCGGCATCAGCATGCCCGGCTGCTCAACTGGCGCACCTCCCCCAATGTGCTGATCCGCAAGGCGTCGCTGGCATCCTGCGCCATCCCGGGCATCTACCCGCCCGTCAGTCTGTGGGCCAAGAATATGGAAGGCGACAAGGTGCCCTACATTCCGGGGCGCAAGTTCGTCGACGGCTCGATCAAGGACGACCTGCCAATCCGGCGCCTGGCCCGTCTTTACGGCGTCAACCACGCGATTGTCAGCCAGACCAACCCCCATGTGGTGCCGTTTATTTCCCGCTCCGAGAACAATCGAGGCGTGGTGCCGGTACTGACCAACTGGGCCATTCGCAACGTCGCCATGAACCTGCGCTTCGGGCTGGAACTGGTGCAGACCCGCGTCGAGTCCAATGACCTCGGCCTGATCATCGACAAGGCGCGTTCCGTGGTGCAGCAAAAGTACATCGGCGACATCAATCTGGTGCCGCCGCGTCGGCCGTTGGGCGTGCTGCGCGTGCTGGCCAACCCCAGCGTCGAGGATGTACGCAACTATATCCGCCTGGGCGAACGCACCACCTGGCCGCGCATGGAGATGATCCGCAACACCACGCGCATCAGCCGTACCTTCCACGACTGCCTGACCCGGCTGGACCGGATGGAAGCCGACAAGCTGCGCCGTCTGCGCCTGGTCAGCAACCCACAGGTGTCCTGACCAGCCCAACGCGCCCGATGCACCGAAAAAGCCGACGGAATGCCGCCTGAGCACATTGCCAGCAGCTTGGCGGCCCACGTACCATGAATCAGTAAACAGGACGCCATAGAAGGTGTCCCCGGATTCATAACGCAGGGAGCACTGGTCATCATGGCCCAGCACTGGCGCGCGTACCGTCAACAGAACCCGTTAGCCTTCCGGCTGATGGGCGCCATTGTTCTGGTCAGTTCCCTGATCACACTGGTCGCCGTTCTGCTGCTACTCGGCCGTGAATATCGCACCGGCGTCTCCCTGCTGGAGCGCCAGCTGGACCAGGTGGAGACCAGCGTCCTGCCAGGTCTCAGCCGCGCCCTGTGGAACTTCGACGAAGCCCAGTTGCAAGCCCAGCTCGACGCCCTTGCCCAGCTCCCGGAAGTGGAGATGGTCCGCTTGCAATGGCAGCACTGGGATGGCGGCCTCCGCGAGCTGGTCGCGGGCGACCCCGGTGACGCCACAGCGACCCTGCATGAAGAAGCCCTGCCACTGTATTACACCCGCAATGACGGCAGCGTCGAATACCTTGGCGACCTGGCGTTGTCCCTGACCCACGCCCCGATTCACCAGCGCGTTGCCGAGCATGCCGTCTTCATTGCTCTGTTCCAGGCCATGAAAACCCTGCTCATTGCGGTGATTATCATTGCCCTGATGCGCCTCATGCTCACCCGCCACCTGCGCCGCATCGCCACCTATGCGCGCGGTCTCAGCCTGCAGACACTGGATACCCCCCTGACTCTGGAACGTGAGCAGGGCGAACGGGATGAACTGCAGGATATCGCCGATGCGCTGAACCACATGCGCGACAGCCTGCGCACGGACATTGCCCGCCGTGAAGAAACCGAGCAAGCACTGCGACATGAGCAACAGCAACGCCTGGCCGAACAGGAAAAAGGCATCCGGGCGGAAAGCGCCAACCGCGCCAAGAGTCATTTCCTGGCCACCATGAGCCACGAAATCCGCACGCCGATGAACGGCATCATCGGCATTCTGGATCTGCTCACCAGCACGCAACTCGATGACCGGCAGAAGCATTACCTGCACCTGATGCAGCACTCCAGCGAGAACCTGCTGGCGATTCTCAACGACATCCTCGATTACTCGAAGATCGAGGCAGGCCAACTGTCGCTGGAACAGATTCCGCTGGACCTTCAATTGCTGGTGGAAGACGCCGTCACGGCGTTTGCGGGCATCGCGCGCCAGCAAGGCCTGGAACTGGTGCTGGACATCCAGTTGCGGCATGCCCGGCACGTGCAGGGAGATCCGTTGCGTATCCGCCAGATTCTCCTGAACCTGATCAACAACGCCCTGAAGTTCACCCGCGCCGGACATGTGGTGGTGCGGGTGCGAGAGGACGACGACGGTCAGGTACGCATGGATGTCGAGGACTCAGGCATCGGCATTCATGCCGATCAGTTGCACAGCATCTTCGACGCCTTCACCCAGGCCGACGACAGCACCTCGCGCCGCTTTGGCGGCAGCGGTCTGGGTCTGGCCCTGTGCCAGCGGCTGGCGCAGGAAATGGACGGCCGCATTGAGGTTCACAGCCGCCCGGGAAGCGGCTCCTGCTTCACCGTGACACTGCCGCTGCCGCGCGAACTGGCGCCTACGGACAATCGGCCCGAGGACACCGGCACGGTGCTGCTGCTTGGCCCGGCGGGTCCGGCACAGAAAGCCGTGCAGGGCATGCTGCGCTTCGCCGGGGTCAACGTGACGGCCGCCAGTGATCCCTCACATCTGGATCTGGGCACGCGCTACCGACATATGCTGGTGGATCATGCGCTGTACCAGAAACTGGATGCCCCACGGCACGAGCAATTGTCCCGTTATCGCGACCGCGTGTGGCTGATTGCACCGCTGGACATGGATACCACCCCGTACAGATCACTGCCCAAGCCGGTCACCGCCAGCAGTCTGGCACGGCTGCTGGACCGGCACGGGGAACCCTCGTCTGAACAGGCACGGATCAGCGAGCACAATCGCTTTGATCATCTGAGCGTGCTGATTGCCGAGGACAACGACGTCAACCGGGATGTGATCCTGGCCATTCTGGCGGCCCTGCGGATTCACCCGGTGGTGTGCGTCAATGGCGAAGAAGCGGTTGCCGCCTACCGCGCTGCAGGCGGTGCCTTCGATCTGGTCCTGATGGACTGCGAGATGCCGGTAATGGATGGCTTTGCCGCCACCCGCGCGATCCGTCAGATGGAGCAGGATGCAGGCCTGCCGGACGTGCCGGTGGTCGCCCTGACCGCTCACGTGCTGGAAGAACAGCGCCAGCGCATGCGCGATGCCGGCATGAATCACTTCCTCAGCAAACCGGTGCGCAAGGACGCCGTGCAGAAGCTGTTGTCAGAACTGGGACTGGAACGGACGCTGCAGGTAATGTCTTTCGAGCAACGCAATCAGGACAACTGACCGGAAGATGGAGCGGGTGATGGGAATCGAACCCACGTATGCAGCTTGGGAAGCTGCCGTTCTACCATTGAACTACACCCGCATAGAACCACGGCTGCCAGATTGAACCTCGGCAAGCTCATGCGCTTTATACCGGAGCGCACCGCACAACTCAATGTTGATGACCACCCGGCCCGTGGGCGTGGCCATGCGCCTTTTCTTCGGCGGTCGCATCACGCACGTCCTGGATATCGATCACGAAGCGCAGGGTCTGCCCGGCCAGGGGGTGGTTGGCATCCACATCCACGGTTTTCAAACCCACCTTGAGCACCGTAACCCAGCGTTGCCCCTCTTCGGTCTGTACCGGCACCCGCATACCCGGGCGCAGCTTGCCGGCATGGCGCAGGTACTTGGCGCTCAGCCGCTGGGTCATATTATCGTCGCGCGGACCGTAACCGTCTTCCGGGCTGATCTCGACGTCAATGTGATCACCCGCCGCATGGCCCTTCAGCGCCGCCTCCACGCCCCGAATGATGTTGTTGGCACCGATCAGGCACAGGCTGGGCGTGTCCTCGGGGGACTGCTCGATCAGTGTGCCCTCGCTGTCATACAGCGCGTAATGAAAACTGACGACCTTGCCTGCCTCGACCTTCATGACGGCCCTCTGTGCCGGTTGCGGGGCGCCATTATCAGCCTGCCGTGCCATGCGGTCCAGTCATGCCACGGCGCATCAGGCTTGGCGCCGGGCGTCGGGCTTGGTTATCCTGCTGTGCACTCATACGCTGCACCCGCCGGAGGCCTCATAATGACACAACACGCCTTCGTCACCGGAGGCGCCGGCTTTGTCGGCGGCCATGTCATTACCCTGCTCAAGGCACAGGGGTGGCAGGTGACGGCCCTGCACCGCCCGCGCGGTAATCGCGAACGACTGGAGTCTCTGGGCGCACGTCCGGTCGCCGCCCAGATGCATGATGTCTCCCAACTCACCGAGGTCATGCCGGAACGGGCTGATGCCGTATTTCATATCGCAGGCAATACCTCCCTGTGGCGACGCCAGGATCAGAACCAGTACCGCGATAATGTGATCGGCACGCGGGCCGTGGTCGCCGCCGCCATGGCGCGCGGCGTGAAGCGCCTGGTGCACACCTCGTCCATCTCGGCGTACGGCATCCAGCAGCAGCCCATTACCGAGGAGACGCCCTCTACGGCAGAGCATGACTGGATCGGCTACAACCGCACCAAATACCTGGCGGAGCAGGAAGTAAAGAAAGGCGTGGCTGCCGGGCTAGACGCTGTGATCCTGAACCCGTGCGGCATCATCGGCGCCGGTGATACCCACAACTGGTCGCAACTGATTTCATTGATCAACGCGGGCAAGTTGCCCGGCGTACCGCCGGGCAGCGGCAGCTTCTGCCATGTCAGCGAGGTCGCCCGCGCGCACCTGAGCGCCTGGGAAAAGGGCCGCACCGGCGCCAACTATATCTTGTCGGGCATTGATGCCAGCCTGCTGGAGGTAGTACGCATCATTTGCCGGTTGCTGGAGCGCAAGCCGCCCGCGCATACTGTGCCGCCCTTGCTGCTGCGCCTGGCCGGGCAGCTCTATCCGATTGGCGCCCTGCTCACCGGCAATGAGCCCCGCCTGACACCGGAAAAGGTGGCGCTGGTCACCAACCGGGTCGTCGCCAGCAGCGCCCGCGCCGAAAAAGAGCTGGGCTTCAACAGCAAGGTGCCCCTGGAAACCATGCTCAAGGAGTGCATCGACTGGATGCGCGCCGAAGCCATGCTGTAACGGCATGCTGTAACGGAAAGCCCTGATGGAAAACACCACGCGCCTGCTGGAACGCCAGCAGGCTCTGCTCACGGGTCGCCATGTGCTGGTGGCCGACGCCGACGATGCCGCGCTGGCGCACCTGCCCGCAGATCACATGACCCTGCACGGCGACCTGGCCAGCCTGCCTCTGGATCAGACCGGCGTGCTGCCGCAGGTGCCCGCCGGCACCGATCTGGTCATCATCATCCTGCCCAAGTCCCGGGAGCGTCTTGATCTGTTGCTGGCCGCCCTGGCGGGTGCCATCACGCAGCCGCTGGAATGCTGGCTGGTGGGACCCGGCAAGGGGGGTATCCGTGGTGCACTGAAGCAGTTCGCCGCCGTGTGTGGCGAGCCGGAAGCGCTGGACAGCGCACGCCACTGCAAGCTGTTTCGCGGCACCCTGCCCCCCGGCAAACCGGTGCAGCTGGATCAGTTTGAACGCCGCTGGCAGCACGACGGCCTGACGCTGTGCAGCCTTCCCGGTGTCTTCAGCCACGGACGCCTGGACGACGGCACCGCGCTGCTGCTCGACACGCTGGCCGACGTCACACTGGCCGGGCCGGTGCTGGATATCGGCTGCGGAGCAGGCATCCTTACCGCCACGCTGGCACGCCAGGGGCTGGAGGTCAGCGCGGTGGATGTCAGCGCCTGTGCCGTCGAATCCACCCGACGCAGCCTGCAGGCCAATGGTCTGTCCGCGGGCGTCTGGCACAGCGACCTTTACCGTGCGTTGCCGGAAGATACGCGCCGCTTCCGCACCCTGATCAGCAACCCGCCCTTCCATGACGGGCTGGCCCATCACACCGGGATAACCCAGCGGCTGATCAGTGAGGCCCCTCGCCACCTGCAGCGTGGCGGCAGTCTGTGGCTGGTGGCCAACCAGGGGCTGCCCTATGGAGACTGGCTGGCGCAGCATTTCGCTCAGGTCACGGTGGTCCGTGAGAACCGGCGCTTCCGTGTCTGGCATGCGCGATTGCAGAATTGAGTTTTTACAAATTCGCTACTGTTGGTGTTCACTTACTTTTTCTACACTGCTGAAACCGCATGCATCAGGCTGTAGCGCTATGAGATTGTTCGCCCCCCTGTCTGGCAGACCGCGCCGGGACCTGTGGGCCCTGCTCACCGTCGGACTTCTGCTGGTGCAACCCGGCTCGGCGGCCCCCGCGTCCGAGGCTGCCCTCGACCCGGCATTGTTCCGGGCTGCCCTGGAAGCCGCCCGTGACCGGGATTTCGAGCGCCTGGACGAACTCGAGGCGGCGTTGGGGACCAACCACCCGATGCAGGGCTATCTGGATTTTCACCGTCTGCGCGCGGCGCTGCCCGGCGCCTCCCCTGCCGAGGTCAATCGCTATCGCGAGCGCTATGCGGACCTGCCCCTGGCCGCCAGCATGGAGCGGATCGCTATCAGCCAATACGGCCGGGCCGGAGAGTGGCGCAAGCTGCGTCAGTTCCGGACCACCCCGCCGGTCACTGATGAACTGGTTTGCTATTACTGGCGCGCCATTCACGATCAGGATCCGAAAAAAGCCTGGGCCGAGGTCCCCGGTCTGTGGCTGCATGGCACCTCGCGCCCGGCCGCCTGTGATCCCCTGTTCGATGCCGCCCGTCAGGCGGGTGTCATTGACGACAGCCTGATCTGGCAGCGCAAACTGCTGGCATTCCGCGCCGGCGACCCGGGCCTGATGCGTCACCTGGGCGATCTGCTCAGTGAGGACATGGCTGACGCGGGCCTGCTGCTGCGGCAGGTATTCAACCAGCCGGAGCGGATTCTGAATTTGCCCGAGGGTCTGACCCGGGTTCAGCGCACTCAATTGATTGATGCTGGCCTGCACCGCATGGCGAGCACCGACACGGTGGCCGCTCTGAAGGCCCTGAACACCCTGATCGAGCACGAACCGGCACTGACGGAAACTGCACGCGCCAACGCTGAGCGCCGCATCGCGTTTTTCTCGACCATTCGTGATCTGCCGGAAAATCGCGCCTGGCTCGACCGCTGGCTGCTGGCCCACGGCAGCGATGCCCTGCTGGAGCAACGGGCCCGGCGTGCCATTGCCGAGCAGCAGTGGTACCACGTGATTGCCTGGATTGCGCGGCTGCCCGCTGACACGCAGCAGGATGCACGCTGGCAGTACTGGCTTGGTCGCGCCTACCAGGCCGTCGGTGAACCCGACCTGGCCCAGCACGCCTGGCAACAGGCCGCCCAGCGGCGCAACTTCTGGGCCTTTGCCGCCGCCGATCAGATTGGTGCGCCCTACGCACTGCATCACGCCAACGCACCGGAAACCCGGCAGCCCGGCAACGAGGCCGCACTGACTCGTGTTGCGCTACTGCTTGCCATTGAAGAGCCGTCCCTGGCACGGGATGAATGGCTGCGTTTGCTGCGTCAGGGCGATCACGCCAACGCCCATGCGCTGGCCAATTACGCGTTATCGCAAGGCTGGGATGCGTTGGTGGTCGATGCGGCGATTCACGCAGGGGCCCACAATGTACTCACCTGGCGATTCCCCCGGGCCTATCGTGATGCTTTCATGGCGGTGGCCCAGGAACGGGATCTCGACCCCTACCTCCTGATGGCCGTAGCCCGACGCGAAAGCGCTTTCCACAGTCATGCCATCTCGCCGGTTGGCGCGCGCGGACTGATGCAGATCATGCCAGGCACTGCCGCGCAGATTGCAGGCTGGCTGAAGGAAGACGCTCCGGATAACGACGCCCTGATGGTGCCGGAACTGAGCATCCGGTTCGGCGCCACCTATCTGGCGGATCTGATGAGTCGATACCAGGGCAACCGGCTGCTGGCCCTGGCGGCCTACAATGCGGGGCGGCATCGGGTGGACGACTGGCTGGGCGACACCACCCTGCCGTTTGACGTCTGGGTAGAATCAATCCCCTTCCGCGAGACGCGAGAGTATGTGCAGGCCGTGCTGGCCTACCGGGTACTGCTGCAAAAGCTCGACGGTGACACCGATCAGCGTATCGCCATGATCGAGCCCCATGAACGGCATCCGGGTTATCACATGGCCCTGCTGCAACAGTCTGTGGAGCGGGCGGGACGCGACTGACGTCTCCCGCCCCGGGATCTAGAACAGCCGCCGCACGGTATAACGCAGGTCTTCCAGGTCCAGCGCCCGGGCCAGTTCCGGCTCGGCCTGCACACGGCGCCGCAAGCCATTGCTGCTGGAACTGCGCCGTGTCCAGGCGATCACAGCGTTATGACAATCCGGTGTGGCCAGCCGGTAACCGTTGGCCCAGCCCCGCGGTTTGCTGGCCGCCTCGCTGTCCCGATATTCGCGCCAGTCACCGAAGTTCATCACCAGCACCCCGTCGTCACTGACCAGACGATCCAGCGCCTTGAGCCAGCGACGGTCTGCGGCCACCGCGCGAGTGACGTTGCGGTTGGCGGGCGCAAACAGATCCTCGATGACCAGATCGAACGGCGGCCCGTCGTAGGCTGCCACCCAGTCCACCGCATTGGCGCAGAATGTCTCCACACCGAAATCACCGACCCGGAAGTGCTCCCGCGCCACCTGCAAGTGCAGCGGATCGAGTTCCACCGCAAAGAACAGCTCCGGGTCCACCAGCTTGCGCACCGGCGGCACCAGGCTGCCGCCGCCCAGACCCAGCACCAGCACCCGCCGCAACCGTTGTGGTTCGGTCAGCAGGGCCGGCAGCCACAACAGGTCCCAGACACTGCCGGTGACCAGGCGCCGGGGGTGGAATTCGGAATGCTGCACCCCGTTGGCGTACAGCCTCAGGGTTCGCCCGTGGCGACGCACTTCGTATTCAACACCGTGACGCCCGGCCTGCCAGATTACTGCCATGAAGATGCTGCCTCAGCCGGTAAATTCGCCGTAACTCTGCACCACCTGGGTGACATGACCGAAGGCTCCGGCCGTGTCAAACAGAGTGGCATGAACCAGGCCCAACCCGGTGGGCTGCAACTGGGTCTGGGCCTCGATCGCCAGCCAGTCGCTGTCCGGGTAGCGGAACAGACTGAGGTTGATGTCGGCATTGATGGTGCCGGTGGCATTGCCCAGATTGAGCTGCGCCACACCATTACTCAGATCACTCAGCAGCGCGGCCTGCACCAGCGGTGTCAGGGGCGTCTGCGCGACGATGGTCACCGGCAGGCGCAGCCAGCAGGTACCCCGGCCACTCTCGTTCCAGGGCGTTACCGGCCGCAGTTGCGCGCGGGAATGCAGCCCCCGGGGGATCTTCAGCCCCTTGGCATCCAGCATCGCCTGGATGCCGGTTTCCTCCAGCCCTTCCGGCCCGGACGGCGCCGCGGCTGGCACCGGTGCGTGCGCAGGCAATCGCACCTGATGCGCTTTCTGCAACACTGCGCTGGCGCTGGCTACCAGGGTATCGTCGTGGTGCAGTGTCAGATCCATGACCTTGAGCCGTCCACCGTCGCGACGCATTTCGCAGCCCAGCGTCAGCGGTGCGCGCGGTACCGGTCGCAGCAAGTCAATGGTCAGGCGCCCCAGGCGGAACTCGGGCCAGGCCTGCGCCTGCTGCTCGACACCAAAGCCGAACAGCCCGGACACGGCACCGCCGTGCAGCATGTTCGGGTGCCACGGGCTGCCGCTGGCGGGCGTCGGCAGGTACACGTCACCGTCACGGTCAAACAGCACTTCAGTCATAAGGATCCCCGGAGAACAAAGCGTCGGAGTGTAGCAGAAGTCCCTTCCCTCCGGCTTGACAGGCATGGACAATGGCGCACCGACAACAGGAGACCGCTTATGAGCGAGAAACCCAATCAGGTCATGGCCATGTACCAGAAGATGGAAAAACTGCCCGCTGGCAAGACCCTGTTCTCGCTGGCCATCTGCCGCAAGGCGCCCTACTTCGGTACCGTGCGTCCGCGCCTGCAGACGCTGCGCCCCAACTACTGCGAGGCCCTGCTGAAGAAGCGCCGCGCGGTGGAAAACCATATCGGCACGGTGCACGTGATCGCCATCTGCAACGGCCTGGAATTTGCCATGGGTGTGGTGGCGGAAGCCTCGATCCCGCCGCACCTGCGCTGGATTCCGAAAGGCATGGACGTGCGCTATACCGCCAAGGCCGAAACCGACATTCGCGTGATTGCCGAAGTGCCTCCCGGCGCCTGGGAGAACGGCCCTGAAGTCCCGGTGGCCGTGCGTGCCCTGCGTGACGACGGCACCGTCGTGGTCGAGGGCACTATCCATCTGTGGGTTACCGAGAAACCCGCGAAGAAAAGCAGCTGAATCATGGCCCTGAGCGCAACGGTCTTTCATGCCGACATCGACATCGCCGACACCGACCGCAACCATTTTGGTCATGAGCGGCTGACGCTGGCGCTGCATCCGTCGGAAACGCCACAACGGATGGTGGCGCGCCTGCTCGCCTGGTGCCTGTTTCCCGAGCCGGCCCTGACCTTCGGCAGCGGCCTGTCCACCCGCGACGAGGCCGACCTGTTCGCCCGTGACCTGCATGACAACATCAGCCACTGGGTCGATGTGGGAGAGCCGGACGCTGACCGGGTGCGCAAAGCCTGCCTGCGCGCCGCCCGGGTTACCGTGGTGCCTTACGGCCGCCAGTGGCCGCAATGGTGGAAACGGGTGGAAAAGGACCTGCGCAAGCAATCCCGCGCCAGTGTCTGCATCCTGCCCTGGGACGCCGTCGACGCCCTGGCCAGCGATCTGCCCCGCACCTTCGCCTGGCAGGTCAATGTCAGCGACGGCAGCCTGTATATCGCCGACCATCGTGGCGAAATGATCACCGTGACGCCGTCCGGCACCGACTGATCCGGTGCCGCTGGCGGCGCACGGCGGGGCAGGCTAGGCTTGAGCTGCTCGTCCTCTCATTTTATTGGCCGGTTACACCATGCTGTCAGTTGTCTCGCCTTCCGCTCCCCCTTTCCCGCAAACCCATGACGGCACGCGCCAGTTTGTGGCGTTGGCCCGAGACCTCGGTACGCTGCGCGAACACCCGCTGGCCGCACGCGGCCCGGCGGGTGAGGCGCTGTCCAGCCACAGCCTGTGGCGCGGCCCGACGGATGCCGCCCGGGTGCTGGTGCTGTTGTCCGGCACCCATGGTGTCGAGGGCCTGGCTGGCAGCGCAATCCAGCAGGATCTGCTGCAACAGCTGCGCAACGACCTGCTGCCCCTGCCGCCAGACACCGCCCTGCTGCTGGTGCACCTGCTCAACCCCTGGGGCTGCGCCTGGCTGCGCCGCTGCGATGCCGAAGGCATCGACCTGAACCGTAATTTTGTTGATTTCAGCGCGCCGGTGCCGGTGAACCCCGGCTATGCGCAACTGCGCGAAACGCTGCTCAGCGAAGACGCCCGCGCCCGCGCGACCGCCCTCGCCGCTTACGCCGACACCCACGGCCGCACCGCGCTGGAGATCGCCATTAGCGGCGGCCAGTACCAGGACCCCGCTGGCCCATTCTATGGCGGCGCCGCACCGGCCCACGGGCGGCAACTGGTGGAGACCCTGATTCGCGACCATGCCCTGGCGGGCCGCCAGCTGGCCGTGATCGACCTGCATACCGGCCTGGGGCCCCATGGCTATGGCGAAATCATCTGCGACCATGCACCGGACAGCGATGGCACGCGCACCGCACAGCGCTGGTACGGCGATGCCGTCACCCTGCCCCTGGCGGGCACCTCGTCATCAGTGCCCAAGACCGGCCTGCTGGACTATGCCTGGCATGCGATCATGGATCACCGCAGCTGCTTCGTGACGCTGGAGTTCGGCACCTTCAGCACCGATACCCTGTTCGACGTGCTGTTGCAGGATCATCGCTTGCATCAACATGGCGTGCCGGACTGGCAGGCCGCTGCCACGCAAACCGTGAAACACGCCATGCGTCATCACTTCTGCCCCGCCTCCCCGCAATGGCAGGAACTGGTGCTGTTTCGTGCGCGGCAAGTCATCCGCCTCGCGCTGGCCGGTTTGCAGCACGACGGAGCCTCGACATGAGCCGGACGCCTCCCCCCATTACACTGCGCCGGGGCACCCTCCAGGACCTTGATGCCCTAGAGGCGCTGGAGAAACGCACCTTTGATACCGACCGCCTGAGCCGCCGCAGCCTGCGCCGCTGGCTGACCAGCGAACATGGCGCGCTGATCGTCGCCGAACAGGCCGGACAGCTGGCCGGTTATGTGCTGGTGATCCTGCATCGCGGCACCTCACTGGCGCGGCTGTACTCGATTGCCGTCAGCGATCAATGCCGCGGCCAGGGACTCGGCCGCAAGCTGGTTCAGGCAGCGGAAAAAGCGGCCCTGGACGCCCAGCGCATTTCACTGCGCCTTGAGGTACGCAAGGACAATACCGCTGCCATCGCCCTGTACGAAAACATGGGTTACCTGCGCTTCGGCGAATACCGCGACTATTACGAAGATCATCAGGACGCCCTGCGCTACCAGAAGCGTATCCGTCACTTCGATGCCAAACTTTGGCAGAAACCCGTGCCCTGGTATCGGCAGACCACGGACTTCACCTGTGGTCCAGCCGCCCTGATGATGGCCATGAAAGCGCTGGATAACGACCTGAAGCTGAGACAGCGCGACGAAGTACAGATCTGGCGCGAAGCTACCACCATTTTCATGACCGCCGGGCATGGCGGCTGCCATCCCCTGGGGCTGGCGCTGGCTGCCGTGGAGCGCGGCTTTCGGGCAGAGGTCTGGATCAGCCGCAAGGGACCGCTGTTTGTCGACAGCGTACGCAACGAGGAAAAGAAACATATCGTCGAACTGGTGCACAAGGATTTCGTCCGGCGCAGCAAACAGGCCGGCATTACCGTGCACTATCGGGAAATCACCCAGCAGGCGCTGACAAAGGGCCTGGAGCAAGGCGCCCTGCCCCTGATCCTGATCTCCACCTGGCAGATGGACGGCAAGCGCAGCCCGCACTGGGTGCTGCTGTCCGCGTTCGATGAAGACTTTCTCTACCTGCATGACCCGGACCCGGAAGACGGCGTGCAGACTGATCTGGATTGTCAGTACCTGCCCATCGCGCGTGCCGATTTCGATCGCATGGCACGCTTTGGTCGTGACCGCTTGCGCACCGCCGTGTTGATCCGTCGCCCCTGATCGCGCCAGCCTCAGGGCAGACGCTGCAACCACGACAACATGGCCTGCCCGCTGGCGGCCAGGTGATCCGCACGGCTCAGGCCACTGGCCTTGCGCGGCGCCAGGTCGTGGTTGCCATCCGCCAGCCAGTGCAACGTCACCGCTCCGGGCAACAACCCCTCGCGGGCATAGTGTTCCACCTCGACACGGTTGCCGAAGGTGTCACGCTCGCCCTGGCACACCAGCAATGGCGCCGTCAGCGCAGGCCAATGGTCAAGACGCAATCGCTCGGGCTTGCCCGGGGGATGAAACGGGTAACCGAAGCAGACGACTCCTGCGACCTCCTTCAGCAACGCCTCGCACTCCGATGACGTATGCGCCCCGGCCATCAACAGCGTTGCCATACGTCCGCCCATGGATTTGCCACCGATCAGCAGGCGGCCCGCCCGACGCGCATCTTCATGCACCGCCGCCAGCGCCTCGGCAAACGCCGCCAGCAACACCGGCTGCCGATCCGGGGGCCGACGCCGACCGTCTTCGCGACGCCGCACCATGTAGGGAAAATCGAAACGCACCACCGTGACGCCGACGTCCACCAGCGCCCCGGTCAGGGCCACCATCGCCTCACTGTCCTGCCCGGCCCCCGCACCGTGGGCCAGCAACAGGGTAGCGCGCGGCGATGCCGCCTCCTGCCATGTCAGTTCTGTCATGCCTCGCCTCTGTTATGATCAGCCACACCTATGATGGCACTGTGGAGTTGTCATGATCGATCTCTATACCGCAGCCACACCGAATGGCTGGAAAGCCTCCGTCACGCTCGAAGAGTTGGGCCTGCCCTACAAGGTCATTGCCCTGGATCTGATGAAAGGCGAACAGAAAACCCCCGACTTCCTGGCCATCAACCCGAACGGCCGCATCCCTGCCATCGTCGATCATGATGCCGATGACTTCGCCGTATTCGAGTCCGGCGCCATCATGCTCTACCTGGCGGAAAAAACCGGCCAACTGTGCCCGACCGACGCTCGTGGCCGTTCCCGGGTGATCCAGTGGCTGATGTTCCAGATGGGCGGCGTGGGCCCGATGATGGGCCAGGCCAACGTCTTTTTCCGTTACATGCCGGAAAAGATCCAGGTGGCCATCGACCGCTACCAGAACGAGTCGAAACGCCTGCTGGCGGTACTCGACGGGCAGCTGAAGGATCACGAATACCTGGCCGGGGACTATTCGATCGCGGACATTGCCAACTGGTGCTGGGCACGCACTCATGAGTGGTCCGGCGTGGATATCAGTGACCTGCCCCATCTGCAACGCTGGCTGAAACAGTTGCGTGCACGGCCGGCGGTGGACCGGGGCGTAAAAATCCCGGGGGACCTCGATCCGGCGTCAGTGCTGGCCGCGGCGAAAACCATGGTTCAGCGCTAGCGTCAGAGAAAACCATGGTTCAGCGCTAGCGTCAGACTACCGGCTGGACCAGCACGAAGGGGGCCACCACCACGGCCCACATGTCGGCCTCGGCGTCGAGCCAGGCGGCGCTCTGGGCGTCGGTGACGACGGCCACGCGGGCCTGGTCCATCCAGCCTTGCACGGCGGCCTTGTCATCATCGGCAAAGGCGGCAGCCACGGCCACCAGATCCAGGTCGGGGTCTACGGCGACGGTCTGGCCCCGGGCAAAGAAGGGCTGCAGCTCGCGCCAGCTGATCCGCGCGGTTTCGCGATTCAGGGTATCGATAAGCTCGGACATGCCGTCTCCGATAATGGCGGGTTTCCGGCGGCGCAGTATACGTCAGGGGGTGAGCATCGGCACGGCTGTCCATTCTGTCAGGACGGTGGTTGTGGCCCTTGGGGGGCGGGTAAGGGGGTTCTGGACACGCCGTGAATACATCCCTGTAGGCTTGCGTTCGGCATCCATGCCTCTCGACAGTCCAGAACCCCCTT
>ERZ869909.1324-NODE-1324-length-20364-cov-4.259082_pt1 | contig 20364 bp, 17 predicted proteins | sample MGYA00520892_ERZ869909 | MGnify/ENA primary metagenome ERZ869909 (study PRJEB32215, sample SAMEA104723947) | bioreactor metagenome | biome: bioreactor; feature: anaerobic bioreactor; material: water | place: China | collected 2015-03-12 ... | reverse complement strand
AAGCCTCCTAAGTTAACGTGTGCTACTGCAACATTCCCAAGCTTGTATGCTGGGCAGTGCGTTAAATTTTCTTCGTGTGGGTTGTTTGCAGAGGTGAAAGTATTTAAAAGCGGGGATTGGGTGTGGCTGAAACTCCGCATAGAGGGTAAATCGCGCTTTACTGGTGAAAAGATGTCGCCTTTACTGGTTGAGAAAAACAGTAAGTGGTTTTTATCATTGCCTGTAAAAATGAATGTGCCCCTCAAAGATAAAAACGAATTTTCAGGAAAGGTGCTTTCTATTGATGTGGGCATTAACACCGCTGCCACCTGCTCGGTGGTAGATAAACTCGGCACTGTACACGACAGGTATTTCCTTAAGCGTAGTGATAAAGACCGAGAAGCGAAGTTGATGAACCGCATCAGGACGAAAGCTAAAAAGCAAACCCGCCATGGATGCAAGTTACCCAAGGGATTTTGCAGCAACGACCATCGCAGGCTAAAGCAGTTGGCCGATAATCAAGCGCATCAACTTAGCAGAACGATTGTCAATCTGGCTAAAGAGAATGCATGCGATGCCATTGTTGTCGAAAACCTTAAGGGCTGGAGGCCGTCGGCGGGAAAAAAGCGCAGTAACATGAAAGCGCGTTTCCATCGGTGGTTTCACAGGATGTTGATTGAGCGGGTAAAGAGCAAGTCAGTAGAAGTGGGTATCCGACTTATCTCGGTGTTTGCGCGAGGCACATCGTCAAACGCTTATGATGGAAGCGGCGTAGTTAAGCGCGACAAAAACAATTATTCGCTTTGCCAGTTTCAAACAGGTAAGCGATACAACGCTGACTTAAATGCAGCTTACAATATCGCTGCCAGAGGCATTCTGGCGTTATTTTACCCCAAGGTTCGTGAGAAGCTTTGGGAAAGTGGCAAACCAAATGTTTGCCCTTTAACGGGAAACCCGTTTGTTTTATCCAGCATTTGGCTGCTTACGCAGTCAAATAAAGGTTAAAGCAGGATTCTGCTACTCTATTCTTTGAATGAGTAGTCAGAGGTTTCAATAAATATTTTGCCCTCGAGAAGCGACTTATTTCGTGCCGAAAATCTTGTCACCGGCGTCGCCAAGACCCGGTAAAATATAACCATGTTCGTTTAAGCGTTGATCGTGACCAGCAGCAAAAATGGTCACGTCTGGATGCGCGTCGAGTACGCGCTTAACACCTTCCGGAGCGGCAACTAACACCAGCACCCGAATTTCGGTGCAGCCCTGCTCTTTAAGCATATCCAGTGTTGCCACCATGGTGCCTCCGGTCGCTAGCATGGGGTCGATCACCAAGGCCATACGTTCACTCATGTTGCTGGCAAACTTAGCGTAATACGGCACCGGCTCAAGGGTTTCTTCGTCACGATACAAACCGACCACGCTGACCTTCGCACTTGGAATCAACTGCAGAACACCGTCGAGCATGCCCATACCAGCACGCAAAATCGGCACAACGGTGATTTTCTTGCCTTTAATTTGCTGCACCGTGATCGGCTCGCCACTCCAGCTGTCGATGGTTTGGTCTTCTAGTTCGAGGTCTTTGGTTGCTTCGTAGGTGAGTAAGTTGCCCAGCTCATTGGCGAGTTCGCGGAACGCTTTGGTACTGATATCTTGCGCTCGCATCAAACCAAGTTTGTGCTGCACCAGCGGATGATTAATTACTTGCAACGTCATAAGTCACCAAGGTTTTTAAGTTGGCAGAAGTGAATGCGGATAGTATAACGAAAATCAGCGTCGCAGCGCACACAAACTTTGAAAAACCTCAGCGATACGCGCTGGTTCATTGCGTTGACCCTGGTAGCCTTGCAGCGGCATGTCGGGGCTATCGGTTTCTAGCACTAAGCCCGCAGCAGGAACTCGTGCCAATGCTGCCCGCGTTTTTTGCGCCCGTGGGTAAGTGACAACGCCGCCCACCCCCAGTCGAAAACCCAAGCCTAGCCACTGCTGCGCTTGCTCATAACTGCCGGAAAACGCATGCACAATACCGTCGCGCACACCGCTTTCACGCACCAGCTTATGCATCACGTCTAAGCTTTTACGATGATGCAAAATCACCGGCAACTTTAACGCTGCGGCAATACTTAACTGCGCCTGAAAGAAATGTAATTGCTTGTCGAAATCGTCCACTGTGCCATCAAGGCCAATTTCGCCGACCGCAAGCGCACCTTGTTCCAACCATTGTGGCAGCTCGTCAAGGTCAGCGCGCTGATGTTCTGCAGTAAAGTAAGGATGCAAACCACACGCTAAGCGCCAACTCGCATAGTGTGAGCCCAACTCAAACTGACGCGCCCAAGCCGCTTGGCGGACACCAGGCACCAAAAAGCGGTTAACACCTGCTGCTTGCGCACGGGCGAGCATGGCATCACGGTCGCCATCAAAATCAGCAAAATCGAGATGGCAATGACTGTCTTGCCACACCGTTTGCTGGGGGTCAAAGGAGGGAAATTCGCTTCGCAGTGTTCGCATCAGCGCTCCAGTGCTCGCAGTTTAGTCAGCGGGCGGTTTGGCTGGCTGTTCTGGTTTTTGATCCGCCGCATCTGCTTCCGCTGGCACCGGAATTGGCCGACGACGACGGAGTATCCCAAATGCAACCAACATACCAGCAAGAAACGCCATGCCTAAGCCGACCAACTGTTGTTGTCCAGACACTCGATGATACGGCCGTGATTGCGCGGTAATGCGATCATAATCAAAGGTGATGCGGACAAAGCCGAGCAATTGCGACTCGGCACCGCTACGATCATAGACCGGCGCCACCATGGGTACCGCCCACATCGACTGTGGCAGTTGCCGTAAATAATCATGAATGGGTAAGTCGTGCCCCGCGCGCACAAGATTACGACCTTGTTGGTCCTGAATACTCACTTCTAGAATAGTATCTTGGCTCTGTAAATGGTTCGCTAAGCTCACCAAGCCGGTTGGATTGTCACTTAAAAACCAGACCCTTGCTTCGTGCTCAGTCTGAGCTAGAATCACCTTTGCAAGGTTTTCTGTATGCGCAACAATGACTTCCTCACCTTTTTTGTTGGCTTGCAGCCAAACATTAGCAATAATGAGCAGTAACAAAGTGGCAATAATAAAAATCACAATGCGCCGATAATACCGTTCTCCAGGAACGATCCAAGGGCGACGAAGGAATTCAGGATTGTGAGGTTGATGTGCTAGGTTCATATCTGAACTTTAGCCGAACCAGTGCCGACACGCAATGAAATCTATGCCTGCGAAGGTGACCGAGAGAGGGCTTTGAACGATGCAACAGTTTCCCGACATAGACAAACCGGGTTTAGTCGTATTCGACCTTGATTCCACCCTAATCCAATTAGAGAGTATCGATACCCTCGCCGCCTTGAATAATCAGGAAGCTGCTGTTGCAGCGCTCACCGAGCAAGCCATGCGTGGTGAAATCGACTTTCGCCAAGCACTCGAACAGCGGGTTAGCTTCTTAGCTGGTATCAACGAAGAGCGTATTTTTGCTATCTCGGGCAATTTACCGATTACCCCAGGCGCCGACGAATTGATTCAGTTTTTCCGCAAGAAACGCTGGAAAATCGCTATTTTGTCCGGTGGTTTTACTTGGTTTGCTGACACAGTGGCCATGCGTTGGGGCGCTGATTTTATTGCCTGTAACGCCCTCGAAGTCAAAAATGGCAAACTCACCGGTAAACTTGTCGGGGAGATTATCGACGCTGAAGCAAAAGCCCGTTACCTTGTGGCTCTGCGCCAGCAATACGGCTTTGCCAATGAGCAGGTCATTGCTGTCGGCGACGGTGCCAATGACATTCCAATGCTCAATGAAGCTGGGCTTGGTGTTGCCTTTAATGGCAAACCAATTCTCGTCGCAGAAGCAGATATTTCCATTGCTGGTAGTCTTGCAGACCTAATTCCGTTACTGAATCGTGCCCTGTAGGACTTAACTTGGTAGGTTTTAGCATAGTTGGGCTTAACCGGTGATCGCGAAAAATTAAATAACCTCGGTCACCCCAAAGACATCCGCAACGAGTTCTGGGGTTAGCGTTTCGGCAACAGCGCCAGACCGGAACACTCGACCGTTTTGCAACACCACTAGCGCATCACACCAGCGCTTCACTAAGCGCAAATCATGCATCACCACAACCACGCAGCGCCCTTGTTGCGCCTGCTGTTGCAGCAAGTTCAGCAGACTTTCCTGATGCCGTAAATCGAGCGCCGCCGTTGGCTCGTCGGCCAAAATAATCTGCGGCTCTGCAGCCAAGACACGAGCAAATAAAACCCGCTGTAATTCACCACTCGACAGCTCGGCCACATTGCGCCCACGAAATTGCAGGCTATCGGTGGCCAGCAATGCCGTATGGATTCGCTCCTGCGCAGCTGCCCCAGTTATTTCGGCAGGCAAACCAATGGCAACCATGTCCTCAACCTGCAACGCCCAACTCGGGTTTTCCTGCTGCGCTAAGTAACCAATTTGGTGGCTCATTTGCTGACGTTTGCCGCCAAGCCACTGCACTTCCCCTGCTTGTGGGCGCAGAATCCTAGCAAGTAACTTCAGCAAGGTTGTTTTGCCACTACCGTTCTCACCGACAACGGCAACTAACTGACCCGGCGCAAAGCGACAGTCAACGCCACGCAAGACAGCTTGGCCGGAACGATAACCAAACTGCACATCTTTCATTACGATCGCCATACGTCCCCCTTTAGCAGGTTCGTCAGCAACAAGTACAAGAAGAATGGTCCGCCAATAATTGCCGCCAACGCCCCAACCTGAATTTCTGGACCGGTCGGCAGCAGTTGCACAAGAATGTCGAGCCCTAACAGGAATACCGCACCGGCCAGTGCCGAACTCAGCAATAAATAATCCGGTCGACCTCGCACCAGAGGCCGCACTAAATGCGGAATAATCAAGCCAACAAAGCCGATAATACCCGTTAAGGCGACCGCGCTGCCGGTGGCAATCGCCACCCCAACCAACACTCGCATGCGCCAATGTTGATTGCTAAAACCTAAGGTGTGCGCCACATCCTCACCCAGCGTTAAGCTGAGTAAATAGCGCCGCGTTGTCAGTAACAGCCAAGCACCGACTAACAAACCTGGGAGCATTAAAATCACGTGCCCTAAATCGCGGCCATTGAATGAGCCGAGCAGCCAATAGCTAATTTCTTGGAAGGCAAAAGGATTGGGCGACAAGCTCAACACCAAGGCAATTAAACCGCTACAGAACGCAGAAATCGCCACACCGGCAAGAATGATGGTGACTTTCGAACGGTTCATGCGGGCAATCCAGACGATCACAGCTAATGCCAAACCACTGCCGGTTATGGCAAACAGTGGCAACAACCATGCGTTCAAACCGCCGCCCCCTGCCCCCGACGAACCTGCTCCGGCAAATCCCCATCCCGCAAAGCTCCATCCTGAGAAACCCCATCCTGAGAAACCCCATCCTGTAAAGCCTAAGTAAAGCGCAATCACGGCCATCGCCGCACCGCCCGAAGAAATCCCGAGAATCCCAGGCTCCGCCAACGGATTGCGCAGTAATCCTTGAATTGCGGCGCCCGACATCCCCAAGGCCGCACCGACCAGTGCAGCTAAAAGTAACCGCGGCAAACGCACTTCCAGCAAAATGAGTCGCGCCAAATCAGCGCTTTCGTCGCTCGCAAATAGATCACGCAGCTGTATCGAACTGCCACCGAAGTTGAGCCCAATCGCCAGCAGAATCAATAGTGCAATCAGCAATAGCAGACGGTGATAAAAAATAGGCGTCATTTAACGTTCCTGAGGTAAGAGCAATTGCACAAATGTATCCAGTTCATAGGCCAAACAACCCATAACCGTGCGTGGCATCAACAACAACTGTGCGTCACTGTTAGCAAGATAACGCTGTAAAGCTCGATGCGCTAATTGGCTGTGCGCGAGGCTAAAATGCTCCTCATCAGCAACTTCCAGCAAAATAACATCTGGTTTTAACGTCAACACATCTTCCAAAGTAAAACGCACCAAACCTGAGCCTTTAATCGCCCCAAGGTTCTCAGCGCCAAGTGAGGTCAGCAGTTCGTCAAACAAGGTGTCACTGCCAAAGCTATAATGATTCGGTTGCAACCACACCACGCGTTGTTCGTGCAACAGGTTCGCCTTTGCTTCCGGCGTATTTAATGCGCTTAGTGGTACATTACTTTTAGAAGCTTCAGCGCCATGCAGCAAACGGAATAACTCAGCCTGCAAGGCCAACGCTTGCGCTAATGAGTCGGGCTCATTTAGCACAGTCACCACTAAGTTTTTGCTGCGCAAATGCTGCACTAAAATTGGATTACTAAAGGTGGTTGCCAACACGTGCTGCGGTGCGTACGCCACAATTCGCTCCACGCGCCCACGATGATCAGCAACAAACTGAACATTCACGCGCGCTGCTTGTCGAGTCTGCTCGTTTGCGTCGAAACCCGCTTCCGCCAAGTGCGCAAATTGCTTTTGAATAAATTGGTCCACACACAGGTTCAAGGACGTCCAACGCAATTCCGCCTTGCGCTCGGCTGTCTGAGTATCTGCCGTTTCAGCAGCGGCCAGCTCGTTCTTTGGCACCATAAAAACGACTGCCACCCACAGCACAAAAACAAGAAATAAAGTGCGTGCAAGTAATTGCGTCAAAAACGACTTTCTTTCCCCTGCCAAGTTTGCAATCATTCAAACACTTTCCGTTCGTTTAGGTAATCTCATGTCCAAAAGCCGTCAAAAAGTAGCCTATGTGTGCACCGACTGTGGCGCCGACTTCCCGCGCTGGCAAGGTCAGTGTAGCGAGTGTAACGCGTGGAATACCATTTCTGAAGTGCGACTCGGTAGCCAAACCACTCGCAACACCAGTGCCAGCCGTGGTGGCTTTGCCGGCTTAACGCAAGCTAAAGTGCAAACCTTGCACGAAGTCGACCTGCAAACTGTACCACGCTTTTCCAGCGGTTTTGCGGAATTTGATCGGGTTCTCGGTGGCGGTATTGTGCCAGGCTCCGCCATTCTCATTGGCGGCTCACCCGGCGCCGGTAAAAGTACCCTGCTATTGCAAACCATGTGTTTGCTTGCCGCACAAATGCCGACATTATATGTCACCGGCGAAGAATCATTACAACAGGTCGCCATGCGCGCTCAGCGCCTAAAGTTGCCAACCGACAAGTTACGCCTACTATCGGAAACCTCCGTCGAGGTGATTTGTGAGCTGGCCAATCAAGAAAAACCGAAAATCATGGTCATCGACTCCATTCAGGTCATGCACTTGAGCGACATTCAATCGGCCCCGGGCAGTGTCTCCCAAGTCCGCGAAACCGCCGCTTTCCTGACGCGCTACGCAAAGCAGAATAACGTCGCCATTATCATGGTCGGCCATGTGACCAAAGACGGTTCACTTGCCGGACCGAAAGTGCTCGAACACTGCATCGACTGTTCAGTTATTCTCGATGGCGATTCCGACTCGCGCTTTCGGACCTTGCGCAGCACTAAAAACCGATTTGGTGCGGTCAATGAACTTGGCGTCTTTGCCATGCTCGGCGACGGCCTGAAAGAAGTCAAAAACCCATCAGCAATTTTCCTCAGTCGCAGCGACGATCACGGCTGTGGCTCAGTGGTTCTCACCTTGTGGGAAGGCACACGACCACTCCTGGTCGAAATCCAAGCACTTGTAGACCAGTCACAGCTGTCGAATCCACGCCGCGTTGCTGTCGGCGCCGAACAAAATCGCTTAGCTTTGTTGCTGGCAGTCTTGCACCGCCACGGGGGCTTGATGCTCGGCGACTTCGATGTTTTTGTGAACGTTGTCGGTGGCGTTAAAGTCACTGAAACGAGTGCCGACTTAGCGATCTTAATGGCGATTGTTTCCAGCTATCGGGAAATTAAAATTCCAAAAGAAATGATCATTTTTGGTGAGGTCGGTTTGTCGGGGGAAATTCGCCCCGTGCCCAATGGCAGCGAGCGCATTAATGAAGCTATTAAGCACGGCTTTAAGAAAGCCATTGTACCGATTGCTAACCTGCCGAAAGGTAAACTCGACGGCTTCGAAATTCACGGTGTGAAAAACCTGCAGGAAGCCTTGAACCTACTGTAACCAGCGCTGCGTGCCCGTTCGGCCAGTCACGAATTACATTACAAAAAAAAGCGTGAACATTTAAATGTTCACGCTTTTTTTCTGAATCTTGGCAGGGGTGGAGGGATTCGAACCCCCAACCGTCGGTTTTGGAGACCGCTGTTCTACCAATTGGAACTACACCCCTATTGCTGGCCGAAATTATACAGCGGGAATTAGCATCAGCAAGCGTTTTATGCAAAATTACTTTCGTTTGCTTATTTTCTACGCATATTCATTGGCAACAATGGCTTGTACCGCACCGGCAGCCACAATTCCCCTCTCGAAAGCACAATTGCTTGGGGAGTTTGTTTTACTCAGATCCACGAACAGGGTAAAATCGCCGCATTAAAATTAGTGCAAGGCAAAATAATGAGTCAGGTTCAAAAAGAAGTCGCCAAGCGTCGTACGTTCGCGATTATTTCACACCCCGATGCGGGTAAAACCACCATCACCGAAAAAGTCCTTTTACACGGCCAAAAGCTGCAAAAAGCCGGTACCGTTAAAGGTAAAAAGTCAGGGCAACACGCCAAGTCGGACTGGATGGAAATGGAAAAAGAACGGGGCATCTCGGTGACCACCTCGGTCATGCAGTTCCCCTATCGCGAGTCGTTAATTAATCTTCTCGACACCCCGGGCCACGAAGACTTCTCGGAAGACACTTACCGCACATTAACGGCGGTTGACTCGTGTTTAATGGTCATCGACGCCGCCAAAGGTGTTGAGGAACGAACCATTAAGCTCATGGAAGTCACGCGTTTGCGCGACACGCCAATTATTACCTTCATGAACAAACTCGACCGCGACATTCGCGACCCGTTGGAGTTGCTTGATGAAGTGGAAGATATTCTGAAAATTATGTGTGCGCCGATTACTTGGCCAATTGGTCAAGGTAAGAACTTCAAAGGCGTTTACCATTTGCTGCGTGACGAAACGATTTTCTACAAAACTGGTCAAGGTCACCGCATTCAAGAACTCGACGTTATTAAAGGCATCGACAACCCAGAATTGGACAAGCGAGTTGGCTCCTATGCCGACGAGTTACGCGAGCAAATTGAACTGGTTAAAGGCGCTTCGCACGAGTTCGACCTTGAGCTTTTCCTCAGCGGCGAACTAACACCAGTTTACTTCGGCACCGCACTGGGCAACTTCGGTGTTGACCATATGCTCGACGGCCTTGTCGAGTGGGCACCAACGCCACAAGGTCGTGCGCGTGAAGACGGCGAGTTTGTCGAGTCGAGCGACGAGCGCTTCTCTGGCTTCGTATTTAAAATCCAAGCCAACATGGACCCGAAACACCGTGACCGCGTCGCCTTCTTGCGCGTTGTTTCCGGTAAATACGAACAAGGCATGAAAATTAAACATGTTCGCATTGGCAAAGACGTCCGTATCGCCGACGCCCTGACCTTCGTCGCCGGCGACCGTGAGCATGTCGAAGAAGCCTGGCCAGGTGACATTATTGGTTTGCATAACCATGGCACCATTCAAATTGGTGACACCTTCACTTGGGGCGACTCGTTTAAATTCTCAGGTATTCCAAACTTTGCACCAGAACTGTTCCGCCGCATTCGTTTGAAAGATCCGCTGAAGCAAAAGCAGTTGCTGAAAGGCTTAGTTCAGCTATCAGAAGAAGGCGCAGTGCAGGTCTTCCGCCCACTAATTAGCAACGACCTCATTGTAGGTGCGGTCGGTGTGCTGCAGTTTGATGTGGTTGTGCATCGCTTAAAGTCAGAATATAAAGTCGAAGCTATCTATGAAAACGTGCAAGTTGCCACCGCCCGCTGGGTCTATGGCAATGACGTGAAGAAGTTTGAAGAGTTTAAGCGTAAAGCAGAGCATAACTTGGCGCTTGATGGCGGTGATAACCTTGCCTACATCGCTCCGACTATGGCCAACTTGGGCTTAACCCAAGAACGTTTCCCTGACGTTACCTTCACACACACTCGGGAAGTTTAAGCGGCTGCTCTGCTAACGTAAGCGCCAGAATGGCTTGCGTTAGCGCCTACACGGCTTGCGTTAGCGCCTCCACGGCCCGAATATTAATCCTCGAGTGGCAAGCGCGCCATCACAATGGCAGTCTCCGGACTGCCATTTTCTTTGGCTGCCGGGTAATAACCAGGGCGACGGCCAACCTCAGAAAAACCATAACGGTAATACAAGCGCAGCGCACTCTCGTTGCTCTCACGAACTTCTAAGAATAACCTTGCCCGCAGTTCCCCTTGCAAGTCCGCACATCGGCCAATCAAGTCATTCAGTAATACCGCACCGTAACCTTTCCCCTGTAAGGCAGGGTCAACCGCGATATTCATTAATGTCACTTCGTCCGCCACGGTATGGGCAACATAATAACCTGCTAATCGCCATTCTTTAGCTCGACAATCAGTCGTTGACGCATCAGTTGCACTCAAATGAGTGCGTTCGTTTGTGGGTTCGTGCTTTGCAAGCGCGGGTTTTGCTGACACATGCTCTGGAGACATATGTTCTGGAGACACATGCTCAGCGGGCACGTACAGCGAGCGAATCACATAGCCAACACCCAAGCATTGGCGAAACACTTTATCTGACCATGGCGCCACATGCGCAGCCTGCTCAATGCTAAAGTGCGCCGGCGTTAATTCGGTTTCTGTTGCTAAAATCATGAGTGTGAAAGCTTGTGCCACAAGGCACGTTTTTCGCTAGCGCTCAGCTCAAGTTGAGCGAATTCAGACAGGTCAATGGCGTCATCGGGGTTGCTCGGTGCCGACACCCGACTTAATTTGCCACCTAAAAATAGCTCTAAGTCACGCATCCAAGGTAAGCCTTGCACCGGTAACTCGTCACGGAAGTGCAACAACCAACTCCCTAACCGGATATACACGGGCCTTGGTTTCTCATCCACTTGCTCATCCACTTTTTCAGCCACTGGCACAGCCTCAGCCGCAAGCGCTGGTTGTGCCGTCGGCTCTGGCTCTGCTGCAGGAGTCGCGTCTATCTCAGGTGCAGCCGCTATCTCAGGTGCAGCCGCTATTTCAGGCGCAGCCGCTATCTCTGGCGCAGCCGATATCTCTGGCGCAGCCGCGACCGCTGTCTTCGCTGTGGACACCGGCTCAACAACCAGATCAACGGCCAGCTCAAGCGCTTGATAACTAACACCCAGCGCACGCAAACTCGCAAGTTGTGCAGGCGAATACAACTCGGGGTCATTTGGCAATGTTTCATTCACAGACATAGCAGCGACTTTTATCAGAGAACAGGCCATCTATGATATACGAGATCGCTCGGCGACCAAACCGCAGATGAAAAAAAACCACTTCAAACTGAAGTGGTTTTTTATAAACGCTTTAATGATTTAGCTGACCGCTTTAGAACTTACAGGCGGCGCTCAATCTTCGCATTCGCTTTCAACGCTTCAAGCAAGGCACGATAAGCAAGTTCTGCATACTGGCCTTCAAGCTGACGCTGCACGCGGTCTTGCGTTTCAGGGTCGGCAATACCGGCCGTCACGTCAGTCAATGCGATCATCGCGGTGTCACCATTCGACAGGGTAATCACGCTAAACGTGGTGTTACCTTCAGCCGGTGGCACCATGCGGAACAATTCTTGGCGCATAGCCCCAGGAATGTCAGTGCTGTTGCGACGAACACCTGTGAACTCAGTGAAATCTAAGTCAACCGCTTCGCCTGCTTCTAAAGCCGCCAATAAGCTTTCGCCGTAGGCATTCGCCAGCTCTTCAGCTTCTTGTGCTTGCAAGTGATTTGCAATGTCATCACGGACGTCAGCAAGGTCTAGAATACGTGCAGGCTGATATTCTTCTGCGCGAATAACTAACGAACGCTGGTCAAGCTCAATCAGGTCGCTGTTCAAGCCCAGCTCACGCACTTCTTCAGAGAATGCCTGCGCCAACACCTGTGGTTGATCAAAACCTTCAGCACCCACTTGTGGACGCAACCAAGGAGACGTTTTCACTTCTAAGCCAAGATCTTCTGCAACAACATCAAGCGTATGGTCGATTTCGAACGACATCCGCGCTAATTCTTGTTGGATATTGAAGTATTCTTGCTCTGCTTCCACACGTGCTAAGTTGTCACGAATTTCACCAGCGACTTCAGCAAACTCAGTCGTTTGCGGTGGATTATAGGCAGTCAACTTAACAATGTGGTAACCGAATTCACTACGCACAACATCAGACACTTCGCCTTGCGCCGACAGCGCAAAACCTGCGTCTTCAATGTCAGGGTCAAGTGAGCCACGCTCAAGTGTTCCTAAATCACCGCCTTCTTGGCCGCTGAAAAAGTCGTCTGACTCACTCGCAGCTAGCTCAGCGAAGTCTTCACCTGCTTGCACACGCGCATAAATTGCGTCAATACGCTCACGCGCTGCTGTTTCGTCATCACCGAATTCAACCATGATGTGGGCAATACGACGGCTCTCACGGCTTTGGAATGCCGCTGGATTATTGTCGTAGTAGGCACGTACGTCTTCTTCAGTGACGTTAATACGCGCTAACACATCGTTAAAATCAAGTTCAACATAGGCTAAGCGAATTTGTTCTTCCTGCTCGAACAACTCTTGGTTGTCAAAATAGAATTCTTCAATTTCCGCGTCGGTTACGTCTACTTGACCCATGAAGTCACTCGCCGACACAGTCGCATAACGGCCACTACGCAGCTCGTTTTGCAAAACTTGTAACTTGGCAACTTCAGAAGGCAGCGCAAACTCAGAGCCGAAAGCGCCTTGCATGAGCATGACGCGGTCCATTTGCACCGCTAAGTAATCGCGAAATGACGCTGGTGTGAAGCCCACGCTTGTTAACGCACGTAAGTAAGTGTCGTTACTAAACTGGCCGTTAATTTGGAACTCAGGCATTTGCACAATCGCTTCACGCAATGCCGCAGTCGACTGAGTAATCCCGATTTTTTTCGCCAACTCAGACGCTAATTGCTCTTCAATTAGATTCTCGAGGACGCTCTGACGGAGTTGACGCATATAGTTTTCGTCTTGCGCCAAAAACGCAAACATTTCACCATATTGCTGTTCCATCATGGCGCGTTGGTTTTGATACGCACGATCAAACTCAGCACGCGAAATCTCGGTGTCGTTTACTTTCGCTGCGAAGTCTTCAGTGCTGCCACCTAAGTACGCACTAACCCCAGTAAAGGCGAATATCAGAATAACTAAGAACAGGAGTACTTTAACTAACGGGCCCTGTGCACCCTCACGTATCTTCTCGAGCATGATATGACTCTTTGACCGCTAAACCATTAAACTTACAACAAGAAAAAAGCGCATCTTGCGATGCGCTTCTTTTTGTCATCACAAAGCGCAGTATATCATAAATACACGACGCTTCTGAATCGCTAATTACTTAGTTTACCGCATCTTTCAGCGCTTTACCCGCTTTGAATGCTGGTACTTTAGCAGCAGCGATTTCAATGGTCGCGCCAGTTTGTGGGTTACGGCCAGTGCGTGCAGAACGCTCGCGCACAGTAAAAGTACCGAAACCAACAAGTGCTACTTGGTCATCGTTTTTCAGAGCTTCGGTAACCGCGCTGATAAAAGAGTCCAGAGCACGACCTGCAGATGCTTTAGAAAGTTCTGCGTCCGCTGCAATTTTGTCAATAAGCTGAGACTTGTTCACAGTATCATCCCCTTCGATTGTTATTATGGAGTTCTTGGTTCCATTAAGTTCTTGGTTCTTGGTTTCTTTAATGGTCCAGCAAATTTTATAACAAGCTTATACCATTAGTTCAAGCATTCAATTTACTTATTTTTTACCACCCCAACTTAACTGCATGCCTTAAGCAATAAGGGTTGAGAGGTTAGTCACTAGGCTATCACAGTGATTCTGGATGAAAAGCCTTTTTTCGTTAAAATTTAACAATTTTTCACTTCGCCCGCTTTTGGCGGGCGCTTAGCGAACTTGTATTATTTCTTTTTTTCCTTGCTTTTCAATGACTTAAATGGCTTTTCCTGTAGCGCTAAGGTCAACACCTCGTCAATCCATTGTACTGGGAAAATTTCCAGATCCGCCTTCACATTGTCCGCAATTTCCTTGAGATCCCGCTCATTCTCCTTCGGAATGAGTACCCGTTTTATACCTCCACGGTGAGCCGCAAGGAGTTTTTCTTTCAAACCACCTATCGCTAAAACTTCACCACGTAAGGTAATTTCACCGGTCATGGCCACGTCGGCACGCACAGGATTACCCGTTAACGAGCTGACTAATGCAGTCACCATCGCAATACCTGCACTTGGTCCATCTTTCGGCGTTGCGCCCTCAGGAACGTGCACGTGAATGTCACGTTTCTCATAAAAGTCGTCGGCAATACCGAGCTTTTCAGCACGGCTGCGTACCACTGTCATGGCGGTGCTGATTGACTCTTTCATGACATCGCCTAACGAACCGGTACAGACCACTTTGCCTTTACCCGATACATTCGTTGCTTCAATCGTCAGTAAGTCGCCACCCACTTGGGTCCATGCTAAACCAGTAACTTGACCAATTTGGTTCTCGTCTTCGGCCTTACCGAAATCAAAGCGCTGAACACCTAAGAAGTCCTCTAGGTTCTTCTCAGTGATCTCAACTTTCTTCAGTTTTTTGTCGAGCAAGATCCGACGCACAGCTTTACGGCATAAGGTCGATAGCTCGCGCTCGAGATTCCGCACACCGGCTTCGCGAGTGTAATAACGGATAATGCCAAGAATCGCATCGTCTTTAATCTCAACTTCGCCTTTGCGTAGCCCATTTCGCTCCATTTGTTTTTCCAGCAAATGGCGTTTGGCAATATTCAGCTTCTCGTCTTCGGTATAACCCGACAAGCGAATCACTTCCATACGGTCTAGCAACGGCGCAGGAATATTCATGCTGTTCGACGTCGCCACAAACATCACGTCAGACAAGTCATAATCGACTTCTAAGTAATGGTCGTTAAAGCTACTGTTTTGCTCAGGGTCGAGCACTTCCAGCAAGGCAGACGCTGGATCGCCACGCATATCCGACGACATCTTGTCGATTTCGTCCAATAAGAATAGCGGGTTACGCACGCCAACTTTGGCCATTTTCTGCATCAACTTACCTGGCATCGAGCCAATGTAGGTCCGTCGATGACCACGAATTTCCGCTTCATCGCGCACGCCACCAAGTGCCATACGCACATACTGACGGCCGGTTGCTTTCGCGATCGACTGCCCAAGTGACGTTTTACCCACACCCGGCGGACCCACTAAACATAAAATCGGCCCACGCACCTTTTTACTGCGCTGCTGTACCGCTAAGTAGTCAAGAATCCGCTCTTTCACTTTTTCCAAACCGTAGTGGTCCGCATCAAGAATCGACTCGGCTTGGCTTAAATCTTTCTTCACCCGTGACTTTTTATGCCATGGGACGTTCGTCATCCACTCAATATAGCTGCGCACGACAGTGGCTTCAGCCGACATGGGTGACATCATGCGTAACTTCAAAAGCTCCGACTTGGCTTTATCAAACGCTTCTTTTGGCATTTGTGCTTCGTCGATTTTCTTTTGCAGGGCTTCAAACTCGTCTACGCCGTCTTCGCTCTCGCCTAGCTCTTTTTGAATGGCTTTCATTTGCTCGTTCAAATAGTACTCGCGCTGACTCTTTTCCATCTGCTGCTTCACGCGGTTACGAATCTTGCGCTCGACTTGCAGAATATCAATCTCGCCTTCCATCAACGCCATCAAGTGCTCAAGACGGTCTTGCACACTAATAATTTCAAGTACACGTTGCTTGTCAGCGAGCTTCAGCGGCATGTGCGCGGCCATGGTATCCGCCAAGCGGTCAGCGTCATCAATACCGCTTAACGACGTCAACACTTCCGGTGGGGTCTTCTTATTCAGCTTCACGTAGCCTTCAAACTGGTTCAAGGCTGAACGCATCAGAACTTCTTCTTCGCGCTCGTCCATGCCACCAACTTCTAACAGCTCAATATCGGCACGGAAGAAATCGCCGTCCGGCTGCCACGACTTCACTTTCGCGCGTTGCGTGCCTTCTACCAGTACTTTCACGGTACCGTCTGGCAACTTCAACAGCTGTAAAATCGTCGCTACAGCACCGACGTCATAAATATCACCTTCCGCTGGCTCTTCGACGCCAGCATCTTTTTGCGCAACAAGGAAAACTTGCTTATCCGCGTCCATAGCCGCGTCTAAACAACGAATTGACTTTTCACGGCCAACAAATAGCGGAATTACCATGTGGGGATAAACCACCACATCACGTAGAGGTAAAACCGGAATGCCCAGACGTTCACCACTTTCTACTGTCATCTCTGTTCCCATATGCTTAATTCTCGAAACCAATATCCATTAATATGCGGTTAAACTGAGAAAGTTCAATCCCTTTCTAACAAAAAGGGGCCTTTCGGCCCCCAAGTGGTGATTATTCGCCCGATGCGTGCGCTTCTTTTTGATTCTGATAAATCAGAATCGGGTCCGAATCGCCAGCAATCACTGACGCGTCAATCACGACTTTGCTCACATTTTCGAGCGACGGTAATTCATACATCGTATCGAGCAGTACTTCTTCAACAATTGAACGCAGACCACGTGCACCGGTTTTCCGCTTCATCGCTTTGCGAGCAATTGCACGCAGCGCGTCTTCACGGAACTCAAGCTCAACGTTTTCCATTTCCAGCAACGCCCCGTATTGTTTTGTCAGTGCGTTCTTCGGCTCGCTTAAAATTTGTACTAAAGCGTCTTCGTCCAGCTCAGTTAAGCTCGCGACGACCGGCAAGCGACCGATAAACTCTGGAATTAAACCGTATTTAACTAGATCTTCCGGTTCCACTTGCGTTAGTAAGTTGATTTCAGCTTTTTCTGACTTCGACTTCACTTCAGCGCCAAAACCAATACCGGTACCGGTCGCTAAACGCTGCTCAATGACTTTTTCCAAACCGGCAAACGCACCACCACAAATAAATAGAATTTTTGAGGTATCGACCTGTACAAATTCCTGCTGCGGATGCTTACGACCACCTTGCGGTGGCACCGATGCAATCGTCCCTTCAATCAGTTTCAACAAGGCTTGCTGAACACCTTCGCCAGACACGTCGCGGGTAATTGACGGGTTGTCAGATTTGCGCGAAATCTTATCAATTTCGTCCACGTAAATAATTCCACGTTCTGCTTTCGCAGCATCGTAGTCACATTTTTGCAGTAATTTTTGGATAATATTCTCAACGTCTTCACCGACGTAACCGGCTTCGGTCAAGGTGGTTGCATCGGCCATGGTAAACGGCACGTCGAGCATACGCGCAAGCGTTTCGGCTAACAGCGTTTTACCACTACCGGTTGGGCCAATTAGCAAAATGTTACTTTTGCCTAGCTCAACGTCATGTTCGACACCGTCATTGCGCAAACGCTTATAGTGGTTGTACACCGCCACTGCGAGAACGCGCTTGGCGAGGTCTTGACCAATGACGTAATCGTCGAGGTTCTGACGAATCTCTTTCGGTGTTGGCAAACGGTCTTCGCTTGCTTGCGGGGCTATGTTTTTAATTTCTTCTTTGAGAATGTCGTTACACAGGTCGACACACTCATCACAGATGAATACTGAAGGGCCGGCAATCAGCTTTTTCACTTCATGCTGGCTCTTGCCACAAAATGTACAGTAAAGCGACTTGGTGCCCTTACCGCTGCCAGTTGTTGAATCCGTCATTCACTACTCCAGTACCATCGTTTGTACATCTAATCGTTTGTGCTTCTAATCGTTCGTACATCTAAACTTATATATAACTATCTTAACCCGAAAAACAACCTGCTATCGTTTAAAATAGCAGGTTTGCACCACTTTATTTCGCTTGTGCTGCACGTTTTTCTAAAACTTTGTCCACAATGCCGTACTCGAGCGCTTGTTGCGAGCTCATAAAGTTGTCGCGATCCGTATCCCGCGCAACCCGGTCAAAATCCTGCCCCGTGTGTTCTGCCAATAAGCGATTCAGCTTTTCTTTAATGTACAGAATTTCCCGTGCATGAATTTCAATATCCGACGCCTGACCTTGGAAACCACCCAGTGGCTGGTGAATCATCACCCGCGAATTAGGCAAACAGAAACGCTTACCTTTGGCGCCACCGGCTAACAAAAATGCGCCCATACTCGCCGCTTGGCCAATACAAATAGTCGACACGTCATTGCGAATAAACTGCATGGTATCATAAATCGCCATGCCCGCAGTGACCGAACCGCCCGGAGAGTTGATATACAAGAAGATGTCTTTTTCTGGATTCTCAGACTCCAAGAACAACATCTGGGCAACGATCAGGTTTGCCATTTGCTCTTCGACAGGACCACACAAAAAGATGATGCCTTCCTTAAGCAAGCGGGAATAAATATCAAACGAGCGCTCACCCTTTGCTGTTTGCTCAACAACAATTGGTACTAACGCAGCCATTGGATCCGGCAAGTTGTTTCCCATTAGAACTTCTCTCCTCAAATAAAAATGGCTCAGATGAAACATCTGAGCCATTAAACCAATTCTTACAGAATTCAGCAAATGCTTATTTTGCTGGCGGGTTCATCACGTCGTCGAAGCTTACTTGCTTCTCAGTCACTTTTGCTTTCGCCAACACGAAGTCAATCGCTTGATCTTCTAAAACCACGTTGTGGATTTGCTGCATCGCTTCCGCGTTCTGCTTGTAGTAGTTGATCACTTCTTGTGGATCTTCGTACGCAGACGCTTGGCTCTCAAGCATTTCGTCAACACGAGCTTGCTCAACTTTCAGCTCGTTGTCTTTGATGACCTGGCCAAGTAACAAACCAACTTTAACGCGCTCTTCTGCTTGCTCGCTGAACAAGTCAGCTGGCAACTCAGGCATGTTTTGTGCGTTGCCGCCAAAACGTTGCATCGCTTGCTGACGCAGCACTTGAATTTCTTGCTGTTTCAGAGCTGCAGGAACTGGCACGTCGTTGTTTGCTGCTAACAAGCCTTGAATCACTTGCTGCTTCACTTTGCCTTTTACAGCGTTTTTCAGCTCGCGCTCCATGTTTTTACGCACTTCGCTACGTAACGCGTCGATACCGCCGTCGCCAATCCCGAACTGGCTTGCGAACTCGTCGTCAAGCTTCGGTAACTCAGGTGCTTCAACTGTTTTGATCACAAGGTCAAACTCAGCTGCTTTACCTTTCAGGTTTTCAGCGTGGTAGTCTTCCGGGAAAGTCACTTCGATAGTTTTCTCAGTGCCTGCCTTCAGACCCATCATCGCGTCTTCAAAACCTGGAATCATGCGGCCTTGGCCAAGCTCAAGAGTAAAGTCTTCTGCTTTACCACCTTCGAATGCTTCACCGTCAACCCGACCTAAGAAGTCGAAAGTAACCTTGTCACCTTCTTTCGCGCCACGCTTCACTTCTTTAAAAGTTGCGTGTTGCTTACGTAAGGTTTCCAGCATGTTGTCAACGTCAGCGTCGGTTACTTCTGCAGCGAATTTTTCAACTTCAACTTTGTCGAGGTCTTTCAATTCAACTTCAGGGTACACTTCAACCGTTGCAACGAACTCTAAGTCTTTCCCTTCTTCGTCAGACTTTGGCTCGATTTGTGGTGCGCCAGTTGGGTTGATTTTTTCTTGAATCAACGCCTCAATGTAATGACGCTGGATTTGCTCCATGACCACGTCTTGACGAATCGCTGGACCAAAACGCTTAGCCACTAAGCTCACTGGCACTTTACCAGGGCGGAAGCCGTCCATGCGAACCGTGCGTGCACGTTGCTTGACTTGGTTTTTCACTTCATTTTCAATTTTATCAGCCGGGATTGTGATGGTTAACCGGCGCTCTAAACCTGTTGCTTCTACAGAAACCTGCATTGCTTTGTTACCTCAGCATCACTTAAACGTGCGTTTCGTATTACTGTAGCCGATTGTGCCAACCCCAACATGCGCCAACTATGCGGTACAGGTTGCGTTGCAAATCAAAACCAACTACTCCAAATCTGGCGGCGGTTCCTAGCCTTTGCTGCTGGCTACAAGCCCCGCTCGCGCTCTCTTTATACCACCAACAGAAGCGTTAATGGTGAAAAAATGACGCGACATTATAACGACCATGCTGCTGCGAGTCGAGTCAACAAGGGTAATTTCTCACCCAAGCTCGTCATATTTTTTAACAAAGCCATGCCTCTCCTCAGAAAAAATTCGGCCTGACTCGTACTAACTCATCGGAGCAATTGAGTGTTTTTCCCCATTGACAATAGCGCGTGAAATACGCAAACCTAGGCTATAACCGAGAAAGAATAACAACAATAAACCGTCGGACTAGAAATGAAACAGCCGTTGACAACGCACGTTAGCAC
>ERZ869909.1323-NODE-1323-length-20365-cov-5.493740_pt1 | contig 20365 bp, 8 predicted proteins | sample MGYA00520892_ERZ869909 | MGnify/ENA primary metagenome ERZ869909 (study PRJEB32215, sample SAMEA104723947) | bioreactor metagenome | biome: bioreactor; feature: anaerobic bioreactor; material: water | place: China | collected 2015-03-12 ... | reverse complement strand
GCCGAGACGGGCCAGCCCGCGTTCCCGTGGCGGGGGCGGATCACCTGCTCTCCGGCTGCGGGCTTCGCAGGATCGGTCGACAAGACGGCGACTGCGGCCGCGCAGGTCGCGGCGCTGTTCGGCGCGGCCACGCCCGCCAACTTCAGCGTCTCGGGCCAGTCTGTCTCGTGGACCGGCACGCCCGGCGACTGTGGTCTGCGCCGCATGGTACTGCACTATGCCCATCTCTGCGCAGCGGCGGGCGGGGTCGACGCCTTCCTGATCGGCACCGAGATGCCGGGGCTGACGACGATCCGCTCGGGCGCCAGTACCTATCCGGCGGTGCAGGCCTATCGGGATCTGCTCGGCGATGTCCGCTCGATCCTCGGGTCCGGCACCAGGATCGGATACGCGGCGGACTGGTCGGAGTATTTCGGGCACCAGCCGGGCGACGGCACCGGCGACGTGTTCTTCCACCTCGATCCGCTCTGGGCCGATCCGGAGATCGATTTCGTCGGGATCGACAATTACATGCCGCTGTCGGACTGGCGCGACGGGTTCGATCATGCGGACGCGCAGGAGGGCTGGCCCGCGATCTATGACCGGGCCTATCTGCAGGCGAACATCGCGGGCCGCGAAGGCTTCGACTGGTTCTATGCATCGGCGACGGATCGGTCGGCACAGGTCCGGACGCCGATTGCCGATGGCGCCGCCGGCAAGCCATGGGTCTTCCGCTACAAGGATCTGCGCAGCTGGTGGTCGAACCCGCATTACAATCGCCCCGGTGGGGTGGAGAGCGGCACGCCGACAGCATGGGTGCCGCAATCCAAACCCATCCGCTTCACCGAACTCGGCTGCCCGGCCATCGACCGGGGCACCAACCAGCCCAACGTCTTCTTCGACCCGAAGTCATCCGAGAGCTTCACGCCGCATTTCTCGCGGGGCTGGCGCGATGACGCCATTCAGCGCGCCTATCTCGAGGCCACGTATCTCTGGTGGGGCGAGGCCGCGAACAACCCGGTGTCATCGGACTACGGCGGCCGGATGGTGCACGTCCCCGAATGCGCCGCCTGGACCTGGGACGCGCGGCCCTATCCGTTCTTCCCGGCGCTGACCGACGTCTGGACGGACGGCGCGAACTGGCGGCTCGGCCACTGGCTGACGGGGCGGCTCGGCGCTGTGTCGCTGGCGGCCCTCGTGCGGCACCTCTGCCTGCGCGCCGGGCTGCCCGGGGCGCGGATCGACGTCATCGGCCTCTGGGGCGCGGTCGAGGGCTACGCCATCACGGCGCTGGAGAGTCCGCGCGCGTCGATCACCACGCTGTCGCGCCACTTCGGCTTCGACGCCGTGGAGACCGAGGGCGTGATCCGTTTCATCATGCGTGGCCGGGCGTCGGTCGCCACGTTCGATCCCGACGATCTTGTGGCCGCCCGCGAGGGCGACGTGCTGGAACTGACGCGGGGCCAGGAGACGGAACTGCCGCAGGCGCTGAAGTGGCAGGTCGCCCGCGCCGACGAGGATTACGACGCGGCCCTCGTCGAGGCGCGGCGCATCACCGTCGACACGACACGGATCGCCTCGGAGAGCTTCCCGATGGCGGTGCCGCCCGAGGAAGCCGAGCGGCGCTGCCGCCGCGCGCTGATGGAGGCGTGGGTGGGGCGCGAGACGGCGGCATTCCGTCTGCCGCCCTCGCGGCTCGCGCTCGATCCGGCGGACCCGATCCGGCTCGCCCATGACGGGCGGCTGGTCGACCTGCGGCTCGTCTCCATCGCCGACGCGGAGGCTCGCGGCATCGAGGCGGTCCGCCAGGATCGCGCGACCTACGACCTGCCGCCCGGCGATCCCCGCGCGGCGTCGCTGACGCGCGCCGTGGTGTTCGGCGCGCCGGACGCGGTGCTGATGGACCTGCCGCAGCTGACCGAGGACCAGCCCGCGCATCGGCCGATGGTCGTCGCGCATGCGGTTCCCTGGCCCGGCGAGATTGCGGTGTTCCGCAGTCCTTCGACCGATGGCTTCGAGCTGCTGACGACGTTCGGCAGTCGCGCCCGGATTGGCCAGCTGGTCTCCGACTTCTACGCGGGCCCCACCTCGCGCTTCGATTTCGGAAATGCGCTTGTGGTCGATCTGCTCACCGGCACGTTGGAAAGCGTCACCGACCTGACCCTGTTCGGGGGCGCCAACGCGCTTGCCATCGAGAGCGCGCCTGGGGTCTGGGAGATCGTGCAGGCCGGCGCGGCCGAGCTGCTCGCGCCCGGTCGATATCGGCTCACCCGGCTTCTGCGCGGACAGCGCGGCACGGAAGGTGCCATGGGCAACCCGGCGCCCGCCGGCGCGCGGGTGGTGGTGCTGGACGACAGCCTCGCGTCGCTGCCGATCGCCGAGGCCGATCTTGGCATCCCGTGGAACTGGCGCATCGGCCCGGCCAGCCGCCCGGTCAGCGACGAGACCTATGTGGCGCAGACCTTTACCCCCGCGGGCGCGGGACTGCGGCCCTTCTCTGTCGCCCATGTCGAGCAGCCGTGGCGTCGCCCACGCACGCCCGGCGATCTGACCATCCGCTGGACGCGCCGGTCCCGCGCTCTTTCCGCCGACAGCTGGGGCGGGCTGGAGGTGCCGCTGGCGGAGGAACTGGAAACCTACGAGGTCGAGATCCTCGACGGCGCGGCCGTGAAGCGGGTGCTGAGCGCGGCCACCACCAGCGCCGTCTACACCGCCGCCCAGCAGAGCGCCGACTGGGGCGCGCCGCTCGCCCCCGGCGACACCGTCAACATCCGCATCTACCAGCTCTCCGCCCTCGTCGGGCGGGGCGCGCCGAAAACTGTCACGCTCACGTTCTGAAAGCCAACCCATGTCCGACGCCACCACCCATCTCCTGCTGCCCCATATCCTGGCGGCGCAGGCCCAGAAGCACGTCACCCACAACGAGGCGCTGCGGATCCTCGACGGGCTCGTTCAGCTCTCTGTTCTCGATCGCGATCTGGCAGCGCCCCCGGCGAGCCCCGCCGACGGCGACCGTTACATCGTGGGCTCAAGCGCGACGGGCGACTGGTCGGGCTGGGACCTGAACATCGTGCTCTGGACCGATGGCGCCTGGCTCCGCCTGCCGCCCCGCACCGGCTGGCGGGCGTGGGTCGAGGACGAGGGGCTGCTGCTGGTCTACAACGGGTCCGGCTGGGTCGGGACGACCCCGGCATCGCTGCAGAACCTCGCGCTGCTCGGGCTCGGCACGACGGCGGATGCGTCGAACCCGTTCTCGGCCAAGCTGAACGCGGCGCTCTGGACGGCGAAAACCGTGGCCGAGGGCGGGACCGGCGATCTCTTCTACACCATGAACAAGGAGGCCGCGGGCGACGATCTCGGCCTGACCCTCCAGACCGGCTTCGTGACCAAGGCGCTGGTCGGGCTGTTCGGCACGGACAGGTTCCGCCTCGCGGTCTCTGCTGACGGCAGCACCTTCTTCGACGGGCTCAGCGTCGACAACACCAGCGGCATCGTCGACCAGCCGCGGCTGCCGCGCTTCAAGGGCTACACCAACTACGACAACTATGTCGCCGTCGACACCTGGACGAAGATCGGCATCAACAACACCGACACCAACGATCAAGGGGCGTTTGATGCCGCCAACAACCGCTTCGTCGCCCCGGTCGCCGGCACCTACCTCTTCGGCGCCACGCTGCTCTACAAGATCAACGCCAGCACCAACGCGCTCATGCGCGGGCGGCTGGTGCTGAACGGCGGCACGGAAATCCGGGGATCGCGGGGAGAAGTTTCCGGGGCGCATGCCTCCGAGGCGACGGCGCTCTGGCTGCAGACTTTGGTGCCGCTTGCCGAAGGCGATACCGTCGAGCTGCAGGGCACCTTTCGTGCGGCCGACGGGTATTTCGCAGCCGACCACACGTCCTTCTGGGGCTGCAAGGTGGGGTGAGGCGCGAGAGGGAAATCCGTGGCCAGTCAGGACAGTGGTGGATAAGCTCTCACCATGGACAAGGACGCCGAAAAACGGATCGCGGCCAGGCTCGCCAAAATCATGGCGATGCTCTGCGTGCGCAACACCCATATCGAGAACATCCATGCGGGCCTCACGCCCGTAACCCATACCGGCGACTGGAGCGACGTCACCGTGGTCGATGCCGATGGCCGGCGCATCCCCTGGACCGAGGTCTCGCACATCAGCGACGACGAGATGCGCGAACTGATGCGGGATATCGTCAACCGCCTCTACACGTTTCATCTCTGCGCCGACGACCCCAAACTGCAGGCCGAAATCGAAAAGTGGATGGCGGTCGCAGGGAAGTGGGACGAGCCGGAAATCGATCAGAGGATGATCGGGCGCCGTGGCACCCAGCCGGGAACCTGAGGGCCACGATCCTTACGGGACCACCGGATAGAACGGCTTGCCCCAGTCCTTGCCGGGATTGTCCATCATCAGATCAATAAAAACCGGCATCAGGAAGCCAAGGATAGCGGCGCCGTCGCGGACCTGCGCCCGGTTCACGCCGCTGTTCCAGGTGGCACCGCCATGGACCAACTGGTTGCGCAGGACATAGAGCCGGTCGAAGACGAAACTGAGAACGCGCGCCGTGTCGCCGGCCTGGAAGGCCTGCGTGAAGGACCGGGCTGAAGACTTGAATCGATCCTCCCAATCGTCGAATCCGTCGATGCCGTTGTGATGCTGCCAGAACGGATTGAAGACATAGCGGTTTTCCAGCAGGAGCCGGACCGGCCCCGAAAACCGCTGCCAGGCGGCCTTGTAGATGCGCCGGTCGCCATCGAGCGCCACCAGCCGCCCGAAGAAATCGGCGAACGCCGCGCGTTCGCCGGGGGCAATGGCCTGAAACTCCCGCTCGTCCGCATAGGCGGCATTGAACGCGATCCAGAGGAAGATGAAGCGGGCGTCATCGTCCTCGCCGCAAGCCTCGGCGCGCCCGATCCAGCTGATGGCGCGATGGACGCGCAGGCCCATGGTTTCGGGAAAGCCATCGCGAATGGCCCGCTGCCTGGCCTTCAGCGCTGCGTGGTCGAGAACATCCTTCATTCACAATCCCCCTCTGAAAATCCGGTCATGGCAAAGCGTCGAAATCCGGCCGTCGATAGCCTTCGACCAAGGCCCGCAGTCCGTCAGGCGCGATCACCTCGACCTTGTTGCCCCACTGATAGAGATGCCAGGCCATCTCGAGCCAGCCTGCCGCCGTGAACCGGACGATCAGGCTTCCGTCGTCCTGTGGGTCCAGAACCTGCGTGGGGTGAAAGCGGAACTCGGCGGCACGCGCGGCGGCATCCGGGGCGAAACGCCAGATCACCTCGCCATATTGCGCGGGATCCTGATAGACGCCGAAGGCCCTAGCGGCATAGTCCTCCAGGACGAACCCCGGCGCGAAGGCAAAGCTTTCGTCCATCACCTCGGCGGCATGGATCCGGTCCATGCGGAAGTTCAGAATCGTCTCGCTGCGCGCCGGCTGCCGCGCCACGAGGTAACTGCGGTGACCCAGCAGCAGGCCGTGCGGTTCGATCACCCGCGGCGCGGCGTCCGCCGCTCCGTAGGTGACGCGCAGGCGAAACGGTCCTCGCAATGCCTCGATCACGGCATCCGTCACCTCGGGGCGCAGGGCGACGGTCGGGCCGGGGCGCATGACTTGGCCCAGACCTGCCAGCACCGCCTCGGCATCGGCTTCGGATCGGGTTGCATCGCGGGGTGTCAGCCGCGCCAGCAGCCCGTCGCGAAGCTCCTCAAGCGCCCGCGCATGACGCAGTCGCACCTGGTCCCGGGCAGCCCGGGCGGCGATCTCCAGCGCCTCGATGGTGGTTTCCTGTCTCGGTTGCAGGCGCTCGGACGGGGGCGCCTCAAGCCGCCAATACCGCCGACGATCCTCGGCATCCGTGGTCGTGACATTGGCGAATGCGGCGTCCAGTGCTTCGGTCATCCGTTGCGCCGTGCGGTGCGAAACGCCGAACTCGGTGCAGATGTCCTCAAGACAGACGCCCCCGCGCCGGGAGGCGGCCATCTGGGCAAGACGAAGCAGATCCCGAGCCTTGGCGAAAGACATTTGACCTCTATGCCAGAAATTGACACCATCATAAGCTATTGATGAACTTGTGGTCTGTCGAGGCGATTCCCTCGGGGATCGATTGTCGCAAGTATCGGAGCATTAATGAGGAACCTCGACGGCCGCATCCTCCTGTCTGCCTCGGATCTCATGCGGTTCATGGGGTGCGCGCACGCGACCACTCTCGATCTGGCCTTCATGCGTGGTGCTGGACCCGAGCCGCGAGAAGACAGCGAGGACGCGGCCCTGCTGCAAAAGCAGGGCGACGCCCATGAGGCTGCGCATCTGGCACGGCTCAACGCAGCGGGTCGCGGTATCGTGGAGATTGTGCGCGGCAACCTCGCCACCGACGCCGAGACCACGCGCGTGGCGCTGGCGGCCGGACCGGAGGTGGTGTTTCAGGGGGCCTTCCTGTCAGGCAACTGGGGCGGCTGGTCGGACTTTCTGGAGCGCGTCGAACGTCCATCCGTGCTCGGACCCTTCAGCTATGAGGTGGCCGACACCAAGCTGAAGCGCCGACCGCACCCGAAGCATGTGCTGCAACTGGTGCTCTATTCCGACCTGCTGACCGAAATTCAGGGCGTGGCGCCCGAATTTGCGCATGTCGAACTGGGGGACGGCAGCCGCGCGACCCTTCGGCTGGCGGATTACGCGGCCTATGCCCGCATGGCGCGGGCGCGGCTTGAAAGTTTCGTGGCCGATCCTCAGCCGACACGTCCGACGCCGCGTCCTGATTGCGGTCTGTGCCGTTGGGGAGATCATTGTGCCGGTGTCTGGCAGGCCGAGGACAGCCTGTTCAATATCGCCAATATCAGCCGTGGCCAGGTGAAGAAGCTGGAAGCGGCAGGCGTCCGAACCATGGAAGCCCTCGCCAGTCTTGATCACCCCATCCGCGGCATGGCGGAAAACACGCGGCTGCGCCTCGTGACACAGGCCCGGCTGCAACATGCCCGCAAGACCGGGGCGCCAGCCTATGAGCTGCGCACACCCGAGCCCGGAAAGGGATTCGACCTGCTGCCCGAGCCGCAGGCCGGCGATCTCTTCTACGACATCGAAGGCGATCCGCATTTCGAGGGCGGGCTTGAATACCTGCACGGCGTCTGGTTCGACGGCCAGTTCCGGTCCTTCTGGGCGCATGACCATGCCGCCGAGGCGCGCGCGCTGGCCGAACTGCTGGAGTTCTTCCGCGAACGTCTCGCGGCATACCCCGATGCGCGGATCTACCACTATGCGCCCTACGAGATCACCGCGCTGCGTCGGCTGACGACGAAATACGGGATCGGCGAGGCGTTCCTAGACCGGCTCCTGCGCGAGCGCCGGTTTGTCGATCTCTACGCCGTCGTGCGCGGCGGGCTGATCTGCTCGGAGGCGAACTATTCCATCAAGTCGATGGAAGCCTTCTATGACCGAAAGCGCGACGGCGCGGTGAAGACGGCGGGTGGGTCGGTGGTCGCCTACGAGCGCTGGCGTGAGACGGGCGAGCAGCAGATCCTCGACGAGATCGAGGAGTACAACCGCATCGACTGCATCTCCACCGAGGAACTCCGGGATTGGCTGGTTCGGGTCCGGCCCGAACGCCCCTGGCCGCGTCTGGCCGACGATGCGGGCGACAAAGAGGAGGCGGAGGATGCCGACGCCTCAGAACTGCGCGCCGTGCTCGCCGCGTCCGGGCTGTCCGACGAGCGCCAGCAGATGCTTTTCAACCTCGGACTGTTCCACAAGCGGGAGGCGAAACCCGCGCAATGGGCGGTGTTCGACAGCGCTGGCAAGGACGAGGACGAGTTGATCGACGACCTCGACGCGCTTGCCGGGCTCGAGGCTCTCGGGCCGGCGGAACCGGAGAAGCGATCCATGGCGCGAACCTATCGGTTCCCGCCCCAGGAGACGAAGCTGCGGGGCGGCAAGAAGGCGACTGTGCCAGTCGTCGACGGACCGCCTGCCACCATTGACATTGCGGCTCTCGACCGGACGAGGCGAGAGATCACTCTCAAGGCGGGACTAAAGAAAGCGCACCTGCTGGGCGAGCGTCTCACGCTGCACCCGGACTGGCCGCTCAATACCGGCGTCATCGCCGCGGCACTGCGTGACGTCATCGCGGATCAATGCGGGCCGCGCCGGTTCACCGCCATCGACGACCTCCTGTCCCGCGCAGCTCCGCGCCTAACAACTGGCCCGAAACCCGACCTGCTGGAGGGAGCCGATCCCGTGGCCGGGACGATCACGGCGGTGGGCGCGATGGACGGCACCGTGCTTCCGATCCAAGGGCCGCCAGGCACCGGCAAGACCTATGTCACGGCGCGGGCGATTCTGTCGCTCGTACGGAGAGGGCACCGCGTCGGCGTGGCCTCGAACAGCCACGAGGCCATTCGCAATGTGCTGATGGGATGTCTTGTTGCGCTTGAGGAAGACGACCCGGACATCACACTGGAGAACGCCGAGCTCGCTCACAAGGTGAGTGGTGAAGACGACGGCTATCCTGAGGGCTTCGCCGGCATCACTCGTGCCACGTCCAACGACGACCCCGCGCTGACAGAGGCCCATGTCGTCGGCGGCACCGCCTTCTTCTTCTCGCGCCCGGAGCTCGAGCAGTCGCTGGACTGGCTCTTCATTGACGAGGCTGGACAAGTCGGCCTCGCGAATATGGTCGCCATGGGGCGCGCTGCGCGCAACATCGTGCTGGTCGGCGATCCGCGTCAGCTGCCGCAGGTGATCCAGGGCGCGCACCCCGAGCCTGCGAACCTCTCATGCCTCGACTGGATGCTGGGCGATCACGCGACGATCCCGCCGGACCGCGGCATCTTCCTTCCTGTATCGCGGCGCATGCATCCTGAGGTCTGCCGCTTCATTTCGGACCAGGTCTATGAGGGTCGGCTGACCAGCCACCCCGATACCGCGCGCCAGGCCGTAAACGGCACGCATTTCCCCGAGGCAGGAGCGTTCTGGGTCCCAGTCGCGCATGAGGGCAATGCGCAGATCTCGACCGAGGAGGTCTCCGCGATCCAGGCCGCGGCCGCCGACCTTCTGAAAGGCGAGTGGACGGAGAAGGACGGCACGCGCCGCCCCATGCGCGAGACGGACATCATCGTCGTCGCCCCCTACAATGCGCAGGTGAACGCCCTTCGCGACGCACTGCCGCCCGGCATCCGCGTCGGCACGGTCGACAAGTTCCAAGGGCAGGAGGCGCCGGTCTGCCTCGTCTCCATGACGGCCTCATCAGCCGAGGAAACGCCGCGCGGGATGGACTTCCTGTTCTCACTCAACCGGATCAACGTGGCTGTCTCGCGCGCCAAAGGCCTTGCGCTGGTCTTCGGCGCGCCGCGTCTGCGCGAGGCGAAGTGTGAGACGGTCGAACGGATGCGGCTGATAAACACGCTCTGTGCTGTGACGGCACTCGCTGAAATCAAAGGGGCGCCATGAGATTCGACCCAAAGGACATCGTCGAGCATCTGCGCCACAACCTTGAGCGTTATCCCTATGCTGACGGGTTTCCTGTTCTTCGCGAGCTTCTGCAGAATGCCGATGACGCGCGCGCCGGGGCTGTGGCGGTGCATATGCTCGAGGGGTGGCCCGAGGCGGAGAACCCGCTCTTCCAGGGGCCGGGCCTGCTCATAGTCAACGATGGCGAGTTCGATGCACGCTCGGCGCAGGGCATGCAGACCTTCGGCGGCAGCGTCAAGGCGCTGGACGAGGCCGCCGTTGGGCGCTTCGGTCTGGGGCAGAAGTCGGTCTTTCACCTCTGCGATGCCTTCGTCGTGGTGCCCGAGGGCTACGGCGAGCACGCGCCCTTCGTCGTCAACCCGTTCGAGACGCTCGGGCGGCCGGGCGATCCCTGCCTGCTCTGGACCTCCGTGGCGGATGCCGATGCCGCGCGCCTCAGGGCGGCGGGTGCGACCAGCCTGACCGCAAAGCGGCGCCTGAACCTGTGGTTCCCGCTGCGCCGTCCGGACCTTCGCCCGAAGCCGATGAGCAACGGGATCGTCGCCAGCGACATCGCGCCGGCAAGCCTCTCTCCGCTTGCCGACCGGCAAAAGCTGGCCGAACTCTTGGCCGCCTTGCGTCATGTTAAGCGCGTTTCCGTTGTCATCGGCGCGGCGAAGGTCGACCTGGACCGTCTAGATGCCCCGGGTATGGTCGGCTACACCCTGGAACCGGGCGATCGCCGCTTCGGCGGGCCTCTGGGCGTGGGCCTTGCCAGCCTCGGGCGCGAGCGGCGCGCGACCGACGACTTTTGCCGCGATCTGAGGGAATCAGCGTCCTGGCCGCGGACACGCAACCGCGACACCGACGAGGAGGAGCCGCAGAAGGCCACCCCTCATGGCGCTGTGATTCTTGTAAACGACGCCGAGGCCACGGCCGAACTTGCCGGGGACTGGGCGGTGCTTCTGCCGGTCGCAGCAGCCTTTCCCCGCGTCCCGCAAGAGGGCAAGGGGCGCCTCCGGCTGATCCTGCACGGCTGCTTCTTCGTGGACAGCGGACGCAAGGCCGTGATCGGGCTCGATGAGACCAGCGCGCGCCCCGGGGATGCGCACCCGAGCGACGAGGCGGGCATCCGCGCCGCCTGGAACCGAAGCCTGCGCGACGGGTTGGTGCTGCCGCTGATCCCCGCCGTCCTGCACGACACCCTGACAGAGCAGATGCTTTCCAGCGAAGCGCTTGCCGCTGCCATCACGGCGCTTGCAGGCAGCGACTTCGGTCGCGCGCACCGTGCGGCCATCTGCGGCAAGCATGCGCTTGCGCGCGTCGTTGAGCGGGCGGGCAGCGTGCTGGTGGCCCGCTGGCGCCTTCTACCTGCGGATGCGCGGCTGCGTCCGCTGCCGGCGCCGGACGAACCCGGCCGGGTCGGCCTTGCCGCCATCCTGCCGAGGCTCGCCGATTGGGCCGAGGCATGGGGGCTCACCCTCGTCTGCGGAACCGAGGCCGTGCTGGCCCCCGAGCCCCCGGCCTGGGAGGGCGAAGAGCTCGCAGCGCTCCTTCGGGATCTGGACCCCTCGGTCTTCCATGCCGAAGCCCGGGCGCGCGCTCTGGCCGGCTTGCTTGCCGTCGCCTGCACCGATCCCGGCCTGCGCGCGGCCGCGGCTGGTCCGGTGCTGAGCTCTCTTCGGCAAGCGCTCGCCTCGGAGCGGACACTTGCCCTTCACGAGGCGATCGCGGAGGTGCTGGTGAAAGTGGATGGCGCAGGCGTGGTGCCGCTGCCCAAAACCGCTTCAGAGCGCTTCGTCCTGCGCGCGCTCGCGCAGGCATCCGAGGCCGTGATCTGCCTGCCGCGGGACTGGCTGTCCCTGGGCACCGGTGCTGACATCGCCCTTGATCGGCACGAGGCGCGCCCGCTTCTGGCCGCGCTGGAGCTGCTGCTTCAGTCCGACCGGCAGGCCGATGCCGCGGCGGCTGCCGCCCTGGCAATCGTCAGACGGCTCGAGCGGATGGACCATGCGCTCGCCGATCCCGAGCTGAGCTCCCTTAAGGTGTTGCGCGCATCCAGTGGTGCGGTGCCGACGCTGCTCAGCCTCGGAGAACTCTATGTCGCCACGCGCGAGGCGCGCCTGTTCAAGGACACGCCCGCCGCGAGGAAGCGCCTCAATCTCCTGGCTGTCGCCCTGCCTCGGGTGCAAGCGTTCATCTTGCCGGATGTCGTGTTTAAATCACTTGAGGATCCTGGTGCGGGCCGGTCGGCGCCGTTCCAGGCCGTCGATCTCGATCCAGCGGCAGCCGGCGCGCTCGTGCGTGAAGCCACCGCTTTCGGCCCGCCTGCGGCTCGGGCCGACCTTCTGGCAGAGATCTTCACGACCGACGCGGAGAGGCGCGGCGCCCTCCGGGCCCTCGCGGCCGGCGATCGGCGCGCGTCCGAGGATGGCATCCGTCTCGTAGCGCTTGCAGAGATCGCGCCGGCGCTCGACCACTTCCTTGCCCGGCTGCTTGCGCAGTCCGCTCAGGAGATTCCTGTGCCGGGCGCCATCGTCGACAAACTCGACCGCGCCCGGCAGCGGCATCTCGGAATTGCCGAGATCGCGGGGCAGGAGCTCGGGGAACTGCTTCTCCGTCATGCCCATGAGCTTTCGGGCCATGGCCTCGACCGGGAGGTGGCCGAGGCGATCCTATGCGCCGGCATCCCAGTGGAGGCGCTGCGCAGGCTGCCGGTCCTGCCACGTGTCGACGGCGGCTGGGCCGGCGCCGATACCCTCTATCGGCGCACACCCGACTGGCCGGTGCCGCACGCTCTACAGACCCTCGTGCCGATGCTGAGCGCTCTCGAAGATCCGAAGGCACAGCAGCAGGCCAAGGCGCTGGTCCCGCCCTGGTCGCCCGAGGCGCAGATCGCGCTCTGCCTCGGTCAACCCGAACCCTCGCGCTTCGCCGCCGAGATTATCGAGGCACTCGCACGGGTCGACCGGCCTGACCTGGACCAGATCCGCCGGGTCCCTTGGCTCCTTGACCGTCGCGGCAGCGCCTGGAAGCCCGAGGATGTGCTCGACCTCTCCGACGAAATTCTAACGGCCGCGCAGCAGGCGCTTGGTGACGATCTGCCTTTCCTGCCGGTGAGCGCCATAGCCCCGACCCTTCGCGATCACCCAGGCTTCGTCGCTTTGCGAGACCGCGGCGTGCTTTCAGACGAAGCAGGTTCTCTCGACGGGCTTCTCCTCATAGTCGAGGCTTCGAGACCTGTCGCCTACATGGGCGAGGTCAACGAGGAATTGGCAGGGGCGCTTACCGACCTCGCTGCTGCCGGCGCCGTGCTCCCGCTCACTGGCTGGCCCCTTCTCGCCACGCTGCTACGAGCGCTTGCCAAGGACAAAGAGATGAACGCAAGGCGGGCGTGCGAGGTCCTCACACAATTTGGGACCGCTGACAGCCAGTCGTCCTCGGACGTTGACGGCTGGCTCAACGCCTTGGCGAGGATGGCGCAGGAGGGGAAAAGTTCGGCCCGCGCTGCGAAGGGTTCTGCGCGTATCGCCTACGAGGCAAGCTTCCGGGCGATGACTGCCTGGCCCCTTTCGAGTTTCCAAGCGATTATGGGCAGAGTATTGGTGCCCACCGCGGCAGACACCTGGAAGCCGGGTTGCGAGGTCACTGTCCGATGCACGGGGGTTGCGCCGGATGTCCTGCTTCACTCGGAACTCGCTACGCTTTTGCCGGCACATGAAGATCCGACCGCTGCCGAGGATGGTGCCGCATATGAAAACACGGATGTCGAGCAGTCAGTTTTGTCAGAGGAAGACTGTTCGCAAAGCTTGGCCGCGGTTCTGACGCGACTTCGGGCGCAGGTGCCGGAGCAGGCACTCGCATTATTCGCCGCGCTAGTTGCTGATCGCGATCTGTTCGTGAGGCTGGCGCGCGATTATCTGGCGCTGCCGGAGGCACGAATTCTTGCCATTCAGAATAGGCTGAGCGAAGTCGTTGGCGAACTCACCCCCAATCAGACCGGAAGAACGTACGATCTCTCGTCGATCCGCAAAGACGTTCGCCTGCACTTCAAACTTACTACCGGCGGACCGGTCCCGATACTTGCTCTTGACGGGAGTTTTAGAAACGCGCCCAGCGCAATACTCACACCATTTCAGGTTCTTGGTGCGGGACATCATCAGCAACGCAGGCTGAAATCGGAAGGTGCCACTGCCGTACTTGGCAAGATGGCCCATGAGGTTACGCTCGCTGACAGTGATGGCCCGATTGCGCGGGCCACACTGGAGGAGTTAATCGCAACCGTTGGACCGCTCGCTCTATGGCATTTCCGTCATTGCGAGGACGCTGTCCTTGAGGAATTCCGGCAAGCATTCCTGGCTGAACAAGCGACGGTCGAGGATACGCGCGCTCGCCTCGAAGATCGCCTGCCGCAGATCCTGGCAGAATTGAAGCCGGTCCGGGGGTCGAAGCTACGGGAGGTTCTGAACCGGTATGAGACGAAGGAGCAGTCCATCCCGCCGAACCGGCGTGCAGACCAATTACCCGCGGCCAAGCGTTCGCTCTGGGAGGAGGTTTCATCGCCAGAGACGGCTACCGAACTGCTCGCGCTGATCCGCCAGGGCATCGGGAGCTACGGCTATGGCCCTGCGCGCGTGGTTTTTGAACTCTTCCAGAATGCTGACGACGCGACGCTTCAACACCCGCCCGAGGGCGCATCGTTGTGCCGTGTTGTGTTCCAGACCGAGCGTTTGCGCCTGCAGCACTGGGGACGTCTCATCAATCGTCCCGGGCGTCCGGCCGACGGCGAACGCGAGGGCTGGCAGCGAGACCTCTTCAACATGCTTCTTATGAACCTTTCCGAAAAGCGCGAGGATGTTACGGGGCGGTTCGGACTGGGGTTCAAGAGCGTGCATCTCATTGCCCGCGAAGTGGGAATCGCCTCCGGTTTCGAGGCATCTTGCCGAGTTAAGGGAGGCATGCTGCCTGAGGTTTGGGAGGGCGGACGGACACTCTCGATGGACGAGAAGCGAGATGGGAGGAGCGCAACGCTTATCGATCTGGAGATCGACCCTGAACTCCATGCTAAGGCTGAAGAGGCGCGAGCGGCCTTCGAAAGTAGCGTTCGGTGGCTACCAGCCACGGCGCGGGCGATCCGGGAGATCGAGTTTAATGGCCGCCGGTTTAAGGCCCACTTCGGCGAGACGGGCACGACGGGGATCAAGCATGTCGTCTTCGAAGGCGCAGAACCCGGCCAGGCGCTCGCTCTTATCCTGGACAGCAATACAAGGTTGTTCTTGCTCCTCGGGTCCGACGGCCCTCAAGCGCTGCCCGAAACCCTAGCTCGGCTGTGGTTGCTTGCGCCACTTGAAGAGGAGTGCCGGGCCGGCTGGCTTCTCAACTCCTATGGCTTTCGCGTCGATCCGGGGCGCGGGCGGCTTGCGGGCAGCGTCGATGAGCGCGCGGCGCTCTTCGGTCGTCTGGGTCGGGCGCTGGGGGAGAGATTGATCGAACTCTACGACCTCATCGAACGCGACTGGGCGGGCTTTGCGGAAGGTTCTGGGCTTGCCGACCGGAACGCCGCCTCGGGGCGCGCAGTGTTCCTTGAACGCCTCACACGTCTCTTGACAGCGGATGTGTCCCGCGACGCCGAAGACGAACGGCTCGAGACACACCTCCACCGCGAAGGTGGCCTAGCGCACCTGTTCCGCGAGCGTGAGGCACTGCCAACCGGGCTGCCGGCACCCTTCGCACCTTTCTTGCGCGTGGATCAGGTGCGCTGGCAGATCGCCGGGCCGCTTGCTGAGCAGAGCCGGCTCAGGCGGCTCACGGGCTGGCGGGGGATCGCGGACATCGCGCACTCGGCGGTGAGCCTAAAGGCAGCGGAGCTGCTCCAGCGGCTCGGATTCCAAGCCCCGCAAACCTTCGATGCGGCAAAGCTTGTCAAGGCAGAACTGGGTGAGAACAAGCAGGTTGATCCCGAAACCGCCGCAAAGCTGGGTGCAGTTCTCGATGAGGACTTCGTAAATGCCCTAGCTTGGACGGAGCAGCAGGAACTGCTGAAGGCTGCGGCCGCTGCGAGGTTCCAAATGGCCGATGGCAGTTGGCGCGAGGCCCGTATGGCGCCGCGCAATGCCGTTGATTCGGATGAGGAGGAACGCCGCATTCTCGCCTTCGCGCCCGATACGGACGTTGCCGACGGCTCCTACACTAACGCGGCGCTTTCATTCTACCGTCTGGCCGCACGACAGAGCGGTTTTCAGAGAACCGCCGAGACCTTTGAGCGCTGGGCGCACGAGACGGTCGACCAAGCTGCCCGATGTGCGCTTCTATCGTACGTTGCAGAGGGCGGCCAAGGCGAGCGCCTGGGCGCGCTTCTGGCGCGCGCGCGACCGCACTGGCTACCCGACGATCCGGACGAGCTCCGCCAAAGCTCATTGGTGGAGGGCCTTGATGACGACACGCGCGGTCGGCTCATGACCAGTCTCTATCCATCGCTTGCTCGTAGCATCGGTTCGGGCCGGTGGTCGCCGTTCGACCCGGGCTCCGCAGAGCCTTGGGACGCGCCGCCTGATCCGACCGAAGAACTCGCCCGGATCCGCGATTGGTGGCGGCGGGAGCACACCGATCAGCGGCGCAACTACGACACCCGCGTCTGGCCCGACGGGTTCATTCCGGGACGCCTTCGCGACTGCGAGGCCACAGATGACCGGCTAGGCTGGTTCACTTTCTTTGCTCTTGGCATCTTCCGCACGTTGGGCTGGAACAATCAGGGTGCCCACAAAAGCTTTGTCGAGGCCGCGGTCCGAGAGGGCTGGTGGCAAGAAATGGCTGAGGCAAGGTTTCCGAACAACTCGGTCACTGTAGGAGAGTTGAGCGAGGCTGCCATTCCTTGGCTGAAACGCCTCGAAGATTTCGCCCGCCCCGATGTTTGGCAGATCGAATTCCCGCAATGGCGACGAACGATCTCCGATCTTTATGCACTCGCGCGCTGGTTGCCGGACTACGCCGACGCCTTCCGTCTACTGCCGATGGTGGTCGACCGAGAAGGTCTGGTGTCGTTGAGCAAGCTCTGGCGTATCTCCTACGAGCCGATTTGGCAGCGACGCGGGCTCGAAGGCGCGCCACTTTCGCAAAGCCTTGGGCTCGGGGCCAACTGGATGATACGCGAGGCGATCCGGCACGGCCTCTGGCTCGACGATGAGGCGATCTGCATGCAACCTTACGCTTGGGCTGCCACCGGTCGTCTGCGCCGACTGTTTGCGGAACGGCTTGCATATCCCCTTGGCGAGCGTGGTCACATGGATCTTTCACCGGAAATCCACGGCTTTGTCGCCGACCATCTTGGCCCGGACGCCGCTTTCCTCGGCGATCTGGACCTTCCGCTTCAGCTCTGGAATGGCGACAGTCAAGAACAGGCCGATGCAACGGAATACGACGACGAGACCGAAGAATGACCGCACTCGCACCTGACTGTCCAGTTCGACATCCGCGACACGGCGATGGCCGTGTTGTCCACGATCTGGGCGATACGATTATCGTCCGTTTCGGCGCGGCACTCGAACAGGTCGAGCGCGGCGAGGTCGAGGTGGTCCGGTCGCTCGCCGATGCTCTGACCGAGGGCAAGCTCGATGATCCCCTCGCCGTGCTCGCCCGCGCACAGGCCCTGCTGATCCATTCGATCAACGACCAGTGGGGGGTGTTTTCACGTTCGAGGGTACAGCTTCTGCCGCATCAGCTTTGGGTGTGTCGCCAGGTCACGCAGCACTGGCCCGCGCGTTGGCTGGTGGCGGATGACGTGGGCCTTGGAAAGACGATCGAGGCTGGGCTGATCCTGACGCCTCTGATGGCAGGGGGACGTATCCAGCGGGTTCTGATCCTCGCCCCTGCGCGCCTCGTACCGCAGTGGCGCGCACGGCTGAAGTCGATGTTCGACATCCGGCTCAGCGAATACACACGCGAGCAGGACCGCGGGAAGATCAGCTTCTGGGACACGGCCTCGCAGGTCGTTGCCTCGTTCCACACGCTGCGTCAGCCGGCGGCTCGGGACCGTCTTCTTGCTGCCGAGCCCTGGGACATGGTGATGGTTGACGAAGCGCACCACTTCCAATCGCAGGAACGTCTTTCGACACAGACGTACGATCTGCTCCGCGAGCTTCAAGACAGGGGCCGGATAGAGTCACTCGTCTTGTTTACGGGAACGCCTCACCGCGGCAAGGATTTCGGCTTCCTCGCGCTTATGCGGCTCATCCGGCCCGATCTCTTCGATCCTCGGCAACCAGTGGGCGATCAGCTTCCGAAGCTCCGCGAAGCAATGATCCGCAACAACAAGGCGCTGGTGACCGATTTGGAGGGCAAACGGCTCTTTCAGCCTGTGAGCACCGAAACCGTAGACTATGACTACACGCCAGACGAGGCTGCGTTCTACCAGACCATGAGCGCCTTTATCCTCGATGGTCGGGCCTACGCGTTGAGCCTAACGGGCCGCGAGCAGTCGGCCCGGATGCTGTTGCTCATCGCATTGCAGAAGCTGGCCGCGAGCTCGATCGCGGCGATCCGCAGCGCACTCGAACGCCGGCGCGCGATGCTGGCTGAGGAGGTGCAGCGGGCGACAGCAGAGTTGCCCGAAGAAGCTGAGACGCTCGACGAAGCCGCCGAGCAAGACGAGGCGCTGCCCGACCAAGTGGCCCTATTCCTGATGCAGGGCGAAATCGAGCGGCTCGACGACCTCATCGCGTTGGCCCGAGGGTTCACAGCGGAGGCGAAGATCGGCCGTCTGATCGCGCTGATCGACGAACAGCTGCCCTCGGGGGAACCTCTTCTCCTCTTCACCGAATACAAGGCCACTCAAGCCCTCGTTATTGCCGCGCTTGAGGCGCGCTTCGGCAAGGGCTGCGCAGGTTTCATCAACGGAGACGAACGGCTGGCGGTGCGGGAACCGGATGGCGCCATCCGGATTCGAAGCCTTTCTCGCGACGCAGCCGCGGATGATTTCAATGCTGGCCGCACCCGCTTTCTTGTTTCGACCGAGGCGGGGGGCGAGGGGATCGATCTGCAAGACCGCTGTGCGACCCTCGTGCATGTAGACCTTCCTTGGAACCCGATGCGCCTCCACCAGCGTGTTGGCCGCCTCAATCGCTACGGACAGAAGCGGGCGGTGCGGGTGTTCCTGCTCCGCAACCCCGCCACTGTCGAGGCTCGGATCTGGGCGCTTCTAGAGACGAAGCTCGCGCGCATTCAGGCCGCGCTCTCAGCATCCATGGAAGAGGCCGAAGATATCGCTCAACTCGTGATAGGCATGCAGGGCGGGCGGTTCTTCGACGAACTCTTCGCTGAAGGGGCTACCGCCTTCCCGGATAGCAAGCGTGAACGGCTTGCCGACTGGTTCGACGCGCGTACAGCCACATTCGGTGGACGCGATGCTCTCGAGACCGTCCGCGCGATGCTAGGTCAGGTCGCCCGGTTCGACTTCGGCGCAATCGGAGGCAGCATTCCCCGGATCGATCTTCCGGCGCTCGAGTCGTTCTTCCGCAACGCCATGGTGCTCATGGGCCGACGTGTCACGCGGGGCGAAGAGGGGCTCTCCGTCGCGACCCCGGAGGAATGGAAGCGCAGTCTCGACCTGCAGTCGCGTTACGATGGGCTCGTCTTTGATCGGAATCTTCCGGGAAACGAGCGGATGAACCGCCTTATAGGCGTCGGACACCCGCTTCTGGACCATGCTCTCGCCGAGGCGGCAGGGCGCCCCGTGCTGATCGCCCGAGTTCGCAATCTTGCCCAACCCATGCTTCTTGCTGCTGTCGAAGACGAGGTTACCGGAACGGGTGGCACCGTGCACCGCGTGGTCCTGGCGGTGGAGGGACCCGGCACCGACGGGCGGCAGCCACTCGCCGATTGGCAAGCGCTTGACCGCATCAATGCATGTCTCGCCGGAGAAGATCAGGCCGCTTCGCTGACGCACGCAGAACGTGCCGATACGCAGGAACTGCTCGATTTGCTGCGCGAAGTCCTGCCTTCCGTCACCATGCCATTTCGTCGGCCTCATGCGGTGCCGCTCCTTTGCTTGTTCCCCGAAAAAACAGGATGAAGTGTTCACAGCGACGCCGCGCAACGTCGATTTCACCGGTCCCGCTTTCTATGGATGGACGGGCTTCATGCATGTCGATCTCAAGGCCGCACGGCGGTGGGGCGAGCGGTTCACGGTCCGGACGACGGCGTATGCAGCCAAAAACCCGTCTGCACGAGAAGTGCTGCCCGACAGCCACACGATGAAAGACGGTGGCGAGGAAGGTGTGACGGCACTGGGTTCGGAGGGAGGCGAGTTGGTAGAGACGCGGGCAGACCGGAGTTTGCGATGGCGGATCTTTATGATAGCGCAGGCCCGTAGGACGTTGGACTTCCTCATTTATCGCTATCGATATAGGATCTGCGAGGAGCTGTGATGAAGGGTAAGGCATGATCGAGGGCGCGCGGCGGTTGTCGCCTCAGCACATCACGATTCGAGTGCCTTGGCACGATACGGACTGGACAGGCCGAGTCTGCGCCGCGCCCTCGGCGAACACCGCTTGCATTGCGCTCTCACGCATCGCGAAGAACAAGCGCCATGATGAAGACAGTAATGCGGGTCGAAACTTCAGTGATCTCGAACAAAGTCAGCTGCCGCCCTGTGTAGAAGAGCGCGCAGGCTTTATGTCACAGTACGATCTAGTCCTGAAGAAGGAGCATCCCTACAAGGCGCGGAGCCCGGAGACCCACGGGCACTTCGCCCAAACCTCGCTGCGTATCGAAGCCTACAGCGCCGCTTGCGTGCCATTTGGATGGATGCTTCGTCGTCAGGTAGAAGGCGACGATCGTGACAAGATAATGGGCAAGGCTGATGCGCTAAGACTCGGTTACGATCCAGCGCGCGAGCCAGAATTGCCTTTTGAAACGAGTTGGATCCAAGA
>ERZ869909.1322-NODE-1322-length-20373-cov-4.694767_pt1 | contig 20373 bp, 15 predicted proteins | sample MGYA00520892_ERZ869909 | MGnify/ENA primary metagenome ERZ869909 (study PRJEB32215, sample SAMEA104723947) | bioreactor metagenome | biome: bioreactor; feature: anaerobic bioreactor; material: water | place: China | collected 2015-03-12 ... | reverse complement strand
GATGATGGATGGCCTGGCGTCGGTGCGGGCGGTGCTGGGCTATGCCGGGCCGTGGCACCTGCTCAAGCTGAGCGCCCATGGTGCGGTGGATATGGCCCGGGGCCTGGTGGGCGCGGCGCCGCATTACATCGCTTCGGCGGGCAAGCCCGGCGAGGTGGCGGCCATGACAGCGCATGACTGTTACGACGGCTACACGGCGCTGCTGCCTGCCGGCGTGCCCAACAAGGTCGCGGCCCGGGTCTCCAGCCGGCTGATGCTGTTCCGCCCGGTGCGCTACGCGGCGCGGGTGCCATGCCCGGCGTTGTTGCTGTTATGCGAGCAAGACACCGTGGCTCCGATGGCCGCGGCGGAGAAAGCCGCCGCCCTGATGCCGCAGTCCGAGGTCCGCCGCTACCCGGTGGGCCACTTCGACATCTACCAGGGCGAGGCCCGCCAGATCAGCCTGCGCGATCAACTCGACTTCCTGAACCGGCATCTGCCTGCTGCCTGAACGTGGCGGCGAGCACTTACATGGATTTAATCCAGGGACTACAGCGTCCGCTGGCCTCAACAGTCAAACTTCCTCTCAGGCCTTAATTGTTGTCGATTGACAACGATTTTGGTTTTGTCCATTATCTGGGGAGGTTGGTTTGGCGAGGAAGAAGCATCCACACCCTGCTATCGAGAGGGCAGTACGTTACGCAGAACAACGCGGCTGGTGCGTCATTCCGTCGGGCAAAAGTGCCCATGCGTGGGCCATTCTTCAGTGTCCGGTGAATAACGCTGAGTGCCGATGCGGGCGTTTCTGCCGAAATGGTGTGTGGTCAACCCCTCGGAATCCTGAAGCTCACGCGAACGCCATCAGGCGCTGGGTCGATCGGTGCCTCTATGCAGGTGATGATCATGACTGAGACCTATGAATTTGAGCTGCATTTTGCGCTGCCGCCATCGCAGTCCGACGCCGAGGCATGGCTGGATACGCTGTTCGAGGCGGGTTGTGATGATGCCCTGATAGGGGTTGCCGTGCCGGGAAGGGTATCGGTCTCATTCACCCGTGAAGGTGAGGAGGTCATGGCCGTGCTGCTGGGGGCCATCGCGGATGTGACGGGGGCCATTTCCGGCTCGGTGCTGATGAGTGCGGGGCCTGACCTGCTGAACCTGACGGAAATCGCTGAACGCCTGACGGAGCATGGCGCGCCCATTACTCGCCAGGCGATGCGCAAATATGCGGCGGGCGAAGCCAGAAAACTCGCGACGCCCTTCCCAGCGCCTGCCATTTCTGGCGGTACACCGCTTTGGCATCTCGATGATGTCCTCACATGGATGGTTCACGAGAAAAAGCTGCCGGCGCTGCCGGGCGTGGCAGCCCTACGGGCATTGGCGGGGGCCACCAGAGCGCTGAATGTGGTCTGCGAATATCATCGGGCCCGCGCCGAGTCACCGGCGCTGATGGCTGCCGTGGAAGAGAAATTGCAACCTGCTTATGTGCACCACCCTTAAAGCCATCGCCGGCCAGCTGTTGATGCCCGGGCCAGTCCTGCTGGGCCTCTTGCTTCTGGGCTTTGCGCTGCGCTGGGAGTAATGGCGCGGCGGTGGCATCATACCCACCTTGAAATCAGACGGAGTCTTTGATGAACATCACCATTTTCGGCACAGGTTATGTGGGCCTGGTCACGGGAACCTGCCTGGCGGATGCGGGCCATAACGTGCTGTGTGTGGATGTGGACGAGGCCAAGGTCACGGCCCTCAAGCAGGGGCAGATCCCCATTTACGAGCCGGGCCTGGCGCCCATGGTCAGCCGCAACGTGAAGGAAGGCCGCCTGGGCTTTACCACCGATGCGGCGGAGGGGGTCAACTTCGGCACCCTGCAGTTCATTGCCGTGGGCACGCCGCCGGATGAAGACGGCTCGGCGGACATGAAGTATGTGCTGGCGGTGGCCAACACCATTGGCGAGCACATGCAGGATTACAAGCTGGTGGTGAACAAGTCCACGGTGCCGGTGGGCACGGCGGATCGGGTGCGCGAGGCGGTGGCCGGGGCGCTGGCGGCGCGTGGCGCCACGCTGGACTTTGATGTCTGCTCGAACCCGGAATTCCTGAAGGAAGGGGCGGCGATCGAGGACTTCACCAAGGGCGCCCGGATTGTGGTCGGCACCGACTCAGAGAAGGTCGAGGCGCTGATGCGCGAGTGCTACGCCCCCTATAACCGCCACCATGAAAAGCTGATCTTCATGGATATCCGCTCGGCGGAGCTGACCAAGTATGCGGCCAATGCCATGCTGGCCACCAAGATCAGCTTCATGAACGAGATGGCGAACCTGGCCGAGCGGCTGGGTGCGGACATCGAACATGTGCGCCATGGCATCGGCTCCGACCCGCGCATTGGCTACCACTTCATTTACCCCGGCTGCGGCTACGGCGGCTCCTGCTTCCCGAAGGATGTGCAGGCGCTGGAGCGGATCGCCCGGGGCGTGGGTTATGAGGCGCAGATTCTGGCGGCGGTGGAGGCGGTGAACCACCGCCAGAAAGAGACCCTGTTCACGAAGCTGTCGGCGGCCTTTGATGGCGATCTGAAAGGGCGCAATATTGCCGTGTGGGGGCTGTCGTTCAAGCCCAATACCGATGACATGCGCGAGGCGCCGAGCCGCACATTGATGGAAGCGGTGTGGGCCGCCGGGGGCCGGATCACGGCCTACGACCCGGAAGCCATGAAGGAAACGCGGCGTATCTATGGGGAAAGGGAAGACCTGACCCTGGTGGAGGATCGCAAGGCGGCATTGCAGGGCGCGGATGCGCTGGTGATCTGCACCGAATGGAAGGAGTTCCGGGTGATGGATTTTGCTACGCTGAAGAAGACGCTCAAGACGCCGGTACTGGTGGATGGCCGTAACCTGTTCGACCCGGAAACGGTGAAGGCCGCTGGATTGATGTATTACGCCGTGGGGCGTGGGGACAGTGTGATCCGCTCATGAAAATTCTCGTTACCGGCGCCGCCGGATTTATCGGTTTCCATGTGGCTCGCACCTTGCTCGCGGATGAGCACGAGGTGGTCGGGCTGGATAACCTGAACGACTACTACGATGTGTCGCTGAAACAGGCGCGGCTGGATGGCCTCACGCCTTACCCGAACTTCCGCTTTGTGCAGCAGGACCTGGCCGACCGGGATGCCATGGCCGCGCTGTTTGCTGAGCAGGGTTTCGACCGCGTGGTGCATCTGGCCGCTCAGGCCGGGGTGCGTTATTCGCTGGAAAACCCGATGGCCTACGCCGACAGCAACCTGACCGGGTTCCTGACCATTCTGGAAGGCTGCCGCCATAACAAGGTGGAACATCTGGTCTACGCCTCGTCCAGCTCGGTCTACGGCGCCAACGAAACCATGCCGTTTTCCGAAGGCGATAACGTGGATCACCCGGTGTCGCTGTATGCCGCCACCAAGAAAGCCAACGAGCTGATGGCGCACACTTACAGCCACATCTACGGGCTGCCCACCACCGGCCTGCGCTTCTTCACCGTGTACGGCCCCTGGGGCCGCCCGGACATGTCGCCCATCCTGTTTGCCGATGCGATCAGCCAGGGCAAACCGCTGAAGGTGTTCAACTACGGCCAGCACAAGCGCGACTTCACCTATATCGACGATATCGTCGACGGCGTGATCCGTGCCCTCAATCGTATCCCGGAAGGCAACCCGGACTGGAGCGGCCTGACCCCCGATCCGTCCTCCAGTCGCGCGCCCTGGAAGGTCTACAACATCGGCAACAGCCAGCCGGTGGAGCTGCTGCGCTACATCGAGCTGATGGAAGCCGCCCTGGGCAAGACCACCGAAAAAGAACTGCTGCCCCTGCAACCGGGCGATGTAGAACACACCTATGCGGACGTTACGGCGTTGCAACGCGACACGGGTTATGCGCCGCAAACCTCCATCGAGGAAGGCCTTCGCCGCTTCGTTGAGTGGTACCGCAGTTATTACCGTAAGGACGCACAATGATTCGTAAAGCTGTATTGCCCGTAGCGGGCCTGGGCACCCGTTTTCTTCCGGCGAGCAAGTCGATTCCGAAGGAAATGATTACCGTGGTGGACATGCCGGTGATCCAGTATGTGGTGAACGAAGCCGTGGCCGCCGGGGTGCGCGAGATCGTGCTGGTGAACCACTCGGCCAAGGCGGCCATCGAGAACTACTTCGATGTGCACTACGAGCTGGAAACCGAGCTGGAAAAGAAGGGCAAGCAGAAGCTGCTGGACGTGCTGCGTTCGATTGTGCCGCCGGACGTGCGTGTGATCAGTGTGCGTCAGGGCAAGCCTTTGGGCCTGGGGCATGCGGTGTTGTGCGCCCGTGAGGTGGTGGGCGATGCCCCCTTCGCGGTGTTGCTGCCGGATGTGCTGGTGGATAACCACGCCACGCCGGGGCAGACTGACCTGGGCCATATGTTCAAGGCATTCGATGCCAGCGGGGCGTCGCAGATCATGGTGGAGCAGGTGCCCCGTGAGCGGGTGGACCAGTACGGCATCGTGTCGCTGGATGGCGCCGCGCCGGGTGCCGGTGAAAGCACCGCCATGACTGGCGTGGTGGAAAAGCCGTCGCCGGATGAAGCACCTTCGGATTTGTCGGTGGTGGGGCGTTATGTGCTGCCGACGCGGATTTTCGAGTTGCTGGCGGAAACAAAGCCCGGTGCCGGCAGCGAGATCCAGTTGACCGATGCCATCGCGGCATTGATTCAGGAACAACCGGTGCAGGCGTATCGCATGACCGGCAAGACCTATGATTGCGGCAGCAAGGTGGGGTATTTGCAGGCGACGATGGCGTATGCGGCGCGGCACCCCGAGGTGGGGGAGGCGTTTAAAGCGCTGGTGCGGGAACACTGCTGAAACACCATAAGGAGACACCATGCACCTCGACGTATATGGCGACACCCTCTGCGCCCTGGTGACCGCCACCGCGATGGCCTCCAGTGGTCATCATGTGGTGCTGCGCTCCCCGGGCGGCGGCCGCTTCGCGGAGGCCGTACAGGCCGGGCTGTCGCTGTATCGCGAGCCGGGTCTGGAGCGTTTGTTGCAGGAGCAACTGGCCGAAGGCCGGTTGCGCTGGGGCGCGCTGGACGAAGCGCCGGATGCCGACGTGCGGGCCATCTTCCTGGCGTTTGAGCCGGAACATGAGCCGCAGGCACGGGATGTGCTGGTGCACCTGGCCAGCCATGTCGCCCCTGGCCTGGTGGTGATCAATCAGTCGGCGTTCCCGGTGGGCACCACCGAAGAACTGCAAATGCTGTTCCCCACCGGCACCGTGGTGTGCCTGCCGGAATTCCTGCAGGAAGGCGCGGCGGTGCAGAGTTTTGTGCGCCCGGCGCGCCTGCTGCTGGGCTGTGACAACGCCGAGGCCGAAGTGCTGGTGCGTGAAGTGTTCCGGCCCTTCAATCGTCTGAGCGATCACTTTCTGGTGATGCGCCCGCGTGAGGCCGAATTTTCCAAGCTGGCGATCACCGGCATGCTGGCCACGCGGGTCAGCTTCATGAATGACATGGCGAATCTGGCCGACACGCTGAATGTGGATATCGAACAGGTCCGCAAGGGCGTGGGCTCGGACCCGCGCATTGGCGAGGCGTATCTGTATCCGGGTTGCGGTTTTGGCGGCCCGGGGTTGTCGCGGGATGTATTGAGTCTGGCGGATACCCTGCAATCCCAGGGCATCAGTTCCGAACTGCTGGCGCAGGTGATGGCGATCAACGAACGCCAGAAGGAAGTGATGTTCCGCAAACTGTGGGCGCATTATGGCCGCGACCTCAATGGCAAGGTGATTGCGATCTGGGGTGCTGCGTTCAAGCCTGGCTCGGGGCGGATCGACAATGCGCCGATCCTGCGTTTGCTGGAGGCCCTGTGGGCCCAGGGCGCGGTGGCGCGGGTGCACGACCCGGAAGCGCTGCCGGCGTTGGCGGCACGCTATGGCGAGCGCGAGGATCTGGTGCTGTGCCAGCAGCCCTATCGTGCGGTAGAAGGCGCGGACGCGCTGATGCTGGTGACCGAATGGAAGGCCTACTGGAGCCCGGATTTTGCCCGCCTGCAACAACTGATGCGAGCACCGGTGTTGCTTGATGGCCGCAATATCTATGATCCCGCCTTTGTGAAGGCCAGTGGGTTTGCCTACTACGGAGTGGGGCGTCAGATATGAAGTGGAACGATCTGAAAGCGCACGCTGACGACCTGGCGCAGCGGCATCTGGCCGAGCTGTTTCAGGATGATGCGCAACGCTTCCAGCGGTTGCATCGCAAGGTGGGACCGTTGTTGCTGGACCTCAGCAAGCAGCGTCTGAATGGCGATACACTGGATCGGCTGACGGCACTGGCGGACGCCAGTGATCTGCGCGGCTGGATTGATCGCATGTTCGCGGGCGAGCCGATCAACTGCACCGAGAACCGCGCGGCCATGCACTGGGCATTGCGTGCGCCCGAAGACAGCAGCGTGGCCACTCCGGCGGTGCTGGCGGCGGTGCACGGCGAGCTGGCGCGCATGGCGCGCATCGTTGACAAGCTGCATGCCGGTCAGTGGCGCGGCTTCACCGGCGAAGTGATTACCGACGTCGTGAATATCGGTGTGGGCGGGTCAGACCTGGGCCCGCTGATGGTCAGCCGGGCGCTGGAGGATTTTGCCGCGCCGACGCCGCAGGGATTGCAGGTGCATTTTGTCTCGTCCATGGACGGCAGTCAGGTGGCGCACCTGCTGCGGCAACTGCGGCCGCAAACCACGCTGTTTATTATTTCATCCAAGTCGTTCACCACGGTGGACACGCTTTATAACGCCGAGACGGCGCGCACCTGGATGCAGCGCGCACTGGGCGAGGACGAAGCGGTGGTGCGCTGTCATTTTCTGGCGGTGTCCAGCGCGCAGGAAAAAGTCGCGGCCTGGGGCATTGCCGAAGAAAACCGCTTGCAGTTGTGGGACTGGGTGGGCGGTCGCTATTCGCTCTGGTCGGCCATCGGCCTGCCCGCCGCGCTGCGCATCGGCATGGACCGTTTCCGTGAGTTGCTGGCCGGGGCGCATTTCATGGATGAGCATTTCCGCACGGCGGCGTGGCAGGACAATCTGCCGGTGCTGATGGCGCTGGTCGGCGTGTGGAACACCAACCTGCTGAATATCCATGGTCATGCGATCCTGCCCTATGACGGACGACTGAAGTATCTGCCGTCGTATCTGGAACAGCTGGAAATGGAATCCAACGGCAAGTCGGTGACCCGCGACGGCGATCCGGTCACGACGCGAACCTGCCCGATTCTGTGGGGGGATGTGGGGCCAAATGCCCAGCATGCGTTCTACCAGCTTCTGCATCAGGGCACCGAGCCGGTGACCTGCGACTTTATTGCTCCGGCACTGCGCTACCACGAAGACGTGCACACCGATGCCGCGCGCGAGCTGGTGCGCCAGCATGAACTGGCGCTGGCCAATTGCCTGGCGCAATCACGCTTGCTGGCGCTGGGTGAGGCGGCGTTGCCGGAGGGCGAGCAGATGCCGTTCTACAAGCGTTATCGTGGCAACCAGCCGAGCACCACCCTGATGATGGATGAATTGACGCCCTATAGCCTGGGCGCCATGTTGGCCGCCTACGAGCACAAGGTGTTTGCCCAGGCGGTGATGTGGCAGATCAATCCGTTTGATCAGTGGGGTGTGGAGATGGGCAAGAAGATTGCCACCGATACGCTGGCGGCGTTGCGCGATGGTGAGGCTGTGAGTATGGATGCCTCCACCGAAGGCTTGCTCGCGTTTATTCGCAAACCTAATACGTAAGCCCAATACAGGTACCTGGATTTATGAACAACGTAACGCTAACCCCCGGCATCTTTCGGGCCTACGACATTCGCGGCATTGTCGGTGAAACGCTGAGCGACGACATCGCCCGCCAGATCGGCCGGGCGGTGGCGGCGGAAACCCGAGCGGCCGGTGAAACCCGGATTGCCGTGGCCCGTGACGGGCGTCTGTCTGGCCCGGCCATCAGCGCGGCGTTGATTGACGGCCTGCGTGCCGGCGGCTGCGACGTGGTGGATGTGGGCATGGTGCCGACCCCGGTGCTGTATTACGCCACCTATGAAATCGAGGGCGTGCGCTCCGGCATCATGGTGACCGGCAGCCATAACCCGCCGGACTACAACGGCTTCAAGATCGTGATTGCCGGGCAGACGCTGTCCGGCGAGCGCATCCAGGGCCTGTACCAGCGTCTGGTGAACCAGGATCTGAGCGAGGGCCAGGGCACCCTGAGCCATGTGGATCTGCGCGAGCAGTACCTGGAACGCATTGCCTCGGACGTCAAACTCAAGCGCCCCCTGAAAGTGGTCGTGGACACCGGCAACGGCGTGGCCGGGGAACTGGCCCCGGAACTGATGAAGCGCCTTGGCTGCGAGGTGGTGTCGCTGTTCACCGAGATCGACGGCACCTTCCCGAATCACCACCCGGACCCGGGTGAGCCGGAAAACATGGTCGATCTGATCCGCACCGTGAAGGAGACCGGCGCTGATCTGGGGCTGGGTTTTGATGGTGACGGCGACCGCGTGGGGGTGATCACCCCGGCAGGCGATCTGATCTACCCGGACCGGCTGATGATGGCGTTTGCCGAAGACGTGCTGTCGCGGGTGCCCGGCGGGCGCATCATCTATGACGTCAAATGCACCGGCAGCCTGGCCACGGTGGTCAGCGAGCTGGGCGGTGAGCCGGAAATGTGGCGCACCGGCCATTCGATCATCAAGGCGCGGATGAAAGAAACCGGCGCGCCGCTGGCCGGGGAAATGAGCGGCCATATCTTCTTTTCCGAGCGCTGGTACGGCTTTGACGATGGTCTGTACGCCGCAGCGCGGATGCTGGAGATCCTGGCCGGGCAGGGCAGTGATGCTGATGCCTTCTTCCAGCGTTACCCGCAGAACCCGAGCACCCCGGAGATCACCATCAAGGTGTCGGAAGACAACAAGTTCGCCATCGTCGAGCAGTTGATTGCCGAGGGCGACTTCGGGGAGGGCGAGCGCAACACCATCGACGGCATCCGCGTGGATTACGCCGACGGCTGGGGGCTGTGCCGGGTGTCCAACACCTCGCCGAAGCTAGTGACCCGCTACGAGGGGCACACGGAGGCGGCGTTGAAGCGGATTCAGGGGGTGTTTGAGGCCAATATCAGGGCTGCTATGGATGCCGTGGGGGGGTGACCCCAGCCCCCTGCGCCCACCCCCGATTTGCTGTATCATCCTGCCCCTGCCGCCTCGCAGGGGCCTTCACGTTCGACTGCAGAGACCAGTAACCATGGTACTTCCAGAGCATCGCATGACTCACCTCCAGGCGCTGGAGGCGGAGTCGATCCATATCATTCGCGAAGTCGCCGCCGAGTTCGACAACCCGGTGATGCTGTATTCCATCGGCAAGGATTCGTCGGTGATGCTGCACCTGGCACGCAAGGCGTTTGCCCCGGGCAAGCCGCCGTTCCCGCTGATGCATATCGACACCACCTGGAAGTTCCGCGAGATGATTGCCTTCCGTAATCGCATGGCGGAAGAGGCGGGCATGGAACTGCTGGTGCACACCAACCAGGAAGGCGTGGCCGCCGGGATCAACCCGTTCGATTACGGCAGCGCCAAGTACACCGATATCATGAAGACCCAGGCGCTCAAGCAGGCGCTGTCGATGCACGGTTTCGATGCCGCCTTCGGCGGTGCCCGTCGCGATGAAGAAAAGTCCCGTGCCAAGGAGCGGGTCTATTCGTTCCGTGACCGCCACCACCGCTGGGACCCGAAAAACCAGCGCCCGGAGCTGTGGAACCTGTATAACGGCCGTATCAACAAGGGCGAGTCAATCCGCGTGTTCCCGCTGTCCAACTGGACCGAGCTGGATATCTGGCAGTACATCTATCTGGAAAATATCGAGATCGTGCCGCTGTATTTTGCCGACACCCGCCCGGTGGTGGAGCACGACGGCATGCTGGTGATGGTCGATGACGACCGTATGCCGCTGGCGGAAGGCCAGGTGCCGAAGCCCATGGACGTGCGCTTCCGCACCTTGGGCTGCTACCCGCTGACCGGTGCCGTGCCGTCCAGCGCCCGCACTCTGCCGGAAATTATTCAGGAAATGCTGGTGGCGCGTACTTCGGAGCGCTCCGGCCGTGCCATCGACCATGACGAAGCGGGTTCCATGGAGAAGAAAAAGCGGGAGGGCTATTTCTGATGTCGTACGAAGCCCCCAAGATCGACAATATCGAAGATTACCTGCGCCAGCATGAACAGAAGGACATGCTGCGCTTTATTACCTGCGGCAGCGTGGACGATGGCAAATCGACCCTGATCGGTCGTCTGCTGCACGACAGCAAGATGATCTTTGAAGATCAGCTCGCTGCGATCACCCGCGACAGCACCCGCCACGGCACTACTGGCGAGCAGGTGGACCTGGCGCTGCTGGTGGATGGCCTGCAATCCGAGCGCGAGCAGGGCATTACCATTGATGTCGCCTACCGCTTCTTTGCCACCGACCATCGCAAATACATTATTGCGGACACGCCGGGGCACGAGCAGTACACCCGCAACATGGCCACCGGGGCGTCCACGGCGCAGGTGGCGGTGCTGCTGATCGACGCGCGCTACGGCGTTCAGGTGCAGACCCGCCGCCACAGCTTTATCTGCTCGCTGCTGGGCATTCGTCATTTCGTTATCGCCATCAACAAGATGGACCTGGTGGACTTCAGCCAGGCGCGCTACGAAGAGATCAAGCGCGAGTACGAAGCCTTTGTGGCGCAGCTGAATGTGCCCGATGTGCGCTATGTGCCGATGTCGGCGCTGACTGGCGACAATGTGGTGCATGCGAGTGAAAAAATGCCCTGGTTCCAGGGTGAGCCGCTGCTGACGCTGATGGATCACCTGCCGGTGGAGCGTGACGAACCGCTGGGCCGCCTGCGCCTGCCGGTGCAGTACGTGAACCGCCCGAACCTGAACTTCCGCGGCTACTGCGGCACGCTGGCTGCCGGGGTGCTGAAACCGGGCCAGGCCGTGCGCGCGCTGCCGTCGGGCAAGACCTCGACGGTCAAGGCGATTGTGGCCTGGGAAGGCGAGCTGCCGGAGGCGCACCCGGGCCAGGCGATCACCGTCACCCTCAACGACGAGATCGATATTTCCCGGGGCGACATGCTGGTGGCCGCCGATGACGACATGGACATGGGCCATGCGTTCATGGCGCATCTGGTGTGGATGCATGATCAGCCGTTGCAGGTCGGCAAGACCTATGACTTCAAGATGGGCACCACCTTCACCAGCGGTACCGTCACCGAGATCCGCCACCAGATCGATGTGAATACGCTGGAGAAAAGCCAGGCAGATGGCCTGGCCCTGAACGGTATTGCCCTGTGCCGCCTGCAACTGACTCGCCCGGTGGCCTTTGACCGCTACCGCGAGTGCCGGGCCACCGGCAGCCTGATCGTGATCGACCGGCTGACCAACGTGACCGTGGGCGCGGGCATGGTGGACGATATTGCTGAACCCCTGAGCGCCACGGAACAGCTGCCGGAAGTGACCGCCGAGGCACGCGCCCGGCGTCTGGGCCAGCAGCCGGTGCAGGTGACCCTGGGTGGCCCGGATGTTGCAGCACTGGCTGCGCTGGTGGAGCGTGTGCTGTTTGCGGCCGGTGCGCTGCCGGTGGTGGCCAGCCAGGCCGATGCAGACGTGCTGCTGGCCGCCGGATTGGTGGTGATTGTGGCCGACGACACTGTGGAAGATCGCCGCCTGCAACTGCGCTGCGGCGAGCGTGAAGTACTGGTGTCGTCGCTGCCGGCGACCCTGGACGAGGCGGCCGAGCAGGTGCTGGCGGTCTTCCGGGAGCACCGCTTGCTGGGTTGATGACAGTGGAAAGGGCGCCGGTGTGGTTCCGTTCACAGGCCACGCCGGAACCCTGTCATGAATGCGTAAAAGACTGGCTGTAGCCTGCAACCGGCTGGATAAAACGGGGTCCAGTAGTCGGGATAACGGATCTGGGTGTGAAGGTTGCGTGATTGACTTCTCAGTCATGCAGTGACACTCTTCTCGGTTGTGGCGTCTTGCGGCGACAACCTGTGTGCACGGAGGCATCTGCTACCTATGGAGCAGTTCGAGCGTTATCACCACTGGCTGATTGGCCTGCCACGTTTCATCAAACAGCTTCTCATGGTGTTCGCAGACCTGGCGGTGTTGCCGCTGGTGTTTGTGCTGGCTTACGCCGTGCGCGTGGGCGACCCTCTCCCGACCATCGCCCAGCCCTGGCTGGTCCTGATGGCGCCGTTGATTACCGTGCCTTTCCTGTACGTCTCCGGACTGTATCGTGCCGTGGTCCGCTACCTTGGCGGTGAAGCGGCGATCGCGATCTTTATCGGTATGACGATGGCCGCCGTGGTGCTGGCAGCCACCGGCAGTCTGCTCGGGCTGGAGGGCACGCCCCGGTCTGTATTCATTATCTATGCCGTATTCGGCATGCTCTGGCTGGGCGCCAGCCGTTTCCTGGTACGTCGCTACCTGTTCTGGGCGTTGCACATGCGCGAACGTCCCGAGCGGGTGGCCATCTTCGGGGCCGGGACGTCCGGTATCCAGTTGGCCATTGCGCTGTCCAACGGGCGCCAGTATGCGCCGGTGGCCTTTGTGGATGACCAGCGTGAGGCGCAGGGTAGCCTGATTCAGGGCTTGCCGGTGCTGAACCGTCAGGGGCTCCATCATTACGTCAAGCAGGGCAAGGTCGATACGGTTTTGCTGGCCATGCCGTCGGCCACGCGCGCCCAGCGCCTGCGGGTGATTACCTTCCTGGAGAAACTGCCGGTCAAGGTGAAGTCGGTGCCTGCGATGTGCGACATCGTGTCTGGCAAGGCCAGCATCGAGCAGATTCGCGATGTTGCTATTGAGGACCTGCTGGGCCGGGACCCGGTGCCGCCCCAGGGTAATCTGCTGGGAGCCTGCATCACCGGCCGCAACGTGCTGGTGACCGGAGCGGGGGGGGCCATCGGCAGTGAGCTGTGTCGGCAGATCATTCAGCTCAACCCCCATCGTCTGGTGCTGGTGGAGCATAACGAGTTCGGCCTCTACACCATGGAGCGCGAACTGGCCGAGTTGGCCACAGAACGGAATATCGAGATCGTTGCAGTGCTGGGGTCGGTAGTGGCCCGGGGGCTGCTGGAAGGCATCTGCCGTCGTTACGGCATCCATACCCTGTATCACGCGGCGGCCTACAAACATGTGCCGATTGTGGAAATGAACCCGTCGGCGGGGGTGCGCAACAATATCATCGGCACCTTCGCGGCGGCGGAAGCGGCAGAGAGCGCGGGTGTGGAGCGCTTTATCCTGGTGTCCACCGACAAGGCCGTGCGCCCGACCAACGTGATGGGGGCGACCAAGCGCTTTGCCGAACTGATCCTGCAGGGCATGGCACTGCGCGGCAGCAACACCGTGTTTTCGATGGTGCGTTTCGGCAATGTGCTTGGCTCATCGGGCTCGGTGGTGCCGCTGTTCCGTGAGCAGATTCGCCAGGGTGGACCGGTTACGGTCACCCACCCGGAAGTCACCCGGTACTTCATGACTATCCCGGAAGCCTCGCAACTGGTCATCCAGGCGGGCTCCATGGCGGAAGGCGGTGAGGTGTTCGTGCTCGACATGGGCGAGCCGGTGCGCATTCATGATCTGGCCACGGCCATGATTCACCTCATGGGTTACTCGGTCCGTGACGAACAGAATCCGGTGGGCGATATCGAAATCCATTACAGCGGTTTGCGCCCGGGCGAAAAGCTGTACGAGGAATTACTGTTCGGCGACGATGGTGTGGGTACGCGCCACCCGATGATCATGCAGGCGCGTGAAGAAGCGCATCCCTGGAAAGTCATCGAGAAAGCCCTGGACCAGTTCCGTATTGCCCTGGAAACCTCCGATGAGGCTGCCATGCGGCAGCTGCTGCGCCGTTACGTCATGGGCTATGCCCCGGCAGCGCATGATGTGCCAGAGGCCACGGTAGAGCCGCTGCACCGCGACGACGGCGAAGCACCGCGCGCCGCGCTGCACTAGGCAGGTTGAGACACTTCGAAGTAAGGCCCGTACAGGGCCACCATCGCCTCGATCAGTGCCTGGTCGGTGATCATCGGTGTCTGTTCCGCCAGATGCCGGGCCAGCAGGGTGATGGCACTGCGGCTGACGATATGCAGCCGCGTGTGCAGATCGCTGATCGGGTAACTGCGAAAGTGGTGCGTGAAATAGGCGGTGGCCACTTCCTGCAAGTAGTTTTCCAGTCGCAGCACACCATGGCTGCTGAAGAACACCCCGGGGTGCTGGGCCAGCTCCAGCACAACGGGTTTCTGCCGTGCGATGTTCAGCCCCAGTGTCAGGGCACCACGGATCAGCTCTGCCGGGCTGGCGTCGTACATGCTGATGCTGCTGAAGTAGCCGTTGGCGATGTCGATCATCTCTGACGACAGACGCTTGAGCAGCTCCTCGATCAAATCCTCCTTGTTCTCGAAGTACTGATACAGCGATGCGATGTCCGCATTGGCCTGCTCGGCAATGTGGTTCGTGGTGGTGAAGGTGAGCCCGCGCTCGACGATCACCACCGCTGTGGCATCGATCAGCTTGTCCACCAGTGCCTGGGAGCGCCTCTGCTGCGGTCGCTTTCTCATCGATCCAGTCCCGCCTTCTAATGACAGCAAATACTGATATTGATGATCGTACCGGTCAACCCCCGGGGCTGTTCCGGCTGAACGTCAGTTGAATATCAGTAAATACTGGCAATAAGGTGCAGGCTGATGTTTCGCCGTCGCAGGCAGGAGTGCGCCAATGCAACCGATGATGCAAACCACTGAGGCCCCCACCGGGGCCGCCCGACCCGCACCAGGGCGTGCCCGGCCGTTCGAGAAGACCCAGGCGCCCACACCGTTCTGGCTGCGCAAGCTATTGGGCCGTGATCAGGCGCCCTCGCGGGAAGAGTTTGCCGCCGTGTGTGACGCCACCTGGGAAGGTGACCCGGCCATGGATGCCCTGGTGGAGTGGATGTTCACCTGGCCAGAAGGGCCGCGTGCCGCCAGGGCGCTGTTCGATCAGGCGCTGGCGGAAGGCGTGCCCGCAGACGCGCCCGCACCGCTGCTGACCTTTTTCAAGTCGGTGGAGCGCACGCCAGCGTGGGTGGATCGCGAAGCGATCGAAGACGGCGTGGTGTTCATCCAGCGGGTGGGTGCGGCAGCGCCTTATGTGCTGCGTGACCTGTCACTGATGGGCGGCTATCTGCTGTCCGGTTTCAACCAGAGCCTGGTGCAGACCGGCGCACTGAATACCGGTACGGCACGCCGTCTGGCGGAAACCGGCAAATGGTGGATGGATTGCACCACGGCGGGCGGGCTGGAGCGCTTCGGTCCCGGCTTTGCCACCACCCTGCATGTGCGCCGGGTGCACAGCCTGGTGCGCCGGCATCTGGCACGCAGCAAGGACTGGGATCACGCGCACTGGGGGTTGCCGCTGAACCAGATGGACATGGTGTGCACCTATCTGGGCTTCAGCGTGGTGATGCTGCTGGGCCTGCGCAAGATCGGTATCCCGGTCACCCGCCGCGAATCCCGGGGTGTGATGCAGTTGTGGAGCTACGCTTGCTGGTTGATGGGCGTTGATGAGCGCTGGATACGCCTGCGGGAATCCGAGGCCAGTGTGCTGCTGCACCACGGGTTGATGACCCAGAGCATGGCGGACTGGACCAGCAAGGAGCTGGGGCATGCACTGTCGCGGGAGCCGCTGGAGCGCCATTACCCGCGCTTGCAGACGCTGCGACGGCGCCTGGCGTATCACCTGCATCTGAGCATGAGCGGCTACTTTCTCAGCCGTGGGCAGATGGCGTCACTGGGCTTGCCCGCACGGGTATCCGGCTGGTTCCCCGCTGTCACGCTGTTGCCCCGGTTCGTGTTCTACAGCGCCCAGCGCCTGGTGCCGGGCCTGAACCGCTGGCAACAGCATCGCGGCCGTGCTGTGCAACGAGCCTTGCTGGCCAGTCTGTTCGGCGATGCGGAGCACGATGTCATTCAACCGGACGCCGATCATCCGGCGCATCTGTGAGGAGCAGGGCACATGACGACTTCCCGTGAGCTGGCCCGCCTGCGGGTCACACCGCTGATCGCCTGGCCGACGCTGTGCATTCTGGTGGCTTCCTTTGCCCTGATTGCCCTGAGCTGGACGCTGGTGATTCTTGAACTCTGGCCCATGTGGCTGGGCATGTTGGTGAATACGGTGGCCGGTTACGCCTTGTTCACCCCGGCCCATGAAGCGATTCACCGCTGTGCCGCGCGCAATGGTCGGCTGAACGATTTCATTCTGGGCGCCGCGACGTTTCTGGCGTTGCCGTTTGGCAAGGGCAAGTTGTTCCGGCTGATGCACATGCGCCATCACCGCTTTACCAACGAGGAACGTGACCCGGATCTGTGGATGGCCAGCAGCCTGAAGCACATGCCGCTGTGGGGCGTCTGGCCGTTCGTGTATCTGGTCAACTTTCTGCGTGACCCGCAGCAGATTCCGGGGATCAGCACCCGCGAAGTCTGGCGTGAACTGGCCGTGGCTGGCGTGGTGTTTGGCGGGCTGTTGTTGTGGCAGCCGTACTACATGCTGATGCTGTGGCTGATTCCAACGTATCTGGCGTTCTTCCTGATGTGTCTGGTGTTCATGGTGTTGCCGCATTACCCGCACAATACGCGCCAGGACACCGACCCCAACACCACGGCGCTGATGCGCATGGGGCAGGAGTGGTGGCAAACGCCGGTGCTGATGTACCAGAACTATCATCTGGTGCATCACCTGTACCCGACGATTCCTTTCTACCGCTATGGCCAGGCCTGGCGGGCGCGCCTGGATTATCACCTGGCGCACTCGGGTCGCGTGATTGTCGGGCCGTTCGATCTGGGCCGCCGCGCGAGTCCGGACTCAGGGGTTCCCTAGGCAATAAATCCGGCTTCGCGAATCTTTTCGATCTGGTCGCGCAATTGCGCGGCCTGTTCGAATTCCAGATTGCGTGCGTGCTCCAGCATCTTCGCTTCCAGTGCCGCGATGTCTTTGGCCGCCTGGGCCGGATCGGTGGGCAGGGTATACTCCGCCGCGTCTTCCGCCACCGCCTGCTTGCGCCCACGGCCGCGCTTGCCGCCCGTGCCGGTGCTGTAGGTGTCCTCGATGATATCGCGCACGCGCTTGTTGAGCGCGGTCGGCACAATGCCATGCTCTTCATTGAAGGCGATCTGCTTGGCGCGCCGGCGTTCGGTTTCATCAATGGCCCTGGCCATCGACTTGGTGATGGTGTCGGCATACAGCACGGCACGGCCATTCAGGTTCCGCGCAGCACGGCCAATGGTCTGGATCAGTGAGCGCTCGGCGCGCAGAAAGCCTTCCTTGTCGGCGTCGAAGATCGCCACCAGCGCCACCTCGGGCATGTCCAGGCCTTCGCGCAGCAGGTTGATCCCCACCAGTACATCGAATTTGCCCAGCCGCAGATCGCGGATCAGCTCGACGCGTTCCACGGTGTCCACGTCGGAGTGCAGATAACGCACCCGTACATCGTGTTCCTGCAGGAATTCGGTCAGGTCTTCGGCCATGCGTTTGGTCAGCACGGTGATCAGCACGCGCTCGTTACGGCTCGCACACTCGCGAATCTCGCCCAGCACATCGTCCACCTGTGTGGTGGCCGGGCGCACTTCGATCTGCGGGTCCACCAGGCCGGTGGGGCGCACCACCTGCTCGACCACCTGGCCCGCATGTTTTTCCTCGTAGGGGCCGGGTGTGGCCGAGACAAAGATCATCTGCGGCGCCAGTGCTTCCCACTCCTCGAATTTCAGCGGCCTGTTGTCCAGCGCCGAGGGCAGGCGGAAGCCGTACTCCACCAGCGTTTCCTTGCGTGAGCGGTCGCCCTTGTACATGGCGCCGATCTGCGGCACGGAAACGTGGGACTCATCCATCACCAGCAGGGCATCCTTGGGCAGGTAATCGAACAGGGTAGGGGGCGCCTCGCCCGGCGCACGACCGGAAAACAGCCGCGAATAGTTTTCCACGCCGTTGCAGTAGCCCAGCTCCTGCAACATCTCGATATCAAACTTTGTGCGTTGCTCCAGCCGCTGTGCTTCCACCAGCTTGTTATTGCTGCGCAGCACTTCCAGGCGTTCACGCAGTTCTTCCTTGATCATCTCGATGGCCTGCAACACCGTTTCCCGCGGCGTCACGTAATGACTCTTCGGATAAATGGTGATGCGCGACACCTTGCGCAGGACTTCGCCGGTCAGCGGATCAAAGATACTGATCGATTCCACTTCATCATCGAACAGTTCCAGGCGCACGGCCTCGCGCTCTTCATCCGCCGGAAAGATGTCGATGACATCGCCGCGCACGCGATAGGTGGCGCGGCGGAAGTCCATTTCATTACGGGTGTACTGGAGTTCGGCCAGGCGCCGCAGCACCGCCCGCTGATCGATATGATCGCCGCGCACCACATGCAGCACCATGCTCATGTAGCTGTTCGGGTCACCCAGACCGTAGATGGCGGACACCGACGCCACGATGATGGTGTCGCGCCGCTCCAGCAGCGCCTTGGTGGCAGACAGCCGCATTTGCTCAATGTGCTCGTTGATGGCCGAATCCTTCTCGATAAAGGTATCGGAGGAGGGCACATAGGCTTCCGGCTGGTAGTAATCGTAATAAGATACAAAATATTCCACCGAATTTTCGGGGAAAAACTCCCGGAATTCGCTGTACAACTGCGCCGCCAGGGTCTTGTTGGGGGCCATGATAATGGTGGGGCGCTGGAGCGTCTGGATGACGTTGGCGATGGTGTAGGTCTTGCCGGAACCCGTGACGCCCAGCAGGGTCTGGTGGGCCAGGCCGTCGTTGAGCCCCTCGACCAGCCCGGCAATCGCCGTGGGCTGGTCCCCGGCCGGGCTGTAGTCCGAATGCAGGGTGAAGCCCGCCGGTGTTGCTGAATCTGCTGCCATTCCGCACAGACCTCTGTTCAGGTAAGATTATGCGCCTGCTTACTCACATCCATGACTCAACATATCGAGGAGTCCATGTCCGATCTCAAGCTGTCCGACCGCGTACAACGCATCAAGCCCTCTCCCACCCTGGCTGTCACCAACCGCGCCGCCGAATTGCGGGCGGAAGGCAAGGACATCATTGGCCTGGGCGCCGGCGAGCCTGATTTCGACACGCCGGATCATATCAAAGATGCCGCCATCGCGGCGATCAAGGCTGGCAAGACCCGCTACACCGCTGTGGACGGCACCCCGGGCCTGAAAAAAGCCATCATCGCCAAGTTCAAGCGCGAGAATGGCCTGGAGTACGCGGCCAACCAGATCCTGGTGTCCAGCGGCGGCAAGCAGAGCTTCTTCAACATGGCGCTGGCGTTTCTGAACGACGGCGACGAAGCCGTGATCCCGGCACCCTACTGGGTCTCCTACCCGGACATGGTGCTGGTGGCGGGCGGCGAGCCGGTGATCATCGAGACCAGCATCGAGAACCGCTTCAAGATTACCCCCGAGCAGCTGGAAGCGGCGATCACGCCGAAGACCCGCCTGTTCGTGATCAACAGTCCCTCCAACCCGTCTGGCGTGGCCTACACGGAAGAGGAACTGAAGGCGATTGGCGACGTGCTGCGCAAGCACCCGAACGTGCTGATCGCCACGGATGACATGTACGAGCACATCCTGTGGACCGGCAAGCCGTTCGTGAACATCGTCAACGCCAACCCGGACCTGTACGACCGCACCATCGTGCTGAACGGTGTCTCCAAGGCCTACAGCATGACCGGCTGGCGGATCGGCTACGCGGGTGGTCCGGCCAAGCTGATCGGCGCCATGAAGAAGGTGCAGAGCCAGAGCACTTCGAACCCGGCGTCCATCAGCCAGGAAGCCGCCCAGGCGGCGCTGGAAGGCGACCAGGGTTTCATCGCTGAAATGGGCAAGGCCTTCAAGGAGCGCCACGACTATCTGGTCGCCGCGCTGAACGATCTGCCGGGCGTGACCTGTCTGCCGGGCGACGGCACCTTCTATGCGTTCCCGGATTTCAGTGAGGCGATCAAGGCGGGCGGTTACGAGAACGATCTGGCGCTGGCGGATGCGCTGCTGGAAGCGGGCGTGGCGCTGGTACCGGGCTCGGCCTTCGGTTCGCCGGGTTGCATGCGGCTGTCTTTTGCCGTGAGCCTGGACACGCTGAAAGCGGCGATGGCACGCATTGAAGCGGCACTGACCAAATAAGCAGCAAACGGTCTCCCCGGGTGTTGACCCGCCCGGGGTGGATCACTACTATACGCGCCTCAAGACATTCCGCCTTAGCTCAGTCGGTAGAGCAACTGACTGTTAATCAGTGGGTCGCTGGTTCGAGCCCAGCAGGCGGAGCCAAAAACGGAAAAGCCCGGCATGCCCGGGCTTTTTTGTGCCTG
>ERZ869909.1321-NODE-1321-length-20386-cov-24.839529_pt1 | contig 20386 bp, 22 predicted proteins | sample MGYA00520892_ERZ869909 | MGnify/ENA primary metagenome ERZ869909 (study PRJEB32215, sample SAMEA104723947) | bioreactor metagenome | biome: bioreactor; feature: anaerobic bioreactor; material: water | place: China | collected 2015-03-12 ... | reverse complement strand
AGCTATCGTTTTGACACAGAGACTGGACTCTATTACTTAAATGCAAGATATTATGATCCAAGTATTGGAAGATTCATCAGTGCAGATTCTATAAACTATTTAGATCCATCCAGTGAACAAGGTTTAAATCTTTATGCTTATTGTGGTAATAATCCTGTTATGATGGTAGATCCAAGTGGGAATTTTGCCATTTCATTGTTATTTATAGGATTCGTAATAGGCGCTTTAGTCGGATCAACAGCCAGTGTTGTCAGTCAGGGAATAACTAACGGTTGGGATAGCATTAATGGCTGGCAAGTGGCTCTAGATGGTTCTATTGGAGGTATAAGTGGGCTTTTAGCTTTTTCTGGCATTGGAGCACTGGGATCAGCGTTTATTAGTGGTGGCTTAGGATTTATTGGTAGTGTAGGAGGAGATTTAGTTTCTTCTAATGGGGATTGGAATCAAGTGAACTGGGTTAAAGCTGGTATTATGACAGTTGTCAACTTTGGATTAGGCTATGGAGCTGGCGCACAAAATTCAAAAGGAATTGGAAAAGACCTTTGGAAATCTGTAAGTAAAACTAAAGTTGGAGGCACATTTCAATCAGCTGCAGCTAAATATAGCGCTGGGCAGATGTCTCAAAGAGGATTTCAAGGAGTCATAAATCTATATGGTAATACGCTTGCAGTGTCAATGACTAAAGCAATGCCAATGGTTATGGCAAATAGAGTTACTTATTCATTTTTGGGTATTGGTGTTTCTGGTGTTGTTGATGTCGTTGGAGAATGGATTTTTGGATAAGGAGAGCTGAACTGTGAATATAAATGAAATGATTAGTACAACTTGGGCGCTTTTCGTATTTTGGCTATTAATATGTGTATTTTATTATATGAGGTGGGTATTAGCTGGAAGTTCATTCACATATGATCCATCAATAGTTTTTTATCATAAGTATCTTTTAGATAAAAAAAGCATTTTAAATAAACTGTATTTCACAAAAAAAAGCACATATACGAGTCCACGTATTAAGCAAACGAGTTTTATGTTTGGACTGTTTCTTTGTATTCTCGTGATACTGTTAATATTTACCGTGATAAGCACTATTATTAACAATGAAACAGTCACATTATTTGTATACTATTTTAATATAGTTCTTGTTTCACTTGGATTTATTTCATTTTTGATTAGCATCTTTGTTATCAGATATCAAGCAAGAAAATGTATGAAGAAACAACTTTTGTTTCAAGATTCTGAACTTTCCGAATTGCTAAAAGAGATTAAAGAAAGACATCCAGATTTCTAACAATGGTCAACCATGATTTTCTTTAAAAATAAAGAATTGAAGAAAATCATACATATCCAAAAAAAGACAATTTGGAAGAGTATTAAAAGACGCATTAAACATATATAGGTTAGCTTTCATGTTGTGTGTAATGCGGTTACAATCATAGCCACTTTCTTGTTACATGCGATAAGTGATTTTAAAAAATAAAAGATATGACAACAAACTATGCATAAAGCATGTTTAAAACATAAGTCATATCCTACAATAATATAAATACCTGATTTAGAAAAGTGTTTTATAGAGATAAGAAAAAAAGCCGATTAACTCGGCTTATAAGTCTTCAACACTTAAAGTGGATATACCACCTATTAAATAATCTTTTTCTGCACCAAACTTTTGGTACTGATAATAGGCTGCTGCACCAATCATAGCTGCGTTATCTGTACAGTATGCCATATCTGGAAAAATGATTTCTTGATCTTTAATTGTCTCATAGATTCTTTTTCTTAAACCTTTGTTGGCTGCAACCCCACCAGCAACTATAATTTGCTTAGGTTGATAATGATCACTTGCTAATTTTGTTTTTTCAATGATGACATCTAATACACTTGCTTGAAAGGATGCTGCTAAATTGTTTTGATCAATAGTTTCTCCTCTTTGATGATGATTATGGATTAAATTAATCACTGCACTTTTTAATCCTGAAAAACTAAAGTCAAAGGATTTATCCATGAGCGGTCTAGGTAGATGATAAGTATCTTCACCTAACGCTGCCATTTGATCTATGATCGGTCCACCAGGATAGCTTAAACCCATCGTTCTTGCGACTTTATCATAGGCTTCCCCCACTGCATCATCTTGCGTAGTACCTAATAATTTAAATGACATATGATCTTCCATGTAAATCAGTTCAGTATGTCCACCACTCACTAAAAGAGAAATTAAAGGAAATTTAAGTTCATGATTAATCGCTGCAGCATAGATATGCCCATGCAAATGATTGACACCGATGATTTTCTTTTGATGCGCAAATGCAAAAGCAGTTGCTGCATTAATCCCTACAAGTAAAGATCCTATCAAACCCGGACCTTTTGTGACTGCAACCAAATCAATCTCTTTAGGTGTCACTTTTGCATCACTTAATGCTTTATCAAAGACACGCGTCATATGTACAACATGGTTTCTTGAAGCGATTTCTGGCACAACACCACCAAATACTTGATGAATATCTATTTGTGATAAAACGATATGTGATAACACTTCTTTACCATCTTTTAATATGGCAACACTTGATTCATCACAGCTACTTTCAACAGCTAAAATAAGCATGTTATACCTCCTTTACATAGACATAGGCGTCTTCGTTTTCATAATAATTTTTTCTAATATGCGACTTTTTAAATCCAAAATGGATATAAAAGCTTTGTGCTTTTTGATTACTTTTTCTAACTTCTAAGACAATCGTTTTAACATTATTTTCCTTAGCTAATTCAAAGACATAATGCATGAGAACTTTACCATAGCCCTCACCTCTATAATCTTCATCGATTAAAAAATTCATAATTTCAATCGTATCATCAATCAATCTTAATCCAATATAACCAATCACACTTTTATTTAATTCATAGCATACATAATGTGCAAATGGATTGGATTCTAATTCATCTAATAAGAAAGTCTCACCTAAAGTGTGATGAAAAATCTTTTCTTCTAGTTTAACGATACTTGGAATATCATAGATGGTTGTTTTTCTGATCATGATTTCTTTCCGCTTCTGTTTGTCTTAAATAAAGAGGCACTAAATCGTGGACGTTTTCAACAAGCTTTGCTTTTTCAATAATTTTTTTAATGTTTACTTCAAAGCCTCTGTCATCGATAAAAATGGTTTGTGCATGTAAATAGATTGGATTTTCTTGAAGTTCGGAAAGCTTTCTATATCCTTCTTCTAATAGCACAACGCCATTTTCATGAACCATAGAAAACACATGGCCACGTCTTGCATCAATCAATGCTGCAACCTTGCCATGATAGCCACTTGTCATGAAATATAAACTACTAACAACCTTTAAAGGAATATTTTTCGTGTAAGCTAACATTTTACCAACCATCACTGCAATTCTAACACCTGTATAAGAACCAGGTCCATAGCCAATAATGATTTCATCTAATTGTTCGAGTTTTAATTTATTTCTTGTTAAAACCTGACTGATACGATCGACTAAATATTTTGCGTGATCTCTTTGTGCAATGCGAATGGAATAATCAACTAATATCTCATCTTTTGCATATCCCACGTACATGACATTCGTAGATACATCAAAAAGAAGCGTTTTTTTCATATGTCTCATATATATTGCACCGCCCTCTTACAAGGATAACCCACACAAACCATTTCAAATGTGCGTTCAGTTTCTGATGTTTTTTTAATGGTGACCATTAAATAATCCTTTGGTAATAACTCTTCAACATGAAAAGGCCATTCGATCACAATCATGCCTTGGCCATCAATATATTCCTCTAAGTCAAAATCATCACCGACTTCACTTAAACGATATAAGTCGAAGTGATAAAGTGATTTATGATGAAGATCTTTAGTTGTATACTTCTTTAAAATCGTATAGGTTGGGCTATTTACGACATCTGTAATACCTAAAGCTCTTGCTAAGCCCTTAGTAAACGTCGTTTTACCAGAGCCTAAGTCGCCATCTAATAAGATGACGACTTTAGGTTCGTCTTTTAAGAGTAAGCCTAACTCATATCCTAAACTTTCTGTTTCTAACGCTGAATGCGTCACTTTTTGTTTCAATTTATCCCTACTTTAAAATGTGTTCGTATCCTTTTTTACCAAGGAGTGCGAACATATTTTTCTTATATGCTTCAACACCTGGTTGATTGAAAGGATTCACGTCAATCAAATATGCACTCATTGCACATGCTTTTTCAAAGAAATAAACTAAGTAGCCAAATGTATATGGACTAAAATTAGGTATTTCTAATAAGATATTAGGCACTAGCCCATCCTTATGTGCCATCATCGTACCCTTTAAGGCTTGTGCATTCACGTAAGATAGTGGTTGACCCTTTAAGTAATTTAGTTCATCTAGATCATTTGTTTCTTCTGGAATTAAAATATCTCTTGTCACCTGATCTACTTTAATAACTGTTTCAAATAAATGACGTTCGCCCTCTTGAATGTATTGACCTAAGGAATGTAAATCTGTAGAAAAACCTGCAGATGCGACAAACAATCCTTTATGATCTTTACCTTCAGATTCACCGAAAAGCTGTTTCCACCATTCATTTAAATAAAGTAAATTAGGCTCATAGCCCACAAGCATTTCAATCATCTTGTTTTCTTTATATAATAGATATCTTGTTGCTGCATATAGATATGCTTCGTTATTTTCTAATTTGGTTTTACTAAAACGGGTATATGCATCTTTCGCACCTTTTAAGATTTCTCTTGTACGAATGCCTGCTGCCTCTAATGGTAATAACCCAACAGGTGTTAAGACACTGTATCTACCACCAACATCATCAGGAATCACAAATGTTTCATAACCATTTTCTTTAGCAACTGTATATAAAGCACCGCGTGCTTTATCTGTCGTTGCGTAAATACGCTCTTTCGCTTCTTCTACGCCTACTTGTTCTTCTAATAATTTCTTTAACACTCTAAATGCAATCGCTGGTTCTGTGGTTGTGCCTGATTTAGAGATGACATTGATACTAAACTTTTTATTTTGTAAGTATTCAACAAGATTTGCTAAATAATGACTTGACATCTGATGTCCTGCAAAAACAACTTCCAAACGACTCTTTTTAAAGGGTTCATTTAGAAATTCTAAACCTGCTTTAGCACCTAAGTAAGAACCACCAATACCAATAACGACTAATACCTTACTTTGCTTTCTAATCTTTTTAGCTGCAGCTAAAACACGTGCATATTCTTCTTTATCATATGCTTTAGGTAATTCTAACCAGCCTAAGTAATCGTTACCTGCACCTGTTTTTTCGTGAATCACTTTATGTAACTCGTTAATCTTTTTTTGTAGTGTTTCTGGTTGCACGCTTAAAAACGAACGTGCATCTTCAATGTTTAAATGAATCATGATTTACTAATCTCCTATTTCTTTGCTTTTTCTATCCAGTGTGGTAAGGCTTTGTATAATGACTGAAAACCAATTTTGATTTTAACCATTTTTTGAATCTTAGGATGCATTGGATGTGCCTTTTTATAGCTTAGCTTTAGACGTTTTTGAGCTTCATCAACTTCTAAAACGACGACTTCAATATCATCGCCTATTTCAAGCATATCTTCAATGTTTTGGACATATTGATCAGATAACTCAGAGATATGAATGAGCCCTGTATAGTCCATATATGTAACAAAGACACCATAAGGTTGAATCCCTGTTACCTTACATACAATGTGTTCATCTATTTTCATATAAAAACCTCGAACACATTATATCATAATTTCTAATTTCTTATAAAAGATAAGAAAAAACGTGAGGGTAGACTCACGTTATTCAAATCCTAAATAGATACCTAAGCCACCTAAACCCACATGTGCTGAGACAACTGGACTTATGACACCTGTAATTTTAATATCAATCTCATTCGATAATGAGAAGATTTCATGCTCTAATTCTTTCGCTTCTGTTTGGCGATCGACATAAGCGATTCTAACAATGACCTTACCTTTGCCAATAACTTCTTGAACTTGATTCTTTAAATAAAGAAGAACGTTGCCAAAGCTTCTTACTTTATGTTCTAATTCTAGAACACCACGTCTAAATCTTAAAATCGGCTTAATCTTTAAAACATTACCAATGACAGCTTGAACTTTACCAATACGTCCACTTTTTACAAGTGATTGAAGGTTATCCACAGTAAAGAGAAGTGAGCCTTGATCTTTTATGTTTTCAATAAATTCTACGGCTTCATCTAAAGACTTACCTTCATCTAAAAACTCAACCAGTTTTTCAGTCATGTATGATGCGCCACAAATGGTTGATTCAGTATCAATCACCTTAACTTGATCGTTTTCCAAAATCGTTAATGCAAGATTTGCACTATTGTTTGTCCCTGATAGCGTCTTAGACAACGTTAAACAAAGCACAGATTCAAAGGATTCTAACTGGTGCTTATAGGCATCCATAAATTGTTCTGGTGTAGGTTGAGATGTACTTAAACTGAGCTTTTGATGGAGTGCATCCACAACTAAATCTGGATTAAAGGATCCATCCACGTATTCTTTCCCGTCAATGATGACTTTCAGTGTGACGACACTGATATTGTGTTTTTTTGCATAAGCTTTGTCGAGTCCAAATGTAGAATCGACAACAATACCAACTTTTCTTTTCATAACATACCTCTTTTCATTATTTTTATAATTTGATATGTAAAAAAGACGACAGGTCTTGTCGTCTAGATTTAGTCTACTGTTACAACAGCAATAACACCTGGTACATTTTCTAATAACATGGTCTCAATGCCTTGTTTTAAGGTTACATCTAAAGCCATGCATCCATCACATGCGCCAAGCATTTTCACATAAACAATACCATCTTCTACATTAAGTACTTCGATGTCTCCACCATCTCTTTGTAGATAAGGTCTTACTTTATGAATTAATGCTAAAACTTGTTCTCTTGTATCATCCATAATTACACCTCTTTACAGCATAAGTATAACTGATTTATAGTAAATACTCAAATGATATAGTAATTGGATTATTTTATACGTTTAAGAATGTAATATGCACAATTCATATTACATGATTCATTTAAATAATCCGGAATTCTTTTATACCCATTAGGGCTTTTTGGATCTGAGTTAAATCCCTTAATACGAAGCATGCTTGATGACATATCACCGACTAAGTAGGTATATCTGTCAAAGGCAACATCGACATAACGTTCATTAAATTTAAGTAAATCAAACCCATCTTTATGTTGTTTAATGAGTTCAAATTGACCGTGTTCTGTATCTATAATCATAAATTATACCTTCTTTAATAATACAACAGCCTCGGCGGCGATTGCTTTGTTTTCTCCAATAGCATCCATCTTTTCATAGGTGGTTGCTTTCACGCTGATTTGGTTTAATTCAATATGCAGTAAAGATTTAATGCTTTCTTTAATAGATGTGATGTGTGGGTTTAATTTGGGAAGCTCTGCATAAACAGTTGCATCTATATTTTGAATCTCATAACCAGCTTGTTTTATTTTATCATAAACATCTTTTAATATGACTGTTGATTTAATATCCTTATATTTTGAATCTGTATCTGGATAGAAAGTGCCTAAATCACCTAAAGCCAAAGCACCTAACATTGCTTCAGCAATCACATGAAGTAACACATCAGCATCACTATGGCCAAGAAGTCCTTTTTCATAAGGGATTTCTAATCCACCTAATATGAGCTTTCTATGTTCTACAAGCTGATGAATATCAAAGCTATGTCCGATTCTCATACGCATCCTTCTTTCATCAAAGATCATTTTAACATAATCTATATCTTCTTTATAAGTGACTTTTATATTGGGTGTTTCGTTTAATACGACATGCACATAATCTTCTGGATAAAACGCTTGATAAAGCGATATATCATCGTCGTGTGCTTGTTCCATGCGGATATATGCATATCTTATTTTTTCTGTTAAAAATGCTTGAGGTGTTTGCGCTAAAATAAAGTGATCTCTATTTTCTGATTTTAAGAAATCATCTTGAAATCTTTTGATTGCTTGTGTGAGTGGCTCAGCAAGTAAGACAGCATCGTGATAAGATAAAGCTTCTTCGACACTTAAAATCGCTTCCTTTGTGATGAGTGGTCTTGCTGCATCATGAATAAACACATAAGGCGTTTCAACTTCTCTTAAGCCAAACATGACTGATTCACTTCTTGTTTTTCCACCGATGACGATTTTAACTTTGTTTTCATCGACATATTGTCTCATATCATTTAAATCTGATTTAGCAACAACCAAAACAACATCAAATCCCATCGATAAAAACCGCTCAACGCTATACATAAACATCGGTTTACCGTTGATCGGATGCAAGACTTTAGAATGATTTAATTTGGTACGGCTACCTGTACCGGCAGCAACGATTAAAGCAGTATTCATAAAGAGCCTTTCAGATAACGATCGAGAGGTTGATCAAATGTATCATGAGGTATATCATCTAAGAGTTGAAAATCAAATAGAACACCAACCACATCTTTTGGGCGATGTTTCGATAAAAATTGATCATAATATCCCTTACCATAACCCACTCGATATAAATTACTTGATGTCGCAAGCAAAGGGACTAGCATATAATCAATCAAATCGTCACAAAGTTCTCCTCCATCTGGTTCTTTTACACCAAAAGAGGATTCAATAAAAGGTACATCAGGATTGTAGAGATAAAAATGAATACCATCTTTTTCCACTTTAGGAAAACATATATTTTTCTTGCCATCTAACAATTCCAAGAGATTCACTTCACCCTTCATGGGGTAAAAAATAGCAACATAAGATGCCTTCTTAAAAGCTTCGTCTAATCTGACTTGCTTAACGATGTTGTGGCTCATCTTTAAGATATCATCTTCGCTTAACCCTTTTCTTTTTTGAAAGATGTATGATCTTATCTCTTGTTTGGTCATGACGCAATATCCTTATGATAGCAAATATGTGACGCAAAATTAGGGTTTTCAGCAATCTTTAAAGCCTGAACAGCTGCAAGGTATAGCTTGTGCTCTTCATGGGCATCCGTGCCACCAATAGCAATTCCTGCAAAGACTTCAAGCTCTACAGATATAGAACCATATTGCATAATCAAATTCAAGAATGTTTTATTACCTTTTACACCTTGTTGTAAAATATCTATTTTTCTAGGATCAGTAATCGTCACTGCAAATTCAATACCAGAGACTCTAAAGATGTCTCCACTTTCAGTAACGAACGTCGTTTTCATTTTCTTAATATATTCAGCCATCAGCATGTTACCCACTTCTCTACCGTGTGTATCATTGATTTTAGGTAAGTTCTTTAACCTAAATATTAAAAGTTGGAAATATCTATTATCTTGAAATAGCTTATGCATAGAAACCATCATATCATTTTGGTCTTTTAAGCCATCAAGTAAATCAATGTGCGATGCTAAATAATGCTTCGTCTTCATTGGGTTTAAAGTGCCCATAATAATGGTTTGATTTTGGTCTTCAAAAAGTCTTTTACCTTTTTCTTTAAACCACATGTATCTACCATTCACCATAATTCGATAAGAGGTAGTGTATTGTCTTTTGTTGACTGTTAAATCACCAAGAAGTGCTAAATATTTCTTTAAATCCTCTGCATCAATTAAACGTCTAAAATCTGTTAAATCGAGCGTGTTTGAAGGAAGATCTAAAAATTCAACAAGTTTATCACTTGCCCAAATCGTTCTTTCATCTAAATCAATGTAAAATAAGCCTTCCTCGCTAATCTCTAACGTTGCTATAAATTTATGTCTAATCGATTCTAATTCTTGATTTCTTTCGTTAAGTTCTTTTTCAACAGCAAGTAAATTAAAATCAGCTTTCTTTTCACCAACACAAATACGTCCTTTATACTTACCAAGGACATACACTGGTTGCATCACCATATGTAAAATAATAGGATTACCTAACGTATTTAAAAAAGTTAATTCTTCTACTTCACTATCTCCTGGTTTTGCATGTTCCTTATAGGATTGATAAAATGTCTCTAACTGTCTATTGTTAATTTCTTGACCGTTGTATTTTGTAAAGCGGATTGTTTTATTAAAAACTTGAAATAGCTTTTTACCAATCACTTCATCTTTATCTAAATTAAGCTCATTTAATAAACTATGTGACATGTCTCGAATCTTCTCTTTATGATCAACCACATAATACGCATTCCATCTTGAATTTTTAATCGATTTTACAAACAAGCTGTAATGATTACCTTTTAAAATCGCAATCTTAAAGGTTGCATATAAGATGAGAATAAAAATCGCATAGCTATAAAAATTAAAGCCTATGTATAAGTCTTCATGTAGAGGTATACCAACAATTAAAGCATCATACATGACAAAAACCATCACAGCAACTGTGATGTTAAAGAAGGCTAGAACAAGTCTATTTTTCAAGACCTTTTCAGATTGAATACTTTGGATGATCACCATGACAAGTGTAAACACAGTCATAATGAGTGGATAAATGGGGTGTTGTAACAAATTAATCACCTATAGATTGGGAAGCACATAATAAAGTACAAACAGTGTGAGTGTTGCTACAAGAGCAACCACATATGCTAGCCATTTATTTTTTGAGAAAAACTGAGAGATTTTTTCAGCAACATTACGATTTGAAAAAGCTTTAATTGGTTCGAAGATAAGGGTTAATAATTTTTTCATGAAATCCTCCTTACTTCATAAACATGTTAATGTATTCCATGAGCTTATCACGGTCATTAAGCTTAAGCATAATACCTTCTACAGCAATGGATACACTACCTGTTTCTTCAGATACAATGATCGTTAAACTATCTGTTATTTCACTAATACCTAAACCAGCTCTGTGGCGCGAACCCATCGTTTTATCAAAGTTTTGATTATCTGATAAAACAAAATATGCCCCAGCACAAAGAATTTGATCACCTCTTATAATCACTGCGCCATCATGTAAAGGTGTATTCGGTGTAAAGATGTTAATGAGTACTTCTTTAGATACTTCACTATTCATAACAATCGCTCTTTCAGCGTATTGATCAAGCGTATTATGCTTTTCAATCGTCATGAGTGCACCAATTTGTTGACTGGATAAAAACATTGCAGCATCCACAATCGCTTGTTTCGTTTTTTCACTACCCATGACGATTGTATCTGCTCTCGCATCAGACTTCCAAACAATTTCTAAGGATCTTCTAATGTCAGGTGCCATGATAACTATGAGTAAAATCGGCATCCATTCTGCCATATATGAAAGAATAGGTGCTGTGATTAAAAAATCAAAATAGTTTGCGATATAACTTAAAATATAGATAAACAAAAAGGACATCGCGATGGACAGCATTCTCTTATTTGAAAGTAAAAATTTGACTAAGAAGAAAACAATGATCCATAAAATGTAAAGATCGACAATAATTTTCCAAATCGGTATACCGAATAACATACCATCAACGCTCCTTTTTTAACTATTCTTATTATATCATATAACATGATATAGAAAAATCAAATAATCGTTGTATTTTAATGATAGAAAAAGGTAATTTGTCATAGAATTCATTGTATTTTTAGTGCGAACAAACTATAATGAAAGTGCTCATGAATGTGAGTGACACTATGAACGGAGGGTGCATCATGTACATATCAAAATTAAGACTTAGAAAGATGTTGCCATAGACCAACTTATCATAAAACCATTTATGACAAGCTTTGATCCATGGCAACCCAAGTAAAAACCAAGACAAACAAGCTATAATGAAAAGAGGTACTTATGGATCAAGCAATACTTGTCGGATTAGCATATCGGACAACTTATGAAGAAACACTTGAATCACTGATTGAACTAGAGCATTTAGCTTTAGCATTAGATATAGAGACGAAAGAAAAAGTGATTCAACAAGCAAAAAGCATTTCTCCAAAATACTATATTGGTAGTGGAAAGATGCTAGAAATTAAACAAATGATTGAGGTTTTAGATGCAGATCTTGTCATCTTTGATGATACACTATCACCTGCACAACTTAAAAACCTAGAAAAAGATTTAGATGTTCAAGTGATTGACCGAAGCTTTTTAATTTTATCTATCTTTGCACTTCGTGCGAAAACCAAAGAAGCTGTTTTAGAAGTATCACTTGCACAAAAGATGTATTTATTACCAAGACTTATTGGTATGAGAAGTTCATTATCACGTCAAGGTGGTGGTTCATATAACGCCAAAGGTCCTGGTGAAACAAAGCTTGAATTAGACAGAAGAAAATTAGAGATGGAAATTTCTAATATTCGAAGAGAGCTTGAAAAAGTTAAAGCAGAAAAACAGATATCTCGTCAAAAAAGATTAAAAAACCACATACCTGTGGTCGCTCTTGTTGGATATACCAATGCTGGTAAATCTTCTTTAATGAATAGTCTATCTGAAAGACTCAATCACGACAGTGAGCCCGTCTTAGAAAAAGATATGCTTTTCGCAACACTAGATACAAAAGCGAAAAGATTACAAAAGGAAAACCATCCACCATTCATCTTGATTGATACAGTAGGTTTTGTCAACAAACTACCTCATGAACTGATTCGTTCATTCGAATCCACATTAAGTGATGTCGTTCAAGCTGATTTACTCATTCATGTTGCTGATGGCTGTTATTTTAACCCTATGCATATTGAAACAACCAAACGTGTATTATCTGAAATAGGAGCTAGCAATATCGAAAGACTCCTTGTTTTAACAAAAAAGGAAATTGCTCATAGCTATCCTAATTTACAAGAAGATTATATATTTGTCTCTAATCGCACGAAAGAAAATATCGACGACTTAATCAACACAATTTATGGACATCTTTATAAAACATCAAGAATTCACACATTAAAGATTCCCTTTGATCAAGGTCAAATTTATCACAAGCTTAAAGAAGAGAACACAATCTTAGAGACGAAGTTTATGGATGATGGCACCTATGTTAAAGTCATATTAACACCTGATGAACGCATTTTGTTAGAACCTTTTATTATTCAAAAATCCGCTTAATGAGCGGATTTTTCTTTGATAAATGATAAAATGCTTTTCGTCATAGGTGATGGATCTATAACTAGCTTAAATCGATCAGAATCAATAAATTCTAACGATGGATGTGGCATCAGTTCAGCCAAGGTCTCAATCAAATCAGTGCCGCCAAATGGATCATCATCGTGGGCATAAAAAAGTAATGTTTTATGATCTAATGGATTAAAATCATCTGGGCTTAATGTGTGATTGACTAGTAAATCTTGAATCAAAGCCATTTGTGTTTTTTCATCATGTTCATCATATCTTGATATTAAAAGTTCAAATAACTCTATATCAATCGGATCATCAATCATCGTTTCGATTTGTCCTAATAATGCATCTTTGATGACATGAAGCGGCATGATATCTCTTAATGCTTTAAGCTCATCTATGGCATGAAGTACGTCCTTTATGAGTGATGCTGCATGCTCTGACATGTTAGTTGTTTTTGTAAGTGTATTATATAATATTAAACCTTTAACTGATGATGGATACGTTTTTGAAAATACTTGAGCGATACCTCCACCATGAGATGCTCCCATCAAAAAAATCTCCTTTAGATCTAATGATGAGATAAGCTCTTTGATGCTTTCTACCATCTCTTTGATCGTTAATGTATCTTTAGGGTAAATGATTGTTAACACCTTAGCTTCCTCTTCTAAATCTAAGATCAATCTAAAATAGGCTTCCGAAGGAAACATACTGCCACCTAAAAGAAGTAGGATTGTTTCATCACCTTGACCTTGATAACGATAAGATAGTGTTCTTAATTTTTTTATGGGATGTGTTTTGATAAATCGATGATAATCATCATAAAGTGACATGTGATTCCTCCTTAGAGATATCCTTTAAGACGCAGAGTTCCCTTTGAATCCAGGGCACATCAGAAAACATTTTTAAAGCTTTTTCGTTTTGAAGAATGGCTTCTTCAAGTGTTTTTTCACATAAATGATAGCCAAGTTTTTCCTCATAAGGATCTAGCTTGGATGAGGATCTTGTTTCTAAGACGGAAACGATATAATAATATGAAGTCATATGAAAATATTCATCTTGGTTATATATGGATGCTCGTTTTTCTAGTACATAGCCATAAGGTTTAATCGAATCAACAATGATCGTTAAACCTGTTTCCTCTAACACTTCTCTTTTCAAAGCAGTGATGTGATCTTCATTTTTTTCAATACCACCACCAGGAAATTTGAGTTCATGATAGGTATCACTTTCAATAAGTAAAAGATGATTCCCATATTTGATGATGGCTCTTACAGCTTCTCTTCTAAATGCTTTTTGATCTGAATGATAGTCTTTTTGATCGAATGTTTGTATGTGTCTCATAAAAGTGCCTCTCTAACCCTCTTATTTTACCAAAAAAAAGGATATATCGCTATATCCTATTTTTGTTCGCTCTTTTGTGCTCTAGCTGCCTTCATCGCTTCATATTTCGCTTTTTGCTTAATTTGATGCTTTCTATAAAATTTTAATCCGAAATAACCTGCTGGCACAAAAACAATCGCGAAAGGAATGATTGTTGCTATGACAATAAAGAGTCCATCTAAAAAGGATAATAAACCTTTAAAACCATTAACAAATGCATTACCTAAACGATTAAAGAAAGGTGATCTAGTTATGATAGACGATCCATAGAGTCTTATCTCAACAGTACTATACTCAATTAAACTATCGAAAACATTCAGCTCACCTTGAAGCTTACTTAATTCGGCCTCAACATCTGATAACTGTTTATTAATGACAATCGAATCTGAGAAGCTTGCTGATTCATAAAGTGCTTGAAGTCTTTCTTGTTGCAAGGTTAAAGAAAGTATTTTGGCTGTTTTGTCTTGATAGGATAGAGAAATATCTTCACCTGATTTTGTATAACTTCTTTGTTGAAAGGCTTCATTTAAATCACTTACGAAAGTATCTAATCTTTCTGTTTTAATGCGCACTTTAAAATATGCGTTTGATTCTGAAATGCTTTCTGAATCAAACCACTCATCACTTAAGACAAAGCTTTTAAGTTCATTAACTGCTTCTTCGATATCCGATACATCATAAGATGCATTCACTTTATACATGATTTTTCTTTCTGGAGTTCCTTCTAATAGAACATTTGAATCCGATACTGGATTTTCATCAATTACTTGATCTTCATTACTGCTACACGCTGTAAACATAAAAATAGCAACAAATAAAAAGAGAAATAAAAAAACTTTTTTATGCATATGACCCCACCTCAGTTAGTTATATTACTTATATTATACCTTAGGATTTAATGATATATACAAAGAAAAAAGAGCACATTTTATGCTCTTTCGTTAAAGAAAGCTTCACAATGTTCAATAAATTCTTTTTTTGTTCTAGTTTGAGATAATTTTTTTCTTAAATCTGAAGCATGCTCAATCCCTTTTAAATACCATGGTCCATGACTGCGCATTTCAAGAATCGCTGTATGTTCACCTTTAAGACTTGCTAAGGATTCAAGATGATCAATCATCATCTCCTTAATTTCTAAAAGACTAGGTCTATCTGGTGTCGTACCATCTTTTAAATATTGATTGATTTCTCTAAAAACCCAAGGATTTCCAAGTGCTGCACGCCCAATCATGACAGCATCACACCCTGTATAATCAAGCATATGTTTTGCTGATGGTCCGTCAACAACATCCCCGTTTCCAATCACGGGAATATTTACCGCCTCTTTCACTGCTTTAATGACATCTAAATCTGCTTTACCGCTATAGCCTTGAGCTCTAGTTCTTGCATGAACTGTAATGGCACTTGCTCCAGCAGCTTCAATTTTTTTTGCAACTTCAACAGCATTCACACTATGATTGTCCCACCCACTTCTAATTTTAACAGTCACTGGTTTAGATACTTTTTTTGCAATCTCTGACACAATTTCATAAATCTTATTTGGATCTTTCATTAAGGATGCTCCGGCTTGCGCCTTAATCGCGACTTTAGGCACAGGGCATCCCATATTAATATCGATGATATCGCAATTACTATGACGATCAATATATAAAGCAGCGTCTACCATTGTTTTTAAATCTGAGCCGAAAATTTGTTGAGCCATAGGCTTTTCAACATCAGTCATATATAATAATTGAATTGTTTTTTCATTTTTAAAAATAAGTCCTTTATCTGAAACCATTTCTGCAAAAACTAAACCAGAGCCATAATTTCTAGCTAAAGTACGAAAAGGACTATTTGAAACACCTGCCATAGGTGCGAGCACTAATTGATTATCAATTTCTAAATCTTTTATTTTAAAAGCCATTTTATCACCTGATTCATTGTATCATAGGTCATGCTATCTTTCAATTATGCTACAATATGAGTTGAGGTGGCAACATGAAAAAAGACTATGCATTAATTAGCTATGCCTATGACAAAAACGTAAGAATCTATGTCGCAAGATCAACTCATCTCGTAGAAGAGATGAGAAAGATCCATGAAACATGGCCAACTGCATCTGCTGCATTTGGTAGATTTTTAACTGTATCTACTTTAATGGGAATGATGTATAAAGGTGATGAACGTTTAACCTTAAGAATCAAAGGCGATGGTCCTATTGGTACGATGCTTGTTGAAGCGAATGCACATGGTGAAGTACGTGGTGAAATATTAAACCCACATGTATATTTAGTTTATGAAGATGGTCCTAAAAAAGGGAAACTTAATGTAGGAAAAGCAGTAGGTCAAGGCTTTTTACATGTGACTAAAGATTTAGGTATGAAGGATTACTTCACATCATCATCAGAACTTCAAACAGGTGAAATTGGTGATGATTTTACGTATTATTTTGTCTTGTCTGAACAGGTGCCATCGTCAGTCGGTGTTGGTGTTTTAGTGAATCCCGATCAAACCATATTAGCAAGCGGTGGATATATTTTACAGCTTATGCCAAATACACCTGAAGATGTCATTGCCAAAATTGAAGACATCATTAAAACAATCCCACCGATGTCTACACTTATCCACGAAGGAAAGACGCCACATGATATCTTGCATATGTTAGCCAGTGGTACAGAACAAATTTTAAAGGAACAACCTATCAGTTATACATGCCATTGTTCAAAAGAAGGCTTTGCAAGATCTTTATCTGCTTTAGATGAGAACACACTTCATGAGCTTATTCATGAGGATGGACAAGCAGAAATTGAATGTCATTTCTGCAAGAAAAAGTATATCTTTTCAAAAGATGAACTTAAAGAAATCCAATTAAAAAGAAAGACAGCTACCTAAGTTAGGCAGCTGTTTTTTTGATTGAAAAGTTCCAAAACAAACTTGATTCATATTTCGGCATCCAGAGATAATACATACCTGGTTCGAGTATGATATTTAGCTCGCCTCCATAAGCTCTTATAATGAGTTCATTATCTTGATTAAACAAATAGTACGTCTGATTACTTGTAATACGGTAATTATGTGTTGTTAATACTTCAAACGCTATGATTTCTTGATCATAGGTATAGTCTTGTTTAAGCTCGTGACTACCTGTAACAAAGCGTGGTATAGAACTACCTTCTTGATTATCATCTATTATGTCCGAATCAATGATTGCAAGTTTTACATGCGCAGTCCGTTTTAAATCAGCCCAATCATTATAATGTTCGATATAGTAAGTACCTGCATCTAAAAAGAGGTAACGTTCTCTGGTACGATCTGCATCTTTATGATAGAATGTGAGTCTTTCGCCCGCTTCATTAAATAAAGCGACCGATGCAGTATTACCAATAAAAAGTATCGAGTCTTCTACTAAAGTAAACCACCCTTGTATCACATGTCCCATATCATAATGCGTGAAATACGTCACAGGAAAATTGGGATCACTTGGTAGCATATCTACTTTGCTTAACGCTAGGTCTATAACTTCCAATGCCTGATAAGTTTGAAGACTTCTCTTGATTCTTGTCATCGATGCACTTAAAGCAGTGACTTCTACCACATAGTTTCCTGCATCTAAAATAATGTTACTATTTGATCCATAAAGAGTGTTTTGATGTACGGGATGACCCTCTAAATCATAAATCTTTAACTGAACAAAACTGGATAATAATCCAACCTTATCATACTCAAATGTTACAATCGATTTTTCCAATAATTCAAGTGTCATATACGCTGGTTCTAAGTATGTAGAACTGACAATATAATCTCCTTGATAATCATCTAATATCTCTTGATAAGGCTCTTTTCTATGTGCCTCTATATCCATATATTCCACATCTATATGAAACGTACCTGCTTGATTTGCTCTAAAATATAATGTGGATATACCTTCTTTTAAAGCGATCAAATATGTTTGATCTTTTTGCCACCAATTTCTTATGATTTGAGTGGTCTCTTTTCTATAAATAAATTCTAATTCAGTGTCTGTGTTTAAGTAATGTACTTTTATAATCACAGGTTCATCAGAATCAATCACAAATGCTTTAGCATCATGCTCATCTTCTAAAATGATTTCATGGATACCCTCTGTTAAGTTTATAGGTGCTTCTTCATACACACTTGAGTTGTGTATCATCTTTTCAAACCTAAATTGATAACCATCGTTTGTATATGAATTATTAGATGATATCTTAACATAATAATAGCCATCTTCCGGTATATAAAAAGCGTGTCCATCAGGATTGATTAATCCATCTAATTCGTGTGTGACAGGTTCATTATATGTGTTATAAATATTTGCTCTTACCTCATTATGTTCAACGTCTAAGATATAATGTCCCTTTTCAAAATATGTTAAATAAAAGTCTGGTCTTGGTCCAAGAGGTTGCATAATAACATCATTTATTAAATCTGTTTCTTCAGTGACTTCAATCATTTCATTAGGCATATAGATATAATAAAGCGATGTGTCCGTTAAGTCTTTTTGCTCAATATCTTTAAATGTGAATTTTTCATATGTTTGATTCGATACATAATTGATACCTTCTTTATTGACATCAACTGTATAGCGTGAAGAAATCTCTAGCCCATCATCTAAAAAAAGATAGTCTATCGTAAGTATAGTGCTTGCAAATGCTTGCTCTGTTGCGCCTAAAGATTCATAAATTGCTTGAAGGTTTTGATATTCAGGTAACCGCATAAAATCTTTAATATAGCCTTCAATTTTAAAGCCATGTGCTGTTTCACTAAATTTTATCTTCTGATAGCTATACATATAAGGTGCATAATCACCAAATTGAATGAGTAGTTTCCCATCATAATATGCGTGAATATCTCCATTTTCTAAGACAAAGGCATCAATGTAATATTTACCATTGTTATAATCATTAAGTGGATAACCAAATAATCTTACATCAATCATTTTAAAGATGGTTGTTTGACCATCAACACTAATTTCAAGATATGAATCAGTGGCTGACATTTTAATACTATTTGTAATAGTTTCGGAAAAATTGCCCTGTAAGGTTGAAACATTGGTATTCGCTATGACATCAATAGATACATCAGAATCTGCAAAATCATTTAATTGATTGAGTTTTTCATACCATAGATCCATAATACGTTTATTTTGAGTAGGGTCTTCAATAAAGATAATTTTTTGATCTATATGAGGGGTATCATACGTTTTTTCTGTGACAACTATATGACTCGATCCCTCGTATGTACCACGAGCATCATTAATTTGAATGTATATGATTTTGGGATTCATGCCGATTTCAATTTCTGGCATGGGTACTTTGTTTTGATAATATCTTCCAATTAATGTATCTGTCATTTGATAGGTCATGACTTTTTTGACAAATTGATCTGTATATTCTAGATACAATGTGAGCGTAAACTCAACATCAATTTGACTTGATTGATATAAATCGCTTACTTTAAAGTCTACCTCATAAAAAGATTCAAGTGGTTTAAATGTGATTTGAACATTAAAAAAAGATTCAAATGTTTTTCCAGTCACTTGAAATGTTTCTATATTAGGTTCTGATGGTGTTATAGGTATATCTGTTTCAATAGGTGTTTGATTTGTTGGTATTTCCTCACATGCTATAAGCGAAAAAAGCATGAAAGAAATAAAAATAAAGTAGGTAATTTTTCTAAACATATTAGCCCCCAAAATGTGATGTATGGTTATTTTCATTATATCATCAAAAAAAGCACTTTCGTGCTTCTTTTTTTATCTAATCGTTTCAGAAAACTCCTTCTTCAAAGAATTAAGTGGAAGATGAATGAAACGATCAAAGGTTATGTCTATAGACTGAAACCTACACAAAAACAAACGGATCTCATTCATCAAACATTTGGCTGTGTCAGAAAAATGTGGAATATACTCCTTTTAGAACGAAAGAGTATCTATGAACTTTATGGCAAGTATCCTGAACTCTTAAAGCATCATGAGTATATGA